>Ga0180438_10003139_pt1 | contig 25475 bp, 23 predicted proteins | sample SS_ome_12_FD_132455 | JGI IMG/M metagenome (GOLD analysis project Ga0180438, IMG submission 132455) | Hypersaline lake sediment archaeal communities from the Salton Sea, California, USA - SS_3_D_2 metaG | ecosystem: Environmental > Aquatic > Non-marine Saline and Alkaline > Hypersaline >... | reverse complement strand
TCGGGCAGGCGATCCAGGCGTTCACAGATGATCCGCCGCCTTTGCTTCATCTCCCGAATCATCTGCAGGGTCGGCTCGTAGCTCTCCTCCAGGGCGATCAGGGAGGCCACCTGGGAAATGGTCGGCGCGCAGATCACGAAAGAATCCTGAACCTTGAGCATCTGATTGGTGATGCCCTCCTCCGCCAGAACCCAGCCGACCCGCCAGCCGGTCATGGCGAACTCTTTGGAAAAACTGGCGCAGGCAATAACCTGCTTACTCAACTCCGGAATCCGCAGCATGTGAAACAGCTCGAGATCGTCGTAGACGTAGACCTCGTAGGGATCATCGGTGATCACGAACAGTTCATGCTCCAGGGCGAGCTCGGCGATCGCCCGCAGATCCGCTTCCGAGATTACACTGCCCGTAGGATTGCCGGGGTTTACCAGCACCAGAGCCTTGGTCTTTCCGGTTACAGCACGACGGTAGGCGTCAATATCCAGCCGCCAACCCTGCTCCTCGACCAGGGGCACAGCCACCGGCACTCCCCCGGCCAGATACACCTGCTCATAGTGGGACGAAAAACCGGGGGAGGCTATCAGCACCTCGTCTTCCGGCTCAAGCACCGTCATCCAGGCCATCATCAAGGCCTGCATTCCCCCGGCCGTGATGATGATCTGCTTCTGCGGGTCGGCCTCGATACCCTTTTGCTCTTTCAGACGCTCGGCGATTTTCCGCTTCAGCTCGGGCAGCCCGGGGGGCGGTGCGTACTTCCCGATCGTCGCGTTGGATAGGAGCTGCTCTGCAATCCGTTTGCGGATAGGCAGGGGTGTCTCAAAGGAGGGCAGTCCCCAGGCCAGATTCACAGTGTCGGGAATCTCCAACGCCAGCAGCGACATCTCCTTGATCGCCGACACGGCCATGCCACGCACGCGATGGGAGATTTTTTCCGAGGTGAAAGGTTTACCGATTCTCTCAAAAACAGAATTTTTTGCCGGCATTTTGCTATCCCTCCTCAAACCTGTACTGCACGCTTCAGGTCGTGCGGTTGTCGATCACCCGGCGTACCTTGGCTCCGCTGTCCCTCAGCAGCGAACGTGGTTCGACCAGGGTGACCTTTGCATCCACCCCCAGGACCACCTCGATCTGTCGGGTGATCGTGTCCCTCAGCCGCTCGAGATTCTTCAACTCGTCGAAAGCGGGAAAACTCTCTGAGATCTCCACCTGCACCTCCATGGTGTCGTTGCCATCCTGCCTATCCAGGAGTATTCGATAGTGAGGGGCGGTGCCTTCCGCTTCCAGGAGGATCTCCTCGATCTGAGAGGGAAACACCTTCTGACCTTTTATGAAGATCAGATCATCGGTTCGTCCGGTGACCCGGCGCATCCTGCGGGTAGTCCGCCCGCAGGGGCAGGGCTCTTCGATCAGCGAGCTGATATCCCCGGTGCGATAGCGGATCAACGGGAAACCCTCCTTGGTTATGGTCGTGAACACCAGCTCCCCTTCCTGCCCCAGGGGCAGGGGTGCCATGGTCTTGGAGTCGACTACCTCTACGACAAAATGGTCTTCGTTGACGTGCAGCCCGTTCTTGTGCTCGCACTCCCCGGCCACTCCGGGACCAATTACCTCGGTCAACCCGTAGTTGTCCAGGGCGGCGATGTGCAATCCCTCCTCCAGCTGGCTGCGCAGATTCTCGCTCCAGGGTTCGGCACCGAACAATCCGACTTTCAGGTTCAAGCTCTCGGCGTGAACCTGGAGATCTCCCAGGGTGGAGGCAATGTTGACGGCATAGCTGGGTGCGCAGATCAGGACCGTAGTCTTGAAGTCCTTCATGATCATGATCTGTTTCTCCGGCGCGGATGTGGATGAGGGAATCACCGAGGCCCCGATCTGCTCCGCCCCCTGATGGAACCCGAATCCCCCGGTGAACAGATTGAAGGGAAAGGCGATCTGCACGACGTCGTGTTCATCGACACCGGCGGCGGCCAGCAGCCGCGCCGTGCAGTCGGTCCAGTGGGGCAGATCGTTTTTCGTGTAGCCGACAATTATGGGTTTCCCCGTGGTTCCGGAGGTGGAGTGGATGCGCAGGATGTCCCGCAGCGGAACGGCGAACATGTCATAGGGATAGCTCTTGCGCAGGTCCTCCTTTGTGGTAAACGGAAGCTGCTCCAGATCCCTGATGCTCTTGATATTCTCTATATTCACTCCGTGGGAATCGAAGCTCTGCTTGTAGAAGGATACGTAACGGTACACCCGGTAGAGCGTGGACTGAAGCCTCTCCACCTGGAGCTGTTCCAATTCATCCCGCGGCAGGGTTTCGAACTCTTTTTGCAGTATCATTTTGAGCTTTACTCCTCGATCCTCTTGTAGTCCTTTCCCAGGTAGGCTCTCTGCACGTCATGGTTGTCCAAAAGCTCCTGGGAGGTTCCGGAAAGTACGATCTGCCCGGTTTCCAGCACATAGCCCCGGTCGGCGATATCCAGAGAAGCCCGGGCGTTTTGTTCCACCAGAAGGACGGTCTTGCCCAGCTTGGGCAGGGCGGCGATTGTCGTGAATATCTTTTCCACTATCAGCGGGGCCAGTCCCATTGAAGGTTCGTCCATCATGATCAGCCTTGGGCCGGTCATCAGGGCTCGGCCGATGGCCACCATCTGTTGTTCTCCCCCGGACAGTGTTCCGGCCAGCTGATCCTGCCGTTCGTAGAGAACGGGAAAAAGTTCGTAGATCTCCTCCAGCCGCTGCTTGACCTCTCGGCGTTTCCCGGTCCTGGCTATCAAGTACGCTCCCAATGTGAGGTTGTCCTTTATGGAAAGCGTGCTGAACAGCTGCCGTCCCTCCGGTACGAGCACGCAGCCTCTGCCGACAATTTCCTCCATACTGGCAGAGCCGATGCTCCTATCTTCGAAGTGGACGGTTCCACCTCGAGCTTTTAGAACACCTGAGACCGTTTTGAGCAGAGTTGTCTTTCCCGCCCCGTTGGCCCCGATGATGATCACGATCTCCCCCGGGGAAACGTGGAGGGAGATCCCCTTGAGAACCCTCAGCTTTCCGTAACCGGACTCGAGGTTGCGTATTTTAAGCATGGTCGCCGCCCAGGTAGATGCGTATCACCTCCGGGTCCCGCTGGATTGCCTCCGGCTCGCCTTCGGCGACCTTTCTGCCGTAGTTGAGAACCACGATCTCATCGGAGATATCCATAACCAGGGACATGTCGTGCTCCACCAGAAGAACCGTGATACCCCACCCTCGAATCTTCAGAACAAGGTCGGCCATCTCTCTGGTCTCGTAGATGTTCAGACCCGCCGCCGGTTCATCCAGCAGCAGCAGCGACGGTTCGGTAGCCAACGCCCGGGCGATCTCCAACAGACGCTGCCTGCCGAAGGGCAGATTCGACGCCGGCTCCCCCGCGGCGTCAGCCAGATCCAGGGCATCCAGGAGTCCCATGGATCGTTCCCGGATTTCCCGCTCCTCCTTCCAGGTCCAGGGAAGGCTCAGGACTCCGGAGAGGAAACCGGCTCTGGTACGCGTATGCCGGCCCACCATTACATTCTCCAAAACGGTCATGCGGGAGAAGAGCTTGGTGGTCTGAAAGGTACGGCTGATTCCCAGCTCCGCGATCCTGTGGGGTCGAAGCCTGGTGATCTCCTGTCCGTTCTGCAGGATTATCCCGGAATCGCAGGGAAGCATTCCGGAGATCAGATTGAACAGCGTAGTCTTGCCCGCTCCATTGGGTCCGATCACCGATTTGATCGATCCTTCCTGTACGGCAAAGGAGACATCATTGACCGCCTTCAATCCGCCGAAGGATCGATTCAGGGCTCTGATCTCCAAAAGCAAATCATTCATCTTCCGCACCTTGAGATTTCGGAGTCCTGAACAGAGCAACTGCTCTTCGTCGCAGAATCGTCAAATTCCGCAATCCCGGCGCCCGCAGGAGTCCGTCGGGAAAAAACAGCATGATCACCAGCAGGATGGCTGCAAACACCGCATCGTCGTAGCTGCCGAAGTAGCCGCGCAGGGAAAGGAAGTTCAGCACCATGCTCATCAGCAGAGCACCCCAGAGATTGTCCATACCGCCGACCGCCACGATGGCCACATAGCGGACCGACTTCATACCCGTAACCTCGGAGGGGCCGATGGAGCCATTGTAGTGTGTGAGAAAAATACCGCCCACGGCGGCGAACACCGCACTCAACACGAAAGTGGCGAGCTTGTAGCGGGCCGTGTCGATCCCCATGGCTTGCGCCGCCTCCTCGCTGCCGTGGATCGAGCGCAGGGCCCGGCCGACCCGGGATTGGATAAGATTCATGGCCAGAAGCATTCCAAGCAGCACCAGTACCCAGGCGATGTAGTAGTTGGGAATGCGCCTGGACAGGGCGCCGCTTACCTCCAGCCCGAAAAGCGGGAACGCCGGTACCCCGGTGATTCCGTCCGCCTCTCCCAGAAATCCGGTGCCAAGCACGATTCTGTAGATGATCAGTCCGAAACCGAGGGTGGCCATGGCCAGATAATGGCCGCGCAGGCGAATTACGGGAATACCGATGATCAGGGCAATGGCGACGGTTATCAGCAGGGCGGCGATGAAGGCCAGCCAGGGTGAGAAAGACAAGAGGGTATTGCCGTATAGATCCTGCCGTTCGAAGACCATACCCAGACGCTGCAGGGTCTTCATGACCGAAGAATCGGCGTGGGCCATGAGATTCACGGTTGTCAGCACGGCCGAGGTGTAGCCGCCGATTGCAAAAAATCCCGCGTGGCCGAGAGAGATCTGTCCGGCGTAGCCCATCAGGAGGCAAAGGCCCAGGATCACAAGGGTGTAGTAGGCGGACATCGTCAACTGGGTAAGGTAGTAGTTGGCGCCGCTGGCCGATATGATCAGCTGGATGACGACCACGAGCAGCAGCACTGCCAGAATGGGTATGTATTTGCGCAGCCGGGGGTGCATTAAAACTCCTTGAGGGCGCTGGCCTCCCGGTTGCCGAACATGCCGCTGGGACGAAAGAACAGGATCACGAGCAGCACGGCGATCGAGACCGCATCGATATAGGCCAAGGGCAGCACGGCGATGCTGAACGCTTCCAGCAGTCCGAGCACCAGCCCGGCGATCACCGCGGCGGTGCTGTTGCCCAGGCCCCCCAGGATGGCTACTGTGAATCCCTTGATGGCGAGGGGCGCCCCCATGTTGTACTGGGTCTGGGTCAAGGGGGAGATGGCACAGCCGGCTAGGGCCCCGATGGCGGCACTGAGCATGAAGGAAAAGGTCACCATTCGGCTCGCCCGGATTCCGCACAGGCGGGCGGCCGTGCGGTTATCCGAACAAGCCCGCATTGCCCTACCGACCAGGGTGAGGCGAAAAAACAGGCTCAAAGCCACTACGATCACGGCGCTGATCCCTAAAACCCAGAGGACCTGGGGGGAGATGTAGGCACCGAGTATCTTGACGGAGGAAATTTCGGATCCCGTGAAGTGCCGCAGCGTACGCACCTTCTCATCCCAGATGTGCAGCATGGATTCCCGAATCAGAATCGATACCCCGATTGTGATGACGATCAGGCGAAGCACCGATGGACCTTTCAACCACCTGATGAAGAGAAAATCGATCAGCGCTCCCACGCCCATAGTAACGATCACCGCCGCAGCGATCGCAATCGGAAGAGGCAGGAAGGATGAAAGGCTTATGCCGATCATCCCTCCCAGAATCAGGAACTCCCCCTGGGCGAAGTTGATGATGCCCGTGGTGTTGTAGATGATGTTGAAGCCGATCGCAATGATCGCGTACATGCTCCCCGAGGTTATCCCGGAGAGAAAATATTGAAAAAACTGTTCGAAACTCACGGGTCGCTAGACTGGTACGCGGACGAACAGCTTATTGTTCAAGCAACGCGAACTCGCCGTCCTCTACAGTCAGCATTTCGAAAGAGTCCAGTCCAAGGCCGTTGTGGTCGCTGGCCGACATGTTGAAGATCCCCGCCGTGCCGACCACGCCCTGCAGGCTCTCAATGGCATCCCGAACTTCGGCCATCTCCACACTGCCCGCTTTCTCGATCGCCGCTTTGAGGATGATAAAGGCGTCGTAGGCGTGGCCTCCGAAGGTGCTCGCGTCTTCTCCGTAACGCGCCTCGTACTCACTCTTGTAGCTGACCAGCAGATCCTTCTGGGGATGATCGGCAGGCAGTACGTCGGCTACGAGCAGACGTCCGCAGGGGAAGATGATTCCTTCGGCTGCCTCGCCGGCGGCTTCCACGTATTTTATGTTGCCGAAGCCGTGGCTCTGGAATAGAGGCACTTCCATTCCCAACTGGCGCATGTTCTTGGGGACGATCGATTGGGCGGGAACGATCGACCAGTTCACCACGGCCTCTACGTCCCGGGCTTTGAGCTTGGTCAGCACACCGGTCAGGTCGGTGGCTCCACTGTCGTACACTTCGGCAATGGCGATTTCGATACCATGCTCGGGGGCGTACTTCTCCAACTGAGCCTTACCCCCGTTCCCGAAACCCGTATTACCTACAACTACACCGATCTTGGAGATCCCCATCTCCTGCATGGTCTTGAAAATCGAAATCGCTGCGTAGCTGTCCTTCTGGGGCGTCTTGAACACATAGGAAGCTACCGGATCAACGATGGTCTCGGCGGCAGCACAGGACAGGAGGATAGTCTGTCCCTCCTGGCAGATATCCTTGATAGCCATCGATTCGCCGCTGGTGGACGGTCCGATGATAGCCAATACCTGCTCCTCTTCGATGAGCTGCTTGGTAAAAGAGATCGCCTTCTCAGCGCTGGCCTGGGAATCCTTGATGATCAGTTCCACCGGATGGCCGTCTATACCCCCGGCGGCGTTCGTCTCCTCAAGCAGCATCTCAAGGGTTTTCGCCTCCGGTGCACCCAGCCAGGAGGCTCCGCCTGTCACAGCCAGGATCGCTCCGATCTTTATCGGCGCTTTGGCCTCTTCCTTTTTCTTGCAGCCGATGAACAGCGATAGAATCACGAGAATCACCACGATTCCCACCATCAACTTCTTGGTCATTACAGCTTCTCCTTCTATAAATTTTATTCGTTTGTATTAATATACTGCCTGTATTTTGTCAATAAAGGAGTGTAAATTTATACGGTACGCTTTACACCCGAGGGCCAGCCGGACCGGGAAACTCAGAGCACTGCGGCGAGGCTGAAGGCCTAATTTTATAAGCTACAGCTTGCTGATGATATCCGAGGAGAGGACGGTGATCTTGTTCTTCTCCAGTACCTCGATCGCCCGGCCGGGCTGATCGATGCGGAAGATGACGATCGCATTGTCCGACTTTTTTTCCACGAAGGCGTACATGTATTCGATGTTGATGTTATGTTCATCGAATACATCCAAGATCTGCTGCAAGCCCCCGGGCTTGTCCATCACCTCCACGGCGATTACATCGGTCTGCTGAGCCACGAAACTGTTTTCCTTCAATACGGCAAAACAGCGATCGGGGTCGTTTACGATGAGCCGCAAAACCCCGAAATCCGTGGTATCGGCCAGGGACAGGGCGCGGATGTTGATCTTCTCCGCAGCAATGAGCTTGGTAACTTCGGCCAATCTGCCCTTCTTGTTCTCCAGAAATACTGAGATCTGCTTCAGCGTCATGGTTCTTCCTCCTCCTTACTTCCTCACTTCTCACAACTGCCGCTTGTCCACAACCCGCTTGGCCTTTCCCTCGCTTCTGGGAATACTCTTAGGCTCCACCAATTTGACCCGGGTATGGATTCCGAGGGCGGCGTACAGACCTTCACTGATATCGTTTTCGAAGCGCTCCAGATTCTTGATCTCGTCGGAAAAGAGCTGCTCGTTCATCTCCACCATGACCTCGAGGATGTCCAGCTGTTCCCGGCGGTCGATCACCAGCTGGTAGTGCGGTTCGATGCCCTCGATGCGAAGCAGCACCTCCTCGATCTGAGAGGGAAATACATTTACTCCCCTGATAATCAGCATGTCATCCGTTCGCCCCAACAGCCTGTGCATACGTGCGGCGGTGCGGCCGCAGCGGCAGGGCTCATGGTTGAGGTAGGTGATATCCCGGGTTCGGTAGCGCAGCACCGGGGTGCCCTGTTTGGTCAGGGTCGTAATCACCAGCTCCCCCTTCTGTCCATCGGGCAGCACCTCCCCGGTTCGCGGATCGATGATCTCCGGATAGAACAGATCTTCGCAGATATGCAGCCCATCCTGATACTCACACTCCGAAGAAACTCCGGGACCGATGATCTCCGTCAGACCGTAGATGTCCAGGGCTTTCAGATGGAGCTTGGCCTCGATCTCCTTGCGCATTCCCTCACTCCAGGGCTCGGCCCCGAACAACCCGACCCGTAGAGAGATCTTCTTGAAATCGATGCCCTGCTCTCTTCCCGCCTCGGCCAGGAAGAGGGAGTAGGAGGGCGTACAGGTCAGAACGGTGGATTTGAAGTCCTGCAGGATCGCGAGCTGCCGTGCGGTGTTTCCCCCGGAGATGGGGATGACGTTCGCCCCGATCAGGCGGGCTCCGTAGTGCACACCCAAACCCCCTGTAAAAAGTCCGTAGCCGTACGCGTTGTGAACGCTGTCGGTGCGGCTGGTGTCCCCCATCGCCAAGGTCCTGGCCATGGCCTCCGACCAGATCGAGATGTCCTGGCGGGTATAGGCATCCACTACGGGTTTTCCCGTGGTACCCGATGAGGTGTGGACCTCGACGATGTCGATGGGATCCACGGCCAGCAATTTGAATGGATATACATCCCGCATATCATCTTTGGTAAGAAAGGGCAGCTTGGTGATATCCGAGATACCATTGATATCTACGGGTTTTACCCCCTTCTCGTCCATCCGTTTCCTATAGAAAGGAACTTTGCGATAGATCCGGTCCACCAGCTCACAGAGCCGATCGCTCTGTATCTTGGTGAGTTTCTCTCGTTCCATCGATTCGTAGTGCGGATTCCAAATCATGCGCTACTCCTGCTTTGCGATACTCCTTGGTATTATCGTTATGGTATATAAAACCTTGAGAATGTCAATTCTAGAGAATTGGAATACCTTGACCGTAGCTGCCGCCGGATCTACAATCCGAATATAGTGGAAGACTGATTTTTTTCGGCGAGGTTCAATTGTGCAAGGAAGACGGACTCGGGTTGGCATTCTTGCTGCTGCTGCATTCGCAGCAACCATACTTCTTTCCTGCTCCTCTTCTCCTGAACCCATCAGCGGTCAGAATGATCAGAATGGAACGATCAAGATCGGTGCTCTGTTCGCTGAAACCGGCGATGCTTCTTTTATCGGCAAACCCGAAGCCGACACCGTCAGGATGCTTGTAGACACCCTCAATAAGGATGGGGGCGTAAACGGCAGGAAGATAGAACTTCTGCTTCGAGATACTCAGGGAAACCCGGACCACACCTACAACTACGCTCGGGAGCTGATCAACCAGGGCGTTTTAGGAATAATCGGTCCGTCCACCAGTGGTGAATCGATGGCTATCAAGGATATTTGCCAGGAGGGACATACCATCCTCCTGTCCTGTGCCGCCGCCGAGTCAATCGTCGATCCGGTAGCTCCTTACGTGTTCAAGACACCCCCGAATGACGCACAAGCGGTGCGCACCCTTTTAAGAACCATGCAAGAGATGGGCATCTTCAGCGCAGGACTGATCACCGCCCATGCAGGATTCGGTAATCGGTGGAAAGGTCTGCTTGAAGAGCTTGCACCTGCGTATGGGATCAGCTTCGAGCATATCGCCAGCTACGGTTCCATGGAGCAGAGTTTCGACGATCTAATGGAGAGACTAAAAGACACTTCCCACGATGGGATTATCAATGCCGCGGTCGGACCAATACAATCTCGGATCACCAAGGCCTACAAGGCTGCCGGACTGAAGGCACACCTATTTCAGACCAATGCTTTCGCCGACATCTACTACATTCACAGTGCCGGCGAGGCAAGCGAGGGGATTCTCTTTCCTAGTCTTCATATGGCAGTGGTCGATTCTTTTCCTCCGGGGAGCGAGCAGCGAGAGGTGGTATCGAGATTCAAGGATGCTTACCGGAAAAAATACGGGGCGGAACCGAACTTTTTTGCCGCCCATGCTCACGACGCCCTCATGATTCTGGTAGAAGCAATTAGAACAGCCGGCACGAACCCAAAAGCGGTACGCGATGCAGTTGAAGCGACGAAAGGATTGGTAGGAGTCGGCGGGGTCTTTACCTTTTCTGAGAGGGACCATAACGGCCTGGGCACGGATGCCTTCCTTCCAGCAATTGTGCGGAAGGGCAATTTCGTGCTGTGGGAGGGCGAGCAGAAGCAGCCCGAGCAAGCCACCATGGAGAAGGCTACCTCATATTTGCCGGTGCTGGCTGTGCTGGATTTCACGATTGAGAACATGTCGGCATCAGAGGGCGTTTTGATCACTGATTATCTTACAAACGCTATTTTTAAAACCAAGAAATATTACGTTCTGGCCAGAAATCAGCGAGAGAATATCTTAAAGGAAATCGAATATTCCTACTCCGATCTGGCCGATGAATCTACTCAGCTGGAGATGGGTAATATGCTAGCGGCTAGTAAAATCCTGGCTGGAAGCCTGGGCAAGGCCGGGTCCAAGTATCTTATCAATCTGCAGCTTATCGATGTCGAGACCACAGTTACGAACGATGCTGTTTCCGGAATATTCGATTCGATTGATGAACTGCTCGAAGAATGTTCCGAAATAGCTCTCGACATCACGGATTTTTAATTTACCTTCACTGCCTACACTGTTCTGCGTGCTCATCCCGCAGCGACTTCAGCAAACCGGACGCCTGCCTGGGTACCGGCACCTACGGACTGGACTGGGCGTCTGCAGCCGGGCACCCGAAGAACTTGACACTGCCGCTGGGGCTCAGCTAGACTGAAAAAGCAATGAAATTCCGGGTTCGGTTCGCCCATCAAATCGTGGGAATTTTCGTTCTTCTGGCAATCCTGGCTGTCGCCGCCATCCTGATCCTGCTGGGCATCAACCAGCGCTGGTTCGCCAAAGACTACTACTACTGGAGTGTGTTCAAGTCCGCCGGGGGATTGAGCGTAGGGATGCCGATCCGGCTCAAGGGTTTTGAAATCGGTAAAATCAGCACAATCTCCCTGACCAAGGACAACCTTGTAGAGATCGAGTTTTACGTCCAGGACACCTACTACGACAAGGTCCTTCCGAACTCGGTCCTGGAGCTGTCCTCCAATCCGCTGGGCTTGGGGGGAGGCATGTTCTTTCACCCCGGCAAAGGCCCGGCGGAACCGCTGCCGGAGTTCTCCTACATCCCCTCCACGGATCTGGAGGAGGGCAAACAGATTGTACAGAACGGCCTGGTCGACCGTCCCGTCGGGGAAGATCCGATCGGGGAGGTGATCGCCAGCCTGGGTCCGATTCTCGCGCAGGTGGACTCCACCCTGCTCGCAATCGAAGAAACTGTACAATCCCTGAACGATTCGATCACGGGGGTGGGGTCCGGACCGCTGACCGGGGTGATCACGGAGCTGGAAACCACGGCAGGACAGATCAACCGCGTACTCGGCGAACTCGAGCTGGCCGCAGCCAACATCAACCGGCTCACGGAGGGGATGACAGATCCCACCGGACTGGCCAAGAAACTGCTCGATCCGAAGGGCTCGGTGGCAACCTTGCTGGACGACGAAAACGAACTGTACGACCAAATCGTGAAATCCGTAGAGGATCTCAACACGATCATTGACGAGCTGGCGCAGTTCGTCGCCTTCGTCAACACCACGCAACCTCAGATATCCGGCATTCTGGAGAAGGGAAAGGCCACACTGGATCAGGGCAGAGACGTATTGGAGGCTGTGAAGAACAATCCCCTGATTCGGGGGGGCGTTCCGGAGCGGCTCCAGCAGCCCACGACCTTTCAGAGTTTTCGGGATGAGGATTTCTAGATGCGCTGCGTTTGTCTGATCCTTTTCAGCTGCTGCCTGCTGTTCTCCTGTTCCTCCGTTCCCGAACAACCCAAGGAAAGCACGGAGAAGAAGAACCGGGCGGCAGAATACACGGAAGCCGGAAACGCCTACTTCAACCAGGGACAGTACACCCAGGCCCTGCAGTTCTTCAATCTGGCCTTGAACGACAACATCTCCGTAGACAACGAAACGGGAATTGTACAGTCCTACAACTCTATCGGGAAAGTATACTTGGCGGCGGGATACCTGGAGGAAGCAGAGCAGCACTTTCGAAAGGCCGCGACCCTGGCGGAGATACTCCAGGATCCGCTGTCGATCGCCCAGAGCAAGACCAACCTGGCGGAGGTCTGTCTGGAGCGGGACGAAGTGGAGGAAGCCGCCAAGCTGCTGGACGAAGCAAAGAACGGAATCGACGAAAAGGATTCGGCCCGAGACCTGGCGATCATCTATCACAACATCGGTTCGGTGTACAAAAAAAGGGGGATGCTGGAGCAAGCCTACTCTTACTTCCAGAGGGCTCTCGAAATAAACACCGGTCTGGAGCAGTACGAGGAAATCGCCAGCAACCACTACATGATCGCCTCCATACACTCAAAGCGGGGAGACTACGATGCCGCTCGGGACAGCATCAATCTGGCTTTGAGCTTCGACAAACGAGTGGAAAACTCCATCGGGATCGCCAAAGACCTGTTCGCCAGAGGGATGATCGAAGAAAAGGCCGGCAATGATGACCAGGCCTATTTGAGCTTCGAAAAGTCGTTTCAGGTCTATCAGGCGATGTATATGTACCGAAGCGCAGCAAACGTCCTGCCCTACCTGATATCTGCGGCGGAACGCCTGGGAAGGGATGAAGAGGCGCGGCGCTACAGAGAGTTGGAAAAACAACTCCAGGGTTCTTAGCCTTGCTGATCGTGATGCTTGCACGGGTACTCAAGGGTTTGGGGCGGTCGCTGCAGAAAATCGGAGCATTCGTCGTACTCGTTGGCGTTATCGCCGTCGTATCGGTGATCGTTGCGATCCCCCTCTGGTACTTCTCCAGCAACTTTGCCGCCGGCTACACGATTTTCGTGATTGCCCTGCTGGCCGCTGCGCTGCTCTACGCAATAACAAGCAAATTTGTGCGACTGGGTAGGGAACCGGAAGCCCTTCGATTGTATCTCAATCGGAAAATCCTGCCGATACTCAAGACAGTAGCCGTTATTGTAGCCTCCGTCGCAGTGATCTATGCGATTGCGCTGCTCATCAGCCGGGGCCACATGGTTGCATCGATTCTAACGGCGGTTTTTTGGATACTGCTTCTGGGATTCCTGAAATATGCTGGGCGAGGTAAGAGGTAGAATACACATCCAAGGCACGGTTCTCTTGCTGCTGCTGGTCTGCACTGCGGCGCTCGGCGACTATCCGCGAATCCAGAAACTCAACTCCCGGGACGTTCTGTTCAAGCAGCTTCAGAGCGATCTGCAGGCGTACTTCCAGGCGGAAAGTCGCCTACCGGGAAATGATTCGGTTGAGTTCCCACCCCTGCGCCTGTTCAGCTTTCAGTTGGTTGAAGGGATGGATCTACTCTCCCTTTCAGCCAGACTCAACCTGCCCTACGACTGCATCGCCACTTTGAACGGTTTTGACAATCCAACCGCCCTTCAGACGGGAATAGTCGTTTTGATTCCCAACCAACCGGGAATTTTCGTTTGGGAGGCTCCGGCCAGTACCTTTCAGGAAATCGTGGCCTCGATAAGCGAAAATACGAGGGTCGGCGCACAGCCGCTACGCCTCGACATGGGGGGCCGATTGCATGATCTGAGGTTCTATCGAGGGCAGGGTTTTACCCCTATTGAGAGGGCCTACTTCCTCAATATCCTCTTTCGCTTTCCCCTTCCCTTCGGCAGACTCACCTCGGGGTACGGCATGCGGGACAATCCATTTACGGGAGACTCCGAGTTTCACAAAGGCATCGATCTGGCGGCTCCTCACGGTACCGAGGTGATTGCAGCCCGGGACGGTACGGTCGCTCTGGTGGGCTTCGATCCGGTGTTGGGCAAGATGGTGATCGTCGATCACGAAGCGGGGTATCAGACGATCTACGGTCACCTCGCGGAAATCCATGTGCAGTTGAACGACGCCGTACGTTCCGGTATGATCATTGGCGCGGTGGGAACGACCGGCTACTCGACCGGTCCGCATCTACACTTCGAGATCCGGCGCCGGGGGTCTTCCCGGGATCCGGCACCGCTTCTGCCCATGCCAAAGGAAGCAAAGCGATGAGACAGTTGAAGCTGACCTGCATCTGCATCATTCTCACCGCCTGTTCGGCGGCATTTGCGTGGCCCGATCAGATCCGCGGCCTGGTAGTCGAGGAGGTACGTGTTCCCAGTGATGCGGCCTTCGAGCAGACTATAGCTCTCTCTCTGGAGGAAGCCGCCGTGCTTGCCCTGGAAGAGGATACCCCTTTTCTGGAGGGCATACGGGTGGAACTGGTCCTGTCGAATGAGCTCAAGAAACACTTCGACAGCTACGCCCTCGGCATCTATAAAAACATCTCTCCCCCCCCGCAAAGCACGGTACGTTTCTACACCGGAGAGCGGGCCTTCTTTCAGTATCTACCGTATCTGAACCGCATCTACATCCAGATTCCCCTTGTGCAAGCCCCGAGCGGGGAAACGCTTCCCGTGGGTACCTATCGCATCCAGAGCCCGCTCAAGCGCACGGATTTTCCTCTGCTGCTCACCATGGTTCCCCTGGCCAAAGGAATTCCGGCGACAATCGCGGACAAAAAGTTTTATTTTTCCATTAAACCTCTGTTGGAGAAAAAAGGATTCGCAAAGCTGGTTCTGCACTTCCCCGAGGGCCTGGAAGACGAGTCCGTCGAGCTATATATTGACGGCGTACAGATCACCGTGCCGGGGCAGCGGCTGGAGCTGCCTTCGGGAATTCATCAGCTTCGCGTTGTTTCCTCCTCGTTCAAGGAAATCAACACGAGTTTTACCGTAGATTCGGGTAAAACGAGCCTGGTGGACGTCGATTTGGAAGAGACAACCACTCAATTGACGATCGATGCTCCTTCAGGGACGGAATTATACCTGGATGGAGAAAAAATAGCCGATGGGGTTCCCTTCCCCATCCAGATAAGCGAGGGAAATCACCTTGTCAGGGCAAAAATAGGCGATCACAGCATCAGCAAGAAATTTGCCGTTCAAAAGGGAAAACACTACCATCTTTCCATAATATTTGATATAATTGTAAATGAAGATTAATATTTTCACGGGTACGTCGATAATAATTGTGTCGGTACCTAATATAGTTCCCCTCCCAGTTTACTATATTACAACGCCGACACATTAAACGAAGGCCGGCTCTTCGGAGCTGGCCTTTTTTTGGTGCGCCCGGCCGAGAGCACCTCCTATCCATCCGCCTACGGCGTGAACATGCCACAGAGTTTCCTGCCAGAACTTGCAACCCAACCCGTTGTACATATACTAAAGTATTGTACAGCACAGTCTTACTCCTCGGTGACACTCCCGGTTAAAGAAGGAGGCCGCTGTGAATCTCAAATCGCTGACAATAATCTGTATGTTCCTGGCCGCAACTGTTTTCATTCCGGCAGCGGTATTCGCCGGGGGATCGGCCGGTGAGGAAGAACCGTGCTGGCCCCGCTGGAGGGGCCCGAACGGCGACGGCGTTTCCACGGAGACGGACTGGGACCCTGGAGCCCTGGCCCGGGGACCGAAGCTGCTATGGGAGAATCGGAGCATGTGCAATGACGTTGGAACCTGCGTTCGCGTAGATCGGCACCTCTACGGCAGCAATGGGTTTTCCGCCATGCTGCATCTTCGCTGTATCGATTTTTATACCGGTGAGATGATGTGGGAACAGGAGATGCACCGGGGCGGGACCGTGGCGGTGGCGGCGGCAGGGGAAACACTGTTGGTCCTGGAAGATGACGGCAACCTGCATACGGTCGAAGCCACACCCGAAGCGTATCGGGAAATCTCTTCCTGTCAACTACCCTCTGCGACGGGGAAGCACAAGTGGTGGACACCCCCGGTGCTCTATCGGGGCAGGATCTACTGCAGGAACTACCTCGGCGATCTAGTGTGCATCGATGTGAGCGGGGAACGGTAGCCCGGCACGGGGCTCCCAAGACGAGGAATCTCAACCTGGCTATACGCTCTCACAGCCTTTGCGACGTCTGCTACCGGATGCACACTTGAATCTTGACAAACACCGCGGCCAATGAATACGTTTGACTCATTCCACCTAAAAAGCTGAAAGTTGCGATCGTTCTTCTGAGCATCGGATTCGTACTTGCGATAATAATCGGAGTCACCCTGGGTCTGGCCCTGGCGACCACGAAGAATATCCAGAACGCGGAAAACCTCCAGGATATCAAGCCTGCCCTTCCAACCCAGATCCTCGACTACCAGGGCCGCGTCATTACTCAGTTCTTCTCCGAGGAAAAACGGGAAATCGTATCGATCGATGAAATTCCGAAGCACCTGATCGACGCGGTCCTGACCCGGGAGGACCAGTACTTCTACCAGCACAAGGGTTTCCGCATCGTCTATATCCTCCAGGCCCTGCTGGATATCGTAAGCGGACGGGCCTTTCGCGGCGGCAGCACCATCACCCAGCAGCTGGCCGGCACCCTGTATGCCGACCGCACCGACATCTCCCTGAAGCGAAAGCTCGTAGAGCTGTGGTGGGCGATCCAGCTGGAGCGGCAGCTTTCGAAGAACGAGATCCTGGAGCGCTACCTGAACCTGATGTACTTCGGGCACAACACCTACGGAGTGGAGGCGGCCTCCCAGTTCTACTTCAAACACTCGGTCCGGGACATCTCCGTGGCGGAATCGGCCATGCTGGTCATACAGCTGGCCAGTCCCGCACTCTACTCCCCCATCAACAGACCGGAACGGGCGCGGAAGATCCAGAAGGAGATCCTGGACCAGATGGTGGAACTGGGCTACGTCACGGCCGAAGAGGCGGATCTGTCTTTCATGGAGTACTGGGACAGCTACGATTATACGCGGAGCAACATCACCTCCGCCTGGTTCGAACGGGAAGACAAGGCGCCGTACTTCTCCGAGTACATCCGCCAGCGACTTGAAGAGATGCTCCTCGGCTCCATGGATCTGTACAAGGAGGGGCTGGTCGTCCACACCACCCTGGATCTGGACAAGCAGAGGATTGCAGATGAGGTCATGGAGAAATGGATCCGCATCGTCAACAACCAACACCAGGTGCAGTCCTCCAACAGGCTGTCTTACGCCGATGCAACCTTCCTGCCGATCGTAGATCTGCTGTCCCTGACCTTCAACATCGAGGGTATTCGCTTTGCCGGCAGCAAGCAGAACGCCAAGGCTCGGGAATTCTTTCTCGAGCAGATGAATCCGGTTCTGGACATCGGCGCCTCGCTGTTCGGAATCGAAGAGCTGAAGTACCTCACCCGGGTGGGATACGCCAAAGAAGCGGACAAGTCCAAGAAGACTCAGGTTGAGGGGGCGCTGATCAGTATAGACACCAAGACCGGTCATATTCTGGCCATGGTGGGGGGCAGCAAATTCGAAAGCACCAATCAATTCAACAGGGCTGTACAGTCGACTGTACAGCCGGGATCGTCGTTCAAGCCCCTGTACTACTCCGCGGCCATCAGCTCCCGGAAAGTGACCCCGGCCACGATGATCGTTGATGCTCCGGTGGTTTTTTGGAACGACGACAACACCCCCTACATTCCGCTGAATTTCAAAGGCGAGTGGAAGGGAAGAGTTCTGCTTCGGGAAGCTTTGTCGCATTCGATGAACGTACCCTCTTTAAAGGTGCTGGACACCATTGGATTCGATGCCGCGATCTCCCGAGCCAGTACGCTGCTGGGTATCACCGATCCCGCGGAGATCGAGATGATCTTTCCCCGCAAGTATCCCCTGGGGCTGGGAATCGTCAAGATCAATCCGCTGCAGATGGCCCGGGCTTTTGCCACCTTCCCCAATCAGGGACGGCTTATCGAGCCGATCGCCATCCGCTACGTGGAGGATCGGAACGGCAGGCTGGTGCTGGAACCGGAGAAGGATCTGCGGGGGAAGCAGATGCGGGCGGGTCGATCGCTCCAAGCAATGACCCCCCAGGAAGCCTACATCATGGTCAGCCTTCTGCAGAGCACCGTCAACTCGGGCACCTTGCGGTGGGCCGCCTCGACTGTGGACGGCTTCAACCGCCCCATTGGCGGCAAGACCGGCACCGTCCAGAACTGGTCCGACGCCTGGACCGTGGGATTCACGCCCCAGATCACGACGGCGGTTTGGTTTGGTTTCGACGAACTGGGATACTCTCTGGGCGTCAATCAAACAGGAGCGACCGTGGCAGGTCCGGCCTGGGCTTCATACATGAAGCAAGCCCATGAGGGTTTGCCGGTAGAGGAGTTTACCCGGCCCAACTCCGGATTGATCGAGGTCACCGTCTGTGCCTCTTCCGGCCTGCTGCCGACCAGGTACTGCAATGAAGGTACGGTTCAAGAAATCTTTCTAACGGGTACGGAGCCTCGGGATTTCTGCGATCTCCATAAATTCGAGGCCGAACGAAATGAAACCTTGAAAAACAACATAAAAGGGTCGATTCTCCTGGGTGATCCCCTGCCCGCCGAGCCCCTGATTCCGGATTTGGGAGAACCCCTCTTCGAGGATGAGGAGCCGTCGGCACCGAGCGACGATACGGGGAATCCCCTGTTGGACTAAACAACCGGAGGCTGGCAGCATGGCTGATTATCTGTACTCGGAGGACCACGAATGGATTCTCAGGGAAAACAACCGTGTAAAAGTTGGTATATCGGAGTTCGCTCAAGTCGAGCTCGGAGATATAGCCTTTGTCGAGCTTCCCGAAGTCGGCAAGCTCGTAAAACGGGGAGAGGCGGTTTGCTCCATCGACTCGTTGAAGTCCACCAGTGAGATCTATGCTCCGGTATCGGGAACCGTTGTCCGGATCAACGAAGCATTAACCGACGAAAAAAGCTCCAGCATCATCAACCAGGATCCTTTGGGGCGCGGCTGGCTGTTCATCCTGGAGATGAGCAACCCTGAGGAGATCGACGGCCTCCTCACCCGGGAGGCATATGAGCGCTACCTGGAATCAGGATAGGAAATCATGCTGATTTCTCCCGAGTCGATTATCGTGAGGAGGCGAATCCGCAAGGACCTGGGCGATATCTCCGGATTGATGGAGAGTTTAAAAACCCACGGCCAGCTGACCCCTATAATCATCAATCGTAACTACGAGCTCATCGCCGGATTCCGGCGGCTGCGAGCGGTAAAAAGGCTGGGGTGGAAATCCATAGAAGCGGTGATGATAGACAAACCCACCGAGCAGCAGAAGCTGGAAGTCGAGATCGAGGAGAATGTACAGCGACTGGAGCTGTCGCCTGAGGAAATCGCAGATGGTATGGCCCGACTTCAGAAGCTGCGTCATCCCGGTTTGTTGGCCAGAATCTGGGCGTTCATTCGGCGTATTTTGCAATCGATATTTCCAGGAAAACGCCGCAGACGCTGAATACCCCGACTATCCCTTTACCAGAGACAACAGTCGTTTCAGGAAACGGGAAATGCCCGCAAGAACCCTCCTTGTCGGTTTCCCGTAAAGCTCCGTGTACTCCCGGGCCGCCTGCTCGAGGGGAAAGGCCTGCCCGTACTTGTTCTTCAGCTGGTCCCAGTGGCGCACGATCCAGACGTACAGATCCGAAGCGGTTCTGCCGGGGAACGCCTTGAGGAGCCGCTCCTCTTCGATCAGGTCCACGATCGGCTTGTAGACGGTATCGTACCAGGACAGCATGGCCTCCTCAAAAGACAGCTCCTCTTTTACCGAGAGGTTGAGGAAATACTTGTGGCCGTTGATGTGACGGATGATCTCATCGAAGCGTCCGGTGGCCGTAAAGTTCATCGTCGCCCCCGGCCGCAGCTGCCTGAGTCGGGTATGTTTGAAGAACTCCTCCCGCTCCAGGTTTACCACCACCGTGCGCAGCTCCTCCCGGGTCATGCCGGGCTTGAGGGAAACCTGGGATCCCAGGCTGATCACCTCCGCATCGATGAACTCCACACCCTGCAGCTTCCCAACCGAAACGCGGTGGTTGCCATCACGAACGAAATATACACCCCCAATCTCGTATAGGGTAACCGGAGGCAGGATCACCTCCTGATGGTGAGCGGTATCCACCCGGACCCAGCGCCCCTTCAGGCGGTTGTGGCGGGGAAGGAAGTACCTGTTGAAATCCTGATATCTGCCCTCGCTTCCCACGATTTTTTCTATGGGAACGACCCTTAAGCCCCGGTAGGTTTCGGAACTTGGCCGGAGAAGCGCCTTGACCTCCTGGAGGGATAGGAGATTATCCGTCTCACTCTTCAACAGGGAGAGGATACGGCTGAAAATCTCCCGGCTGCGAGCCTTGTTGAAATCCTCGGCGGCTCGGGCGGCGTAGTGGCTGGAGCTCATCGGGAATGCTCCACATCGATGACCACGTGGTCGTAGGCATTGACAACGGTAGTCTGCTCGTAGCGGGAAATCCGAACAGCCGAGGCGGAGTACAGATGGGTGTGCCCGTGCACGAGGTACTTGGGTTTGAACCTTCGCATGAACCAGAGAAAGATCTTGAATCCTCGATGGCAGGGATCATTCTGATCGTGAATCCCGAAAGGAGGAGCGTGAGTGAGGAGAATGTCCAGGTACCGTCCGAAGCGCAGCCGGTTGTACAGCAGCCGGGGCAGCAACTTGAGGATTCTCAGGGCTACCTGGAACTCTTTGTACTGATTCTCCCCCCCGTTGTACCAGAAGCTCCCGCCCAGGCCTGCCAGCAGCAGGGATTTCTCCCGACGCGCCTGGGATCCGATGTAGGTGGCACCGGTGGGACGATAGGCATCGATCCCCTGCCCCTCCAGGCGGCCCCCGCCGAATGCGTCTACATTGCCGGTATACAGGGACATGTAGCGAAGATTGTGATTCCCGAATACGAAGAGCAGGGGCTTGTTCAGGGTGGACATTATGAAATCGTAGTAGCTCAGGGGAAGATCCCCCGCGCTCAAAACCAGCTCGACATCGGCGAAGCGCTGCTTGATCGCCGGGCTGTACACCAAAGGATCAATATGGTCAGATACACAGAGGATTTTCATTTTACGCAAGCCCCGCTGCCTGCCGACCATTAATATCGTGAGGCGGATTCTCCTCGCACAATTTAGTTTTTTTGTATAGAAGAGTCAAATCTACGGTTGTATATTATAGGGAGAACCATGGTGTTCTTACATCTTATCACGGCCCTGGTGCTGTCCTTGTCCAGCCTCCAGCAGGGGGAACAGCTGTTTTTGGACAACAAGCCCAGGGAAGCCCTGCCCCATCTTGAGAAAGCCCTCTACGACAATCCGCAAGAGGAAAAAATCTACCTGTATCTCGGAATCGTCTACGAGCAGATAGGCGACACGGAAAAATCCATCCAGATTCTCAAGCGGGGACTGAACGTATCTGAAGGGTACAAGGACCTGTTCTACTACAATCTGGGGAACAACCATTTCCGCCAGGAGGAGTTCACCGTAGCCGAGCAGATGTACTCCAACGCCCTGCAGATCAACGGGGCTCTGGAGGTCGCCTATCTCAACCGGGCCAACTCCCGACTGGAGCTGGAAGAGTTTCAGGATGCGCGGCAGGACTATATCGACTATCTGCGCCTGGACCCGGATTCCCCTCAGCGGGAAAATATCGAGAAACTGATAGCGCTTCTGGGACGGGCGATCGAAGAGGCGGAACGCAAGCGTGAGGAGGAGCTGGCTCGGCAGAAGGCTCTGCTCAACGAAGTGCTGGACAGCTTGAAAAACGCCTCGGAAGACACCCGCAATCTTTCGGCCGGAAGCGAAGAGATCCAGGAAGAGTACGAAGAAATCGATATCGAAAATTGATTGAAAATCAAGAGGAAGCATTCCCATGGATAAACGCAAACTGCTCATAATCATTCTCGCGATCATCGTGATCCTGCTGATTGCAGGAGGCGCCTGGCTGGGCTTGAGGGCGCGCAGCCGCTCCGCAGAATCACGGGAAGCCCAGGAACGGTTGAATGCGCTGAAGCTGGCTCGCACCTATATGGACAAGGAAGAATACGACCGGGCCATGGAGATCGTGGAGAAGCTCCTGCTCAAGGATCCGGATGACGCCGAAGCTCAAGAGCTGCTCGACCAGATTATCGATAGGAAAAGACTCGCAGAGATGAGCGAAAAGGAGCGGGAACAACAGGCTCTGCTGGAGCAGCAGGAGAAGCTCAAAGAGGGTTTGAAGGAGCTGGGTTCCTCCCTCCAGGACACGCGGCCCCGCGAAACGGCGACCGCAGCCGTTGCCGCGCAGCCCAAGGAGATACCGGACGATGCCAATGCCAAAGAACGGGAGCGTTTGCGGAAGATCAATGAGCTGATGGCCGAGGGAGTTCGACGTCTCAACAACGGAGATTACGACGGAGCCCGCCGGGTCTTCAATCAGGTGCTGGAGCTGGACCCCGATTCCGGCCAGGCCTACGCCTACATCGGCAGGTCCTATCTGGACGAGGATCCGGATCGTCAGAGCAACGTCCAATCCGCGGTGGAGGCATCCAACAAGGCAATACAAAAGGATCGCACCTTCTACCTTCCCCATGAAACTCTGGGCAAGATCTACGAGAGCGCCAAGAACTACGAAAGCGCGGTGGACGAGTACAAAGAGGCGGCTCGCCTCAAGCCCGACGATTACTATCTGTACTACTCACTGGGCCGGGTGCAGTACTACTCCCGCGAGTACTCCGATGCCCTGCAGTCCTTCGACAGCTGCATCCATCTGAAGGCGGATTTCGAGCCCGCTCACTACCGAAAGGGACAGACCCTGATCCGTCTCCGTGAACCGGATCGAGCTATCTCCGCCTTCCAGCAGGCCATCGCGGCCAAACGGGACTATGCCGAGGCCTACTACATGCTGGGCACCCTGTACATCGACAAGGGGGAAGTCACCAAGGCCGTGGATTCATTCCGCCAGGCCGTGAATTACGATGGAGACAACCCTGTGTTCCTGCGCGGTCTGGGCACGGCTCTTTCGGCTCGGGGGGACTACGCCCAGGCGGAGAGGTATCTGGCCTCGGCCCTGCGCTACGATCCCTCCCATGGGGTCACCAACTACAATATGGCCCTGGTCAAGCTCAATCTCGAGAAATACTCCGATGCCCTGCCCTACGCCCTCAAGGCGGTGGAGCGGCAACCCGATTCCGCTCCCTACCTCTACACCCTGGGGGAGGTCTACGAGAAGCAGGGGAACACCGACGAGGCTATCAAGCAGTATCAGAACGCCATCAAGCTCGATTCCCGCTACGTACCGCCGTTGATCAACCTGGGCCGGATCTTCGATGACAGCGGCCTGTACGATCAGGCTCTGACCTTTCTCTCAAAGGCGATCACCATCGAACCGAGCTCCTTCGAGGTGAACAACAACCTGGGAAACGTGTATTTGCACAAGGGCCTGTACAGCGATGCGGTCCGCCACTACAGGAAGGCCATCGACATCCGGCTGGATGCCACGGTTACCCGCTACAACCTGGGACTGGCCTATCAGGAGCTTGGTGAATCCACCAAAGCCCAGGAGACCTTCCTGGAGCTGGTCAAGATCGCCCCGAACTACTGGGATGCCTACTACCAGCTCTCCCTGATATTGATAGCCAAGGGGGACAAGGAGAACGCCAAGGTGTTTTTGGAAACCCTGCTGAAGAAGAACCCCAGCTACGAGAAACGGGCCGAAGTGGAAAGCAAGCTCTCCCAGTTGTAGGTCCACCCAAGCGACGGACGGTGTTCGCTCGTGTATCAACCCTTCTTGTACCAGCGCTGTCTAGAAGAACCTGAAAATCGGTGGAAAGGCCACAACGACAATCGTCGCCCAGAGTGCATAGGCGGGGAGATAGCGCATCTGCAGATCCACAATCGCCTGGAAACGCATTCGTCCGGCGAAGAAGCGGACATAGCAAATTGTGAGGAGGAGCAGGTTTAGTAAAAGAAAGAGGTTCTCCCCCAGCGCCGCTGTCTTGTTGGCCGAGATTCCGAAGGCTGAGAGTCGGATCACTATACCGGCTAGTGCGATTCCGTTGGCGATCATTGCAACAACCAGAAGTGCAATGATCACGATATCCCAGACGCCGGCGGGTTGCTCCGCATCACGGGCGCTCATCGTGTAGAGCACCAGTCCCAATACCAGCGTCAGTACGATATCGAACCAAATCAACATGTCTCGATCCTGGGACGGTGCCCGTCCGGTCACAGCCATTGCTACGATGAGGCTCAGGAGCACCGCCAGAAAGAGTGGGACGAAAATGCGGGCCAGGACCGGGGCAACACTCTCGATGAGCGCCTTCTTTCGCTCCACCAGGAAGGAGGCAACCACGAGCAGGCCGCACCCACCGAAGATGGCCAACCAATTGTCGGTTAATCCGCCTATATCGATCTGTACGAACTTAAACATCGTGACGGACACAGAGATCAGAACCAAGCCGCCCAGTCCGATCAGAACCGAGTAGATGAACACCTCGCCGGCGAAGCGGACAAAGTCCAGCCTCACACCTGACCTGCGCCAGCCAAAACCGCCGTAGAGCACTCCGAGGAATAGAAGGAGCACGATAGGCAGATGGATGGCCATAAGTCCTTCTGTGTGATGCGGAGCGTAGGACGGGTAGAGATTGATCACCACAGCGAATATGGCAAATACCGCTGCGGAGGACAAAACGAACGGCAGGGGGAGTGACCGCCTCCAGATGAGATAGACAGCCACCGAGGGAAGTGCAAATATGGCGGCATTTTTTAGATAGAGCAGCGGGTAGGACTCGACAACCCCAAAACCGAAGAGCGCTGGAATTTTGCCCAGCAGACCGGCTAGTAGCACAAGGCCGAGGACCAGGGCAACCTCGAGTCGCTGCCTCTTTCTGGTCCCCTCATCCGGCGCAGGAACCAGGAGCTGGCGCCAGAGGTTCTCAGTAGAGATCTTGGCAAACTCGTGGCTCAGCGCCTCCGCATCACCCATCCTCCGAAGGGAAACCAAAAAGGCCTCTTCCGTGGTGATTCCCTGAGCCGTCAATTCCTCCACACTATCTCTGAGGTGCGACTCCAGTTCTTCCAGGTCCTGCGCTCCCACCGAGCCGGTGGAGCGCAGGTGGGCTCTCCACTTTCGGATCTGCGATTCAAGCTCGAACATGTTACTCTCCCGCTTCCGTTGAGCCAGTGAGACGCTCCAGCGCGTTATGAACTACGAACCACTGCTCTTTTAAACGCTCCAACTCGGTCGCTCCCGCGGCGTTGAGGTGGTAGTATTTCCTCTTCCGCCCCGTCTTTGCAACCTTCCAGTACGAAACGATGAATCCGGCTGCCTCCAATCTATGAAGGACCGGGTAGAGCATTCCATCGCTCCAGGTCAGCCGATCCTCGGAAACCTCCCGGACCTTTTGGATTATGGCGTAGCCGTAGCTATCGGCCCGCCGAAGAATCGCCAGGATGATAGGAATGGCGGAAGCCGCTACCAGGTCCTTCGGAATGGTCATGACGCG
>Ga0180438_10003138_pt1 | contig 25488 bp, 23 predicted proteins | sample SS_ome_12_FD_132455 | JGI IMG/M metagenome (GOLD analysis project Ga0180438, IMG submission 132455) | Hypersaline lake sediment archaeal communities from the Salton Sea, California, USA - SS_3_D_2 metaG | ecosystem: Environmental > Aquatic > Non-marine Saline and Alkaline > Hypersaline >... | reverse complement strand
CGTTTGGGGCTAGAATTTTATACGATGTTCCTGCAGGATCGTTTCATGCAGGAGGCTGAGACTCTTATCACAGGAGCGGAAAATGAAGAGAATGGTTCTTCTGGCCTGTATGTCTATTCTGATCGTGTTCCTTCTTGTATCTTCAGTTGCACTTGCAGGCAACAAACACTACACGATCCGCGCAAGCTACTTCACCCCATCTGACGCAAAGGCGGGGTTTGCCTTCGGGGGCTCTGTCGGAGCCTGGGTGGACGAGGCGGTCCAGATTGGCATAGGAACGGATTTCTTTTTCAAAAACTATGTGAAAGAATCCAAGGTTGCAGAGAATGTTTTACCTGACGGGACCGTCGTGAGCACCATAAGGACAGAAGTCGAGTACAACACCTACATCATCCCGCTGATGCTCGAGCTCACACTCAACTTTCCCGGCCTGTGGAAGGGGTCCATTTTCGGGCAGGGCGGGCTGGGGTACGAACTGCTGATCAACAAGGAGCAGAATTACGCGTCCAAGGTCAAAGAAACGCGCCTCTACGGCGGGTTCGCCTGGCAGGTTGGAGGAGGGGCGTCATTCAAGCTGGGAAGCGATTCAGCGCTCTTTGTCCAGGGATACTACAACGGCGGCAAGGTAAGGAGAAAGCTGAAAGATCCCCTGGAAGAACTGCCCGTGTCCGAGGAGGTCAACCTCTCCGGTCTCGGCGTGAGGGTGGGTCTCTCCCTGGGACCTCTCTGAAACTGGACGGTTTTTTCTGTACACCGATCTTCTTGATACAGAGTCCTACCGTTTTTTTATAAAAGTTCCCTTCCGATATTCCTCGAATGCGGTCCTGAGCTCCTCCTGCGTGTTCATCACAATGGGACCGTACCAGGCGACAGGTTCTCCAAGCGGTTTGCCTGAAATAAAGAGAAGGCGCGCCGGTTTCTCTGCAGTTGCGATGACTACGAGGTCACCACTGTCGTAGAGCACCAGGTTTCCAGGACCGATCAGGCACTCCCCGTCAAAATCAAAATAGCTTGAGCTCACCACGTCGTAGGAAAAGGAATCCCTGCATTCGTCGAAATAGGCTGCACCTTCCACCACGTAGGCAAGGACGGTGTGGTCGGGCTGCACCGGATGGGAAATACTCGTGCCTGCAGGGATGGTGATATCCAGGTATTCGGGGTTGATCACGATGTCCTTCACCGGCCCCTGGGTTCCATTCACCCTTCCGGCGATGACTTTCACTCTTGCTCCGCCTTCCACCGCAGTCTGGGGTATCTGCTCGCTCTTCACCTCGCGATATCGGGGATCGATCATTTTTTGGGAAGCCGGAAGATTTGCCCAGAGCTGGAATCCCCACATCAGGCCGTCTTTCCCCTCCTTGGGCATTTCCTGATGGATGATCCCGCTCCCGGCAGTCATCCACTGCACATCCCCTGGATGAATGACGCCGCTGTTTCCCATGCTGTCACCGTGCTCCACTTCTCCGTGCAGCATGTAGGTAATCGTTTCGATACCCCGGTGGGGATGCCAGGGGAAACCGCGAATATAGTCTTGGGGATTGTCGGAGTGAAAGTCATCCATGAGAAGAAACGGGTCGAGCTTTGGCAGATCGTGATATCCGAATACCCTCCTCAGGCGAACCCCGGCCCCTTCTATCGTTGGTTTGCTCTTCAGTATTTTTTTCACGCTTCGGATTTGGCTCATTGCATTGACTCCTCTTTTAATAGAATATGATCTTTTTCCCCTCAATAGAGTAGTCAATACTGCGTTTTGAAATGGGCTCCATACTGGACGTTTTCTCCTTGTTCGACCTCCTGTTTCACGTTATTTTTTACGGGCACAAGGGGACCTTTCCGTGGACGAGACTTTTCCAAAGCTCAGGCCGGTGGAGGCGATCGGGGTTCAGGAAAACCAGATATGCCTTCGTGACCCTGAAGGTATATCGGATAAGCTCGTTTTTCTCAGTCCGGATCTGTTCTTCATTGTTTCTCTCTTCGACGGTGCACATTCGATTCTGGACATCCAGACAGCCTACACCAGGAAATATGGAAATCTGCTCTTCAGCGACAAGGTCCGGGAAATCATCGAACAGCTTGACAACTGCCTTCTTCTCGAGAGCGAGCACTTCAGAGAGACCAGAGACAGGCTCATTGAAGAATACAGAAAAGCCCCTGCACGTCCGCCGTCGCATGCGGGAATGTCCTACGCAGGAGATAGAGAACAGCTGATCGTCCAGCTCGGAAAGCTGTTTGATGACGAGGAGCTTCACCCCGGAGAAAGTCCGCAGGGAAAGGTCCGGGGACTGATTGCCCCCCATATCGATATCACTCGCGGCGGATCCTGTTTTGCGGCGAGTTATGCGGCTCTCAGAGAGGGTTGCGAGGCTACGACTTTCGTGGTCCTTGGGATATCCCACGCCCCGACCCAGAGACGGTTTGTTCTTACGGAGAAAGATTTCGAAACTCCCCTGGGAGTGCTTCCGGCAGACCGGGATTTCATAGAAAGTCTCACCGCGAGGCTCAAGACGGATTGCTTTCAGGACGAGCTCGTGCACAGGAGAGAGCACTCCGTGGAGTTCCAGGCGGTATTTCTGCGCTACCTCTACCTTGATAATCCTGACCTGCGGATCGTTCCCGTGCTCTGCGGCAGTTTTGAGCAGATCTACTCAGGTGGGTCTCCGGCACAACAGGACGACGAGTTTCAGGAGTTCTCTTCTGCACTCAGAGACACTCTTGCACAGCGAGGGAGCCAAACGTGCTGCATTGCCGGTGTTGACCTCAGCCACCTGGGGCGGCGTTTCGGACAGGACCTCACCATGACAAAGCCGTTTCTCGAGCAGGCACGGGAGGACGATATGCGCATGATCCAGCGGATCACGGCGCTTGACAGCGAGGGTTTTTTTCGATTCATACAGGATGAGAAAGACCGCAGAAACGTGTGCGGTGTTCCTGCCATATATACGCTGCTTTCGGTGATCGATGCGAAGAAGGCACAGCTTCTCGCCTACGAGCAGTCCGTGGACTCCAATACCCAGTCTGTGGTCACCTTCATGGGTGCGGCTTTCTATGAATGATCCTCATTTATTTGTTTTTTTGAATTCCTCTGCTCGCGAGATGCGCAACAGCTGAAATCCTGTTCGTATCTCTGTATCTTTGAGGATAGATCGAGGGGGAAGCCCCTATTTTGCTTGGAGGAAACCATCCGCCTTGAGAAGCTCCGCCATGAGCACGGCGCCGCCTGCTGCACCGCGAACTGTGTTGTGTGAGAGGCATACGAAACGGTAATCCAGTATCCTGTCCTCCCTGAGCCTCCCGATGGTGATGCCCATTCCTTTTTCGAAGTCTCGATCGAGCCTGGTCTGCGGCCGATCGTTCTCCTCGTAGTACCGAAGAAAGGGCTTCGGAGCCATGGGGAGATCGAGTACCTGTGGTTTCCCCTTGAACTGTTTCCACAGCTCGAGAATTTCGTCCCTGGGAGGTTTCTTTCTGAAGGATACGAATACTGCCGCCATGTGTCCATCCGTCACCGGTACGCGGATGCACTGGCTCGTAATCGAGGGTTCGGTGGCAGGGAGAATTCCATTCTCATTCACAGATCCCCAGATTTTCATGGGCTCGATTTCGCTCTTCTCTTCCTCACCGCTGATGAAAGGGATGACGTTGTCAACCATTTCAGGCCAGTCCTTGAAAGTCTTTCCTGCACCGGAGATTGCCTGATAGGTGCAGACAAAAACCCGTTCCGGCCCGAACTGACGGAGCGGGTGGAGAGCCGGCACGTAGCTCTGAAGGCTGCAGTTCGGTTTCACCACGATGAACCCCCGCTTCACACCGAGGCGTTTTCTCTGAACATGGATCGCATTGAAGTGCTCGGAATTGATTTCAGGCAAAACCATGGGTACGTCGACGGTTCCCCTGTGTGCGGAGTTGTTTGAAACGACCGGGGTTTCCGCTTTTGCATATTTTTCCTCAAGCTCCCTGGTCTGGTCTTTCGGCATGTCCACGGCACAGAAAATGACGTCAACCTCTTCACTCACCTGATTGATGTTTGAAGCGTTCTTCACCACGAGATTTTGGATTTTCTCGGGGACAGGAGTGGGCATTGCCCACCGATTCTGTACCGCTACTGTGTAGGACTTTCCTGCGGACCGTTCACTCGCTGCGAGTGACACCAGCTCAAACCACGGGTGATCTGCGAGCAGGCTGACAAAACGCTGTCCGACCATGCCGGTTGCGCCAACGACCCCAGCCCTCAATTTATTGCTCATGAATGTCTCTCCTGTGAAACATGTCTGGTAAAAATAGTATGAGAAACTGTGAGCGTCAAGCGGAAGTAGGTTCCGTTCCTCGGTACAGGGCGTATTCGTGGAGGCGACAGTCAATGCCCCCGCTTCTGAAGATGATACGTCTGCTCGTTCTGAGGCCCACTTTCTTGAGAAGCATGAGGTTTCCGGAAAACACGTATCCGGTATAGCCCTGACACTTCTTCTTGAAGAAATCTCCGATACGGCTGTAGAGGGTTTCGAGCGCAGAGGAGTTGCCCATACGCACCCCGTACTCCGGGTTGAGTACGACAACTCCATTTCCTGGTGGGATGGGAGATTGCGCAAAATCGCAGACAGAGAACTCGATGAAGCGTTCCACACCTGCTTCAGCTGCATTCCTGCGGGCGGCATGGATGGCAGAAGGATCGATATCGGTCGCGATTATTCTGCTTTCTATCCGTTGTGTTTCCATTGCCAGTGCCTGCTTTTTCAATTTCTGCCAGGTCTTCTGATCGAATCCTTTCACATGCATGAATCCGAAATTCTCTCGCAGCATTCCTGGTGCCCGGTTCAGTGCGATGAGCGCAGCTTCGATCGCGAGTGTTCCGCTCCCGCACATGGGGTTGATGAAATTGGCACCGCGGTTCCAGATAGAGCTGAGTATCACAGCAGATGCAAGATTCTCCTGCATGGGAGCTTTGAAGGGTATTTTTCTGTACCCCCTGCGGGCAAGAGTCTGACCGCTTGAGTCAAGAAATACCGCTGCACGGTGACCTTTCCAGTGGAGGTAGATCACAGCCCGGTCTCTTGCAGGACCCGAGTCCGGCCGTCTGCCGGTTCGGGCAAGCAGACGATCCACAATTGCATCCTTGCATTTGAGATTCGCATATCGCCCATCCGTGATGGTCGCGGTTTCCACGTTGGAGTACACACACACGTAACCGTCATCCGGTATGATCTCTTCCCATGGAAGCCTGTACAGTTTTTGGTAGAGCTCTTGTGGATTCCCTGCGTTGAACTCTTCGAGGAGCAGAAGCACATGGTGTGCGGTTCGAAGGTGCAGGTTGAGAAACATGGCATCATCGGCGTCTCCCGTGATGAACACCCCTGAGGAAATCGACGAACGCGCAGGATACTTCAGTTCTTCGAGCTCCTTTCTCAGAAACGGGAGGATGTCGGGGCTCGACGTCACGAGGATGTTTCTTTGTGGCTTGGTGTACATGAATTTTCTCTACAATGATACAGAGGAAACCCAAAGAGGTCAATGCCTGCACCGGACATTCCCTGCACATTGGCAAAATCGCGGAAGCAGAATTCCTTTTGCATTCATAGGCGAGTTCCATTACAATTCAAATGTACTCAATAAGGAGAGAGGAATCCCATGAAAGTACGGTCTTCACTGTGTGTACTTTTTTTCTTCATTTTTTGTGTCAGCTGTGCCACGAGAATTCCGTTTACGGTCACCAAACCCGCAGAGGTAGACATGTCATCCACGAGGACGATCGCGCTTTTGAACTTCACCTATGTTCCAAGGCATACCTCGATGTCGCCTGGGGACCTGCTCGATATTGCGCTGAAGAAGATCTTCGGTGTGTCCCTTGGCGGTGCGTACACCATTCAGGAAGAAATCGAAGAATACATCACTGATCGTTTCATACTCACCCTTGTGCACACCAACTATTTTCATGTGGTGAGCACGCAGCAGGTTAGAGAAGAGATGGGAGATGAACACCGCGCAGGTGTGGATGCGGTTCAGATTGGGAAGGCGGTCGGTGCACAGGCGATCATTCACGGTGAGATCTCCCTCATGGAGTGCTGGGATGAGGAGAGCATAGAGATGGAAAGCAGGGAAGATCCCGTCACCAATCAGAAGGTGGAAGTTCCCGTCACATGGGTCAATAGAAGGGCGGAGCTCGGGTTGAGCTACCACGTGGTCGACACTGAAAAAGGAACCGTGATCGCAACCAGGAATCTGGAGTCTTCATTACAGGCGAAAAGAGAAAAGAAGGACGTCTATCTTCTCCCGAGTGCACGGGATATGTACAGGGAGATCGTGGACTCCTTCATGCCGGAGGTTGCACGGCATCTTGCTCCCTACAAAGTACAACAGACGCGCCGCCTGATGAAAGACCGGAAAAACAGCCAGATGAAAGCTGCTGACAGGTACGTAAAGGGCGGAGTGTATGACAGGGCCCTGGAATTGTACCTGGATGAATGGACGAGGAAACGATATGCCGCTGCAGGCCACAACGCAGCGATTCTCTATGAGGTCACCGGAGACCTCGATGCCGCGATCTCGCTCATGAAGCAGGTAGTGGATGTCCATCCGCAAAGAAGGATCATGAAGGAGTACCGCAGGCTTCTGAACGCCAGGCAGGAGCAGAAACTGCTTCTGAAACAGCTCGGTTGAAGCAATGCGATCAGTATAGAGTCGTTGGATTGCAGTGATTCTTCTAAAGGAGACCTATACCCTCCCACGTTGAAGCAGGTTTCATACTGCAGCTGGGATATATCACAACACTCGGATGGAAGCACGTAGATCCTCGATCATACTTTTTCTGGGGGTAACATTTCTCTTCTGGATCACCCTGTATCTCTATGTTCCCACACTCCCTACCTATGTGAAAACGAAGACAGCTCAGCTTTCCATGGTCGGCCTCGTACTCGCGATGTACGGGCTCTTCATGGCATTCATCCGTCTGCCTATGGGTATCATCGGAGATGCAATCGGATGGGGGAAACCTTTGATTGCCGCGGGAATCCTCCTTGGGGCGATTGGAGCATTCATCATGGGTAGGGGAGGCTCCCTCGGTACGCTTGCGGTGGGGAGAGCACTCACCGGGCTTTCGGCGGGCACCTGGGTAATCCTCATAGGAGTGTTCAGCAGTTTCTTCGCCCTGGAACAGGCAATCTTTGCGAGCACTATGCTCACGTTTTCGGCTTCCTTTGGAAGGATGGTTGGAACGAGCCTTACAGGCTATCTCAACCGGGTTGGGGGGTACTCTCTGGCTTTCAACTGTGCTGTTGCGACCGGCGCGCTGGCAGTCCTTCTCTCGCTTCTCGTGAAGGAAACGCGGCGGCAACCGAAACGGGCCTCGCTGAAGTCGATACTGCTCCTTTTAACCCGAAATGATGTGCTCTTGCCGACAGTGATCAGCACCCTTGTGCACTATGCAGACTGGTCGGTGACCTTCGGGTTTTTACCGATTCTTGCCCAGGAAATGGGTGCAGGTGACGTGGTCAAGAGCCTGCTCATCAGTCTCAACATCGCCGCCATCGTGGTGGCGAATCTGCTGAACACCCTGCTCCAGAAAAAGACTGGTTATCGACCGCTGCTCATGGGAGGGGCTTTTCTTTTCTTTGGAGGAATGATTTTCATCGCACTTGCACCTGATACGGCTCTTCTTTTTTTGGGGACCATGAGCATGGGTTTTGCCTTTGGAATCGTCTATCCGATTCTCATGGGTATGAGCATCCACCGGGTGCAACGCGAAGAGCGGACCACAGCGATTGGCATTCACCAGTCTATCTACGCAATCGGCATGTTTACCGGTCCCTGGCTGAGCGGAATTCTCGCAGACATGATTGGGATCCGCCCTACTTTCATAATTACTGCATTTCTGTACCTCGCAGCAGTATACACGTTCATCTACCTCCTCTTCCGAAAAATCGAGAAAAAGACGAAAAATCCTCACTCGTAATTTAATGATTGATATTATCCGGATATTCCTGCATAATGGGTGGTATCCGGTGAATTGTTTATACCCCTTTTGAAAAATGCTCGACACACTCGTGAAAAAAGCAATAAAATTGGAACCTGTTCCTCCTGAGGCTTCTGAGGCCTATCAGTCGAATAGTGAAAAACTGGTGGTACAGGTGAACGGGGAAATCACAGGACGTGGTGACCTCAGCACTCTCATCGGAGACAACAGTCTCAGTGTTCTTTTTGACAACCACAGACATCACGTGAGCTTCATGGATAGTGTATTTTATTTTAACAATTTCGAGATGCTCGCGCGAAACCTTCCGTGGGTGTACAGGGCATATATTTCCCGAGGGTTTTCTTCTGATTATTTTCCCGCAGTGCTCGGTGCATGGATCGGTGCAATACAGTTGCACATTGATCCAGCCACCCGCGATCCGCTTCTGCGGGTCTATGAATGGATGCGGGAGAGCCACAGGGATATACTCGAACTATCGGCGCAGGAAGAGCTCTTCCAGGGACCGGTTGGAGGCTCTGAAATCGGTCATGCGGCATCCCGGTTTGTTGACTCTCTTCTGAAGCAGGACCACCGCGGGAGTATGCAGCTGGCCATGGAGGCGGATGGTTCTGCTCGTAATGTAAAGGGTGTATGCCGGCTTGCAGCACAGTGGTATCAGGAAGAAGTGACATGAAACGCGGAGAGAAGAAACTATCTCACAAAAATGTGTGCGAGAGCTACCTGCGAAACCGAGTGGCGAGCGTGGGGATGGTAGAGCTTCAAGGGAAAAGGATTCTCGATACCAATGTCGCGTTCAGGCGTTTTTTAAACCTCCCTGATACCTCTGTCTCAAAGGACATCGATTTCTACCTGTCGCAGGAGAGTCAGATCGTTATGGAGCGGGCTCTTGATTCGGGTAGCGACGAGCCGTTCTCACTTATGTTTATCGGAAGCGGCGAGGGTCGCTTCCAGATGCGTTCGACCCTCTACAGATTGGAAAGTTCCTGCATACTTTTTTGCGAGAGGGATGCGACCGCGGAATCCACAACGCTTTCCCAGATGACTCTCCTGAATAACGAGCTTGCAAACCTGAGCAGGGACTTCAAGAGAAAAAACGTTGCCTTCGGAGAGTCGGAAAAGAACCTCGCCCGGTTGCTCGAAGAGAAGGAACTGCTCATGCAGGAGCTGAATCACCGGGTGGGAAACAATCTCAACATGATCGCATCCATTCTCGAGCTCCAGATGCACAGCATCGAGGATGAGACCCTTTCGAACATATTAAAGGAGTGCAGAGGAAGGATACACGCGATCGGGCACATCCACAAATCCCTCTTCAGGCTCGACTTCATAGGAAAGATCGAGATTGCAGGATTTCTCTCTTCTCTCTCAGAATCGATACTGAAGACATATGAGCGGCATTCAGGGCGAATACGTCTTCATACATCTCTGGAAAAGTGCCAATTTGATACGAAGAGTTCGGTTTCACTGGGGCTCGTGGTGAACGAACTGGTCACCAACTCTCTGAAGCACGGCTTTCCTGACGGGAGGGCTGGAGAGATCACCCTCAGCTCGACGAAAGAAACCGGGGGATGGTACACGCTCGTGGTACGTGACAACGGTGTGGGATCCGGGAATAAGATCGAGCCGCAGGAGTCGGGCTCTCTTGGCCTGAAGATCGTTCAAAGCCTGGTGAGGGGACTCGGGGGAGAGGTGCAATTCGAGGGGAGAGAAGGTTTCAGGGTGTGGATCAGCGTACCCTGTGTGACGTGAGAATGATGAGAATCTCCGTTCCTTCCCCTGTCACTGTAGTGCATCATAGATGGCGATGATGTTTCCTATTGGGGTATCTGGGAGCGTCTCATGGGAGGGTCCGAGAATCATCCCCCCACGGTTTCCCCAGAGGTCATGTATCTTTCTCACATACTCCCTGACGTCCGACGGTGATTTTTCTACGAGCAGCTTCTGCACATCGAGCCCGCCGTGAAAGCTTACATCTTTTCCGTACATCCGGAATAGCTTCTCGATCTCCATGTTCCGTGCTGATGTCTGCACCACGTCGAATACATCTATTCCGGCATCGATCATGAGGGGGAGCACCTCGTGAATGCTCCCGCAGCAGTGCCATCCGAAAAAGAGTCCGTGGATTTTGTTCTGTGCGATCAGCTTCCTGTAGGCAGGGAGGAAGTATCGTTTGAACTGCTGGGGAGAAAACATCATTCCATCCTGCCCTGCAACATCGTCCCAGGTGCCGTAGTAGACGGCGTTTTTTCCCATGACCTCGAGCTCCCGTCTGTTGAACTCGAGGCAGAACTCGCTCACCTCACCCGCCAGATGTTCGACGAGCCTCTGGTTGAACACGAGATCGGCGAGGAAGTTCTCCATTCCCCTGAGGTAACAGCACATCATGAAGAGGCTCGAAAGCGTTCCGATACAGATGATGTCGTCGCTGCTGGTTGAGAGATCTTCTTTTTTCACATCTCTGTAGCGGTTACTCATGGAGCTGAAGTCGAAGAGCTCAAGCTTCGAGGTGAGGAACCCCCTGGGCAGGTCTGAGGGTGACTCTGCGCTTGCATAGGGAGGGTCCACACCTACATTTGGATAGTCGATGTCAAAGCTTGCCATGTTTCCAGGCCTGGCTCTGATGCCGATGGTGTAGAAGTGTGTTCCGTCGTCCACGTAGGGCGGCTGCGGCCTTGGACCGTTGAATTTGGGGACGAATGTGGAAAACTTGTCCACTTTTGATCCGGAAGCCCAGAAGTCGGCTTTCAGTGTGTTGAGGAAAGATTTCTGGTTTTTTCCGAAATCATCGGGTTGTTCAAACCCGAAGTGTATCATGAGCTGCCTGGTAAGGTACTTCGATGCGCGAAACGTCGTTGGAATTCTGTCGACCGGTTTCCGCCTGATAGCAGCAATCACGCGTTCTTTCTTTGTCATGTTTTTTTTCACTCCTAGGGTCCCTGCGTTCTCCGGCACCGTTACTGTAAAAGCTGACTCTCGCTGGAGGGTGTATGAACAGGGAAATATCCTCTATTATCTGACTTTTGTAAACGATGCGTCAAGTTTTTTCCGAAAGGTGGAAGTGCCGGAGTGCAGATATGATGCTCCCACACCGGATGCAGAACAGGCGAAAAACAGTCCCACATCTGGCTTGACTCAAGGCTCTTTCTTCTGTACCCTATGCCTGAGAAGAGGTGAGCCATGGTGGAGAAGGTGATCATAATGGGAGCCGCGGGTCGGGATTTTCACAACTTCAACGTGTATTTCAGGGATAATCCCAGGTACAGGGTTGTCGCCTTCACCGCGGCCCAGATACCGGATATTGCAGGCCGTCAGTATCCGCGCGAGCTTGCAGGTGGAATGTACCCGGAAGGGATTCCGATATTTCCCGAGGAGGAGCTGAGAAACCTCATCAGAGAGCACACCGTTGATCTGGTTGCGTTTTCCTACAGCGATGTTCCCCACCTGGAAGTCATGCACAGGGCTTCTGCGGCCATGGCGGAGGGGGCCGATTTCATCCTGATCGGTGCGACCTACACCATGCTCCGGACGAAAAGGCCCGTGGTGTCGGTATGCGCGGTTCGGACCGGATGCGGGAAGTCCCAGACCACGAGGAAGGTGTGCGAGATCATCGGAGAGCTGGGGAAGAGGGTGGTTGTGGTGCGCCACCCCATGCCCTACGGAGACCTGAGAAATCAGGTGGTCCAGAGATTTTCATCCTATGCCGATTTCGAGAGGCACAACTGCACGATTGAGGAACGCGAGGAGTACGAACCGCTCGTTGACCGCGGCATCGTGGTATATGCCGGAGTCGATTATGGTCGTATTCTCGCGGAGGCTGAGAAAGAAGCGGAGGTAATCATCTGGGACGGTGGAAACAACGACACCCCTTTCTTCTTTCCCACTGTGCACATCGTGCTCTTCGACCCGCATCGGGCGGGGCATGAGCTTGCCTATTATCCGGGCGAGACCAACCTGCTCATGGCAGATATCGCGGTCATCAACAAGGTAAACACCGCAGGTATTTCCCAGGTAGAGCAGGTAAGGCGAAACATCGAAGCGCACTCGCCGAACGCAGTGGTGATTCTTGCAGATTCGGCGGTCATCGTCAGTGAGCCGGAGCTGATCAGGGGGAAAGAGGTGCTCGTGGTTGAGGACGGGCCCACGCTCACCCACGGGGGGATGCCCTATGGTGCCGGTAAGATCGCGGCGCACACCTTTGAGGCAGCCCGGATCGTTGATCCCCGGGAATACGCCTGCGGAATGATCAGGGATACCTACCAGCGCTATCCCCATATCGATGCGGTGCTTCCGGCCATGGGGTACAGCACCGAGCAGATAAGAGACCTCGAGCGGACCATAAATGCAGTTCCCTGCGATCTGGTGCTCTTTGCAACTCCAATCCAGATCACCCGGTTGCTTGCCATCAACAAGCCCGCACTTCGGGTCAGGTACGAGTATCAGGACCACGGTGAGCCTCTGCTCAGAGACGTGCTTCTGGATCGTCTGAATCACGCCTTTGGGTCCCTTCCTACCCGACCTTGACAGCTTTCACACACGCGATTATAGTTTCTGTGAAGGAGTCACCATGAAGCGAGAATATGGAAGAACATTTTTTATCTTTGTCCCTGTGCTGATTCTCATCGTTTTTTTCATTCTCCTCTCCTGCGTTTCGGTGGATGAGAGAAGCACAGCCGGCAGGCTGCCAGAGACGGGCGCTGCAGCTCGGGAAAGAGCTGAGGAGCCGGCGGCGCAAAAGGCAGCTGCACCAGAGGGATCACCGACTGAAGAGCTTCTGCCTCCTGTTTCTTTGCAAGAAGTTATCCCGATTGATCCGAAGGTCAAGATCGGAATCCTCGACAATGGTCTCACCTACTACATCCGTGAGAATGCCGTCCCGAAGAGCAGAGCGGAACTGCGACTTGTAGTGAATGCGGGTTCGGTTCTCGAAGACGATGACCAGCGTGGTCTTGCGCACTTTCTCGAGCACATGGCATTCAACGGCACGGCGCATTTCGAAAAGCAGGAAATCGTCGACTACCTGGAGTCCATAGGGATGCGGTTTGGACCTGATCTGAACGCATACACCACCTATGACGAGACCGTGTACATGCTTCAGGTGCCCACTGACAGGGAAGATGCCCTGGAAGCGGCGGTGCATATCCTGGACGAATGGGCGCGGTACATGACCCTTGAAGAGGAGGAAATAGATAAGGAGCGGAAAGTGATCGTCGAAGAGTGGAGACTCAGACGAGATGCGGAGAGCCGGATCCGTGAGAAACAGGCGGATGTGATGTTCTATGACTCACGGTACGCTGAGCGGAATCCTATCGGTGACATGGAGATCATCAGAACCTTCGAACCTGATCAGCTGTTTCGGTTCTACCGTGACTGGTACAGACCCGATCTCATGGCAGTGATTGCGGTGGGAGATTTCGATGCGGGTTCTGTAGAAGATCTCATACAGAAGCACTTCGGGGATATGAAGCGTCCGGCCAATCCAAGAGAGCGGCCGCTGTATCCTGTGCCGGATCACAAAGAAACACTCTTCAGCATCGTTACCGACAGGGAAGCAACCGTATCAAGAATCAGCATCATCCACAAACGACCGCCTGAAGTGACGATCACTGCAGGAGATTACAGAGATATGCTGGTTGAATATCTCTTCTACGGGATGCTGAATGCACGGCTCGAGGAGCTCTCGAAGCAGTCAGATGCACCCTTCATTCAGGCCTATTCTGGGAGCGGGCGGTTTGTCAGGACAAAGGAATTCTCAATCCTCGGCGCACGGGTAAAAGATGAGGGTATCTCCAACGGCTTCGAAAGCCTCCTGACAGAGGCCCAGAGGGTAAAGAGGCACGGATTCACCCAATCGGAGCTCGAGAGGCAGAAAAAGGACATGCTCAGTTCTGTGGAGAAGATCTACAGGGAGCGCGACAAGATCGAGTCGGACAGCTTCGTGTCTGAATATGCGAACCATTACCTGGAAGGGGAAACCATTCCTGGTATCGAATATGAGCGGGAGCTCTACGTGAAATACCTCCCAGGGATCAGTCTCGGTGAGGTGAACGAACGAGCAGGAGCCCTGTTTCCCGAGAGAAACCGTGTCATACTGGTGAGCGCTCCCGGGGATGCAGAACCGGCCCTTCCGAGTGAGCAGGAGCTTCATGAAATCATCGGGCAGGTGGTTGCGAAGAGAATAGAGCCCTATGTTGACAGGGTCTCGGATCTGCCCCTTTTGGCGATACTCCCAGAGCCGGGATCAGTCACTTCAGAGCGAAGATTCGAGCCCATCGGTGTAACCGAATGGGTACTCTCAAATGGTGCCAGGGTTGTGCTCAAGCCGACAGACTTCAAAAACGACCAGCTGTTGTTCGGTGCCTTCAGCCCAGGTGGTCTTTCTCTTGCCACAGACGAGGATGTGCCTTCTGCAAGGATTGCCGCAGAGGTAATTTTTGAAAGCGGGGTGGGAGGATTCAGCAGGACATATCTGGAGAAAAAGCTTGCGGGAAAAGTGGTCGAGTTGTCTCCCTGGATCGACGATCTGTACGAAGGCGTGAAGGGAAGCGCCACACCTGAAGACCTGGAAACTCTTTTCCAGCTTGTGTATCTCTATTTCACACAACCCGGCAAAGATGAAGAGGCTTTTTCAGCATACCTGGAGCGTCTGAGAAGCCGGCTCGAAAACCGCCAGTCCTCACCGGATGCGGTTTTTTGGGACAGGCTTCAAACAATCATGACCGGAGATAATCCGAGAGTCCGGCCGCTGAGCACCGAGATGATCCCGCAGATGCGCCTGGACAAATCCTTCGATTTTTACCAGGATCGCTTTGCCGATGCGGGTGATTTCACCTTTTTCCTGGTCGGGAGCTTCGACCCCTCGGGCATACGGCCGCTGGTGGAACGCTATCTGGCTTCCCTGCCCTCCACCGGCCAGAACGAGTCCTGGCGTGACCTGGGTATACGTGCACCTGAAGGGGTAGTCAGGGCAAAAGTGAAAAAAGGCATTGAACCGAAGAGTGCTGTTGCGATTGTGTTCAACGGTCCCATGGACTGGTCTCTTGAAAACGTGTTCCTGATCAATGCACTGGGGGATGTGCTGGATATTCCGCTGAGGGAAACACTCAGGGAAGCGCAGGGCGGCACTTATAACGTGTCCGTGTATTCGGTACCACTACACTACCCGGAACCGGCCTATCGTGTGTACATCATGTTTACAACCGCGCCGGAGCGGACCGAAGAGCTGCTCGATATGGCCGGGCAGGTACTGCGCGACATGAGTGAGCTTGGCCCTGAAAAGGAAGACGTGGAAAAAGTGCGGGAGATTCTGAGAAGGGAGAGAGAGACGAACATGAGGAGAAACGAGTTCTGGCTGAGCGTGCTCCAGTCATACTATATCAACGGGCTCAATCCCCTTGACATATTGAAGTATGATCATTTCCTGCAGGAGCTTTCGGTCGACTCACTGCGAAGGGGGGCAGAGGTCTACGTGAACTTTTCCCGTTACGTGCAGGTCGTGCTGTATCCTGCGAACTGGAGTGTGAGCAGTATGCGTTTCAGCGGTTCCCCTGCTCAGAGTGCGGAGGACGGCCATACAGAAAAGGCTCATTATACGGCGCAGTAGAGAGGAGCCCCCTGGAATGAACAGGTTGAAGCTCAGGGGAGGAGAGCACCAGGGCAAGGGTGAACAGGGCATTGAGCTTTGCGTGTTCCTCTTTCTGGTGGTTCCATCGATGGCGGTTTCCTTTTTTACCGCAAGACAGGTTCAGCTTTCCTTTGTGCTCACCGCGACTTCCACCATTTTACTGGACCTCGCGCTTATGGGCCTTGTGCTCTATTTTCTCTGGAAAAACCGTGAATCCCTGGACATGGTGGGTCTTGTCTCCCACACTGTGTGGCTGGACGTGGTTTTGGGGCTTGCGCTCTTCTTCCCGGTGTATCTTTCAGTCAATTACCTGGAACGGGCGCTTAACTGGATCGGGCTCAGCTCGCCGAAAGCCCTACTTCCCTTTCTTGTACCCATGGGAACAGGGCAGAAATTTCTTGCTTTCCTGCTGGTGACGGTTGTGGCGGTGACGGAAGAAACGGTCTTCAGAGGATATCTGATCCATCGTTTCAGGAACATCACCGGGAGCCCTGCAGTGGCTGTTCTCGTTTCCTCAGTCATATTCTCTCTCGGTCACGGATACCAGGGCCCCGCGGCCCTGATTGTCGTCTTTTTACTCGGGGTGATTTTTTCGCTGATATTCCTGATACGTAAAAACCTCGTCGCTCCGATCATCATGCACTTCCTTCAGGATTTTGTGGGAATTCTCATTCTGCCGGTGATGGCTGCCGGTTTGTGATGGCACAGTCGAGGCAGGAATTTATTACTTAAGCCCCCGTGAAACGGTAACAATGAAATCCTGAACATTTGTGAGAATTGAGCGAACGGTGAGTGATCCGCGGTTCGCAAGTTTGCTCACTGCGAACTCTGACATGTCCACGATGTAGAAATAAACCGGACGTATTTGGCCTTCTGCTGTTATGGTGTAGGAAGGTACCATGTTGCCCGTCGCAATCGAGTGAAGCTGTGTTGCGAGGGCGATGACGGTCGTCGTTTTTCGTGCGATGGCGCGCATGCCATCCTGCGCCCTGCATGCGTCGCTGATTACCTCTGGAAGGGGACCGTCATCCCGGATTGAACCAGCAAGCACAAAAGGGATGTTCTTCATCACAAGCGCCCGCATGATCCCATCCTTGATCATACCTTCTTCAATCCCTTTTTCGATTCCTCCCCATGCCCGGACTCTGTTGAGCGCGTCAAGATGGTTGTAGTGTCCCAGTTGCATGCTCCTTTTGGAGTAGATGTCCTGACCCAGGGCGGTACCGTAGAGGGCCCCTTCGATGTCATGGGTTGCAAGCGCATTTCCAGCAAAGAGGGCGTGCACATACCCGCGCTCGACAAAGCTGACAAAGGATTCCCTTGCATCCCTATCGAATACCACCGCAGGACCCAGCACCCAGAGAATGAACCCGTGCGTTCGTTCGTATTTCAGGAGGTTGTAGAGCTCATCGTAGTCGGTGGAGAAGGAGGTCTCTCTGGTGGGACGGGAGCGGAACTGGAACTTGTCGGAGAGCGCTTCGGAGCCTCTGAATGCATGTGTGTGCACATAGATCCCGTCCTCTCCGTTTTCACCCCGGCCGCAGGCGATCCGTTCTCCCGGTTTCAGGTGCCGAAGCTCCTTCACGGTGAGTGTGCCGGTGTCCTCGAGGGCGACCACACAATCCATTCTCGATTCTCTCAGAAGGGTCCACTCTCCTCTCCTGATCTGGAAATATTCGGGAAAAATGCTTGTTGCATGAAAGGGCTCCGGGGCAACTCCTCTCACCAGGACGTTCTGAAAGGTGACGTTCGGGGAGCTGAGAAACGGTTCAGTAGTAAAATCTGGTGGGTGATAAAGAGGAAGCGTGAATGCCGACACTTCAGTTTACCCTCTCCACATACTCTCCTGTTTCGGTATTGACGAGGATCCTGTCTCCCACTTTGATAAAATTCGGTACTTTAACCTCGAGTCCGGTTTCCGTGCCGACGGATTTCGTGATATTGGATACCGTATCGCCCTTCACCGCATGCTCCGCATTCGTCACTGACAGGACGATTTTGAGCGGGAGCCTGATATCGATGGGGTGCTCTTCGTAGAAAACTATCTGGTATGTCTCCCCTTCCTTCAGATAGTTTTTCCTCTCCTCCAGCCCTCGGGCAGGTATTGCATACTGCTCGAAGGTAACATTGTCCATGAAATGATAGCTTCCGGAGTCGGAATAGAGAAACTGCGCCTCATTTGTTTCAACCACGATGTCCTCAACCTGATCCTGGGACTTTATCGTCTCCTTGATCACGGCACCGGAGATCAGGTTCTTCAGCTTGAGGCGGACGAAGGCCGAGCCCTTTCCGGGGTTCACGAATTCACGCTCCATGACGATGTACGGATCGCCTTTGAACCTGAGAGAGATTCCTTTTGATATCTGACCTGCCTTGATCATACATATTCCTCTCTTTACATGTTTCGGTTATAAAAATATTTTTGAAAAGGGAAAAGGTAAAACTCTTTCGATCGACACGAATCCCAGAAGTACGGTGAAGAGTCTGTCCATGCCGAGCGCACAGCCTGAGCACAGAGAGGGAAAATCCGAAAATGCCTCAAGCAGACCGCTGTCCAGAGGGTGCTGGACGCGACAGCCTTTCTTTCTCCGGCCTTCAGACATGAAGAGCTGCTTCAGCCTTTTCACAGAAGTTTCCTCTGTATAACAGTTTGCGATCTCCACACCGCGCAGGTAGAGCTCCCAGCGTTCGGCGTAGTTTCCCCTCTTTCTGGCGAGGGTTGGTATTCCGGCCGGATAGTCGTACAGTATTACAGGTTTGTCAGTGAGGGCAGGCTCCACGCGGGTGAGAAAGAGCCTTTGGAAAATTTCTTCCCAGCTTTCACCCTTTTTCACCTCTGTTTCCAGCGACAGCGCAACCTTCCGAATGGCATCCTCACTCATGGCCGTGTTCAGATCCACCCCTGCATAGATGGAGAAAGCCTCCTGCATGGAGAGTCTTCTGAATGGAGGAAGGAGCTCGCTCCCGAGATTCATCTCTTCAATGAGAAATCTGATCAAACTCTCCGCAACCTGAATTTCATCCATATAGCTATAACCGATACTGTACCATTCCAGGAGGGTGAACTCAGGATTATGCATTGTCCCCGCAGGCTCGTGGTTCCTGAAGGATTTTGTTATCTGGAAGATGTTCCCGGAGCCCTGTGCGATCAAACGCTTCATCCACAGCTCGGGGGAGGGTATGAGGAAACACTCCGCTTCTCTTTCGAAAGGATTGAGGTAAAGGGTCCTGAACACCTCGAGTGACGGCTCGGGAATGAGGGCAGGGGCGAGGATGGGTGTTTCCACCTCCAGGTATCCTTTCTGGATGAAATAGTCACGGGTGAGCTGGATAAATTCTGCCCGCCTTCTGAGCATTTCCATATCGATTCTGCTTTTTTTCACTGGGGTTACCTGTCCATTTCGGAATTTTTTTACCGGCGATCTTCAGCCCTTAAGCCCTGCGGCCTCGCGCTGGTCCAGGGCAATGGCTGTCCAGTCGAGATTACCCCGGTTGCAGGCCATGGACCGCAAAAGGCGGTCTTCCAGGATCGAAGCAACCGGCATCGGCACCCTGCTCTTTCGGGCAGTGTCGCGGATGATCTGCACATCCTTCAGTCCGAGCTCGAGAGGAAACCCTGCAGGGGATACATGCCCTTCCAGGATCGCTTTTCCATAGTTCACATACACGGGGCAGTTGAAAAGGGTATTTGCGAGGATCTCGTGGAAGAGCTGGGGGGCCACGCCGTTCTTCTCTGTGAGGCTGAATGCTTCTGCCATGACCTCGATAGCGGCGGCGATCATCAGGTTGCCGGCAATCTTTATGATGTTTGCATCTTCCGGGCGAGGTCCGCAGTCAAAGACTCCCTGCCCGAGGGCGTCAAGAACAGGACGGACTTCACGTTTTGCTTCATCAGGGCCTGCGAGGCAGAGCCAGAGCTTCCCGGCGCTGGCTGCATCGGGTCTTCCGAATACCGGGCATGCGAGGTACTGTACCCCCATTTTCTCATGTATTGCGGCGAGCTCCCGTGCCGCTTCCGGGCTGATGGTGCTCATGGAGAGGTGGATCCCATCGTTTTTTCCAAGGGGAGTAAGGACCTTTTCATCCGTGAGATCGAACACCGCAGAATCATCCGCGAGCATGGTGATCAGGATTCTCGCTCCTTTGACAGCAGCTGTAGGATCCTCACACACGTGCGCTCCCATGTGTGCGATCTGAGCTGCCTTGTTCTGCGTGCGGTTGTACACACTGAGCTGATAGCCGCGCTCCAGGAGCCTGAGCGCCATTACCCGGCCCATGCGGCCGAGTCCGAAAAATGCGATCTGTTCCATTGGATCATACTCCTTTTCATCAAGTATCGGCTGTGATCCCCAGCAGCTCCTGGGCAGGTGTGCTTGCGCTGCCGACGGTCTGCAAGCCTTCATCTCAAATGCACTTCAGGGAAACCGCTTTACGAGGAACTCGTAGCGTTTGAGCATGCTCTTTCTGCTGGAGAAGTTATACACGTCATACCTGAGGGGGCTTGCGAGGATGGTGACGAGCCTTCTGCATTCATCTGTGGAGAGATCCTTCACCCTTTTACGATAGTAGTGCCTGGAGGCAGCGCCGATTCCGTAGATTCCCTTTCCCCACTCACAGTAGTTCAGATAGAGCTCGAGGATTCTGTGTTTATTCATGACCAGATCCATTTCAAGCGCGACGAGAATCTCGAGATATTTTCTCAAATAGCTCTGGCTGGGAAGCAGAAAGAGGCTCCGGGCCAGCTGCATGGTGATCGTGCTTCCGCCGTAACTGATCCTCCCAAGCCTTCTGTTCAGATGATAGGCATTCCAGAGGGCTTCAAAGTCGATTCCTGGATGAGTGTAGAATTTGTAGTCTTCAATCTTTACCACCATCCTCTGAAGCTTCCTGGGTATTTGTGAAAGGTTTGAATATTCGACCTTTTTCGAATCGTAGCCGTGTGAGAGCTTCCGGTAGATCATGAGCGGCGTGATGGGAGGGTTGACAGTGGAGTAGAGAAGGGAGAGCACCAGAACGGCAAAAAGGAGCACACCGTGTACATACAGGAGAAGCTTGCCCAAAAGTAACCCTGTTTGTTTTAAAAGGCTTCCCGGGCTTTTATTTTTCAGTGCCAGAAGAATTTCGTGAAGGTGCATGCGAAATCCCAACTTCTGTCGCATGGTCGTCCAGATCTGTTCGGCACTGCAGTTACTGAATCCTTTCACCTCTGAGTTCCCTTCCTTACGATGAGACTGCTCGAATTTTCCCCAAACATACGCAGATTGAATATTCAAACCTTCGGGTAAGATACCAACTCACCCGCAGGAGAGTCAAGCTCCCCTGCTCAGGAGCGTGGCTCCGGTGTTCACACTTTCTATCGAGTCTTGTACTTCGCTGCATTCAGCGGTGGGGATTGACTTTTTCCCCTCAACTCATCATATTTCTCTCTCAAGGTCCAAACCTGTGAGGATTGAATTCATGAAAAGGCTCATTCTCCCATTCATCCTGTTTTTTTTTAGTGTGATTCTCCTGGCAGGTCCTTTTTCTGTGTTTTCAGGAGGTTTTTTTGCAGGTGAGCAGAGGAAGCTCCTTGACCAGATGAGCATCGAAGAGAAGGTGGGACAGATTTTTATTTTTGGATTTACCGGGAGCTCTCCGGACCGGGAGTTCAGCAGTTGGATTTCTTCGGGCAGGCTGGGGAACGTGAAGATCTTTTCACGAAATGTACAGTCACAGCAGCAACTCCGTCATCTCACCGATTCCATCAAATTTCTGACCGCAGATTCTCCGCGTGGTATATCTCCCTTCATCGCGACTGACCTCGAAGGGGGCAGCGTCAACCACATACGCTCTCCTGAAATCCGCGGGTTCCCGGCAGCCGCAAAGCTGAAGAACCCCGCCCAAGGTGAGGTCACGTCTCGCCAGATTGCACAGCTCCTTCAGGAAGCTGGAATCAACATGAACTTTGCGCCCTGTGCAGATGTGCTCACAAATCCTGAGAACAAGGTGATAGGGAACCGTTCCTATGGATCAGACCCACAGGTGGTGTATCAGATGGCAAAGCAGTTCATTCTCGAGCATGACAAGGCGGGCATTGTTCCGGTGGTGAAACATTTTCCCGGACATGGCATGACCGATTTTGACAGCCACCTTGAAGCGAAAAGCGTTGAGACCGGTAGAAAAGAACTCTGGAAGGTGCACCTCTTCCCTTACAGGAAGCTCAAGAGGGACCGTCTTCTCCATGCAGTGATGGTCGCCCACATCACCTACAGCGCGCTCGATCCCGACAACCCCGCGACTTTCTCAAGGCGTGTGGTGGAAGGGCTGCTCAGGAGAAAGATGCACTTCAGGGGGATCACAATCACTGATGACCTGGAGATGGCAAGCTCGGAAGCCTATGCAGGGGGCATCGAGCAGGCCTTTCTACGCGCCTTCGAAGCGGGAAACGACCTGTTTCTGGTTGCCCACTCGAAGAAGAAGCAGGCGTTTCTTCTCAGGCAAGCACCGGAACTCTTCAGATCAGGCGTCCTCAAGGAAAAGGAGCTCGACCAAAGAGTTCTCCGGATACTGCGAATGAAAAAGCGATTCCTCGGCGGATTGAAAGAGCATATCGCGTCTTGACATCCCCCTGCCCTGCAGTAATGTTATGTATAGAGCAGTGAATACAGGGAGGAGGTCATGAAAAAGACACATCCAAACACCGACATAGCAGAATTGGTACACGGATTTCTGAAAGAGCGTGAGAGAGGAATCGAAGAGAGACCGATCAGGGCTTCATCCGATCCCTTCTGGAAGAGCCTCAAGGAAACAGGATCTGATCTCTGGTTTGACACCGGGGACATCGAAGCTGCCGGGCAGGTGTGGTCTTCTGAGTTTAGCGCTCTCACGACCAACAACACGCTTCTGAACGCCGAGGTGCAGAAAGGTATCTACGACGATTTCATCGGGGAAGCTTCAAGGATGCTTTTTTCTCTCCCCATCGACGAGCGAGTTCTTGAAATCGCCTTTATTCTGAACGCCTATCATGGATTGCGGCTCGTGAAGAGGTTCGGCGGGAGGGTGAGCGTGGAGCTGCATACGGCGCTCAGCGATGATATCGACGGGACGATCCGCTACGCAAGGAGGTTTCACCGGATCTCGCCCGATTACTTCATCGTGAAGGTACCGCTGACCCCTTCGGGCTATATAGCCACGAGAACACTCCGAAAAGAAAACGTGCCCGTAAACTTCACCCTCGGGTTCAGCGCCAGGCACAACTATATTGCGGCTTCGTTTTCCGTTCCCTCCTTCGTGAACGTGTTTCTCGGGCGGCTCAACTCCTACGTCTCTGACAATGGGCTTGGTGACGGCCGGATGGTTGGAGAAAAAGCGACGATCTCGAGCCAGCAGGTTGTGAGGGAGCTTTCGAAAAAAAGCACAACTGGCACACGGCAGATCGCGGCAAGCTTGCGCGAGGACTCACAGGTGCAGGACCTCGCGGGAGTGGATGTACTTACCATTCCGGTTCAGGTCGCCCGTAGCGCGCGAAAGGAGCTTTCCGGGCAGTTTGAATCGCGCGTTCTGCGCGAGTATCAGGTCCGGCTCTCTCAGGATATCGATGAGAAGGCAGTTGGCATTCACAGGCTGTGGGAGGTGACGGATAAGGAGAAGAAGTTTGTCGAAAGAATCAGCTCAGAAGTGCCAAAGAGTGCCGGGGAGTTTATCGCACAGGCCCACGAAGCGGGGCTTACAGACCTTTTTCCGCGGTTTTCGCCCGAGGAGCTTAAGGCGATTGCCGGGGATGGAAAGATCCCGAAGCACAAAAGATGGGAGGATCGGGTGAAACGGCATGAATCTGCCGTCGACTCGCTTATCAACCTCGCAGGGCTTGCTTCGTTCGCAGAGAGTCAACGAGAGCTTGATGATCGGGTGAGAAAACTGATCTCTTGATGAACGGGGCATTGAGGAGAGAGTGGGGGGGCAGCCAGTTCCAGTGGAGCACAAAGTGTAGGGCAACACCGGCCGCCATGAGAATGCTGCTCCAGTTGTGTATGTCTTTCCAGTCGGACCGGCTCGGAAACAGAACTTCCGACATATAGCGCGGATTTCTGCCGCCCTGGTAGCCGCCGGACCCGGCCAGAAGCAGTACGATTCCTGATACAGCAGACAGCAAGAAACCGATACCTATGATCATATCAACAATGTAGTTAGTCTTGGTTTTATTTTTTTTCATCGCCTATTTTCCCTCCATTTCGGTCTCGTTATACCTGCTGAGGTTATTTTGAAAGGCCCTGAGGTGATTCTCAGACGCATTCTTCAGCTTGGAAAAAACATCCCTGACATCCGCGGGAAGCTCTCGCCCCAGAAAGGCGGCGTACATGGCGATGTTGTCTATTTCAGCCTGTATGCAGGTTTTGAACGCCTTCTTGAGATCAGTGGGGAGCACCACGTGATCCCTGGCTGTGTCTGTCGGCAGCTCGAAGCCGTAGGTTTCGAACAGTCTCGTGAGTTGCTGGACGTGTTGCTCCTCTGATGTTACGATATTGATGAACGGGCGGATAGATCCGTATTTCTCCATGATCAGCTCATATTCTGCCTTGGCCAGGTATTCGTCCTGTATGGCATAGGTGAGCATTTCGAACAGATCGAGATTCGAATCGGACAATGCTCCCCTGGCCCCGTAGGCATCGGAATTGGCAGAGGCCTGCATACCGATTAGCGCAACCGTGAAAAATATTGCCATAATCAAAATCAATGTTCCCTTGGATCGATAAACCATCATTGTCCTCCTCTCGGTTCGTTATGTGCGGCACTTTTCAATGCCTATTCTTAGTCTAAAAATTAATGAGTGTAAATCAACTTCGTGTGACAGGTCTGTGAAGAAAAGGTGAAGAATGGCCCTGCTTATTTTTTTACCCTATTCGCTAATTCAAAACAGTGTAATCGGAAATATTTCTCACAATCGTTGATGCTTTTTTGGAGTGACTCTTCTCTTTTTGACAGTGTATGGTATCCCGGGTGTAGTTGAAACAACCGGCGAGGAATCATGGGAGCGACCGGAAAGGCGCATTCCCATAGCGGTCGAATATCTGGGTATTGAGATTGTAGCCGGTGAAGATGCGGATTTGGATGTAGTGTTGCACAATAGAGGGAAAAAGGATGAAAGCGTGAGCCTCAATGTGACATATATCCCGGAAGGTACAGATTCCGGGTAGACGGAGAAACACATGGTGGGAAAATCAAATTGACTGAATACATTGCTGTGAGAGTAATACAAAAGAAAGAGGAATCATGCTCACCACATCTTACCCGGTTCTTCGTGGTCCTGTCGAAGGAAAATAGGAACATTGCTGTTAAAGGGAATCCTCTTTCTACGGCTGTACCGGGAGAATACCCTGTAAATATTAAGGTGACAGCAAACGGCTCGAAGGAAAAATCTCAATTCAAAATAATACTTACCGGCACGCACGAATCGAAAGTTGGGACAATCAGCTCAATGGTGTTTCCTGGAGTATCTCCCCGGGTTTTGGCACTCACTCGAAGTATGCTCAATATCCCTCCGATTCTATCGTTTAATGAAACCACCATTATCAATGGTTAAGATAAATTAAAAAAAAAATAAAAAACTATTGAAAAAAAATTCCTATTATGGTAGGATGATCGATAATGAAAATCATTCGCAATAAAATAATCTTTATAAGTTATTATCGAAATCTCGATTTTCTTGCTACAAGGGTAAGAAAACCCTTCGAATCGAGAATGCGGCTTTGCCGTATTAGTGGAACATGTAATGGTTTCCCTAATGAAACTAACGTATACAATCGTATAAACTATTAGGCAAATGAGTGACAGAAGAAACCATAAATTAAGAAATTTTTTATATCTCTTCATCTTTCTTGTACTAATATGGCTTGCCCTCTCATCAAGTCTCCAATGGCAGGAACTT
>Ga0180438_10003137_pt1 | contig 25494 bp, 30 predicted proteins | sample SS_ome_12_FD_132455 | JGI IMG/M metagenome (GOLD analysis project Ga0180438, IMG submission 132455) | Hypersaline lake sediment archaeal communities from the Salton Sea, California, USA - SS_3_D_2 metaG | ecosystem: Environmental > Aquatic > Non-marine Saline and Alkaline > Hypersaline >... | reverse complement strand
CTCCCGCAGACCAGGTGTCGGTTCGTCTTCATCACCACCGCCTCCGGCGGTGGCGTACGGTATGTCGAGCAACATCGCCAGGCGGATAAGCACATCCTCCGCGGCATCTTCATCCTCAGGCAGATAAGCAGGGACGATCGTGATGTCGAAACCGGGGACGTTGCGCACCAGCGGAGTGCCATCCCGGTCGTACACAATGCCCCGCGCGGCAGGTACGGTGACAGCGCGCAGCCGCTGTCGATCCGCTCGTTCGCGATAGTATTCGCCACGCGTGAACTGCAACTCCCACAGGCGACGGGTGAAAACCGCAAATGTGGACAGGATAAGCAAGCCCAACAGGACAACCCGTGGAGCAGCCCGGATCGTCGCCCAGCGCGCCTGCCACCGGCCCTGAGGCTCCTGCTCTTTTGTTCTATCTCTCTTCACAGCGCGAATCGCTCCTCTCGGGTCCTTCGATCCAGCCAGGTCAGCGGCTGCTGGACGAAGGGAGCCAACAACGTGTTGAGCAACGCCGAAGGCGCCGCCACGCGCAGCACCGCGAACCCCCAATCGACCGCGTGCCCGGTAAAGGCGAGGACGAGCAGCAGGACGAGGTGGTAGACGACGACGCCGAGAAACGCAGGGAGCAGCAGCCGGGCCACGGACGAACTGAGTCCCTGGCCCCACGGCTGCCCTGCGAGCAACACGACCGCCAGCAGCGCGAGGACGGTCCCCCCCAGTGGCCCGCCGGAGAGCAGATCAATGATCAGTCCACCGATGAACCCCCACACCAGTCCCTCGTTCACGCCACGCACGACGGACCAGACGAGCACAACGAGCAACATCAGATCCGGTCGCGCGCCCCACAGGTTGACCCGCGATAGCAGGACCGTCTGGAGCATGGCCACGCTGGTAAGCAGGGGAATCGTAACGTAGAGACTGATTGCACACCTCCAAGCACTAAACAGGGCGGCTGAGCTTAGAAATAACTTCCCAACTTTGCACGCAAAGCCTTACGGCTCCTCAGGCGCAGGTTCCTCGACAGGAATCTGCTCGAACTCGGTGATCACCAGCACCAACTCCAACCGCGAGAAATCGATCGCCGGTCGCACGGCGGCCGACTGAAACAGCGCATAATCCATCTGCAACACTTCGGTCACCTGGCCAATGACCAACCCCTTTGGCAACACGCCACCCAGTCCGGAGGTCAGCACGATGTCGCCAACGTCGATCTGCTCCTCCTGGGGTATGTATTCCATCTGCAAGGTGCTGTCAGGTTGTCCCACGACCAGGCCAGTCACACGGGAGGTTTGAAGGAGCGCGGCAACGGCGCTGTCCGTGTCGTTGAGAAGCTGCACTTCGGAGGTGCGAGGGCCAACCTGCGAAACCCGTCCGACCAGCCCGGCCCCGCCACTGACGACAGGCATCCCCATCTCTACTCCCTGCAGACTTCCCACGTTGATGGTGACATAGCGCAGATAGGGATTCGGTTCCACACCCACCACTTCTGCCTCTCGACTGATGACCTCAGCACCGAGGAATGCAGAGATTGGATAGTCGCTGACAAAGTTGAGCATCGCATGAAGCTGCTGCACCTCGGCCTCGTACTCTCGCAGGCGCACATTCTCAACCGTGAGGGCATCCACCTGCGCCTCCAGTTCATCGACCTGGGCGCGTAATTCGCGCACCTCGCCCACTACCTGAAACAGGCCGCCGGCCCCCGAAACAACTTCGGCGAAGATGCGCTGCAACGGATCGAGTGCATAATGGAATACCTGCTCCACGGGAGTCAGAAATCCGGATTCGTGGAACACCAGGAGCAACAATCCGAGGAAGAACAACACCAGGGGAAGCCAGGAACGACGAGGTGACTCCCTCATAATCTAGTCCAACGTTTGTCTAGACGGATCAGACGGCAGCCCTCCTCCTCAACGAACGGGGAGATCAATTAGAAACCGGGGCTGCGCGGACGCCGATCATCGGTGCTGACCAGGACCTCGCGCAGCACATCCAGCGACTCCAGTACCTTGCCCGCACCACGCGCCACACACGTCATCGAGTCCTGGGCGACCCAGGCTCGCATGTTTGTCTCGTCAGCGACCCGCTCGGCCAACCCCTTCAACTGGGAACCACCGCCAGCCAGGCAGATGCCAGTCTCCATCAGATCAGCGATCAGCTCGGGCGGCGTCTCGTCCAACGTGTCCTTGATGACGTCCAGGATAATGCCAACCGATCCGCTCAACGCTTCCCGGATCTCGATACTGCTGACTTCGACCGCCTCCGGCAACCCGGTGACCAGGTTACGACCCCGGATTGTCATCGTCGTCTCCTCAGAAAGCGGATACGCCGAACCAATCGTGATCTTGGTCCGCTCGGCCATGCGCTCGCCGATGAAGAGGTTGTATTTCTGGCGGGCATACTGCATGATATCCTCGTCCATCTCGTCACCCGCGATACGCAGCGAGCGACTGACGACGATACCCCCCAGGCAGAAGACACCCACCTCGGTCGTACCACCCCCGATGTCAACGACCATACTGCCGCGGGCTTCCGTGACCGGCATGCCGGCTCCGATGGCCGCAGCCATCGGTTCCTCAATGAGGAAAGCCTCCCGCGCCCCGGCGGAAATGGCGGCATCGTACACGGCGCGCTTCTCAACTTCGGTCACACCACTAGGAATTCCTACAACAACGCGGGGACGGGGGAAAGGAAGCAACAACTGACTATGCGATTTCTTGATGAAATAATCCAACATCGCCTCGGTTACGTCGAACTCCGAGATCACGCCATCGCGCAACGGGCGGATAGCAACGATATTGGAAGGTGTGCGGCCAACCATCTCCTTCGCCTCAGAGCCGATAGCGAGAACCTTCCTGCTCTTTCGATCGATAGCCACCCAAGAAGGCTCGTTGATGACGATACCCTTGCCCCGCACGTAGACGAGCGTGTTCGCCGTACCCAGGTCTATGCCGATATCTAGGGAAAACAACCCAAGAAACGCATCAATCGGATTGATCACAAGCGTCTCCTATACGCAAACTAGCGCCCCGGCCGAATACTTGCTCCACCACCGGGGCTATTAGGAAAGATTATACCACAAATGGTGGACAGGGGGAAATCTTGGAAAGTTGTCTAACTGTGCTATAATCCTGTGGTATGGATGCCTGATTGCGATAATGATTCAATGAACACTACGGTTATGTCCACTTGCTACCAGATTCGATTGCCCGTCTTCGAAGGGCCGTTGGACCTGCTCCTCCATCTCATTGAGCGGGACGAACTCGATATCACCAAGGTCGCGCTCGCCCAGGTGACAGATCAGTACATGGCCTATCTGTCAGAACTGGAACGGAGGCACGCCAAAGAACTGACGGATTTTCTCGTCATCGCGGCCAAGCTCTTGCTCATCAAATCACTGGCGTTGCTCCCGCGTCCACCAACCCTGTCTCCCGAAGCTGAAGACGTGGGCGACGAACTGGTACAACAGTTGCAGATCTACAAGCGCTTCAAAGAAATCGCGACGGTTCTGCAGCAACGAGAGAAGCAGGGACTCCATGGCTACGTACGCATCGCTCCACTCCCCCGCCTTGCCCCACAATTGGACCTGGGCGCTGTGACGGCCGACGATCTGTTGGCCGCCGTGCAGGAGGCCATGGACGCGGTAGCCGCACAGCCAGTCGGAGAGGTCGTCAAGACCGTCACAGTGACCATCGCCGAGCAGATCAGCAAAATCGAGCAGCACCTAGCCCAGCAGCACCAGGTCCGCTTTCGCGAGATCCTATCACAGGCAACGACCCGGGTCGAAATCATCGTGACTCTGTTGGCGCTCTTGGAGTTGATCAAACAGGATCAGGTGCTGGTTTGGCAGGACCGGCTGTTCGGAGAGATCCTCATTGAGCGGCAGGAACATGCCGAGACAGGGCCCGATGGCGTGCCAGCCACCAGTCCAGCAACATAGCACCGGCCGCCCCTGCCCCGTCCACGATCACATCCAACAACTTACCGTTGCGCCCCTGCACAAAGGTCTGGTGATACTCGTCCCGTCTATGATCCATATTCCAACGATGTCGCTCCCATTGAGGTGGCAGCGATTGTACCACGCGAACAACAGACTTGCAAGGAGTGACCATTGACCAGAGCAGAGATTGTCTCAGGCATATGCGGCTTCACCACCGTCGTCGAGGCCTCCATGGAAGGTCCGGAATGCACCCTCTCGATCAAAAGCGAATGTGAAGCAGTCCAGCGTATGGCGGATGAGTTGACACACGTGAATCCCTTCCAAGAGATCACCTTCCGAGATGCCGGACCGCTCACCCTACGCGTGGCGGCCAAGCATTGCTCACACGCCGCCTGTCCGGTCGCGGTCGGCATCATCAAGGCGATCGAGGTGGAGGCCGGTTTGGCCCTGCCAGCCGATGTCTCGATCACGCTGACGAAAGCCGGCACATCGCCCTGAAGCCGGCCACAGACAAACCAGAACGGGAAACGGAGCGCCCGGTGGCGCCCCGTTTCTCTATCAAACAGCACCTCAACGCCCGAGAACCTGGCGGGCGATGACCAGCCGCTGGATCTCGTTCGTCCCCTCGCCGATGGCGCACAGCCGCTGGTCGCGGTACATGCGCTCGACCTCGTAGTCGCGCGTGTACCCGTAGCCGCCGTGGATCTGGATGGCCTTGTAGCAGACGCGCTCCGACATCTCCGTGGCGAACAGCTTGGCCATCGCCGCCTCCTTGGTGAATCGCACTCCTTTCGTCCTGAGCAGCGCGGCGCGGTAGACCAGCAGGCGAGCCGCATCGATCTCCGTCGCCATGTCGGCGATCATCCACTGGACGGCCTGAAACTTGACGATAGGCTGGCCAAACTGGACCCGCTCCCTGGCGTAGGCCACAGCCCGATCGAACGCGCCTTGCGCCAGCCCCACCGCCATTGCAGCGATGGCGACCCGTCCTGCGTCCAACGTGACCAGGAACTGTTTGAATCCCTCGTTCTTCTTGCCCAGCAGGTTCTCCGCAGGGATGCGGCAGTCCTCGAAGAAGAGCTCCGAGGTCACCGACCCCTTGAGCCCCATTTTCTTCTCATCCCGCCCGGGCTGGAATCCAGGTGTGTCCTTTTCGACGATGAACGAGGAGATGCCCCGCGTTCCCTGTTCCGGGTCCGTCTTGGCGGTGATGACGACGACGTCACCGATGGAACCGTTGGTGATGAAGATCTTCTGGCCGTTGACGACCCATTCGTCACCGTCACGGACCGCGCGGGTGCGGGTAGCGCCAGCATCCGAGCCGGCCTGCGGCTCGGTCAGGCCAAAAGCGCCGACCTTCTCCCCCCGAGCCAGCGGCACCAGGTACTTCCGCCTTTGCGCCTCGGTACCGAAAAGGTAGATCGGCTCGCAGCACAGGGACGTGTGGGCATCCAGGGTGATCGCCATAGAGCCGGAGACGCGGGCAATTTCCTCCAACGCGATGACCTGGCCGATGTAATCGCCACCGGAGCCGCCGTATTCCTCTGGAAACGGGAGTCCCAGAATGCCCAGCTCCCCCATCCGGCGGAAGATGTCCCACGGGAACTCGTCGGTCGCATCGATGTCCTCCGCACGGGGTGCGATCTCCTTCTCCGCAAAGTCCCGCACCATGCGGCGTAGCATGGTATGCTCTTCAGTCAGCTCGTAGTCCATGGCTCCTCCTTGTTTCCTCTTGCCTGTCCACGCTTCTGACGCGATTATCTCCGCAGAAAAAGGCCCTCCGGATCGATCGTATGCCGCACCAGGTCGATTTCCTCAACCGTCGGCGGCTCTGTCTCCGTCGCACGGGAAGCGTCGAGCTCGAACCCGGTGTTCTCCAGAACCTGCTCGACGGATATGCCAGGGTGGCTTGAGGTCAAGTACATCTCCCTGGACTGCTCATCAAACTGCATCACGCCCAGATCGGTGATCACGGACACCGGGCCACCCCGGATCAACCCTGCTCTCTCGCGACCGCCAGGCCCATCCACCCAGCCCGGGCTGGTCAGATAGTCCACTTGCTCGGGGAAGCGACGTCTTTCGTGAAGCATGATGATGACCGTACGCTTCGACAAGCAAGCGATGTCGCCAGCGCCGCCGCTGCCGGGCAGGCGTACATCGGGGCGATGATAGTCCCCGATCACCGTCGAGTTCAGGTTACCGTATCGATCCACCTGCGCGCCGCCCAGGAAGCCCACGTCGATGACGCCGCGCTGGAGCACGGTGGCGAAGATATCGAAAAGCCCCCGGCACGTCGATGCCCCGCTCACGCAGCGAGAATCTCCCACGCTGGCCGGGAGGTGCAGGAGAGCGCTATCCACTGTTCCGGCTTCGAACACGATCACACTGTCGGGAGCGTGTGTGTATTTGGCCAGCATGGAGGCGATCATTGGGAGACCGGTCCCGACAAACACAATCTCGCCGTCGGCAATCTCCTTGGCGGCCCGGGTGACCATCAACTCCGCGGTGGAGTAATCTTGTGCGTATTTCTTGTCCATCGCCTCATCTCCTCCTCACACCTGGATTGTATCCGAACGCCGGGTCTGCCTTGAGATACGAAAGCTGCTTGGTCCCGCCAATCCGATCCAGATAGTCCCAGTGATCGCTCGCACCGTGCACGTACGTGCCCAGATACTCCCGGAACGCGTCCCCGCCGGCCCTGGAGGCCTCCGCATACACGGCGTAGTGCTGGGGATCGTAGTCATAACATCCGTGACAAGCGGTGGGATGTGCGCCATAGGGCACGTGGACAATGGCATCCACTCGGAAGAACGGGATGCAGTTTTGCTCCGGACACTGACGGATGAATTCCTCGGAGACGATCTCCTCAGCCGTCACCACGACTCTCCTGGCCGCGCGGGCAACGAAATCGTCCGCATAGCTCTGGCCCAGGATGCGCACGGTTCCATCCCGGCCCACCATCTGAGCGTGGATCACCGCCACGTCTGGATTCACCGCGGGCAAGAGAATCACCTTGTCCCCTGTGAAGGGGCATTCCATCAGCACGTGCTTCTGTGGGGCGGCTTTGGGATCAGCACGGCGATCCTCCGGCTCAAATCCAGACTGGGTGATCATATCCGAACCGAGCATGGTCCTGGCCGGGATGAAAGGAAGTCCGAGCGCCCCTGCGACCAGTCGCAAGGTGGCACCGAAGTTGCTGTAATCCTCCCATTGGATCGAACCTTCCTCCACCGCCCTCCTGAAGTTGGGACTGGGGCTGACGAAGAGCTCGTCGCCGATGTAGGCCACCTCGACCCGCTTGACCGCACCAGCCCCGATGAGCATATCCACGTCGATCCCCGGCGAATGGCCGTAGATGATCAGTTTGCACTTCTCCTGCCGGACCATCTCGCGGATGAAGGCCATCGGGTGGCGCTGCATCGTGAAACCACCGAAAGTGATATGAATGCCGTCGTGGATAAACTCCTGCACGGCCTCCTGCAACGAAATAATCTTGTTTGTCTTCGACATCATAGCCCCCCGGTTTCTAGATCCCCCACCTACTTGCCAATCACCATACCCGTTGGGTCAATCTCACGCATGATACGGCGCGCCTCAGGCGGCGGGGGCTCGGTTGTCCCAACATCTTCGGGGACGATCAGCTCGAAGCTGCTGTTGTCCCGAATCTCCTCTACTGTGACGCCCGGATGGGTCGCCAGGAGCTTCATCTGGCGCGACTGCTCGTCGAAGCCGTACATCCCCAGTTGGGTGATGAGCCGATATGGGCCGCTCCCAGCAGGTAGCCCGGCCCGCTCGCGCGCTCCGGGCCCGTCGAGATACCCTGGCGTGGTGATGAAATCCAGCTTGGGCACGAAACGCCGGCGATCTTGCCGCATCACGATGATGGTACGCCAACAGAGAGAGCCGACGTCGTTGGCCCCACCGCTGCCGGGAAGCCGAGCGCGCGGGGCGCTCCAGTCGCCGATGACGGTCGTGTTGAGATTGCCATAAGGGTCAATCTGCGCCGCGCCCAGGAAACCGTAGTCGACGTAGCCGGATTGGCTGGCCGACATCACGTCGTGCATGCTTGAGGCGGACACGGCCCGGTAGAAGGTGCGGCTGTCGCCCACAGAGATGGGCAGCACCGGCACCTGCGGGCCGATGCCGCCGGCCTCGAAGATGATCAACAGACCGGGCGCATGGGTACGCTGGGCCAACATCCCGGCGATCATAGGCAGCCCCGTGCCGACGAAGACCGACTTGTTGTCCTCCAGCAACCCGGCTGCGACGTAGGCCAGAAGTTCGATAGGCGTATAATCCCGGTTCATTTCTTCTCCTCCAACCAGGGCGCGCGCAGGGGGGCCTCCAGGTGCTCCACCTGGCGCAGGTACTCCAGTTGCTCCTGCCCGCCGACCAACTCCAGGTACTCGCCAAACCCATCGACACCGTAGACGTATTTGTCGAAATACTCGGCCGCCCCCGCGTCGGTCTTGGAAAGACGCAGCCACTCGCCGATGTGTGCCTCGTCGAAGTAGTACCGGTCGGGCATCAGCGTGGGATGTGCACCGTACGGCACCTCGATGACGGCATCCACCAAGTAGTAGGGGATCAACGTGCGCCACGGCTGGCTGCGGATTACCCCATCGTCCACGATCTCCTCGGTCGTGACGATCAGCCGCCGGGCGGCGCGGGCCAGTTCGAAGTCCTCGATCGCGATGCCGTCGATCTGCGCATCGCCATACCGATCGCAGCGATGGACGTGCATCAGCACCACGTCGGGATAACAGGCCGGCAGCAGGCAGATGGGCTTGCCGCTGAAGGGATCCTCGACGACGCGGGCGGAGCTGTGGGCCAGCGTATCGGTCCCGAGCATCACCCGGGCCGGTACGAACGGCAATCCCATGGCAGCAGCCAGGAAGCGCCATTGGTAACCTGCGTTCGAGATCTCACCGACTACCTGGCAGCGCCCGCTCTCGGCGGCGCGGCGCGAGGCGGGAGAGAGCCCTCGCAGTTCGTGGCCAAAGGCGTAGGCCACCTCGATACGGCTGATGCACCCGGCTGCGATGAGGATGTCGGAATCGTGGACGGCGGTCTTACCGCAGAAGGTCAGGTCACGTCTGCGCTGCCGAATGATTTCGTAGATCACGGCCATTGAGACGCGGATGTGTCCGAAACCGCCGCAGGCCAGGATAGCCCCGTCGGGCACGTACCGTTCGACGGCCTCGCGCACCGTTGTGCGCTTGTCTTCGAGGGCGCGGGACTTGTGCGTGGCGACCCAGGCGCGGTGCTCGTCTGGGTCGTGCCAGCCGATCAACTCGCCGTGGCCTACCTGTAACGTGTTCATTCTTACGCCTCCTCCGAGCCCTCCCCTGCCCGGGGAGGGCATACTTCAGGCTATTCCAAATCTCACCGCGCAGTGGGTGTGGGGCAGGCCTGCTCACTCCTCGAGGGGTAACCGGCCAGGGCCCGGAAGGCCCCACTCCGTCGCCTGCCCCCACCCCGCACCAGGAGTCATTCAATGCCAACTGAGACTTTGCCGTCGACGGAGATGAAGGCGTGGGCGATGTAGGGGGTGTTGTGAGCGACGCCGACGCCGCCCAGCCGGTCGACCACGATGAGGCCACCTTCGCCGGTGGTGCGCTCAGCCAGGATCGCGATGGCGGCCCGGGCCGCCTCCTGAGCGGACATCCCCCTGTCGATGAAGTCGCAGGCGGTCTTGCTGATCACGACTTTCATCAGCGCCTCCCCCAGACCGGTCGCGGACACGGCCCCCGTCCGATTGTCGGCGTAGGCCCCACTGCCGACCAGGGGGGAGTCCCCGACGCGGCCGGGGAGTTTGTTGAAGGTGCCGCCGGTGGAGGTCGCAGCGGAGAGGTTCCCATTCGCATCCAGCGCCACCGCGCCGACCGTGTCCGACGGTGCGATGCCGAAAGGCTCCCAATCCTTTGGGCTGCCACCGGCCTGGGCATCCCGCCAGCGCTCCAGTTCCCGGCCCGCCAGTAGTTCCTCAGGCGAACACGCGGGCAGGCCATGCCGGCGGGCAAAGAGCTCCGCCCCCCTGCCCGCGAGCAAAGCGTGCTCACTCTCGGTCATGACGAGCCTCGCCAGCGTGACCGGGTGGCGCACCCGCTGCACGGCAGCTACCGCGCCGAGGTTGAGATCGCTGCCATCCATGATGATGGCGTCCAATTCGACCTCGGCAGCGGCGTTGAGGAAGGAACCATAGCCCGCGTCGAAGGTGGGATCGTCCTCCAGGATACGTACGGCGGTCTCGACCGCCTCCAACGCCGCTCCGCCACGGGCGAGCACAGCCCAACCCGCTTCCGCAGCGCGGCGACAGCCCTCCATGTGGGCCTCGTGGGTCTCGGTGGGGATGTCGTAAGCGCCACCGTGGACGACAATGGTAGGTGATGATGAAGGTTGGCTCATTTTGCTCCTGGTCTTTGATTTCACTCCGTTGGGTAGAAATAGATATCCGTTGGCTTCAACTTCGAGTTACGCAAGAAGCGTCCTTTGACACTCATCCCAATCCAATCCGTGCTGGCCTCATACGGATCAACGCCGACGAGACGGGCCAGAAAGAGCGTATCCACGCCCTCGAACTCGACCAGCACCAGGACGTAGGGACACTGGGGCAGGAACTCCTCCGAGCCGAAGTGACACACCGTGAACGCGTGCACTTTGCCCTCGGGCTTGATCTCCACCCACTCCGTCTCGTTTCCGGAATACATATCGTGGCCACGCGGGGTGGCGTAGGTGTAGCCGGTCTCGGGTTCGCGGCAGACGATGAACCGCCGGTTGGTCAACGCGGCGAAGAAGGGCGAGTCCTGACCGTAGGAATAGTTGTATTCGATAGCATAGGGCTGCTTGACGACGATGGGGGCCATGTCCTTCAGCGCCGATAGATCGTCGCCCGCAGGGAAGGGAACGTTGAAGACGACGGTCCCCTCCATGGTCTCCTCCATCTTATTGGCGATCTTCTTGGGCAGTTCTTTCTCAGGCATTGGTCTACCTCCTATTCCTCTCGCTCCAGGATGCTGACGGTGACGTAGGTGCCGGTGCCAGCGTGCGAATGAATCGCGCCACAGCGGGCGTCGGGCACCTGTAGCGTCGGGTCACCAAAGTGATTCTCGACCGTGTGCTGCAACTGCCATATGGCAAAGACGGCCTGCATCAACCCGGTCGCGCCGACGGGGTGACCGCAGGCGATCAGGCCACCGGAGGGATTGACCGGGCAGGCCGGCGTCTCGGGCAGGTCGAGCCCGTATTCGACGCCGGGCATGAAGGCGCTGCCGCTGGCGGCGAACGGGCCACCCTCGCCATACCGGCACAGCCCCATATCCTCGTAGGTCTGGATCTCCGACGATGTGTAGGCGTCGTGCAGCTCGATGAAGTCGATCTCGTTCAGCGGATCGGTGATGCCGGCGTTCTCGTAGGCCTCCTTGCTGCCCATTCGGCCAGCGCGGAAGGAGTGGACGCCGGGATAGCGGAACCCGTGGTCCCACAGATCCCTGTAGTAGGCGCGGGAGTCGGCATCCATCTCGTTGGGCAGCGCATTGTACTTGTAGAAATCATCGTAGGACTGGTGGGGCCGGTCGGAGAGACGCATCGCGTCCGTGCCCCGCCCAATGCCGATCACCCGCACTCTGGGGATACCCCGGCCGGCGGCCTTCTCCAGTTTGGCCAGCCCGTCCTCCGAGCAGAGCACAGTGCAGGCCGCACCGTCGCTCATGACGCAGATATCGTGCCGGGTGAGCGGCCACGCCACCATGGGAGCCGCCCGCACGTCTTCGACGGTCAATCGCATCCTCTTCTGAGCGTAGGGGTTGTGGTAGGCGTTGATGTGATTCTTGACCGAGACGTGGGCCAGTTGTTCCACCGTCGTGCCGAACTCCGCCATGTGCCGGGTGACCATCATGGCGTAGTAGCCGGAGTAGAAGCCGCCCACCGGATAGTCGAAGGAGACGTCGGAGGCCAGCGCGATGAACTCGTTGCCCTTCCAGGTCTCCACGTGGCTCATCTGTTCGAAGCCATAGCACAGTACGACGTCCGCGTAGCCTGAAGCGACGGCTTTCCAGCCCTCCTGAAAACAGATACCGCCGGTAGCTCCACCACCCTCGACGCGGTGAGACGGCTTGGGAAGCATGCCGATGTAGTCCTGGGCCATGATGGCGGCCATCAGTTGGCGCTCGAAATGGTCCGAGAAATACGAGGCCACTGTGGCGTCCACCAGCTCCCAGAACCTGGGATGCTCGATCCCCAGGTCAGCAATGGCGTAGTCGTAGGCTTCCTTGACCAACGCCGGGAAGGTCTTGTCGGGCCGGGCCTTGGCAAACTTGGAGACCCCACCCGAGACAGCGTATACGGATCGCATGGTCAACCTCCTTGGCTTAATCTGTTGTTGGGAAACCGGTAATGGCACGTGATAGAGGACAGGATCAGTCTTGCATCACCTCCTTGTGAATTCCTCAACGCCAGGCGGCAATTCGAAGCACCCATCGTCTCTCCGGACCATGGGGTATACCGCGAGGATCGCATTCCGGTTCAGTGGGCCGTAGATATGAGGGAAGCCTCGTTCATATTTGACGTCAGCCGAGATCCGCCTTTCGTCCAGCACAAGCAGCAGGAACTCACCCGGTACGTCTCGGTAGAAGGTGTTGGCGACTTGGAGGAGCAAGGTCAGGCCCCGGGTGCAGTGGATGAAGCCATCGTTCTCAAAGTCGCGAGGAAGATATGGGGAAGTAAGGGAGGTCGCATGCCAATCGTCAGCGGGAACCAGGTGATAGATGACGTGTTCAGCCTCTTCGGCGGCCACGCCGGCAGAGGTGCCCCGTCCGCCCCCAGCACCCAGGCAGGAGCAGAGATGAACGCTGGGGATACCAGCCAGCAACGAGCACCCATGGACGCCCTCGAACGGTCCGGCGGTGAGCGCCACGAGTGTCAGTCGTGTCAGACGTAGCCAGTGTTGGAGGTCCCGATGCACGAGGTTTATTGTATATCAAATACGCGAAAAAGGAAAATGGAGGGGCATCACACAGAAGAAGTGGCCGGGCTACAGAAAGCCCGGCCACAGGTGTACGCTCGTATGCTCGCCGCTGCTACGCGCCAAACCGCGCGGTCAGAATTTCCTCCAGCGTCGGGCGACCGATGACCTGCAGTTCATACTGCACCCGGTCCATCGGAAGGCGGACGTTGAGAACCCTGCGCAGGTCAATCGGGGTAGCAGAAAGGACCAGGTCGCAATCGGTTGCGTTGATCGTCTCCTCTAGATCCTGCACCTGCTGGTCCCCGTACCCCATCGCCGGCAGGAGCGCACCGGTATGCGGGTACTTCTCAAACGTGTCAGCGATGGAGCGGACGGCGTAGGGACGGGGATCGACCAGCTCCGCCGCACCGAACCGCTGGGCCGCTACCACCCCGGCGCCATAGGTCATACCCCCGTGGGTCAGCGTGGGGCCATCCTCGATCACCAACACGCGCTTGCCCCGGATCGAATCGGGCTCATCCACGAAGATCGGAGAGGCCGCCTCGACGACAACCGCGTCCGGATTGACCGTGTGGATACTCTCACGCACCTGGGCGACTCCTTCAGGGCTGGCCGTGTCCACCTTGTTGATGACGACGACATCTGCCCCCCGCAGGTTGGCCTCACCAGGATAGTAGCGCAGCCCGTGACCGGGTCGATGCGGATCCGCTACGACGATGAACAGATCGGGGCGATAGAAGGGAAGATCATTGTTCCCCCCATCCCACACGACCACGTCCGCCTCAGCCTCCGCCTGGCGCAGGATGGGCTCGTAATCGACGCCAGCGTAGACCACCACGCCACGGTCGATGTGCGGTTCGTATTCCTCCCGCTCCTCGATTGTGCACTTGTGATGATCCAGGTCCTCGTAGGTCGCAAACCGCTGTACAGCCTGGGCGGCCAGATCGCCGTATGGCATTGGGTGGCGCACGACAACTACCTTGTGACCCAGGCGCTGGAGCACGTCGCAGACGTGGCGGGTGGTCTGGCTCTTGCCGGAGCCAGTGCGCACGGCGCACACAGCCACGACGGGCTTACTGCTCCTAACCATGGTCGAGTTCGCACCCATCAGCCGGAAGTCTGCCCCTGCAACCAGCACTTGCGAGGCCTTGTGCATCACGTACTCGTGGGAGACGTCGGAATAGGCGAACACGACCTGGTCCACCTGGTGCCGCTGGATCAAATCGCTCAGATCCGCCTCCGGGTAGATCGGGATACCATCGGGATACAGGCTCCCGGCCAGTTCAGGTGGATATCGGCGGCCCTCAATGTTGGGGATCTGGGTAGCTGTGAAGGCGACGACCTGATAACCCGGGTTGTCCCGGAAATAGCTATTGAAATTGTGAAAGTCCCGCCCCGCAGCACCCATGATGATGACGCGCTTTTGATTCATTCGATGAAGTTTTCCTCCACGGAATTTTCTTTGCCACGCACCAAGAAGAGCCATAGCAGCAACGGCAACACCCAGACCAGGAGCCCCAGGCAGATGGCGGGGATACCGACGTACGGCTCAACCTCCAACGTGCGCCCTTCGTCCACCAGTGTGAAGATACCACTGGCACAGCAAATCGTAGAACAGCATAGCGTGAGCACAGCGACGACAATGGTGATGATTGTCCCAGTTTGCTTAGTCATCTCGACCTCTCCCTCCTCCTATATGGTGATAGCAGACACTTGATCACGCCAGTTTCGCCAGAAGGATGCCAAGCTCATACAACAACATGAATGGCACCATGACCAGCAACATATTGACCGGGTCAGTGGTAGGCGTGATGACAGCCGCCCCAGCAGCCGCACTGACGATGACGATACGGCGAGCCTTGGCAAATCCCTGGGGCGTAGAAACGCCCAACTTGGCCAGGAAATACATCACCAGTGGGGTCTCGAAGACCAGGCCCGCCCAGAGCATGATGTTGCTGACGAAGGAAATGTAGCGGTCAATAGAGTAACGCTGTTCGACAATACCAAACAGAAAACCTTGCAAAAAAGGCAAGGAAGTGGGAAGCAGGACCAGTGCGGCAAAGACCACACCGGCGGCAAAGCTCAGCGAGGCGGCTGGAGCGCCGATGAGCATATAGCGACGCTCGGCGGGCTCCAGGCCAGGACGCGCAAACTGGAACAACTGATACAGGATGACCGGCATAGCGATCACGACGCCAACGACGAGGGCCACCTTGAAGAAGACGGCCGGAGCTTCGGTGGGCGAGATGGCCAGCGGCACCTGATCGCCAAGGGGGGCGACCAGCACTTTGAGGATGGGAGATGCGACGAACGTGCCCACAATCACCCCGATGAGCAGCGCAACGACTACCTTGATGAGACGCTGACGCAGCTCATTCAGGTGTTCAAGAAGCGTCATCTCGCCCTGGTCACTGCTCGCTTGCTTCTGCATCCTCTGCATCCTTGCTCTCGACGGCTTCCCCCCTGACAATGTTCTCTACACCGCCAAGGATGTCCTCCATCGTCTCGCGTGTCTCGCGTTCGATGGCTTGAAGCTCATCGCGAATGCTGGTCGTCATCTGTCGCCGGTCCTCATCGACGCTTTCGAGAACCTGGCGCGCATCCCGCTCAGTGGACTGAAGCTCAGCAACCGATTCCTCCCCACTCTCAGCAATGCCCTCCATCGCCTGGCGTGCCTCGTCCCCGGTCGCATCGAGTTCCGTCTGAATGGTACCGAGAAACTCGCCCGATAGCCTCCGCATTTGACCAGTGACCCGTCCAATCGAACGGGCTACCTCCACCATGCGCTTGGGACCGATCAACAAGATGGCGATGATCAAGATGACTGTTAATTCCCAGGGGCCAACATTCAGGAAATTCACTCCTTGTTACCCTCCGCGTCCCTCACTGCTTGCGCGATGGCATCTTTGTACTCCACCAACGTGCCAAGCACGCCGTTCACGAAGCGCGGGGCACTGTCGGAGCCAAATGCCTTGGCCAGTTCGACAGCTTCATTGATCGCGACTTTGACGGGGGTCTGGCCATCAATGGCAAACTCAAAGATCGCAACACGCAATATGTTGCGATCAATGTAAGCCATCTGTTCAAGGGGCCATTCAGGAGCGTGGCGATGGATGAACAAGTCAAGCACAGCCTGGTGCTCGAGCACACCGTCCACCAGGTAACGGGCGAATGTTGCGGCAGATTTCGGCAATCGCACCGCAATCAGCCGTTGCTCCAACACAACAGCGGGCGGATGATCGATGCAATCAATCTCATACAATGCCTGGAGAGCAACCATGCGAGCCTGATGGCGAACCCTCACAACTATGTACCTCCGATGACAGGTCGGTCAAGTACTCTCAGAAGGGTAAGCCACATCCTCAATATGCACGTCGACAGACTCGACTTCCATGCCAACCATATCTTGGATCGCGCGGGTGACCTCAGCCTGAATCTGGCGACCAACGCCCAGCATACTGACGTGCGACTCGGTCACAACATACAGTTTCACGCGCACACTGCTCCCAATCACTTCAATCTCCACCCCGTCCTGCCGCAGGAGATGCCGCATACCTGGCGAAGATGCCATGCGAACCACGCCTGGCACGGCCAAGGTCGTGAGGCGAGCGATCGTCTCCAGCACCTGCGGCTCTACGGTCGTTTTACCGATCTTGGGTTGCGCTTCCATCTGGACCATCCCTCGCATCGAGATAACGTCCAAGGCACTCCCCGTCCGGGCAAACACAGCGCGGGGTAGGCTTCTACTCCTCTTCAATTTCGATGACCTGAATGCCACGATAGGTCCCGCAGTTCATGCACACGTGATGGGGTCGTACCGGTGCACCACACTCCGGACAGGTCACCAGATGCGCAGTCTTCATTTTCCAATGGCTGCGGCGGTGTCTCCGATGGCTGCTGGATATCTTACGTTTGGGCAACGCACCCATGGGCTTCTGCCCTCCTTCCTGATTGATCTACCGATCCCAACGGGACCGGCTGCAAACCCCAGCGGGTATCGCAGGGGACATATTATAGAGGCGAGCAACGAACCTGTCAAGGGCTTTGCAGACAAAGCTGGGAAGTTGTTTTTGAACAACTTCAAGGCATCTCGTCAGCGTCGGCAGCGACGCTACCAGACGCTCCACCAGTGGGCGATTTCTTCTGCCGCCCTTCCTGCTCGACCTGGATGGTCCGAATGCCGTTCTCGATCACCGTCAATGCCCGCTTCAGCTCTTGCTCCAGTCTGCACAGAACGTCAAACGCGTAATCGTCGGCCCCAGCCCGGATGGTTTGCACCTCCCGCTCGGCCTGCTTGCGTGCAGCGGCAGCCCGCTCCTCGGCGGACTTGGCAATGGTGTGCTCTGCCGTCAGTTGGGCTGCCTCGCTGCGTGCCAGTGCAATGATCCGTTCCGCCTCCTCGTGGGCCTGGGCCATGGTCCGATCTTTCTCGCGAATAATCCGCTCGGCACGCCGTACTTCGTCTGGAATCGAAATGCGCATCTGATCAAGCAACGGCCAGACGCGCCTCTCGTCCACCAGTCGAATTCTGGTGAAGGGCACCGATTTGCTCCCTTTGACAATTTCTTCCAGGCGGTCTACCAGATAAAGGATGTCCATCTCGGCCTCCGGCGTTCAGTCGCGTAGTGACACGAGCGGCACAGGTTCGTGTTTATGCTCCCGTTCGCGCTGTTTCTCCTCCAGCGCTGCTGCAACGTGTGGTGGCACCATCCCGCTCACGTCGCCTCCCAGCAGGGCAATCTCCTTGACGATGCTGGAGCTCAGAAAGGCGTGGGTCTGCCGCGTCATCAAGCATACAGACTCAATCTCCGGCGCAAGTTGGCCATTCGTGAGTGCCATCTGATACTCCAATTCGAAATCGGAGATGACCCGCAGTCCACGCACGATAGCCTGAGCTCCGACCCGGCGCGCAAAGTCCACTGTCAACCCACCGTAGGGAACCACGCGCAGCGTGGGCAGGTCGGCCAGAGCCTGACGCGCCAACTCGACCCGCTGCTCGACGGTGAAGAGCAGATTCTTCGCCGGCCGGTCGTAGACGGCCACGACCAATTCGTCGAAGATCCTGGTCGCCCGGGCGGCGATGTCTATATGTCCGAAGTGTACCGGGTCAAAGGTGCCAGGGTAGAGTGCGACGCGGGTCAACTGACTTCTCCTTTCCCCTCCCAGAACCGGGCCATCCGGCGTGCCAGCAGCCGGTTGTTTGGATCTGCCAGTTCCGGATCCGTCTCGAAGAATCGACGGGCGGCATCGCGGGCCGCCTCGACGAGATGCAGATCGGTCACGCTGGCCAGCTTGAGCTCGGGGAAACCAGACTGACGGATGCCCAGGAACTCCCCCGGCCCGCGCATATCCAGGTCCTTCTGTGCCAGGACAAAGCCGTCGTTGGTCGCCTCGACCGCCTGCAGTCGCTCGTGCGCCACTGGAGAAGAGGAATCGGAGACCAACAGACAATAGGAGGCATGCTCGCCCCGGCCTACGCGGCCCCGGAACTGGTGAAGCTGTGCCAGGCCAAAACGGTTGGCCCCTTCGACGAACATCACTGTGGCATTGGGCACGTCGATCCCCACCTCGATGACGGAGGTGGCGACCAGGATGGCCAGGTCGCCCTGGGCAAACTGGGCCATCTTGGCTTCCTTCTCCTCGCCCTTCATGCGGCCGTGCAGCAATCCCACCCGCAAGTCGGGGAAGACCTGCTTCTGGAGGCGCTCGTATTCAGCCACAGCCGCCTTGGCCTCGATCGTGTCTGACTCCTCGACCAGCGGGCAGATGACGAACGCCTGGCGCCCCTCCTCGATCTGGCTGCGTACGAAGGCATAGGCCCGCTCCCGTTCAGTGGGCAGAATCACGCGGGTGGCGACCGGCTTGCGGCCTGGAGGCATCTCGTCGATGATCGAGACGTCCAGATGGCCCCAGAGTGTCAGTTCCAGTGAGCGCGGGATGGGAGTCGCGGTCATCACCAACAGATGCGGGTTGTACCCCTTCTGACGCAGCGCGGCCCGCTGTTGCACACCGAAGCGGTGCTGCTCGTCAATCACCGCGAACGCCAGCCGGTTGAACTGGACGTCCTCCTGGATCAGTGCGTGGGTGCCCACGATGACATCAACGCTGCCATCAGCCAGGCCGGCGTAGATTTCCGCCCGTTCTTGCCCGGTGACGCTGCCGGTCAGGAGCCGGACCTCAGGCGAACGGCCCGGCCAATTGGCGAAAAAGTGGGCCAGCGTTTGATAGTGTTGCTCGGCCAGGATCTCGGTAGGAGCCATCATCGCAGCCTGAGCACCAGCCGCCACCGTCAGGACCATCGCCGTCGCCGCGACGACCGTCTTGCCTGAGCCAACGTCCCCTTGCAGGAGACGATTCATCGGCCGATTGGAACGGAGGTCGGCGACAATCTGGTCCAGCGCCCTTTGCTGGGCCTGGGTGAGCGCAAACGGCAAACTGCGGATGAAGCTATGCAGCGTCGGATCATCCACCAGCACCGGCCTGCCCGGCACCGAACGCCACAGATGGCGCTGACGAAGCAGACCCATCTGCAGCAGGAATAGCTCGTCAAAGGACAGCCGGTAGTAGGCCCGCTCCTGCATCTCCTCGTCATCTGGGAAATGGGCCTGGACGATGGCGGTTTCCAGACCCAGCAGGCCTGCATCCTGCCGCACCGAAGCCGGCAGATGATCAGGCAGCCGCTTGGACCAATAGTCGACTGTGCGCTTCATCAGGCGGCGCAGCCACCGACCACTGATGCCTTTGGTGAGCGGGTAGATCGGCACGAGACGGGCCGTGTGCAGCAACTCTTGCTCCAGAAGCTCCCACTCGGGGGAGTTGAAGCACAGCCGCCCCGAGTATTCGTCCACCTGACCACTGACGACGATCTGCTGGCCCGGCTTGATTTTGTCGGCCAAGTAGGGTTGATTGAACCAGGTAACCTGGATGGAACCCGTGCCGTCGGACAAACGGGCCTTGAAGAGTGACCCGCCCCCCCGCATGTCGCGCACGACACTGTCCTGAACTTGGGCCATAATGGTGACATCCTCGCCGAGTTCAAGACGGTTGATGGGCTTGAGCTGCGAATAGTCGTCGTGGCGGCGAGGGAGAAGATAGAGCATATCGCGGATCGTCTGGACCCCCAGCTTGGACAGACGTTCGGCCTGACGGGACCCTACGCCCCGTAGCGCCGTGACCGGGGAACCGAGGCCAGTGTGGAGGGAGACAACAGCGGGGGCAGCAGGAACCGGCCCATCCTCTGAAGGGACGGAGGAAGTAGAAGGCGGCCCCACCACGGCAGAAGCAGGTGCGGGAGGGGGCTCTCGTTCCCCTTCGCCGCGTTCAGTGGAAAGACGCGGAGGACCGGCGCGGAGGATCTCCATCAGTGCGCTGATCGCCGCTCTACGGGCTGCGAAGTCAGGGAGATTCCTGTAGGCACGCAACCTCTCCGCCACTTCCTCAACCCAGTCTGCTGCATCCGGTCCGAAAGCTGCGCCAGCCTCCTCGACCCAGGTATCCGCATAGCGCACCAGACCACCGAAGACGGCGCGGTCCTGGCATTTTTCCCCCTCCAGGTCGAGTATTTTCATCAACTTCTCAACAGGTCTTGTCATATGCTACCTTGCGACTACGGCGGCCACACCCAGCCCTCGCGGCCCCACGTGGGCGCCGATGATCGTGGTGACCGCAACAGTGAACAATTGAGCCGGCGAACACAGGTTGGCCAGACCACGGCGTAGATCTTCTACCCCAGAGCCATACGTGTGGAGGACGGCAAGCCGCTCCAACGGCCCCAGCGCACGCGTGAGTTCGACCAGCCGCTCGATGGCGCGGCGCGTGGTGCGTGTCTGTCCCAGTTCCATGACCTTGCCCAGGAACAAGCTCACGATGGGCTTGATGCGCAGAATCTGGGCAGCTTTTGCCCGTGCCCAGCTCACCCGCCCACTGCGGCGCAGGTACTCCAACGTGTCGAGCACCGCGTATACCCGCACACGGTCCTTCAGATCTGCGACCAGCGCCAGGATCTCCTGGGCGCTCTTGCCGCGCATGGCCGCCTCGGCCGCCGCGATGGCGATCCAGCCCAGGCCCATCGTCGTCTGACCCGAGTCAACGACGTGCACGCTCAAGTCGGATACTTCCTGGGCACCCAGGCGAGCCACGTTGCACATCCCACTCAGCTCGCCCGAGACCAAAATGGCAACGACCTCGTCCGCTTCGTCCTTCAGGCCACGATACGCCTGGGCGAATTCGTGAACGGAGGGCACAGAAGTAGTCGGCGCGACCGGTGCGGAGGGCAAGCTCGCGTAGAACGCCTCCCGGCTGAGACCTGCCGAAGAGGAATCATCCCGATAACTGCGACTGCCGACCTGGACATAGGCTGGCACGATGGAGATGTGCAACCGCTCAGCGACCTCGGGAGGTATGTCGGACGTGCTATCCGTGACAATGCGCACACGACTCATAGAGGGAAAATCTCGCGTTCTTTCTTCTCGTACACCATCAGGCCCATTCCGTCCGGCCCGATGTGGGAAGCCAACAACGGGCCATAGAGCAGAATCGGGATCTCATGTCCAGGAGCAATAACCGCCAGCCGCTCCTGCAACATCTTCGTCTCATCCGTGGGGTACAGCGTGCTCTGCAGGATAGCCATCTCTTGAATGCTGGAGAACTCGCCGGCAAACTCCGCCAATTTGTCTATCGCCCGGTCGCTGCTGCGCACTTTCTCCATAGGGATAATCTCACCCTCTTCGATGTCCAGAAAAGGCTTGATACCAACCATAGCGCCCAGGATAGCCTGGGCCGGGCTGATGCGCCTGCTATGTTCCAGGTAATCCAGCGTGTCGGTGATGAGCACAATATAGATACGCCGGATGATCCCCCGGACCTGGCGCATAATCTCGGTGAGCGGCACGGAGGCGTTGGCCAGGCGCGCTGCCTCTTGTACGACGATGCCCAGCCCCAGAGAGAGCGTCTCCGAATCCATGACGACGATGTCGCAGCGGCCCAGGAACTCACGGGCGGCCTTCTGCGCTTCACGGCAGACGAGGCTCAGACTCGCCGAGGAATGAAGCGAGATGATCCGGTCTGTGTGACGCGTCAGGCGGGCATACACACGGCGAAACTGATCGGCCGTCGGACCGACGATGCTGGGTCGGATACGATCGCGGGCCATGCGCAGCAGCAATTCCTCGTGATCCAGCTCTGAACCATCCTCGTAGTCTTGGCCGTCGATCCGGACGGTCAAGGGCAAGACGGTAATATCGAGCTGCTCAACGACGGTTGCATCAATGTTTGCTGCGCTGTCGGTAACAATATGAACTCTGGACACAGAACCTCCAAGTTTGGCAGGCGGCAATGTTCGGTCGTTATTATCGAATCGTCAATCCACAATCATTCGACGGATAGGACATAGTGATAATGGTGCTGACCGCCGTCGACGACCTCGACTTCCTGGTCAGGCCACTTCTCCTGCACCAGGTCGGCCATCGCGTCGGCTTCGCTTTGACTGACCGTCTCGCCGTAGTACAAAGTGATGATCTCACGCTGAGACGGATCCATTTCCTCAAGCAGGGCCAGCACAGCTTCCTCGACCGTCTCACCAGCGACTACCAGCTCGCCATCGTGCAGGCCGATGATCTGTCCCTCGACAATCTCCAGGCCATTGATCTTCGCCGAGCGGGTTGCGGTGGTGATCTCACCCGTTTCAACTTCTTCCATAGCCCTGGTCATGGCGTCCAGGTTGGTCTCGAAATCAGCCTGGTAGTTGACGGCCAACAACGCGGCAATACCCTGCGGGACAGAGCGGCTGGGCACGACGGCTACAGGTTTTTCGCTGAGCTCGCGGGCCTGCTCGGCAGCCAGAATGACGTTGCTGTTGTTCGGCAGCAGGATCACTCGCTCGGCCGACAGATTCTCAACGGCCTCCAGTAGATCCTGGGTGCTGGGATTCATCGTCTGGCCTCCGGGCACGACGGCGCCGACACCCAGACTTTGGAACACGCGGGCCAGTCCATCACCCAGGACGACGGCAGCGACGCCAATTTCGCTGGAGGGTTGCTGGGCGGGACTTGACGACAACTCACTCTCCGCAATGAAGTCCTGGTATTGAGCCTGCATATCCTCCACCACGACGTCACGCAGCGAGCCCAGGCTGGCGCCATAGCTGATTGGAACACCTGGGTCAGGAACGTGGACGTGCACCTTGACCGTCTCGGGATCCCCCACGACGAGCGGACACTCGCCCATCTCGGTAATTCTCTGGCGGACGGCCTCCACGTTCAGGCCCTGGCCAACGACCAGGAACTGCACGTCATACCCATAACCGGCCTCGCCAGGCTCCAACCCTAAGGTCATAAAACCCCCGGTTTCGGCCATTTGCACTTCCTCGCCGACTTGTTCACCTCGCATGTAACGCAACATTCCCTCCAAAATGATGTACAGCCCCTGGCCACCGGCATCCACCACCCCGGCTTCGGCAAGCACCGAAAGGAGTGAAGGAGTAAGTGCCACCGCTTCGTGGGCCGCAAACACCATGTGTTCCAGAAGGCGCACCAGATCGTCGTTCTCTTTCGCCGCCCTGGTTGCGGCATCCGCGACAGCACGGGCAACGGTCAGGATCGTGCCCTCGACGGGCTTGACGACGCCCTTGTAGGCGGTCGCTGCCGCCTCCTGGCAAGCAGTGGCCAGGTCTTGAGCGCGATAGACTTCCTTCCCATCCAGGCTGCGCGCAAGCCCACGCCAGATCTGGGAAAGGATCACGCCCGAGTTGCCCCGCGCGCCCATCAGCGCGCCGTGTGCCATCTGATGTGCCATCCGCCCTACGTTGTTTTCCGAGGAATCCTTGATCTCGGCCCAGGCGGATTGCATCGTCAGCACCATGTTGGTTCCCGTATCCCCATCCGGGACCGGGTAGACGTTGAGCACGTTTATCGCAGTCTGGTGATGTTGTAACCAGGTCAGCGACGCTTTGACCAACCGCTTGAAGCCCTGGCCGTCCGTGGTCAGGCGTGGAGGATTTAACATCGTGTGTAATGATTTCTCGTCTGTCAACCTACTAATTCCTCTCAATCAATGTCGCTTACACGCAGCCCCTCGACGTGAACGTTGACCTCCGCGACGGGTATGCCAAGCGCCCGCTCGACGCTGAACTTCACAACATTCATAACACTGAGAGCCACGGCCGAGATACGGGTACCGTATTCGATAATCACGTATACATCGATGACAATCCGTCCATCTTCAATGCGCACCTCGATCCCGCGCTTGCTGTCGCGGGAGAGGACATTGGCGATACCAGCGGCCAGCCCCTTGGCTGTCGTCCCAACGACGCCGTAGCAGGTCAGCACGGCCTCGTTTGCGATGCTGGCAATGGCCGTGGGAGAGACTTCAATCCGACCGCGATATTGGACTTCTGGCATTGCTTCCTCCTATGGTCCGCCGGTTGCGTGAAAGGTCACCCTGTGGTATGATAGGTTTCACCATAAATGATCGCGAGGTGATATGAATGGCGAAGTGTGAAATGTGTGGAAAAAGCCCCCAGTTCGGGCATAATGTGAGCCACTCCAAGCGGGCAACCAAACGCCAGTTCAAACCGAACATCCAGCGCGTGCGTGTGGAGATCGACGGCAAGGTACGCCGGATGTATCTCTGTACTCGCTGCCTGCGGACCTTGAACAAATCTAGTTAGTCCCTTGCAGGATATTATTTCTCTGTAAAGGCTCCCTACAAGCGGGAGCTTCTTTTTTTCCCGTTTTCGAGTCCTGGACGCCGCCCCTCCCACGCCGCTTCGCGAATGGCGGTGATTGCCGCCGCAACTCCCTCCGGCGCGCCGAAGACGGCTGTCCCGGCCACGAGCACGGTCGCTCCAGCAGCCACGACCCGCCCTGCTGTATCGCGACCGATACCGCCATCCACCTCCAACTCCGCCCCACTGCCAGCGCGATCCAGCATCTCCCGCACCTGCGTAATCTTCCGCGGCATCCGCTCGTTGAACGCCTGTCCGCCAAACCCCGGGTCAACGGTCATCACCAGGACCAGGTCGACGTCTTCCAGGACCTCACTGATGGCGTTCGCTGGCGTAGCCGGGTTCAGAGAGACGCCGGGACGCACGCCCAAAGACCGAATCTGCTGCAAAACGCGATGCGCGTGCGGCGTGGCCTCGATGTGCACGGTGAGCCCATCGGCGCCAGCCTCGGCGAAGGCAGGCACGTACCGCATCGGATCGCTGATCATCAAATGTACGTCAAGCGGCAGTTCCGTGACGCGTCGCACCGACCTTACAACGGGCGGACCGATGCTGATATTGGGCACGAAGTGGCCGTCCATAACATCTACGTGGATGTAGTCCGCACCGGCGGCCTCGGCACTTTGGATCGCCTCGGCCAGGCAAGTGAAGTCAGCGGCAAGAATGGAAGGAGCGATTTTCACGTCATTGTCCATTAGACGCATATCATACAACGGAATGCCCAGAAAATCAAGGATAGCGGGCCTATGGCAGCGGTGAAGATTACCTTTTCTTCGCACAAAGGCACACAGCGATCCCTCTACGTAGCGATGCCTCGTATACATGATTAATGAGGTAGTCGCTGGACTTTCCTCATCACCTCTGTCCCGG
>Ga0180438_10003134_pt1 | contig 25514 bp, 17 predicted proteins | sample SS_ome_12_FD_132455 | JGI IMG/M metagenome (GOLD analysis project Ga0180438, IMG submission 132455) | Hypersaline lake sediment archaeal communities from the Salton Sea, California, USA - SS_3_D_2 metaG | ecosystem: Environmental > Aquatic > Non-marine Saline and Alkaline > Hypersaline >... | reverse complement strand
GGATCATCTCATCAATGCCAAAAAAGAAGTCCTCCTTGCACTGCGTTCTGTGATAGATTTCAAGATTGAAACACTGGAAAAAAGAGGAGAAAAGAAATCAGCAAAAGGGAAAAAAATCAAGATCGAATAAGAGGAGAATCAAGGCGCTAATTCCGGCTTGAAAAATCCTGAGTGCTTGTTTTCCAACACAAAGTGGAAAATTATGATTTCGGAATTGCAGACGAGCTGGATGATACGTCCATTCCGCCTCTTCACCCGATAACATGCGATTATATCCTCTGAACTATCCTCCAACATCCCAGATTGGGATGGGACTTGAGTTTTTTTAAGGATGCAACGGCTGAACTGAATTTTTTTATTGACTGATTATGTTTTTTAAACAAAAAAAAATATAATAATAACCCTTATGAAAAGCGAAACAGATGAAATTGCCCGGATTTTCCCAAAAAAATTAATAACATTTGTCCTGAACTGTTTAGATTCATTAGCGTCCCTCTTCATCAATCTCCGCATCGGACCTAACGCTTTAAGCGCCCTGGCACTGTTGGCAGGAATGGCTGCTGGGGCTTTATTCATCTTTGAACAGCCACTCCTGGCCGGAATCATGATTTTCATCTGCGGAATATTCGATATCCTGGATGGGAAAGTCGCCGAAAGCATGAATAAAAAAAGCCTTTTTGGAGCCATCTTTGATTCCACTTTGGATAGATACTCAGAATTTTTCATTTTTCTGGGAATTATTGCTCATTTCAGGAACCACTGGGCATTGTGGATAACATTAGCGGCTATGCTCGGGTCCGCACTGGTGAGCTACACACGGGCCCGCGCCGAAGGACTGGGTGTAGACTGTCGAGTTGGAATCATGCAGAGAGCCGAGAGGATAGTCTTTCTCGCCCTAGGTGCGGTCCTCGGCTCGCTGTTTAAAATTTTCGATCCGGCAATGATCGTTGTCCTGTCCATGATCGCGGTTATTTCCAATATCACTGTTATACAGAGGACTCTCTATGTCAGAAAAATCGAAAATGCGAAAAAGTCTGGAAAGGAGGCCTGAGCGAATGGGCAAAATTAGAGTCGGAATAATTGGTATCGGAAACTGTGCGTCTGCGTTGATCCAAGGCGTTGAATATTACAAAAATGCCAAGGAAGCAGATAATATTCCAGGAATCATGCACGTCAACCTGGGCGGATACTCGATCAGCGACATCGAATTCGTTTCTGCCTTTGATATCGATAAAAACAAAGTGGGTAAAGACCTGAGCGAGGCAATTTTCACTCCTCCGAATAACACCACCAAATTTGCCAAAACTCCTTATCTCAAGGTAAAAGTCGAGCGGGGAATGACTCACGATGGCCTCGGAAAATACCTTTCTCAGATCATTCAAAAAGCTCCGGGCTCCACCGCGGATGTCATCGGAATCCTCAAAGATACCAAAACCGATATTGTTATCAATTATCTCCCCGTTGGAAGCGAGGAGGCTACCAAATGGTACATTGAACAGGTGTTGAAGGCAGAATGTGCCTTTATCAACTGTATCCCTGTTTTTATCGCCAGCGAGAAATACTGGCAGAAAAGGTTTGAGGACAGAAACCTTCCTATCATCGGAGACGATATAAAATCTCAATTGGGAGCCACCATTCTCCACAGGACTCTGGTCAATCTTTATCTCGACAGAGGGATGCCCATAGACAGAACGTATCAGCTCAACACCGGTGGAAACACAGATTTCCTGAACATGCTGGAAAGAGAGAGACTGCATTCCAAAAAAATATCCAAGACCGGAGCCGTCACATCCCAGATCAAAGCGAGAGGAGCGGATATCAACGAAAACAATGTCCATGTTGGGCCGAGCGATTATGTCCCCTGGCAAAAAGACAATAAGGTGTGCTTTTTGAGAATAGAGAGCCGTCACTTTGGCGATGTTCCGATGTATCTGGATTGCAGGTTATCCGTCGAGGATTCCCCAAACTCTGCAGGAGTCGTCATCGATGCCATAAGGTGCTGCAAGTTGGCCCTGGACAACGGACTCTCCGGCGCCCTGGTGGCACCTTCTTCATACTTCATGAAAACACCGCCCCAACAATATACAGATAGTGAAGCGAGAAGGCTGACAGAAAAATTTATAAAAAAATTCGGGGAGAGGGCCAGTCAAAAAAAAGCGCCGCCAAAAAGAGGCCCAGGGAAAAAATAGAAAGCATCTCCATCTGCCCTTTGTTATAAAGGGCCTGTTGTTTATGCTCAGTAATTAAGTCGCACTTTTATTAAAAATACTGAGGATAAAATAAAATACTGAGGATAACAAAGTGTTATTGCGAGCGAAGCGCAGCAATCTCACTGGCCTGTCAAAGCGAAAGGCAAAGTGACATGGCAATCTCATAAAAAAATATCTTCATTTCTGTAATAATATAATTTCTCTTTACGAGATTGCCACGCTTCGTTCGCAATGATATAGGCATGAGATTGCTTCGCTTCGCTCGAAATAACATCCAAAAAATATTGCCAAATTACTGAGCACATACACCTCTCCCCTTTTTTTCCATAAGGGGATAGACAATCCATCAACAAAAACTAGTTGATAAATGGGAGGCATCACGTCAAAATAGGATACTTAAATCCGCTAAATTCCAATAGAATGCAATTGTTCAGAATGAATAAGAATAAAATTATCCTCATTTCTTTAATGCTTATCTTCTTTTTCTGGACTCAAGCCTGGGGCGTAGAGACCGGTGAGATCAAAGGAAAAGTCGTGGAGGAAGACGGAGAAGGCTTGCCCGGAGTCGAGATAACCGCGCAAAGTCCCCGCCTTCAAGGAAAAAGGACGATTCTTTCATCTCTAGCCGGGGATTTTCATTTCCCGATCCTCCCTGTTGGACAATATACATTAACTTTCAAGCTTGAAGGATTCAATCCGGTTACACAGGAAAACGTCATCGTCCGTCTCGGACAAGTGACCAACCTGAAAGTCACGATGGAATTATCCGAAATACGGAGAGAAATCGTTGTCACGGCAGAACCTCCTCTGATCGATAAGACATCCACAGACACAAGCTTCCATCTCACGAGTACAGACCTGGAAACAATCCCCTCCCAGAATCGAACAGTCGTGGATGCAGTCAAGATAACTCCTGGAGTGACAGGAGTCCGAGTCAACACTCGCCGGGGAACAGCCACTCAAGGCCTTCCCAGCTTCAGGGGAGAAGGCGAAGAAGGGACAAACTGGATTGTGGATGGCCTCTCCATCAGCGGCGTGAGGTTGAGGAATGCGGGGATGCAGCTCAATTTCGATTCTTTAGATGAAATCCAGATCATATCCGATCCCTTCAGCCCTGAGTTCGGCTCCGCTTCCGGCGGAATCGTCAACATGGTCACCAAAAGCGGAAGCAATGATTACTCTGGAGAAATCTCTCTCGTTTTCACAGAAAAAAGCCTACAGGCCCCTCGAGAAGACCAGCTTTCTATCGTCAGCGAGCCCGACTCATTCTCGAACGCGGACTGGTATTTCAATCTGGGTGGCCCCTTCATAAAGGATAAACTGTGGTTTTTCCTGTCCAATAACTTCTTTATAGATACAGAGCAAACAAAAGACGGCTATGTGGACTATCTCTTCGTTCCCGGCGGAAGTTTAACCCAACGAAGCAACAATCTTTTTGCGAAGCTGAATTTCGCCCTCAACAGCAATCACAACATTTCCCTGACATCCATATTCCATAAATCCCTCAAGCAAAGCGGCGGGACAGGCATCCCGGAGCTCTTCGAAGACAAATATTTTTCTGATCTTATATTCAGGCTGAATTATAAGGGGATCCTCAATTCTTCAACCTTCATCGAAGCCGGACTCGGCCAGGTTAAAAGAGACTCGTTCATTGAGCCTCTCGATAAGGATCTCGGGCCGGCGCAGTACTACATAGAGGATCTGGCCCGGAACCTCCATAATTCTTATGGCAACGTGACTGATGACCAAAAACGTCTGGATTTCAACATCAAGCTGACAAAGCACTATGAAACAGAGACTTTCGGCCGTCACGAACTCAGCTTAGGTTTTGAATACTACAAATTTTCGTCACACTTCTGGGTGGATTTTACAGGAAAAGACGAAGACCTTTTTCCCGGCAATGGTTTTGACAGCGGAACTAAATACTATTTCGACACCTGGTCCGGGGGGAATGGAACACCCACTTTCTTCTACGAGTATGGAGAATTCGATTTCATCAACTCTGCAAACGGAATAGGGATTTTCTTCAAGGATAAAATAACCTGGGGCCGGTTCACCGTCATGGCAGGAATCAGAAGCCAGACTCAGCGCTGCCTGGATAATAACGGGGACGAGCTCTGGTACTGGAATCTCCGCGATTTTCTCTCGCCCCGTTTCTCTCTGGCATTAGACATTACGGGAAACGGGATTAACATCTTGAAACTCGGTTGGGGAAGATTCTCGGACATGATCACGACCATGCCCCTCGGCCTACTCAATTCTGGAGCAGGATTGACCTTCCGCACTTATCGCTGGCAGGGCTCAGCCACTCCTTCTGAAAGCGAAATTCATGATCCATCAAACTGGCTGTTTGAAAACGAACAAGGCGCTCAACCTTTTGAAATCGCTGAGCGATTGGAACCGAATTTTCAAACTCGTTATCTCATCGAATTCGACAGGAAATTGGGAAACAATTGGGCCTTCAAAGCCCGCTATGTCTATACAAAGGCCGAAGATCTGCTTGAAGTCCTGGCTGTAATCGACCCTGCCACTGTGTACAAGTTCCTGTATGACAATTTCGAACATAAAAGAAGACACTATCAGGGCCTTGAATTCGAGCTGAACGGAAAAATCGGACAGAATTTCTTTCTGTTCGCTTCTTACAGCCACTCATTTGCCAAAGGAACCAATCCGGGTCAGACAGAGACAGGCTCCTGGTCCCAGGAAGAAGGAAGCACCAACTACATCGGACTTTTCGGAAACCACATCAACATTCCTGACATCCCAGGATATGAGGCTGAAAAGGCGTATTATGACTGGGCCCTGGGCGGATTGGGCGGAAGAGGGATTGGAGATGAAGGCTGGTACGGGAAACTTCCCTACTCTGTAGATCACAATTTTAAGCTGAGCTCCATATTCTTTGCCCCTTATGGTATCACTCTCTCTGCTGCCTTTGAGTGGATTTCCGGATATTACTGGGAAAAGTTAGGTTATGTGCCTTTTTTCGGGGGGTACTATTCCTTCCCGGAAACAAGAGGAACGAGGGAGACTGGTCCTCATTCTTACCTGGATTTGGGCATTGAAAAAGAGTTTTCCCTTCGCGGCCTACGTCTCTCTCAAAACATGGCCTTCACTCTTAGAGTGGATATCTTCAACCTTTTTGACAGCCAGAGACCCATCGCCTATGTCAAAGAAGATATTCCCATTTTTGGAGAAGTCTGGAGCCGGCAGCAGCCCCGCCAAGCCAGAGTCATGATCAAAATCAAATGGTAAAAAATGAAAAAGTGGATTGTTGGACTAACTCAATAATTTGGCAACGTTTTTATAGTTTCATTGCGAACGGAGTGAAGTAATCTCATTATAGTGTCATTGCGAGGAACGAAGTGACGTGGCAATCTCATATGAACAAATGCATTTTTTCCATATGAGATTGCCACGCTTCGCTCGCAATGACAATCGATCACATGAAATGGTCGTCAGATTTGCTAGCCCGAAGGGGAAAAGATGCTGACATAGGATAATTAGCCATCCTTCAGATATTTCTTTAATAAGGTGTCAACAAATTTTATGAATAACTCATGTTATTCGACTGTGACACTCTTTGCCAGATTTCTCGGCTGGTCCACATCAGCTCCCCTTTTGGCAGCGATGTAATAGGCAAAAAGCTGAAGAGGCAGAGTGGTCAAAAACGGTGTGAAAAGAGGGTGGGCGGATGGAACAGAGATGACTCTATCCACTTTTTCCTGAATCTCCTTGTCATCCTCAAAAGCAACGGCCAGGATGTACCCTACTCTCGTTTTAATCTCAGATATATTGCTCAACATCTTTTCATACACCTTATCTTTCGGAATAACAGTCAACGTCGGCATTTTTTCATCGATGAGGGCGATTGGACCGTGTTTCATCTCCCCGCCCGGGTAGCCCTCTGCATGAATATAGGATATCTCCTTTAGCTTGAGGGCTCCCTCTAAAGCCACCGGAAAATTGATGCCGCGTCCTAAATAGAGGAAATGGGAGAAAGACACAAATTCCCGAGCAAGGTCTTCAATCTCTTTAGCTCGATTGAGAATCTTCTCCATCCTGTGAGGAATTCTCTGCAGGTCTTCAATCAAGGGCAAGCTAGCCTTCTCATCTATTTCCCCTTTGATCTGGGCCAGATAGAGCGCGAGAAGGGCCAGTGCCGCCATCTGAGCCGAGAAAGTTTTGGTGGCGGCCACTCCGATTTCAGGACCTGCATGAGTGTAAAGAACTCCATCCGTGGTTCGAGCAATCGAAGACTTGACCACATTACAGACGGCGAGAGACAGGGGTTTCTGTTTTTTTGCAGCTCGAAGTGCTGCCAGAGAATCAGCCGTTTCCCCGGATTGAGAAATGACGACCACAAGTGAGTCTTTATCCAGGATAAAATCCTTATACCGGTATTCAGAGGCATACTCCACATCCACAGGAATTCGGGCCAAGGTCTCGATAAAAGACTTGGCCACGAGTCCGGCATGGTAGGATGTTCCACAGGCAATGATCACAACCTTTTTTATATTTTTCAGGGCTTGAGGATCAATTCCCATCTCCTCCAGGAACACCTTCCCAGAATCAAGGGAGGTCCTCCCCTTCAGAGTGTCTCTCACGACCTGAGGTTGTTCGAAAATCTCTTTGAGCATGAAATGTTTGAAACCGCTCTTTTCGACCAGCAGAGGACTCCAAGAGAGTCGCTCCACTTCTTTTTTTAACGATTTGCCTTGAAAGTTCAAAAACTTCGCTCCCCCAGAATCCAGAACGGCGATTTCTCCGTCTTCAAGAAAGACGATCTTTTGAGTGTGGTTGAGAAGAGGATTGAGGTCAGAGGAGACGAAATACTCCCCTTCTCCCATGCCGACAACAGCTGGGGGTCCGACTTTAGCCACAACAATTTTGCCGACATCCTTTGTTGAAATGGCGGCAACCGCATAGGCCCCTTCAAGCTCTTGAACAGCCTGCTGAACAGCTTCTTCCAAGGAGCCACGAAAGTATCTTTCGACAAGATGGGCAATCACTTCAGTATCAGTTTCCGTCCGGAATGTGTGTCCCTCTTCGATGAGTTTTTTCTTTAATAAGAGATAGTTTTCGATGATACCATTATGCACGACGACAAGTGAGCCCGTGCAATCCCGATGAGGATGAGCATTTTCCTCAGAGGGACGGCCGTGTGTCGCCCATCGAGTGTGGCCCACTCCAAAGTTTCCATCGAGTGAGAAAGACCCCAAGCTCTTTTCCAAGTCGCTGATCTTCCCTTTAGCTCGTTTGAGATGAATCTTATTCTCACACACCACCGCAATGCCGGCAGAATCGTATCCCCTGTATTCAAGCCTTTTTAAGCCTTCCACAAGGATGGGAACTACATCTCTGGGACCGATATATCCGATGATGCCGCACATTTATTTTTTCCTGTTTCTTCGGGCCCAATTCTTTTTTTCGACCTGTTTACTTCTGGAGACAGCTAACGCTTCGGGTGAGACGTCTTTGGTGATGGTCGAACCGGCTCCGATGTAGGCTTTTTTCCCGATTTTTACAGGAGCGATCAATTCGGTTCCGGACCCGATGAATGCTCCTTCATCGATATAGGTCTTGTGTTTCTTCTTGCCGTCATAGTTGCAGGTAATCGTTCCGGCTCCGACATTCACTTCTTTCTTTATCTCCGTATCCCCCAGGTAGGAAAGATGCATGGCTTTGGACATTCTTCCCAGATCGGTGTTTTTAATCTCCACAAAATTTCCCACCTTGGCTTTCTTCCTAATAATTGAATTGGGCCTCAACCGGGAAAAAGGGCCCACCCGCGCTTCATTCTCGATGATGCTCTTTTCAATCATGGTTGAGCCAAGAATCTCGACACTATTCCCTACCCGTGTATCCCTTATGTGGGTAAAGGGATAAAGCCGACACTCTCGACCGATAACAGAGCGTCCCTCAATCACCACGGAGGGATAGATTACAGTATCCGGGCCTATCTTAACATCAAGGTCGATCCAGGTTGTCCTGGGATCCAAGACAGTCACTCCTTTCTCTGTAAGGTCTCTGATCTTTCTCTCCCGAAGCACATCTATGGCTTGAGCCAGCTCATACCGACTGTTGACTCCCACGAAATCCACTGCGTTCGGAGTCTTATAGGAGCCAACCTTTCTCCCTTCTTGAATCATTATTTCTGTCACATCTGTCAGGTAATACTCTCTTTTCTTATTCTGATTCGAAACCTTGGGCAGCGAGGCAAGAAGGTCTTTAGCTTTAAAAAGATATATTCCGGTATTGACTTCTTTTATCTTCTTCACAGAAGGCGAGGCGTCTTTTTCTTCAATCACCTTTATATTCCCTTCGGAGCGGATGATCCGTCCAAATCCGTTAGGATTATCCAATTCTGCACTCAAAAATGTGAGTGAATTTTTGTCTTTTCGATGGAGAGTCAGCAAAGGTTTCAGAGTCTGCGTCCTGACTAAGGGAAGATCTGCGTTTATGATCAGGACATCTTTATCTATATCTTTCCTGAGTGCGCTGTTTGCAGCCATCACCGCATGAGCTGTGCCCAGCTGTTCTTTTTGATGAACGAGTGCCACTTTATCGGATTGCATTTCCTTCCTGATTTCATCCTTTTGATAGCCCACAACGACATATATTTTTTGTGGTTTTAATCCGAGAATAGAATCCACCACCAACTGCAGCATAGACTTCCCCAATAAAGGATGTAGGACCTTGATCCTGTCTGATTTGAATCTGGTCCCCTTCCCAGCGGCTAAGATAAGAGCAAGAAATCCTTGACTCATGCCATTCTGGTTATCAGTTTAAATTTCTTATCCTCCCAAAGAGGTTCAAAGTCACTTTCGTTTTGAGCGAGAGTACTGAAAAACTTATCAATCTGAATAGCTTTTCTCAAATGCTCTAAACACTTCTCTATATCCCCCTTCAGACAGTAGACATCAGCCATCAAATAAGGTATCTTGCCTTCTTTCGGCTTCATCTCTCTTGCCGTCTCCAACAGTTTCAAGGCTTCATCGTGATTTCCCTGGTTTAACAAGAAAATGCTGTACTGATAATAATCGTCGAATGTCTTCAGCGACGGTTTTTCCTTTTGTTGAGAGGATGCACAGATTTTGAGGTAGATTTGAGCCCGATCCACGAGTTCTTTTTCCGAAGTAAAATTATCCGTGAACGATTTAAGCAATTCTGTGGCTCTTTCAAACTCTCTCTTGTGAAAAGCCTTGACTGCTTGATTGAATGCAGAAAGAGCTTTCTCGTAGTCATCTTTTTTAATTTTCTCTTTTTCTTTTGTCACCGTAAGCGTTCCTTGAATGTAGTTTGAATTGTGATTTTGTCATTCTATCTCAGAAAAAGGACTTTGACAAGAAAAAACTAGAGATTAGGCTTTGTCCCGATGTATTCAGGGTTGTCCAGAAGAAAATGAACTGCTCTCAGATGAAGGTTATGCCCTGCTTTTTGAGCTTTAAAATGCCCGATCAATGGAGAACCCAGCAGAGAAAGATCTCCTATCAGATCCAAAATTTTGTGGCGGACAAATTCATCAGGGAAGCGGAGGGTTCCATTGAGCAAGCCTTTTTCGTCAAGAACAAGAGCATTTTCAAGTGATCCTCCCAAGGCGAGGTCCTGAGCTCTGAGTGCAGGAACATCCTTTAGAAATCCAAAAGTACGCGAAGGAGCAATTTCCGATACAAAACTCTCCACATTCACGTCTAAACTCAACTCTTGTTTTTGAATGAGGGGATGATCATATTCAATACAATAGGTGATTTTAAAACCTGAATCCGGATAGAACGAAAGAGACGCATCTCCTTCTTGAAGAGAAAAGGGCTTGAGAATTTGAATGAATTCTTTCTTCTCCGGCAGATGTCTGACCCCCGCTTCAAGGATAGCCTCAACAAAAGGAGTGGCACTCCCATCCATGATAGGAATCTCATCGTTGTTCATCTCCACAACCAGACTATCAATGCCGAAGACATAAAGAACAGCCAGTAAATGCTCGAGTGTATGAATTTTGCAGCCCTTTGCTTCCATGTATATTGAATTCTTGGCTTTGATAACTCTCGGATCAAGGCTCACCTCTAAACCACTCAGGTCAGTCCGTCGAAAACTGATCTTACCTGATGAAGATGGCTTCAGCCGAAGCTCTACGTCTTTTCCAGTATGAATGCCGATGCCCGAAAGCTGAATCTCTTTCTGAAGAGTGCCTTTTTCTCTCATCTGGCTCGAGGACAAACCTTCCTTCTCTACCTATTAGTTTATGAATCTTTGAATAACGCCATCCGCTCCACAAGACGTTTCTCAGTATATCCTAAAACCATCACACCCGGCAAATTCATTGTGGAAAATGGGATCGGACCTTAGCAACTTCAGTAATTTTTTAAATACGAAGATTTGACAAAAATTTTTTTTAAACAGCCTAGTTTACTTCGAAACTTATGTTAATCATAAAGAGAAGAAATTGGATACTTTTAATCCACAAAATTACTGAAGTTGCTAAGGTCTGATCCCATTTCTCTGGACGTTTCCCGGTATATCTGGTAGAATCTGGCTCATGAAATCACTACTTGAGGAAGTTCTGGACAAAGTCCAAAAAGGAAAGCTCTCCACGAAAAAAGCCCTCGACATCCTCAAAGATTACCCTTATCAAGATTTGGCCTTTGCCAAGATCGACCATCACCGGGAATTGAGAAAAGGCTACCCGGAGATAATTTACGGGCTGGGAAAAACAGATGAACAAATCGTTAAGATTGCCCAAGAAATCATCAAAAAAGGGAGCAATCTCCTTATAACCAAAATAAATGAAGAAACTTTCAAGAACGTAAAGAAAAAAATCCCCTCCGCACAGTTCAATCCTCTCGCACACACAATCCATCTCATACAGAAAAAACCTTCCCCCGGAAAGGGGAAGATCATGATCATTACAGCCGGGACATCGGATATTCCTGTCGCCGAAGAAGCCGCCGTGACGTGTGAAACATTAGGCAATGAAATCGACAAGGTCTACGACGTCGGAGTGGCCGGCCTTCATCGCTTCTTTGGAGAGTATGAAAAAATAAAACAAGCGAGAGTTATCATAACTGTTGCTGGAATGGAAGGCGCTTTACCCAGCGTAGTCGCTGGAGTCGTCGATATCCCTGTTATCGCTGTCCCCACCAGCGTGGGATACGGCGCCAGTATGAAAGGTCTAGCCGCTCTTCTCGCTATGCTCAACTCCTGCCCTGGCGGAGTGGGAGTCGTCAACATCGACAATGGATTCGGCGCCGGATACCTGGCGAGCCTAATTAATCATCTCTAAATAAGAGGACATCCCTATTCCCCTCTGGACTGCCCTTTATTCTCTTCTCTATAAGAGAGGGATTCTTCCATTTTAAGGAAAAAGGGGCCTATTTCCTTATTTACTATTATTTTTTTGTAAAACTTTGATTTTTAGTGACTTAGAAACTTGACAACGGGACAACTCAAACCTATATTTACTGTTGATATTTTACGCCTATAAGATGATGGTATGGAAGTTATTGATCAAATAAGGCAAGCGTCTAGCATCATAGAGATCGCCTCACAATACACCTCATTGAGACTGAGAGGCAAGAGGCATGTCGGACTCTGCCCTTTCCATCCTGAAAAAGCCCCATCTTTCACAGTTGATGAGGAAAAACAGCTCTATCATTGCTTTGGATGTGGAGCTGGCGGCGACATCTTCACCCTCGTCATGGAAAAAGAAAACCTCAGCTTCCCCGAGGCCTTAAAATTCCTGGCTGAAAAGTACAATATAACACTCCCAGAACGAAGAAAAATGTCCCCTCAATTAAAAAAATTGGAGGAGCAATTATCCAAAATAAACGAAGACACTCTCGCTTTTTTCAAAAAAAACCTGTTCAAAACCAAAGAGGGAGAAAAAGCTCTTTCATATTTACAGAAAAGGAAAATTTCGCCAGAAATCATCCAGAAGCTCAAGATAGGATATGCACTGAATTCCTGGGATTCTCTCATTTCTTTTTTTCAAGGAAAAGGCGTCCAGCCGAATCTTCTTGAAAAAGCCGGTTTAGCTCTTCACAGTGAAAAGAAAAAGGGCTACTACGACCGGTTCCGGGGCAGAATCATTTTCCCTATTTTTACAGAATCAGGGAAACCCGTTGCTTTTGGAGGAAGAACCATTTTTGATGCTGAACCGAAATACCTGAATTCTCCGGATACACCCATCTACATCAAGGGAAAACTTCTTTATGGCATGAATTTCTGTAAGGACGACATCCGGAAGAAAGGCTATGTTATTCTTGTGGAAGGATATACAGATTTCCTCACCCTCTTTCAGGCAGGAATTACCAACCTAGCCGCTTCTTTGGGGACTAGTTTGACTTCTGATCAGGTCTCCTTTGCCAGACGATTTGCCTCTCGAATGATTGTCAGTTACGATGCCGATAAGCCTGGTATTAAAGCCGCCGAACGAGCCATATCTCTCTGTTTCGAAAAAGGAGTCCAGATAAGAGTTTTAAGCCTCCCTCAGGGATTCGATCCAGACAGTTATATCCATAAGTTCGGCGGGGATAAGTTCAAAGAGCTCGCTCAAAAAAGCACTCCTGGCCTCAAGTTCCTGATCGATACCCATCTTCAAAAAATAAAAGAGGAATCCGCCGAAGAGAAAGCGCAAATAGCAAAAAACATCGTCATTGAAATAGAAAAAATACCTGATCCTGTTGTTCGCAGCGAATACTTGAAACAAACAAGCGAACAGCTTTCCATTGACGAAAACATCCTGAGATCGATGATAAAGAGAAAATCAACTGAAGAAAAGGAAATGGAAAAAGGAACCTTTCTGAATGCCGAAAAAAGACTCCTCCAGATCCTCCTTGAAGAAAAAGAAATCGCTCCTTACATCTTCGCTGAGATTAAAGAAGAGTATTTTCATGGGCTGAAGAGCAAACCTATATTTAACGCATTATCTGAGAATTTCAGAAAAGGGAAAAGTTCGAGCCTCCATGAATTAAAGCAAAAAGTGGACCCCACCCTCATCAGCTCTTTATCGAAGGCCATGTTAGAAAAAGAGCAGAACGCCAGCGTTGAAGAGGCTTTCGAGTGCCTCAACACTCTGAAACAACTCTCGCTTGAAAACTTGGCAAGAAAATTAAACGCTGAACTCGCCCAACTGGAAAGAAAAGGAGAAAAAGAAAAAATACTGCCCCTCATTAAGCAAATCCAGGATACAAAAAAAGAATTATCCATCTTGTCGAAACGAAATTATCAAAACCTTAGTTATAGTAATAGGGATGGTGTTGAATTAGAGAGGAGTGAATAGTGTCTCCAGAAAACAAAACACAAAAAGAAGAGATCCACGATCTTATTTCTAAAGGAAGAAAACAGGGATATCTTCACTTTGATGAAATAGATAAGACCTTCCATGAAGATTCAGAGTCCAAGGGAGAATTTGAGGATTTTCTCAGTTCAATGGATGACTACGGCATAAAAATCCTCGACTCCAAACAAAGAGAGGTAGTGCCTAAAAAAAGAAGGAGTGACCTCGTCTCTCTCCAGGGATTGGAGCGAACAACTGATCCGGTGAAGCTCTATTTAAGAGAAATGGGAAACATCTCACTTCTCACGCGAGAGGGAGAGATTTCTATCGCGAGAGAAATAGAGAGAGGCGAAAAATCCATAATCAAGGCCCTCTCCAAAACGCGGCTTGTTCTGAATGAAATTCTTTCTCTGGAAGAAAGGATAAAAGAAGAACCAGATATCATCTATGAAATGTTCGAAATAGGCGAAGAAGACCTTGCTGAAGGGAAACTCGAAGCGAAAAAAAAGCAGATTATGGCCAAAATTAAAAAAATCAAGGACCTCAGCGCTGAACTGGACAAAATCCCTTCTTTGAAAAAAAACACTCTAAGACGCGGGCGCATCATTGTCAAAATGAGCAGCCTTATCAGGGAATTGAACATTCGTTCTTTCCACCGGGAAATGGTGATTAATGAGCTCCGCGAAAAACTGAGGGCCATTAACGAGTTAGAAGAAACAAAAGAAGAATTAAATCTTTCTCTTTCTCGCGTGAAGAGCAAAAAACAAGAGGCCCTTTTGAAGCAGAAAGTCAATGATATCAACAAGCTCATCAAGACATACCAGAAAGAGATTGGTCTCGATTCTCAAGCTTTAAGAAAAACAATACGGGCCATCGCCACAGGTAAAAAAGTCAGTGATCAGGCAAAAAAGGAACTTGTGGCAGCCAATCTGAGATTAGTTGTCTCTATTGCCAAAAAATACAGCAACCGTGGACTCCAGTTTCTTGACCTGATTCAGGAAGGGAACATGGGGCTGATGAAAGCTGTAGATAAATTCGAATACAGAAGAGGGTATAAATTTTCGACTTATGCCACGTGGTGGATCAGGCAGGCTATCACACGAGCCATCGCTGACCAGGCAAGAACGATCAGAATCCCGGTTCATATGATAGAAACAATAAATAAGTTGATCAGAGTCTCAAGAAGTCTTGTCCAGGAAATCGGAAGAGAACCGACGAGCGAAGAGATAGCGAAGAAAATGGATATGTCAGTCCATAAAGTGAGAAAAATCATAAAAATCGCTCAAGAACCCATCTCTCTCGAAACGCCAATCGGAGAAGAAGAAGACAGCCATCTCGGTGACTTCATCGAAGACAAGGTCCTTCCTTCGCCTCCTGAAACAGTGATTAGCATTAACCTAAGAGAACAAATCGGAGATGCATTAAAATCTCTCACAGAGAGAGAGGCAAAAGTCTTGAAGATGAGATTCGGGCTGGGCGATGGTAACGAGCACACTTTGGAAGAGGTGGGGCAACAGTTCAAGGTCACTCGTGAACGAATAAGACAAATCGAAGCCAAAGCGCTCCGAAAACTCAAGCACCCCAGCCGAAGCCGGAAGTTGAAATCTTTCACTGAAAACAACTAACCTGAATTATTCATAAAATCTGCCGACACCTTTTTTAAAATCATCTTTTAAGGAAAAATAATCATCTTATGTCGGCGTCTTTTCCCCTTCGGGCGAGCCGATCTCACTGCATCTGCTTTGTTGCGGCCCAATCGCGGTGGATGACCACAGCTTCATGGGCCGACGCCTCGCATCTACAGCAACCTCGACCCGTGAATAATCCACGTTCACCTGAATTATTCATAAAATCTGCCGACACCATATTTCTTAATCCAAAAAACAGTATCTCGTCCGTCACTCTAGGCAAGTTTCATTTCTCATCCAACGCAGAACAACCTTAAAATTTCCTTCATCCATTCAGTTAAAAAACTCGAAAATTGTTCTTTTTTTACAAATTTTTGCTCTAATCCAAGGTGCAAATTGACTTGATATTTGATATCTGTTATAAGGAAAATTAGGGCCTATAGCTCAGCGGAAGAGCCACCGGCTCATAACCGGCAGGTCCCAGGTTCGAATCCTGGTAGGCCCATCTGTGTATAGAGGAAAAGATGTGGATACTGAGTTTGACAGACTGATTCAACTCCAAAAGCTTGACGCTGAAATCAAGAATACATCTCTCTTCCTCGAAAACATACCCCGCCAAATCGACGATATCAACAGGAAAAAGGAAGAAAGCTTCCAGATTATCACTCAAGCAAAAGAAAAAATGGCTCAAAACCAGAAAAAACGAAGAGACCTGGAAGCAGAAGTCAAGGATATGAAGGTTAAAATATCTAAATATAACCTTCAACTTAATGACGTCAAAACCAACATTGAATACAAATCTCTTCTCAAGGAAATCGAAGAAGCTCAAAAGAATGTCAACGAAATAGAAGATGAGATTATCAATGAAATGCTCGTGGCCGACGAAATCGAAGAGGAAATAAAAGTGGCCACCCAAAAATACAACGAGGTGGAAAAGGAATTCTTAAAGGAAAAAGAGATTCTTGAACAGCAACAAAAAGAATCCGAAGCTAAAAAAAACGAGCTCATTCATGAAAAAGAAGAGCTCATGACTAAAATTCCGGCTGACCAGGCCGGCCTCTACTTGAAAATATTCAAATCAAAAAATGGAATCGCCCTTTCCCCGATAACCGGGGAGTTCTGCTCTCTCTGTCATATGCGTATCCGGCCTCAGGTTTTGAACGAATTAAAAGGGAATGAGACAATTATCCTCTGTGAGAACTGCGGCAGGATACTCTACTTCCCCGACAAAAAAGACTGACTTCAGGCATTCTGAGAGACTGATATCAACTTTCCTTGTACATGGCGTCAATAATGCTTCTGTACTTCTCCTCAATAACATTTCTTTTGACTTTATAGGTAGGAGTCATCTCTCCTTCGTCTATCTCGAAATCCCTGTCCAGAAGACTGATTTTTTTGATTTTCTCATAAGAAGCAAGGTTCGGAGTTGACCGGTCAACCTCTCCTTCCATGAAACGCAGGACCTTTTCATTATCCAGCAAATCGCTAACCTTTTCATAAAGAATATTGTTAAACTTGGCGTACTCCTCCAGCTTTCCGAAATTGGGAACAACCAAAGCCGAAATAAACTTTCTCCTGTCTCCGATGGCCATTACGTTTTCGATATAAGGATTGGCTTTTAAGAGGTTTTCAATCGGCTGCGGAGCGACATTCTTCCCACCTGCTGTCACGATAATATCTTTTTTTCTATCTGTGATAACCAGGCGACCGCCCTCATCGATATGACCGATATCCCCGGTCTTGAACCATTCTCCCTCAAAGACTTCCTTCGTCTCTTCTTCCTTTTTATAGTACCCTTTCATCACATTCGGCCCTTTGGCAAATATTTCTCCATCCTCAGCAATCTTTACTTCAACTCCTGGAATCGGAGGACCGACTGTCCCGAATTTCAGATTTTCAAATGTATTGAGTGATATAGCCGGTGATGTCTCAGTCAAACCGTATCCTTCCATGACAACGAGACCCATCGCGTAGAAAAACTCTCCGATGTCTTTGGATAGAGGGGCCGCGCCAGAAACAAAGAACCTGACTCTTCCACCTGTTTTGGCGATAATCTTCGAAAAAACGAGCTTATGAGCTATTTTTTTCTTGAAATTCAACATCCCGGGAACAGGTTGTCTTTCGAGTTTTTTCTGGGCATAATTCTTCCCTATTTTCATAGCCCAGTAGAAAATCTTCCTCTTTAGAGCTGAACTGGCCAGGACATTATCCATGACTCTGGAGTAGAATTTTTCCAGTACACGCGGCGCAACAGCCATCATGTGAGGCCGTAATTCTTGAAAATTCTGAGCCACGGTATCGAAACCCTCCGCATAGCCGATTGTGCATCCTTTGTAAATGTAACAGTAGGTGACCATTCTTTCAAAACTGTGAGACAAAGGCAAAAGAGCCATGCCCGTGTCCTTATCCGAAAACGGGAGCAGAGATGAAGCGGATGTGACATTGCTGACGAAATTGTTGTGAGTGAGCATGACTCCCTTCGGAGGCCCTGTCGTGCCAGAGGTGTAAATTACGGTTGCCAGGTCATCAGGCTTAACCTCCGAGGCCATTTTCTCAAAAAGTTCGGGATTTTCTTCGTCCATCTGTTCGCCTTTTTCCATAACTTTTTCAAAGGATAACGCCCATTCCGGTGCACCTGGGTCAAAACTGATGTAATGGGTCACTTTTGCTAATTGGCTTTTTACAGCCTCTATTTTTTCCCAAAGCTCAGGATTCGAACAGATGACAATCTTGGCATCTGAATCTTCGATGATGTACATGACCTGCTCTGGAGCCAGTGTGGTGTAAACAGGAACTGTTATGCCTCTCAGACACAGACAGGCAATATCTGAAATGACCCACTCCGGCCTGTTCTCTGAGAGAATAATCATCTTGTCTCCGGCCACGAATCCCAGGTCTTTCAGCCCAAGCGAAAATCGTCTGATCCTTTCCGCAAACTCTTGAGTTGAAATGGGAACGTAACGGCCTTCCTTTTTATAAAGCATCAGATCATCTTTTATGTAAGACTTGACAGTATTCAAAAAAAGCTGGCTGAGTGTTTCAATCATTATTCCCTCCAAAATGTGTGTGCGCCAATTTTAAAGAACAAGGGATTGGACTGTCAAGTCTTCCAGAGGAACAAAAATCAGGCGCTCGAATGAGAAAAATATAAGATGAGGAGGGAAGGAATTATTTTCCGTGAAGTCGCTTTTTATTTCTATTTATAAAAGCTAATCTCATTTCAAATACGACTTGATAGCGTGTGGGCTTTTTTTATGAGATTGCCGCGCTTCCCTCGCGATGACAATTGATCAAATAAAATGGTCGTCAGATTTGCTCGCCCGAAGGGGAAAAGATGCCGACTTATGATAACCATTATCCTTCAGAAATTTTTTGTATAAGGTGTCGGCAGATTTTATGAATAATCCAGGCTAGCTTTCTCTCACCTTGGCAATGGAAACAACTTTATCCCCTTTTTCCAGGTTGATTATTCTAACCCCTTGGGTCGCTCTGCCTAAAGGCCGAACTTGTCCTGTTTTTATCCTTATGACCTTTCCCAACTCCGTGATCAGGAGCATCTCTTCTTCCGAGACTCCGACCATCCCAATCGCTTTGCCAATCTTCTTGTTGATTTTCAGGTTGATCACACCCTTTCCCCCTCGTCGATGCCTGGGGTAAAGGCTGATATCTGTCTTCTTCCCGTAGCCCTTCTCACTGGCAGTAAACATGAATTTCTCCTCAGGGTCTGCAACAATCATCCCGATAATTTCGTCTTTAGCAGCTAAAGAGATGGCTTTGACTCCAGCCGCTTGACGCCCCATCGGTCTGATCTCACTCTCTTTAAATCGAATCGCTTTTCCCTGTTTTGTTCCGATTAAAATGTCTTTTTTTCCATCGGTCAGCTTAGCCATGAGCAGCTCGCTCTTTTTTCTGAGGCTAATGGCAATGATTCCCCCTTTCCGGATGTGCTGGAAATCGCTCAGTCTTGATTTTTTAATCAGCCCGTTCGAGCTCAGCATCACAACATACTCATCTCCCGCGAAATCCTTAACCGCAACGACAGAAGCGACTTTCTCATTCGGCTCGAGCTGGACAAGGTTTTTGATCGATTTTCCCCGGCTGGAAACTCCCACATCCGGAACATACAGCGCCTTCAGCCAGTAGAGGCGCCCCTTGTTGGTCAAAATCAACATATAGCTGTGTGTCGAACAGATGAACAGGTCCTGGACAACATCTTCGGCCTTCATGCTGATGCCCCTTCTTCCTTTTCCACCTCGACTCTGGAAGTGATAGTAGCTCAATGAGGTCCTCTTCACATAGCCCGATGAGGTGTAGGTAATGGCGACGTCTTCCTCCTTGATCAGGTCTTCAGGCTTGAGGTCGGAAACCGTTTCCTCCACAATTTCTGTCTTTCTCTCGTCCTGATAGGCCTCTTTGATCTCCTTCAACTCGTCAACGATAATATTCAGGATAAGCTCTTCACTCCTGAGAATTCTCCTCAGTTTTGTGATCAATTTTTTCAAATCAGTGTATTCTTTCTGTATCTTTTCCCTTTCTAATCCAGTCAGTTTTTGCAGTTGAAGGTCGAGGATGGCTTGCGCCTGGACTTTGGTGAGATGAAATTTGGTGATAAGGCCTTCTCTGGCTTGATCAACTGTGCGTGACGAACGAATCAGCTTAATGACTGCATCCAGGTTATCCAAGGCTATGGTTAATCCTTCAAGAATATGAGCTCTGAGCTCTGCTTTTTTCAATTCAAACCTCGTGCGGCGGCGCACGACATCCTGACGATGGGAGATGAAATAACGCATCATATCAAGCAGCCCGAGTATTTTCGGTTGTTTCTCGACAATGGCCAGCATAATGATACCGTAGGACATCTGGAGGGCTGTGTGTTTGTAGAGGTTATTCAAAATGACTTCAGGAAACTCTCCTTTTCTGATCTCCATTACAATTCGCATGCCTTCTCTGTCTGATTCATCCCTGATATCTGCGATTCCTTCTATCTTTTTACTATTCACAAGGGCCGCTATATTTTCCAAAAGCCTGCCCTTGTTCACCTGATAGGGAATTTCCGTTATGACTATGCGGTCTCTCTCATTTTTATGGCCCCTCTCGATCATAGCCCTCGCTCTTAAGCAGATAATTCCCCTTCCCGTATTGTAAGCGTCTACTATTCCTTGCTGACCGAAAATATACCCGCCAGTCGGGAAATCCGGGCCAGGAACATGCTTCATGATCCTTTCTAAGGATGCCTTTGGATGCTGAATCAGATAGATAATGCCGTCTATGACTTCACCCAGATTATGAGGAGGAATGTTTGTGGCCATTCCCACGGCAATGCCTGATCCTCCATTCACCAGAAGGTTAGGAAATTTAGCTGGAAGAACTTCAGGCATCTGGAGGCTGCCGTCGTAGTTCGGGACGAAATTGACTGTGTCCTTTTCAAGGTCGGCTAGAAGCTCTTGAGTGATCCTTTTCATCCGGACTTCGGTATACCTCATCGCAGCCGGAGGATCTCCATCGATAGAACCAAAATTTCCCTGCCCGTCCACGAGCGGATAACGGAGGCTAAAATCCTGGGCCATGCGGACAAGAGTATCATACACAGCCGATTCACCATGAGGATGATACTTACCGATGACATCTCCAACGATACGGGCTGATTTTTTGTAGGGCTTGTTATAGACGTTCCCGACATCATGCATGGCAAACAATGTCCGGCGGTGTACAGGCTTGAGCCCATCCTTGATATCAGGAATGGCCCGTCCGATGATCACGCTCATGGCATAATCCAGGTAAGACCGCTTCATCTCTTCTTCAAGACTGACAACCGATAGGTCAGGCAACTTAGTACTCATCCATGCTCCTTAAAATTTAAAATGTATTGCCTCCTGAAAATATTTCTAGATATCGAGGTTCTGAGCCTCCAAGGCATTCGCTTCGATGAAATTCCTTCGGGATTCAACCTCTTCACCCATAAGGACAGTGAAAACCTTATCCGCTTCGACCGCATCCTGGATGGAGACCTGGAGTAAATACCTCTTCTCCGGGTCCATAGTCGTCTCCCACAGCTGCTGGGGAGTCATCTCACCCAGACCCTTATATCTCTGGATAACTATCCCCTTTTTTCCCTGTTGAAAGAGGAAATCGAGGAGTTTCGCATCATTTTCAATCTTCACTTTTTCACTATCGCTCATGACTTGAAAAGGAGGTTGGGAGGTTTCTAAATCCTTGTGTATATTATACAGATTTCTGAACTCGACAGATTGGATCAAGTCCAGGTTAACCTTGCAGGATACTTTCATCCCGTTGATCCTGAAATCGACAACTATCTCATACAGACCATGTTCCTCGTCAACATTTAGTTCAGAACTGATATCGCTTTCTTTGAGGAGGCGTTTGATGTTTTCCATCTTCTTTTTGTCTTTTAAAAAGTCGGGACTCGAGACTCCATTGTTGAGAAGGATGTCGATAAGGAAAAACGGATAGTTCTTTCTCTCCAGAATCTGAAGGTAATGCTTCTTAGCAATGATCTTCTGGAAGAATTTTCTAAACTTTTCACCCTTGATCAATTCTTGCTGTCCTTTGACTTTGACCTGGAAATCTTCTGATATCTTTTTAATTATGTATGTCTCAAAGGAGTGCTCATCCCTCAAATACTCGAAAGATTTTCCTTTCGAGATCTTGTACAGCGGGGGTTGGGCGATGTAGAGATGGCCTCTTTCGATTAATTGAGGCATCTGGCGGTAGAAAAAGGTCATGAGAAGGGTTCGGATGTGAGAACCATCCACATCCGCGTCTGTCATGATGATGACTTTATGATAGCGCAGTTTGTCCAGGCTGAAGTCTGCTTGCTCGACTCCGGTTCCCAACGCAGAAATTATGATACCTATCTCTTCACTCTTGAGGACCTTGTCAAACCTCGCCTTCTCCACGTTGAGTATCTTCCCTTTCAAGGGTAAAATCGCCTGGAAACGGCGATCCCGCGCCTGTTTGGCCGAACCGCCTGCTGAATCCCCCTCCACAAGATAAATCTCGCTCCCTGCGGGATCTTTTTCCTGGCAATCAGCCAATTTCCCTGGGAGAGATGTTGACTCCAAAACTCCCTTGCGGCGGGCCAGCTCTCTGGCTTTTCTAGCCGCCACTCTTGCTCTGGCTGCCTCTGAAATTTTCGCAACGATCTTCTTGGCCGTCGTCGGATTCTCTTCGAAGTAAGTGGACAGCTCTTCATTCACGACGGACTCGACTATACCCTTGACTTCACTGTTCCCAAGCTTTGTCTTTGTCTGGCCCTCGAACTGCGGATTCTTGATCTTTAAGCTCAATACTGCGCACAACCCTTCCCGTACATCATCGCCAGTCAGATTTTGACTCATATCCTTGATCATATGGCTCGCTCTGGCATAGCTGTTGATGGACCGGGTCAGAGCGGCCTTGAATCCAATCAGATGAGTGCCGCCTTCAGTGGTGTTGATATTATTCACAAAGGTGAAAATTGTCTCGGAATAGCTCGTATTGTACTGAAGGGCCATCTCGACGACTACGCCGTTCTTTTTACATTCAAAGTAAATGGGTTTGGGACCTAAGGTGGATTTGTTCAGGTTAAGGTACTGGACAAACTCCTTGATTCCTCCTTTGTACTGGAATTCATTTGTCTTGTCGGTCCGTTCATCGACAAGGGATATTTTTAATCCTTTGTTAAGGAACGACAGCTCTCGCAGCCGTTGACTTAATGTCTCAAAATTAAAATCTATAGACTTGAAAATCTCTTCATCGGGCTTGAAAGTGACCTTTGTCCCTGTCTTTTTTGTCGTGCCAATCTTTTTCAACTTGACTACAGGCTTACCTCTCGCATAGCTCTGGGTGTAAACGCCGCCATCTCTTTTGATCTCCAGGTCGAGTCTCTCCGAAAGGGCGTTAACCACAGAAACACCGACACCATGGAGGCCGCCGGAAACCTGGTAGGATTTCGTATCGAACTTCCCACCAGCATGGAGAGTGGTCATGACAACCTCAACTGCCGGTTTCTTCTCCTTCTTGTGGAGGGCGACCGGAATCCCACGGCCGTCATCGATAACGGTTACACTGGAATCCACATGAATAGATACATCAATTTTAGAGCAGTATCCGGCTAAAGCCTCGTCAATGCTGTTGTCCACGACTTCATAGACAAGATGATGAAGACCTTCAAGCCCAGTACTCCCGATATACATGGCTGGCCGCTTGCGAACCGCTTCCAGCCCCTTGAGGACTTTAATACTTTCAGCAGTGTATTTTTTTTGTGTCATTGGCTTTAAAATAGGGTGAAAATTTGGAAAAAGAGACGGCTATGCTCCTTGAATAACCGCATAACCAGACTGGCATATTTTTCGCCTTTTATTATACCTTAAAAAAGGTCATTTAGTAAAGGAAAATCCCCTAGAAAAGACGGAATTTTTCGAATTTATTCTCACTAAAAAACAGCGCTAAAAAGCAGCTTTTTTTAGCTCTATTCTTTGCTTATTTGCCTTCTCTTTTTTTTCTAAAAAAAACAGTGGATGAAACCGCTTTTTTAATAGGGATTGCGTCTAAACATTTACCATCTTTTGAATAGCCATTCAGGTTGAAATGTTAAATGTTAAGACGCGACCCCATTATTTTGAAAAGAGGATGAATATTCGCTATAATTGAGCAGGAAGAAGGTCAGATGCCGGCAAATCTACCTCCTCAATATTTTGAAACAGAAAAGAAACTCAAGACTGCCAAAACACCTGAAGAGAAAATAAGCATTCTGGAAGAGCTCCTCTCCATCGTACCCAAACACAAGGGAACCGAAAAACTTCAAGCACTACTCAAGACAAAGATTGCCAAACTCAAATCCACGGCCCAAAAGAAACCGACGGTCGCCAGACACGGGCTCTCCTACTATATTGAGAAAGCCGGAGCCGGCCAGGTCGTTCTGGTTGGGCTGCCGAATTCCGGCAAATCCTCGCTGGTAAAGTCTCTAACTAACGCGAATCCTGATATCGGTGATTATCCCTTCACGACCCGGATGCCCTATCCAGCCATGATGCCCTATGAGAACATCCAAATCCAGCTCATAGATACACCCCCGATCACTCCGGAATACATGGAATACTGGCACGCTGAATTGATCAAGAGTGCGGACGGAATCTTAGCTATTCTGGATCTTTCCAGCCAGAATCCGGCCTCAGAAGCAGAGAGTCTTATCGCCAAATTGAAAGAAAAGAGAATTGAACTTATCCCGAAGGATCACACTCATCCCCCTGGGGCATCGTTTTTTGAAAAAAGAACGCTCATCGTGGCGAATAAATCTGACCTTTCCCCAGAAGAAGGCAATCTCACTTCGATAAAGCACGTCTTCAATCCCGATTTTAATCCTATTCCCGTGTCCACTGTCAATGGAGACGGCCTTGAGACGCTGCGCAAAGAGATCTTCTCCCTTCTCCATATCATCAGAGTTTACAGCAAAATTCCAGGAAAGAAAGCCGACCGGGAAGATCCCTTTACTCTCAAAAGTGGATCTTCGGTCATGAGCCTGGCCAAAGCCGTCCATAAGGATTTTGCCCAAAATTTAAAATTCGCCCGGATCTGGAGTCAAAACAAGTACCAGGGACAGAAAGTCAACCGGGACCACATCCTGGAAGATGAAGACATAATCGAGCTTCATATTTAAACCGCCTTTGTTTCTCTATTCCCTTTTCCTGAAGAAATAGTATCGCCAGTCTTTCATCTTTCTCTGTTTACCGCTATAATTGGATTGACTGATCGGGGCGTAGCGCAGTCTGGTTAGCGCACAGCGTTCGGGACGCTGGGGTCAGGGGTTCAAATCCCCTCGCCCCGATATCTAAGAAAAGGGATTGCATCCCAACATTCGTCATTTTTACTTTCTTTTCCTTTTTTTCCCATCGGGCACTCACAGATCTGTAGATCAAAAGCTCTTGACTGTTTGTGAGAAATGACGAATGTTGAGATGTAATCCCTTACAGTTTGATCAATTCATACTCCCGGCTTCCCAGGCCAATCTCGACTCCGTGCTGGAGTTGAACTGACCAGTCCACATCATAACCGACTTTCAATATATCTCTGCCACTATTCTCTATCACTAAATCCACAGAGGCCTGATCGATAGCGACAGGATCCACTGAACCGAGAATCCCGATATCTTCGACTATGGCCGGCTCATCCTCTGCCATGCAGTCGCAGTCCTTGGTGATTTTAAGTAAAACATTTATGCATCCTGCACTCCCTTTAAAAGACTCCCACAGACCGAGCGCATATTCACTCATTTTTTCCTGCACTCGAACAACATCCGAATCCCAACGAAATTTGACAGCTCCGACACTGCAGACCACAAGGCATTCTCCGCACCCGATGCATTTCTCCTCGATGATAAAAGCTTTATCCTCTTTATGAACAATG
>Ga0180438_10003133_pt1 | contig 25526 bp, 16 predicted proteins | sample SS_ome_12_FD_132455 | JGI IMG/M metagenome (GOLD analysis project Ga0180438, IMG submission 132455) | Hypersaline lake sediment archaeal communities from the Salton Sea, California, USA - SS_3_D_2 metaG | ecosystem: Environmental > Aquatic > Non-marine Saline and Alkaline > Hypersaline >... | reverse complement strand
GGGGTCTGACCCCTTTTCGGATAGGCTCCAAGGACAGACTCTACCGCGCAAGAGAAAGCCCCCGCCCCGGGGAGGGAGTTCGGGGCGAGGGCGGCGGCGGGAGACGTGCGCTACGAAGGATGAACTGTGAATGATGGAGGATGAATGACGCAGAAGGGACGTGACCGAGGGTGCACACCCCAGCACTCCGCGAGAGCGAGCTGACGAGATGCAACAAGACGAGTTTCGAGGAAAAAGGGGACGGGGCTAATTTGCCGGAACGGCCCGGAGGGTGCTTCGCACAAATTAGCCCCGTCCCCCTTTTTCCCCCGGATACGGTGCAGGCGCCTTCGGCCTCCGATACAAGTTTAGCTCATTTCTCGCGGCCGCGCCGGCAGGAAGTGGGTCCGGCTCGGCGAGCCGGACCTACGGTAGCCGTGAGAGTGAGCCTCCCGGGGGCATCCCGCCCCTTGTCAAAGCCAACACCGGCGCCCTCGAACCGAAGCCTTGACGGCCGCCGCACAGTCTGCTAGCGTGAACGCAGAGCCATGTCCACGACCGATTCCATCACGACCGCCGACGCGCTGCTCAACGCGCCCGGGTTGGGACGTTGCGAGCTGATCCGGGGAGAGTTGATCATGATGAGTCCCTCCGGGTTCGAGCACGGGCGTCTGGCCAGCCGTATCGACCGGCGGCTGGGCGATTTCGTCGAAAAGAACGTTTTGGGAATCGTGACCGGCGCGGAGACCGGATTTCTCATCGCACGAGACCCTGACACGGTGCGGGCCCCGGACGTCGGTTTTGTCCGCAGCGAGCGAGCGCCGGAGCAGCCTACTCCCGGCTTCTTCCCCGGACCGCCCGACCTGGCCGTGGAGGTCCTTTCGCCGAACGACACGGCCGGCGAGGTATCGGCCAAGGTGCAGGACTGGCTTGCCGCGGGTTGCCGCGCGGTGTGGGTGGTTGATCCGGGGAAGCGAACCGTCGCCGTCTACGAAAGCGGCCGGCAAGAGGTCCGTCTCAGCATCGCCGACGAGCTGCAGGGCGGCGACCTGCTGCCCGGCTTCCGCCTCCCCGTGGCCGAGATATTCGCCCAGCCCTGATGAACAAGGGACCAGGTTCGTCTTGCGAACCACGCTACGGGCGGTTGACGGCAAAATGAACGGGGGCCTCCTCTTTTGCTGCTACAGCTTCCCCTGCGTGACCAGCCGGGCGAAGTGGTCGAACGAGCGGTCGTAGGTGCGCTCCGCCGCGGGCGGGAAGCAGCAGCCGGGCAACTGGCGGGCCTTCAGGTGGTATTGGAGACACTCGCAGCAAATCCCCTTGCGCGAACAGCCGTCATACGTACAGGCGCAAGACTGGACGTTCTGATCCTGTTTGCACTCCATCGTTAGCAGTCCTATCGAGGGGAGTTCGAGACCAACCGGCCGGCCGCCGCGGGCCGGGCCGACACGTGAGCTTCGCCAATTCTACACCGCCGCGGACGGGGCCGGTAGCCCTACTTGCCCAAAACCGCAGGACGGATTGCCCAATCCGTCCAACACGGCCGCCCGATCGTGACCTGCCGGCGCAGCCGGTCGTAGGCTCGACGTTTACGCCGGGTCGCCGTGACGGCCCATGCCGTTTCTTCCCCCTCCCCCCGTTATTTTCACCCAGAGCCGTTCACGGTCGTTCTCGATGCCCGGGCGAGGTTCAACTCGCGAGCGGGGAAAAGGCACCAGGTTTAGTAAACGGCCCTCTAGGCAATTCCCCCCAGCCGGAGTGCTACGCGTCCCCTTTTGCCGGGTACTTGCGGGGCCGTCCGCGGGGGCGGAGCGTCGATTGCAGGCCCAACTGTTCGACCATGCGGGCGCTCCAGTCGGGGGAACCGAACGGGTTGCCGCGCTCCACGCAACGGCGAATGGGCGCGAGCTCGGCTTCGGTTTGGGGGCGCTCGACCTGGGCTTTCCACTGTGCGGGCCGCTCGAGGGGCCAGGGGGCGAGGATTTCTTTGGCCTGGGGGGTGCCGTGGCGATGACGCCAGAAGCTCGACCAGCGCCATTGGTCCAGGTCCTCGACCAGCTTGGCCCGCAAAGGGTTGCGTTCGACGTAACGAACCACCCGATAGAAGGAGTCGCCGGTCTCGACCGGAAAGGACTTGAACCGGCCCTGGTAGACGTGGCCGGTTGCGGCCCGACGCCGGAACCGCTGCCAGCGTGTGGCGTGGGTTACGCTGAGGCGCTGCATGAATGCCGAGAGATGGCCGTCGGCCTCGGGGTGCAGGACCATGTGCCAGTGGTTGGGCATCAAGCAGTAGGCCAGCAGGCGCATCGGGCGGATATTGAGGGTCTCCTCGAGGATTCGCTCGAAGGCGGCGTAGTCGTCGTCGGAGTCGAACAGGCGCGTGCGCCCCACGCCACGATTCAGCACGTGGAAGACCAGTCCGCCGGGCGCGACTCTTCTTGTCTTGGGCACAGGGGCAGTTTACCAGGCGGGGCGGAGGGTGCAATAGCCCATCTTGCCGTTTATTAAACCTGGTCCCTTTTCGGCCCCCCCGCAGGGGTATGCGGCGGGGGCCCGGGAGTTTTTCGGCCCGGAACGTTGACGCCGCAAAATTAAGCTACTCTATTAGGGGCGCCGGTTAATCCGCGGCCCAGAGTCTAACGCACACGTTTTTTGGAGGAGACATCTGATGAAAAGGCTGTTGGGAGTCGGGGCGATCGCAGCGGTGTTGCTGGCTGTGGCGGCCAGCACGGCCGAGGCCGCTTTCTGCGGCGCCGGGCGTTTTCGCTGCTGTCGGCCGGTGTGCTGCAAGATGGAGTGCCACACCGTGATGAAGACCTGCTGCGAGGTGGTCTACGACAAGGAGGAAGTGACCTGCTACCGGACCTGCTACGAGCCGGTCTGGGAAGAGAAGACGGTGCAATGCGTGCGCTACGTCCCCGAGACGAAGTACCGCGAATGCACCTACACGGTCTGCAAACCGATCTACGAGACCAAGACGCGGACCTGCACCTACCGGGTCTGCAAGCCGGTCTGGGAGACCAAGACCCGCGAGATCACCTACACGGTGTGCAAGCCGGTCTGGGAGACCAAGACCCGCGAGATCAAGTACACGGTCTGCAAGCCGGTCTGGGAGACCAAGACCAAGGAGATCAAGTACACGGTCTGCGTGCCCCAGATCGAGGAGCGCGAGCGGGAGTGTACGTACACGGTCTGCAAGCCGGTGAAATACACGAAGAAGGTCAAGGTGTGCAGCGGCCACTGGGAGACGCGCGAGGTACCCTCGACCTGCCGTCCGGCCACCTGCGCCCCGGCGACCTGCGCGCCGGCCGCCGCGACGCGGACCTGCCGGGTGTGGGTGCCCGAGGTGGTCGAGAAGGAGGTCGAGTGCGTGCGCTACGAGCGGGAGACGGTGGTCAAGAAGGTCCCGTACAAGGTCTGCCGCTACGTGCCCGAGGAGCGGACCAAGGTCTGCGAGTACAAGGTCTGCCGCTACGAGCGGGAAGAGCGCACGAAGACCTGCGAGTACAAGGTCTGCCACTGGGAGCGCGAGCAGCACACGAAGACCTGCGAGTACAAGGTCTGCCGCTACGAGTACGAGGAGCGGACCTGCGAGGTGCCCTACACCACGTGCCGCTACGAGTACGAGCAGCGCACGTGCAAGGTGCCCTACACGGTCTGCCGGCCGGAGACCTACGAGAAGACGGTCCGCTGCTGCCGCTACGAGGCGAAGCAGGTCCCCTACACGGTGACCCGCTGCGTGCCGAGGGTCGTCACCAAAGAGGTGCCGGTGAAGGTATGCTGCCCGGTGCCCTGCTGCTGCAAGCCGGCGTGCGGCTGCTGCAACTGAGCTGACGAGCAACCCGGCGAGCCGATTGGCCCCCGCCGGTGATTAACGCGACCGGGGCGGCGGCCCGCGAAAGGCTGCCGCCCCGCGGCATTTCTTGCCAGGGCTCGTGAAGAAGTGCAGCTCCGACGCTCCGCGGCGGCGCCCAGTTGCAGGGATAGCGGCAGGGGCCGCCGGCCACTCACAAGACGTGGCGTCACGGAGCGGCGCCACTACGTGTTTTTCTACCGCCGCTCACTGCCGGCGCTTGCGGCGCCGAACCAGGCACACGAACCCGCCGGCGGCCGCGCCGATCGCCAGGAGCACCAGCGTGCCCGGCTCGGGCGTGATCACGAACGCCTGATCGAGCGACACGCCGGTGCGCGGGTCGAACATCTCGATCCACTGGCTGGGATCGATCGTCTGGCCGGGTACGTAGTCCGCGTACACCGAGTCGTCGTTGAAGTGGTCCTGCGAGGTCTTCCAGCCGAAGACTGCGGGATCGTTCGGGTCGAAGCTCGCCGACACGTCGAGCCAGTAGATCGTTCCCGCCTCCTGCTGGAATGCCTCGGCCGGATCGAAGAAGAAGTTGTACTGGATCACCCGGCTGTCGCTTCCGATGATCTCGTTCTGGTTGGGATCGTAGAACACCTCGTTGGGCGCCGTACCCCAATCCCGCCACTGAAAGCTGCCCGGCTGGAAGGTGAACTCCCGCAGCAGTTCGCCGGGGCGGCTGTAGGTCGTTGGCGTGGCCGGGATATCCGAGTGGATGCTCAGCCGGAAGGTCACGGCCCCGGGATCGGGAACGCCGGATGCGTCGTGGGGAAACACGTCGTTCAGCCAGGAACCCCAGATGTGGATGTCGGTGACCGGTCCGGTGCTCGTGCAGCGCCAGTCGTCGGCCACGACCTTGCCGATGGCCGGGTCGCCCGGATAGGGCGTCATGGCCAGCACGTCCATGCCGGTATCGAGGTCCGGAAGCTGTGGAAAGTGCATCTTGTGCGGGTCGCCGACGTTCCAATCGGCCAGGGCCGGCGACGCCAGGCAGCCCAGAACGGCTGCAGCCGTGAGAAGTCTCAGAGCGATTCGCATCATCGTGCTCCTCGCGGTTCGGGATTTGTGGGGAAACGCCACCTATGGCGCCGCCCGAAAAGACCGGGCAGTTACCAAAGCTACTATCGTCCCCCCCGGTAACCGGTGCCCCAAGCTCTGCCCCGGAAGCACGTTCGGCTGCCCCGGCTCGTTGCGCCGTCAGCGGTCATGGGCAGCAAAGGGTCTCGATTGCGGCAACACCTCCTTTCCCAGGCCTGCTGAACGAAAAAGGAACCAAATATATTCTGCCTTCAACGGCCCGAAGGGTGCTTCGCACAAAATACACCTGGTCCCTCTTTCTGCCCATTTTCTGCAGGGGGCCCTCTGCAAGACGATTGTATACCGGCGATCCCCAGGGTCAAACAAATTCCACGAGGAAGAAGGAAATATCACCCATTGTGGGAAGATAGCCGGGCGACAAGCAGACGCTGCCCGGAAGGTGTTTGTAGTGACCCGATTCATCGGGTCTGGCTGCGGAAAGGCGGCCTCTGGCCGGTTCAGGACCGCATGAATCCGGTCACTACGAGCTCTCCGGAAAGCGTCTCAATGATATGCCCCTATTGACCCTCGGTCACCATGCGCCGGAGCACCTTGTAGTCGGTTTTTCCGGTGCCCAGGACGGGAATGGCGTCGAGGCGGCGGACCTCGTCCAGACGCATCACGCCGCGGAAGCCGGCCTCGGCCAGGGCCGCGTTGGCCTCGCGGAGCGAGACGTCGGCCGTGGTGAAGAGCACGATGTGGCGGCCCTCGGGCGTCTCCACCCCCTCGACAGCTACTTGCGGCCCGTCTTCGGTCGGGGGGTAGCGCCGCGCCAACGGCTCCTCGAGCGCCGGCAGCGAAATCATCTCGCCGGCCGCCTTGAGGAAGCGTTTCAGCCGCCCCTGGAAGCGGATGAATCCTTCCTCGTCGAGCCGGACCAGGTCGCCGGTACGGTACCACCGCCGGCCGCCCAGCTCGACGAACGGGTCGGGGCCGTCGTAGTGCAAATACCCGTCGAAGATCGTCGGCCCGTGAACCAGCAACATGCCGGTTTGGCCCGTTTCGAGCGGGCGATTCGTTTCCGGATCGACCACGCACACGTCGACCACGTCGAGCGGCTGCCCGATCGTGCCCGGCTTGGCGCGGCCGGGCCGGTTGACCGACACCACGGGCGAGCACTCGGTGATGCCGTACCCCTCGAGCACCTCAGCCCCGGGCACCACCCGAGCACACTTCTCGAAGATCGCTTCGGGACACTTCTCGGCGCCCGTGCTGATTAAGCGCAGCGAGTCCAGCTCCCTTTCGCCGGCCACGGCCAGCATGTAGCCGAGGAACGTCGGCGTGATGTAGAGCAGCGTGGGCCGGTACTTCGAGGTGATTCGCACCATGCCGGCCGCGTCGGTCGGGTCGGCGTAGTGGACCACGCGCACGCCCGTGATGATCGGCATCACCACGTTGCCCGCCAGCCCGAAGCTGTGAAACGGCGGCAGGCACCCCAGCAGAATGTCGGCCCGGGTGAACTCGAGCGCCTTGCCCCCCGAGCGGATCATCACGATCAAGTTGCGGTGCGAAAGCGGCACGGCCTTGGGCGCGGCCTCCGAGCCGGAGGTAAAAAGCACCACGGCCGAGTCATCCGGGTCCTGCGGGGGCCGCGCCTCTTGGAACAGGCCGGGCCTGAGGTACGTAGCCAGCAGCGTGCCGAGCTTCTCGATGCGCCCGATCTCGCCCCGCAGCTCCTCGAGAAAGACGTACTCGGCCCCCTCGACCTCGATCCCCAGCCGGTCGACCAGCTTGTGCGAGGTGACCACCCGGCGGATGCCGAGGGTCCTCACGGCGTGGGCGAGGTTGGCCGGGCCCGTGGTCCAGTTGAGCATCACCGGCAGCCTGCCCGCGATATGTAGGCCGAAAAACACCAGGTCGGCCGCCACCGAAGCGGGGAACATCACCCCCACGGCCTCGCCCTCGAACTTGGCAAACCGCTTGCCCAAGAGCCAGGCCCCCACGAGCAGCTTCCGGTAGCTGAGCACGCCGACGATCGGGTCGGCCACGGCCACGTCGCCGGGGTGCTCGAGGGCCCGCGTGACGAACGCCTCGCCCAGCGTTTCGCCCGGAACGCTCGCCGGCTCGCGGCTGCCGGGCGGCCGGTTCCACGCGGCCGGGACCGGGGCCGTGGCCTCGGCCGCGCCGGCCCATTGCCCCTCGGCCAGCGCCCAAAGCTGTCCGACCGTCTCGGCCACCTGGTCGGAGCGAAAGCCGAACTGCTGCTCGATCTTCAAGGCCACGTCCATGCGGTCGAGGCTGTCGAGCCCGACGCGGTCGAGCGCCGTCTCGGGCTGCTTCTCCTGGTCGGAAAGCGGGCGGCCCAGGTGCTCCTCGAGCATCTCGTTGACCGCACGGATCGTGGCCGGCCTGAGCTGTGACGGATCGACCGTTTCGCCGGCCTCGCGCTGGGGAAACTCGCGCTGGCGCGCCCCGAACGCGAAGTGGTACGGCACGAAGACCGGCTCCTCCGGCCCCTCGCGGTTGTACCATTCCTCGAGCCAGGGGTTGAGCTTCTCGCGGGTCGGCTCGGGGAGCTGCGCGCGGTCGACCACCTCGACGGTCATCGCAACCCGCCGCCGTGGCGTGAAAAACACCAGGTTCGCCAGGATCACGCCGATCCCGCGGAGGATGCAGCGCCCCAGCAGCGGCCGGCTCCCGGTCCACGCCCGGCTCAACGTGCTGCCCCAAACGCCCCGCGTCCGCACCAGCACCACCACCGCCTCGGGACACCGCCGCAAGAGCTCGGCAACCGATCGCGTGGCCCCGACCTGCTCGTAGCCCTGTTGCTGCAAGCGCCCGGCCGGGTAGATCAGGAAGCTCTCGCCGCGCTTCAGCCCGGCCGCAATCTCGTCGATCAGCGCCAGCGTCTGCTCGTGCGACGAACGGCTGTGCTCGGCCAGGTCGGGCACCTCGAAGGCGTCGATCATCCGCATGAACGGATAAAGCACGGGGTGCCGGGCGATCGGCTTGTAGACCATCGGGCGGAGCGGCTCCTTTAGCGGCAAGTGGCTCAGGACCAGCGGCGGGTCGATGAAGCCCGGGTGGTTCGGCATCACCAGCACCGGCCCGCGGACCCCGCGCAACTGCTCCGCCCCCTCGACCCGCACCCGGTACCGCAGCCCGAACACCAGTCGGGCAAACGCCCAAAACCACCGCTGGAACCAACGTCGCATGGCGAAACCTGACGACCTTTCCGGCCGGCCCCCGGCGGGCCCACCCGATAGCGTAGCCTACGCGGCTTGCGGCCTCCGGGGCAAGGGGGTCTTCAGCGGGGTCGAGAAGTTCGTGGTGACCGCATTCAGGCCCGAGCGCTTTTCGCCGTGTCCCCGTTTGTCACTTCCTCCCTCACAGCCCCAGGTCGGCTGCGCTGATCACCTCGCCGCCTTGGATGGTCGAAATATACCAACGTGTAAAGGTCCATCCCGCGAAAAACGGGGACACAATACTTAATTTGGCAGTTTGGGTAGTCTGAGCTTCCGGCCGGCTCTCTCAGGGCGGGGGGGAGCGGGCCCTCGCTACGGCTCCAGGCCCGGAACGACTCTTCCGGCGCAACCGCACCGTGGCCTCTACGCCCTCGATTTGACGCTCGCACCTCGTTCCGACCACGGGGTTTCGAAAAGATCCCCCAATGCCCCCGTAGAGGGGGGGATTGGCGCTTGCCGAACTGTCGGGTGGTGCGCAACCGTTCCAGCGATTGGTTTTCCGCGCCCCAAATCCCCCCGGTTGTAGTGCAATCTCCCGACCGCACCACACCTGGTGATTGAAGGTCTCCTCTCCGGCCCGGGCGACCCGCGGTCCGACGTTCCGGCGGGGTCGGGAGACCCGCACCGAACCAGAAGACGTGCCGAACTGGAGCTTGGCTGGCAGAGGCGGCTCAAGAAATCGCGACCCAGCCGTCCCCTTCGATCGAGCGGGTCACCGCCTCAAGGACCTTCTGGTTTCCGAGCCCCTCCTCGAATCCCGGCGTGGGCTTCGTGTCGTCGGTGATGGCCTGGAAGAAGTCGGCGTACTGGTTCACAAAGGTGTTCTGATAGCCGATGCCGTGGCCCGGCGGCCACCAGTGGTCGACGTACGGGTGGCAGCCCTCGTTGACCTGGATCGAACGGAACCGCGGCACGTCGTCGGGGTCCTCGGCGTTGTAGTATTCCAGCCGGTTCATCTCTTCGAGGTCGAACACCGCCAAGCCCTTCGAGCCGTTCACCTCGATGCGGTTGTGGTTCCGGCGGCCGGAGGCGAAGCGTGTGGCCTCGAAGGTGCCCACCGCGTCGCCCTCGAACCGGGCCAGGAACAGCGTCGTGTCGTCGACGTCGACCGGCTCCATTCGGGCCGAGCCGGCCTGGGCGGTAAGCATGGTCGAAAGCTGTTCGGCCTCGGCCTCGGCCACGGTGAACGGCTTCTCGCAGAAGATGTGCTTCCCGGCCCGGGCAGCCTCGACGGCCATTTCGGCGTGGCTGGCCGGCGGGGTGACGATGCTCACGACGTCGATGTCGTCGCGGCGGACCGTCTCGCGCCAGTCGGTGGAGTGCTCTTCCCAACCGAAATCGTCGGCGGCCTGTTTCAACGGCCCTTCGTGCCGCCCGCAGATCACCTTGCGAACCGGCTCGATGCCCGTCTTGAAGAAGAACGGCGTGGCCAACTAGGCGTGGGCCTTGCCCATGAACTTGTAGCCCAACAGGGCGACGTTGAGCTTGCGGGTCATGCGCGGTCTCCGTGTTTCAAATGCAGCTCGGGGCGAAGCAGACGCCGTCAGTCGACCGCATGTTCTGCGGGCTCCCGCCCGCGGCTACGATTTCCCCAGTCCATAATCCCCAATCCCCAATCCCCAATCCCCAATCCCCAATCCCCAATCCCTAATCCCTAATCCCTAATACGTCCTGGCCGCTTCGTCCTCCCCCAACTGTTCGAGCACCTTCTTCAGTCCGTCAAGGTTCTCCGTGAGGCTCTGCTCGGCGTCGACGCTGCCGCGGTGGTCGAGGATGCCGATGGGGCCGTCGTAGCCGCTTTCTTTGATGATCTTTATCAGGGCGACGTCGTGGCGGCCTTGGCCGATCGGCAGGATCTTCGGCTGGGCGTTGTCGTTCATGCCGTTGAGGTTCAGGCACAAGAGATAGGGTTTCATCACGGCGAGCACCTCGGCGAAATCGCCGATGTGGCCGTGACCGTGGTGGAGGTTGTAGACGATGCCCACGTGGTCGGCGTCGCCGGTTTCGCGGAGCCGGCGGCAGACGGCGACCAGGTTGGCCGGCTCGCCGCCCCAGCCGCCGTGGTTGTAAAGCCCCAGCTTGCACCCGAGCTTTCGGGTCCGTTCCACGTGGGGGAGCATGGCCTTGGCCGCGGCCTCGACCCGCTCTTCCTGCGTGGCACCGCCGGGGCTGCCTAGCGTCATCCAAATCTGCGGACGGATGCCGTGCTTTTCGATGAGCAGGGCCATGGCGGGGTGCCAGCTCCAGAAGGCGAAGTACTCGAGACCGTGCTTCTTGTAGGCGAGGACCTCTTCCTCGAACGTCGGCACGTGGTTGGCCCGCCAGTCGTAGGCCGCCCGCTTGATCCCCAGGCGCACCAGCATTTCCGCCCGCTCGGCCGGGCCGCGGCTCTTCGCGTCGAAGGGAACAATGCACCAGGCGACGAGGTTGTCCTTGGCAAACACGCCCGCCGACGGCGGCGGCTCGGCGGCGGGGGCGTTGCTGGCCAGCACGGCCGCCAGGGAGACGAAAAGCACAGGACGACGTGCAAAGCTCATGGCTGCGGCTCCTTAGCTTCGTGTTGTGTAAGCTCGTTCCCACGCTTCGCGTGGGAACGCACGGGTTGCGACGCTCCGCCTCCGGCCCAGGAATCGTGCACAACGCTTTGCCTCTCCGGACGGAGACGCGGAGAGTCCCTCGACTGTCATTGTCCCTCGGTCTCCTGGCGAGAAGCCAATTCGGCGCGTGCACGATCTGTAATCTCTTCGGTGTTTAGCACAGAATAGTGATCGAACCCAGAGACTTCGTAGCGGTAAACCCTGCCCGGTATCTTCAGCATTTCGCGCAAGACCGGCGGCGGCAGCAGGTTTCCCACGTTACGCAACAGCCCCTCCACCACATGATGTGCGTGCTTGAACTCCTCAGAAGGCTCTTCTGTTTCGTACTCTCCAGAGGCCCTTCTGGTTCGAAACGGGGAGGCATCAAGCTGCTCTAACTCCTCGCGGATTGCCTTGACATACGGAGCGACGAATGCAGGAGTCGCCCGCTGAATCGCATTCTTCAAGAAAGGCCAATGATCGCGTTTGGTCAATTCGTCAAACCCGACAATGGCAGTGAGGTCATGCACGAAGAAAGCAAGACATTGATCCACTCTCCTTGAGCCCTTCAGGATTTTCAACAATGCGATGCCAATGTCGGTCCGATAGCAGAACTTTGCTTGCGTGGTGGTCAACTCAAATAGCGCATCAACAGCGCATTTGTCCCCAATTTTACATAGCGCGTCGATAGCGGTCTTTGCTATCCCAGGGAAGTTCTCGTTCTTGAGGACGACCTCTCTTATGGCAGGAATTGTCTTGGTACCCAGGGCGGCAATCTCGCTTGATCGTCCCTGAACCAGCATCCAGACAATTCGCTCTTTGGCCGGCCCCGACTGAGGGACTGGAAGGTCTTCCAGTGCACGGTAGGCTTCACGGCGATTGTCGCCATCCCTATCCCGCAACAGGGTCTTACATAACACGGGGAGCAGCGTCGGATCACGCGCCGCGGAAAGCCCCCTGATTGCATACCGCCGCACAGTTGGGCTTGTGTGAGTGTGTACGACTCTCAAGAACGCTTCTCTAGCCCGAGGCTCATGCATCTCCGCGAGTGCAGCAGCGGCGTCGGCAGCTACGTCATGATCATCGTCGTCCAAAAGCCTTAGTAGTATCCAAACCGACCATGGATCTTTCATCTCCCTGAGATCCGATGCCGCTAAGTGTCGTGCGATATCCGATCCGAACAGTAGGCGAAACAAACTCCACCATCGGCGCGGAGTACGCAGAAGGCCCTTGATCGTGCGCGAAAACGTTGACATGAGCGTTCTTCCTGCGACTCGGGGAGATGATACTCGTATCGGCGAGCGATTCCGGCGACACAATACCTAGTGCCACTAGTCCGAGAGTATCAGGTCGGCGCTTTCTTATTACAGTCGCGGTTCAACTATCTCCGCGTGCGTGCAAGCACACACCCTACATTTCGGCGAGCACGTTCTTCAGGTACGCGATACTCTGTTCGACGAGCTGGTCCTCATCCTGATTGTCCTTGTGGTGGTCGCTCTCCACCGCCAGCACGCCCTCGTAGCCCGAATCCTTCAGGGCCTGCACCACACCCGGCATATCAATGAGCCCGGTGCCCACGGGCACGGAGGAGAAGAAGTACCACTCCTCGGGCCGGACGTGGCGGCAGGCGTCGACGTCCTTGGTGTGGGTCGCCACGGTGTAGGGGCCCAGGCGCCGGGCGGCGGCCACCGGGTCCTCCATCATCCGCAGGGTGTTGCCGGTGTCGAAGTTCACTTTCAGGGCCTCCGAGCCGACCCGCTCGAGGATCTGGAGGATCTCCTCGGACGTGTAGTCGATGTGGTTCTCGATGGCCAGCGCCACGCCGTTGTCTTCGGCGATCTTGACGCTCTCGCGGAGCATCTTGACGATGGCCTCGATCTGCGGCCCGTGCGGCTCGTTGCGGAACATTAGCGATGAGGCGACGATCCGCATGATGTCGGCGCCCATAAACCGGGCCTTGGGGATCAGGTCGTTCATTTCCCGCCAGGCGTCGTGGTTGCGTCCGGCTTCGAGCCCGTCGGGATGCCCCCAGGCCAGTACCCGTTCGAGACCCTTCTCGTCCAGGGCGGCCTTGATTTCGCCCAGGTAGCCCGGCTCCAGGCTGTCGAAGAAGCACGATTCGAGCGAGACGCCGTCGACCTCTAGCTCGGCGGCCCGGTTGACGAAGTCCTGGAACGTCCAGCGGACGCCCGGGTCTTCCTGATCCGGGTAGACCTCGCCGAAGTAGCGATGGTAGCAGTAGCTGTCGATGCCAGTCTTCATATTCAAGCCTCCTGGGAAAAGGGGTCGGGAGTCGTTGTTACAAAGGCGGCCCCGCGCGCAACAAAGACTCCCGACCCCTTTGTTACATCTCGTCGATGGTGAGGCCGAATACCTTGCCGAGCATGCGGATCTCGGGCAGTCGGTGTCCGACCAATAGCAGGTAATGGTGCGAGGCGAGCGCGGCCATCAGACGGTGGCCGTCGCGGACCTTGATAAGCCCGCCGTTTAGGCAGTCGGAGTCGGTGAACTGGACGTAGCACACGAGGTCGCCCTGGGCGACCGTCATCCGGTCCATCGTCGGGTGCAGCTTGGCCAGCGTGGCGTCGCCCGTGGGCAGCCGGGCGTCGATGGCCGGGGCGTTGTCGTCGACGATGGCCAGGACCTTCTTTCGCAGGGTCCACTCGGTGGAAAACGCCTTGGGGATCACGCCCATGTAGCCGCAATGGGCCACGAGGATATGGTTCTCCGGCTCGCTCTCGACCTCGGGGAAGCCGGGAATCCGCTCGTGCTTCGTAGCGGCGTCACCCAACAGGAACGGGTACAGGTTGGTCATCATGATCGGCGTGCCGAGCGACCGGTGCAGCAGGTACTTGGTGAGCATGGCCATGGTGTCGGCCTCGCACCCCCAGATCAGCCCTCGCTCGTCGAAGAGCATGTTCCAGGCGAGGCACGGCGTGGTGTCGGAGAAGTGCGACTCGTTGAGGCAGTTGATCCCGGCCGCGCGAATCGACGGGTCCCGGTCGAGGTCCTGCTTGACGGCCAGGTAGAGCTTCACCGCGCTTCGCACGGCCCGGTCCGAGAGCCCCTCGGTCGGCAGGCGCCAGTCGTTCCACGCATCATCGGCCGCCTGGTCGGAAATCTCCTTGGCCCGGGCCCCCAGCTCGCGGAAGCTCTGCTTGACGATCTCGACGCCGAACTTCTCCCGGATCCGCCCGGTACACTCGTCTTCCCACCAGTAGAACCGCTTGAAGATCGCCGGCTGAAAACCCTCGCCCGGGTTGTCCTGGTAGACGAGGAACTTTGATTGACGAAGCTCCCGCTTGGCCGCCAGCCCGCGGCAGACCATCTTGGCCTGTTCCAGGTTGTAGGGCCCGATCGTCTCGACCCCCTCGGGCCGGAGGTACTCCATGATCTCCCAATCCCACATCGAGAGCGTGCCGAACTCCGAGGTGATGATGAGGATCGGCAGCTCGAGGGCCCGGAAGGCGTCGAGCCGGCGGTATGCCTCGCCCAAGAGCTGCGGGAAGACGACCGCGTCGGCCTCGGGCAGCGGCGCCCCCAGCGGCACCGGCTCGAAGAGTTCCGCGCAGTCGGCCAGCAGGTCATGAAGCCGGCCTAACTGGACATCGAAATCCTCGTCCCTGCCCGGGTCGAAGAACAGGGGAGCCAGCCTGGCTTTCATGGGTCGCCTCTTGTCGGGGTGGGAGGTGAACGGAGGGTTCTATTGCGGAGCGGCACCGCCCGGCATTGTAGCGTCAGCTCGGCCGGTCCAAAACAACCCCGGCCGGATTCTTCGGGGAATCGGCCCGGCACTCCTTGATTACGCCGCCCGGCACGAGTAAGGTGACGAGGCCGGAATGAACGGACTGCAACAGGAGACAATTCATTGAATCGGGTGCGATTTTGCCTGATCGGCGTCGGCCGCGCCGGCCTGATCCACGCGGGTAACCTCCGCGCCCGGCTGCCCGAGGCGGAACTGGTCGCGCTCTGTGACCCCAACGAGGAAGCCCTGCAGCGCGCGGGCCGCGACCTGGGGGTCGACAACCTCACGGCCGACTATCGCGAGGCCGTCGGGCGCGACGACGTCGACGCGGTCGCGGTCGTGACGCCCACGTTCCTCCACTGCGAGATCGCGTGCGCCGCGGCGGCGGCGGGCAAGCACGTCTTCCTCGAAAAGCCGATGGCCAACACGCTCGACGAGTGCGAGGCGATCATCGCCGCCGCCGAGCGTGCGGGCGTGAAGCTCCAAATCGGCTTCATGCGACGCTTCGACCAGGGGTTCCTCGAAGCCAAGGAAATGCTCGACTCGGGGACACTCGGGCGGGTGATGAAGATCAAGTCGACCGGGCGCGGACCCGGGCTGCCGTCGCCCTGGATGTTCGACCTGAAGCAGAGCAACGGCATCATCGCCGAGGTGAACAGCCACGACATGGACTCACTTCGCTGGTTCACCGGCAGCGAGGCCGTGCACGCCTACGCCGAAGCGGCCAACTTCAAGTGCGACCAGGCCCGCGACGACTTCCCCGACTTCTACGACAACGTGCTGGCCACGTTCCGCTTCGCGGACGGCACGCTGGGCGAGGCCGACGGCACCTGCCCCTGTCACTATGGCTACGACGCCCGGGTCGAAATCCTCTGCGAGCGGGGCATGGTGCTCTTGGGCCATACGGCCGAAACCACGGCCACCAAGGTCACCGTCGACGGGCAGGTGGTCGGGCGCACGGTGAAGAGCTGGCGCAACCTGTTCCGCGACGCCTACCACGCCGAGATGGAGCACTTCGTCCGCTGCGTGCAAAACGACCAGACGCCGGCCGTCATCGGGCGCGACGGGCTGCGGGCCGTGGCCATGGTGCTGGCGGTCAACGAGTCGCTCCGCACCGGCGCCCGGGCCGAGGTCGACGCGAGGACGGGACCATGAAAGCGCTGATCGGCATCGACATCGGCACCCAGGGGACCAAGGCTGCCCTGTTCAGCGAGACGGGCGAGTGCCTGGCCGAGGCGTTTGAAGCGTCGAAGCTGCTCCGCCCGGCCGCGGGTGCGGTCGAGGAAGACCCCGAGCGTCAGGTCGCCTCGGTGTGTGCCACGATCCGGAAGTGCGTTCGAGCCGCCGCCGTCGACGGCGCCGACGTGGCCGGCATCGGTATCGACGGCCAGATGGCCGGCGTCATCGGCGTGGGGCGCGACGGCCGGAACGTCACCCCCTACGACTCCTGGCTCGATACCCGCTGTGCCCCCTACATCCGCAAGATGGACCGAGCGGCCGGCCAACAGATCGTTGCCCGGACCGGTGGGCCGCCCAGCTTCAACCACGGTCCCAAAATCCTCTGGTGGAAACACGAGCGGCGGCGCGACTACCGCCGCATCGCCGCGTTCGTGCAGCCGGGCGGCTACGCGGCCATGCGCCTCTGCGGGCTCGAGGGCTCGGGAGCGTATCTCGACGTCACGTACCTGCACTTCTCCGGCTTTGCCGACAACGCCGCGTCGCGCTGGGACGAGGAGCTGTGCCGGCGCTTCGAGGTCGAGCGGGCCAAGCTGCCGCGGATTGTGCGGCCCGAGTCTATCGTGGGCGAACTGACGGGCCAAGCGGCCCGGCGGTGCGGACTGCGGGCCGGCGTGCCCGTGGTGGCCGGCTGTGGCGACACGGTGGCCAGCTTCTTGGGATGCGGCGCGACGCGGGCGGGAATCGGCGTGGACGTGGCCGGCACAGCCTCGGTCTTCGCCGCCACCACGGCCGGCTTCAAACCCGACGTCCAACAGCGGCTGCTTTGCTGCGGGCAGTCGGCCATTCCCGGGCTGTGGCATCCCTACGCCTACATCAACGGCGGCGGGCTCAACCCGGAGTGGTTCGCCCGCGAGGTGGCCGGCCCCGCCGGGCGCAAGGCCGCCGTCGACCTGGACGCCTGGAACCGGCTGGCCGAGAAGATCAAGCCGAGCGACGACCTGCCGCTCTTCGTGCCGCACCTGGGCGGCCGCGTCTCACCGGCCCAGCCCGAGCTGCGCGGGGCGTGGGCAGGGCTCACTTGGGACCATGGGCGCGGGCATCTCTATCGCGCCGTGCTCGAAGGGGTGGCGCTCGAATACGCCCTGTACCAGAAGCGGCTCCGCGACCTGTACGGCCAAAGCGGGGTGAAGGAATTGCGGATCACCGGCGGCGGCCAACGAAGCGAGCTGTGGAACGCGATCAAGGCCGACGCCCTGCAGGTGCCGCTACGGCGCGTAGCGCGGGCCGAGGGCGCACCGCTGGGGGTCGCTATGCTGGCCGGCTGGGGTGTGGGAGTCTTGAAGGGATTGCCCCAGGCAGCGCGCCGGTGGATCTCGCTGGGGCAAACCACCCGGCCGCGCCGCAAATGGGCCGAGCACTACGCCCGGCGGCGAGCCAGGTACGCGGCCTTGCTGAAGCACCTCGACCCGGCGTGGGGCCTTGGAGAGAAGCGATGTCGGTAGCCGTTCGGGCAGCGGCCCAATACCGCACCGAGCTGCTTTCGTCTTGCAGACGAATCGTGTAGGTTGGGTCTCCAACCCGACCAATAGCGCACGAAGACGTTCTGAGCCCGCGGTCGACGGAATTTACCAAGTGTGACGTTCGCGCACCACCTCGTGAGAACGACTACCTGCGACAATGGTCGGGTCGGAGACCCAACCTACGCCTTCTTCATGCAACTACAAGGTTTACGCTACGCGCAAGGCCGCTTTCAACGCAAACATGGCGACAATGTATACCGCAACGTACAGGACGAGCCAGGGCGGGAAGAGGGCTTTGATGGGCCCGGTGTTCTCGTGCGGCTCGAACCAGTCCAGCGGTTTCCAAAAAGTGTCCTGCCCCTTGATCGGGTTCGGGTCGCGGTAGCGTAGCTGGATTTCCTTGATGGCGGCGTGCTGCGCGTCGGCTCGCCACACCTGGACCTGGCGGTCCGTCCTCTCGCGGTTGCCCGCTTTGACGACAAGGTCCTCCTTCGGCTGCGGGGCGTAGCCCTCGCCCAGGACCGCGTAGACCGTGGCTGTTTGTCCGCCTGCCACGCTCAGCGTGATGGGCCATTTCCCGGCCGTGGCCTCGGGCGTGGCCACCTCCCACGACAGCTTCTGATCGGGCATCTCGCCGGCAAGAAAGGCTTCCAGTTCTTCCAGGTACGCCTGGCGGTTGCGTCGGACCGCCGGGGCCACGTCCCACGCCGTCTCACCGAGATCGCTCTGCGTGTCTCTCAGTTTCCGCAGATGTTGCTCGAGCGGCGGCCTGGCGAGGAAGATGCGTTGCTCGGGCTCACTGGATTCGGCAAGTGCCAGCGGCTCTTCCACGGCCAGCCGAACCGCCTTGTCGCAGTCGCCGTCAACCATGGCCGTCACTTTGACCATGCTGCCGGGCTTGGCGTTGCGCACGGCGGTGTCCACCCGCTGCGGGAGCCACAGGAACACGACGATCATCGGCCCGAGCAGCACCGCCAGCGGGACGAAGGCCGCTCTCATGATGCGAGTTTGCACCGGCCGGGCCAGCGACGTGAGGGCCCTGAACCGCGGCGAGTCGTCCGGCAGGCTCTTGGCCTCCTTGTGCAAAGCCGACGCCCTCCGTTTGGCCTCGCGAAGCCGACGGTTGTCGGTGAGCAGCTTCTGCCCAATCATCGTCAGCAGAGCGAACAGGCCGGCGACCAGAGCGACCATGGCCGGCTTGCCGGCGGCGGCAACCAGGGGCAAGAGCGCGGCATCGAGGATCTGGAACGACGCCTCTTGCAGGAAAGGTGGCCCCAGGAAGTAGACCAGGAAGAAGACGGACCACACCACCAGAAATACATTTCGGACAACGGCCCCTCGCCTTTCGGCGCGGCCGGGCACGGGCGGCGTCTCGTGGGGCGCAACGCGTGTATCGCCGGGCCCCGGCGCGGTGGACGCCGGTGCCACCGATGCCGAGCGCAGCCATACGGCGCCCTGCTGCCCGTCCACGGCTACGTCCTGGCCGTCGGCGAGCCGGCGTGTGGCTCCCGGCAGCACCACGGCGGGAAGGCCCAGCTCGCGAGCCACCACGGCCCCGTGCGAAAGTATCCCGCCCCGTTCGAGGATGACGCCGCACGCACCGACGAACAGCGGCGTCCAACTCGGGTCGGTGCTCGGGCAGACCAGAACGTAGTCCGTGCCCAAGTCGCCGGCCTCCTGCGGCGAATGGACGATGCGCGCGGGACCCGAGCACGTCCCGCCCGAGAGGACGAAGGCATCGAACCGGTCGCCACTGCCGCTGACCGGCGCCTCGCCGAGCGATCCGAGGTCGGCCTCGGTGATGACGTCCGGCAGGGTCAGTCGCGTCTCGGCCATTCGCAGTTCGCGCCGTCTCTCGATGAGGTGAAGCGGCGCGATGCCCGACAGCATCGCATCGTGGAGTTCCTCGACGTCCAGGAGGAACACCCCCTCGCCGATGTCCAGGCGTCGGGCCGCGTCCAGCAGCATGTCGCGGAGCAGATCATAGCCGAGCATCAAGTAGTGCTTGGCGTCCTCGCGGAAACGGATGTAACGATGGACCAATGCCAGCCGCTCGGCGAACTCGCCACGGCGGCCCGGCCTGAGCGACGTCTTTAGCTCCTCAGCCCGGCGCGCAGCGTCATCGGCCCGCGCTTGGTGGCGCTCTAGCGGCGGCGTGGTCCCTTGCATGTGCTCGGCCAGCCGGGCCACCAGGTCCGGCGTCTCGCGCCAGCGTGGTGCCCCCAGATCGAATTCGTCCGGCGCTCGGTGTCCGTACTGCGCCAGCCACTGCTCGACGCTGTTCTTGCCCTCGGCGACGTCGTGCAGGCCCTGGCTGGCAGCGACCGTCAGATCGTGCTGCCCGCCGGCGGAAAGCTCGTGTGCGAGCAGGTTAGGGTCCTCGTCCCAGAAGTGTTCGCTGAGGAAGCACCGCAGGTCATCCAGTGCCATCGCGGCCATCAGGCTGGGCAAAAGGGACTCCGGCGCGAAGCGGTCCAACACTTCCCGCTCGCGGCGCTGCCACAACTCGAGCCACTGGGAGATCGACAACGCGGCGAGGTCCACGGCTTTCTCGTCACGCACGTACTGCTCGAATCGGGGGATGATCTCGTCGGTAAGCTGCCGGTCGAAATCACGCGCCAGGGCCCTGAGATTCCGGTTGACCCTTTTCAGCCGCCGAGCGACGCCAAGTTGGGCAAGCGGCGAGCCGGACGGCACGGTCGGCGGGCCCTGGGCCGCATCGGGGTTCGAGCGCAGGAGATCGAGGTCATACGTGTAGGGAAACCCCTCGAAGAACAGGTCGGGCGCGCGAGACAGGTCCATATAGACCCGGCCGCCGATCAAATCGAGGAAGCCGTCGTTGCAGACCTCGGCGGACGGCTCGAATCCTACCCGCCGGTACATGGCGCCGAATCCGCCGCTGCCGGACATGAACCGCCGGATCACGCTCCACGTCACCGGCGGGGGGTGGGGCAGCGTCTCACCGATGTTATGACGCACCCAGTCGCCGCGCCCGGCCTTTTTGGCGTCGCGGAGCTGGTTACGGACGTCGCCAAGCAGCCGTTCGTAGGTCTCGGCGTCTTCCAGCGCCGTGACCGGGCGCGTCTGGAGCACGTACACCCGGCCGTCGGCAATGGCCCATTCGATGTCCTGCGGCGAGGCGAAATGGTCCGTCACTTTCTGGCCGAGCTTCCAAAGCTCCAGGACCTCCTTCGAGTTCAGACAACCGGTTCGGCGTTTCTCTTCCGGCAGAGGCCTCGCCTCGTGAGCCCCGGGCTCGATCCACACCTGCTTGTCGGAAATCACGCACGACCGCACGGCCCCCGTGGCGCGGTCGAGGACCAGCGTATCGGGCTGGACCATGCCGGAGACGACGGTCTCGCCGAGTCCCCAGTTGGCCTCCACGAGCAGCTCGTTGAGGGACCCGGTCCGCGGATTGGCCGTAAACAGCACACCCGCCTTCTCGGCCGGGACCATTTGCTGCACGACCACCGCCATGGCGACGCTTTCCAACGGAATACCGCGTTCTTTCAGGTACGCGCAGATTCGCTCGGAACGGATCGACCGCCAGCACTTGGCAACGGCTTCGAGCACGGCCTGCTCGCCCTGCAGGTCGAGATAGGTCTCGTACTGGCCCGCCATCGAGGCATCGTCCAGGTCCTCGGCGGTGGCGGACGAGCGGACGGCAACCGTCGGCGATCCGATGTTCCGATAGGCCCTGCGAATGGCGTCGGCGACGTCTGCCGGAATCGCCTCGGCGCTGCCCTCGGCGCTGCCTGCGGCGCGCTTGAAAGCGTGGGTCGTGACGACGAACCCGTCGGGTACGGGGAAGCCGGCATGGATAAGGCGCGCCAGGTTGATCGCCTTGCCGCCGACGATGCCGGGATCGTGCCCGTCGGCAAGCGGCAAGACAAACCTTACAGGTTCCTGATCAGATTCCGCTTCCATAACACCTCAGTCCGCCTGTCTCGCTGCCGACATAGACTCGCCCGGCGACGACCATGGGCGAGCCGATCGACATGCCCATCTCGCCCGGCTCGGCGTTGACGTACACCGACTCCAGCACGTCGCCCGTTTCCGCGTTCAACACCACGAGGTAGCCGTCGTGCGTCACCACGTACACGTGCGTGCCGGTAAAGGCCGTCCCGGCCAGGATACGGGAACCCTCGCGGGGGACGGTCTTCCAGAGAACGCGGGAAGCCTTGCCTGCAGCGGCCAGATCGAGGGCCACAATCTCGCCGTTGCGCACCGGCACGATCGCCGTCCGATCTCGGACCGCGATGGGACCGAGAACGCCGTCGTCCATGGGCTGGGTCCACCGCACTTGCCCCGTCTTCTTGTCCATCGCCATCACGGCTCCGGCGGGCTCGGCGGCCTGGAACACGTAATCGCCGTTGCCGCAGCCGACCAGCACCAGGTCCTCCATCAGCGTGATCGCACCGGTGGCCGGGAAAGGCGCCGATGTCTTCCAAATCTGGCGGCCGGTGCCCGCGGCCTCGAGTTGCTCGTCGGTCTCGGCCAATCGCAGGGCAACGACGGCACGTCCGTTGAATCCGCTTCCGATGTACACGACGCCATCGGCGATGGCCGGTGAGCTTTCCGGATCGTTGACCGCGTGCTTCCAAATGATCTCGCCGGTGGAGATGCGAGCGGCGAAGGCATAGCCCGGGTTGCCGTCCTTCACCGGATCTCTGTGCGACTTGGGCAGGTACGTCGCCGGATCTTCGACCGCCCCCGCGCCGACCACGACCATGTCGCCCGCGATGGCGGGGGAACTCTCGATGTGCAGAGGGCAGTCGATCAGCCACTTGACCGTGCCGGTGTCGGCATCGATGCAGACCAGTTCGCTGTCGTAATCGGGGTGCAGGCCCTGGCCGATCACCAGCGACTTGCCGTCGGCCGTCAGCGCCGGCGAGCTGAAGAACCCGCCGAACTCCCGGGTAGCGTCCTTCATGTCCGCTTCCCAGATGCGCCGGCCGGTCGCCGCGTCGAGGCACACCACGGCACCGTAGCTGTCGGGCGGGTCGAGCGCGCACCAGGCGGCGTAGACCCGGCCGCCGCGCACGAGAGGGGTCGACCAGAACATGGCGTACTCTTCGCGGTACGTCCAGAGTTCGGTCAGCTTCGTCGGCGAGGGGCCGCCCAGATAGCCCGATCGGGAGTTGCCGCCGCGGAAGTACAGTGCCCCGTCGCCCGACGTGGGCGGCGTTTCGGCGACCGCCGGCGAGTCGCCCGCACCCGCACGTTCTGCGGCGGCCAGTTCCCGCGCCAGCCGCACCCAGTCTTGCGGCGTCATCATGGCGGTCGGGGCAGCCGGGGAACGTTCGCCGGATCGTGACTCGCCGGTCTCCTCGGAGGCGCCGCTCGGTATCCACGCCAGGGCCGCCCAGATCGCGAACACCGCCGTTACCACGCTTAAGGGCCACAGGGGCTTCTCCCGGCACACGCGTATCAGTTGTCGGGGCCGAAAGAGAACTGCGAGAAAGCTGGCCAGGCCCGCCACCAGCGCGGGAAGCAATGCCGCCCCGGTGTTCACGAATACCGGCACCACGGCCACGACGCTGAGCGACAAATCAGTCATTACGTCGAAGTACACCGTGCGAACTCACTCGGACGAACGCGTCCGTCGGACGATCTCTGGGTCACTTTTCTTCCTTCACCTCAAGGTCCCAGTAGAGCTTCTCCGGCTCGGCCAGGTTGTGCTCGCCATAGGACACGTTCTGCCAGGTTGCGCGCTGCTCGGGCGAGAACATGATGCCCCCTTCGACGACGTTATCGAACACGACTCCGTTCAGTTCAGTCTTGCCCTCGAAGTCCAGCACGATGCCCTTCGGATCGCCGTACTGTTTGCCTCGCTGCCGGGCCTTTTCGGAGTCGTACATCTTGAACACCAGCCGGGCCTTGGTCGGGTCGGCGGTGTGCATGACGAGCCGGCCCTCCTTGCTCACCAGGAGCGAGACGCCGGGAGTCCGCAACCCCCCGGCGGCCTGGCGCTCGATCAGCTCTTCCTCGACTCCGCAGACGGCGAAGAGCATGTCTCGCGTGACGGGCCGCTGGGGCGTGCCGATCATCAGCGTACCACCCACCCAGACCGACGCGCTGCCGTTCTGTTTGGCGATCGTCTCATAACTGATACTCGCGTCCTGAAGAAGCACGACGGTCGCCCCGGGGTTGATCGAAAAGCTGGCTCGCAGCGCCGGGGCCAGGTAGCTGTTCTCCGAGATGATCAGCTTGCCCTCGCCGAAGACTCTAAACTGGTCATTCACTTGGTTCTTGCCGATGATCTCCAGGGTCCCGCCGGCGGCGGTCCCGTAGGCGCCCCACTGCGAGAGCCGTGCGTCGGTGGCTTCCACCCGGTGCGGCTCTCCTATTTCTCTGCTGGACCTTACCATCCGCATCCCGTCGAAACGGAGAAACCGGTGCACGCCGGGCTCCGGGTTGTCGTACTTGCCGAACCACGGCGCGTGCATGCCGCTGCCGTCCTTCATCCACAGGTTGCCGCGGAGTTCGTAGGTGAGGTGGAAGAAGGCGTTGTTCTCGATGGTCATGTGGCGCATGGTCCACTGGGGCCGGTCGCCGACGGCCTGGTAGAACACGTCGGCCGCCGGCAGAAGGACGTCCGCCAAGGGGGCGTTCGGGCCCGTGAAATCGGTGGCCACCGGCGGCTCGAAGCACGGCCTGCCCGTCTGGTCAACCCAGTTGGGGCCGACAAAACGTGTCCCCGATTCGCCGGGACGCCGCCAGACCATCAGCGGCACTTCGGGCCAGTCCTGCCGGCCGTAGTTGCCGATCTGCCCTTCGCCCGGCACGTCGGCCCAGAGCGCGTTGACCTCGCGGAGCCGTTCCTCGACGTCCGTCAGCGAGCGTTTCGGATTGAACTCGGTCTGCACGCCGTCGATCTCGACCGCGTGGACGCTCCCAAGATCAAAGGATTGGGTGATCCGCTTGCCCTGGGATCGCACGATCAACCGGTCACCCAGCGGGAAGAGTATTTCGCATTGGGTGCAGAGGCCGTCGACGAACTCGACCGTGCCGAAGCCGCCGTGGAACGTGGTTAGCTCGATCGTCGAGTACATCGCATCGCCGGTCACCGCGCAATGCTCGCCGAACGTGGCGTCGGCCAGGGCCTCTTTCGCCGCGATCGGGTCGGCCGCCGCGATGCCGCCCGCGCGAAGGTAGTCGACGTCCACCCGGCCGAAGTCCACGGGCTCTTCCACGAAGATCGAAACGCCCTTGTCCGCCTCCGTCTTATCGGGATTCCCGGCCGTGATCGATAGACCGCCGAAGTTGCGGATCTCGGCCCCGGGGCAGATGTAGAGCCCGCCCGGCTGATTGAGGAACGTGCCGTCGCCCTCGGCCATGGTCAGCTCGATGACGGCCGGGTCGCGGTTGCTCTGGCCGGCTTGGCCGATTTGGAGCAGGCCCTCGATCCGCACGTCGGCGGCGACGTCGTCCGGCGGGTTGACCCTGCCGATCCGCGAGCCGGCCTGCATCTCCACAGCAGCCCCGCGATGCACCCAGACGTATGGCTCCACCCGCCCATGTCCGAGGTGCCTGAGTTTCTCCAGGGCGATCCTCGCCTGTACGGTGGCGTTGATGCGCAGCCTGGTTTCCGGCGTCAGGACAAGCCGGCCCGACTCGACGGTTACTCCGTCGACCACGTCGTACTGTCGCGCCAAGATGGTGACGCTCGCCTCCGGGGCCTTGCGCACCAACAGACTTCGTCCGAGCGGTTCCGGGCTCTTGCCCATCGAGAACCGGGTGTGCTTGTCGCCGACGAACTGCAAAGGCGCGTAGATGTACCCGCCGTCCTCGACGGTCACGTTTCCATAGATGCTAATGGGCGTGTCATCGTATGGCCAATCGCTGTAGACGGGGCGGCCTCTGGATATACGCATCCCGGCGTCGAGCGCGGCGTTCGCGCCGATCGTTACGTGCCGGCACGATAGGTGCAAAGCCGGGGCGTCGGAAGCTCGCCTCGTTCGCTCCTTCGCCGGAACCATGCACCCGACAACGTACGGCCGGCCATCGGGCGCATCGGGCAGGATGACGTCGGTGTTCGCATCGGGCCTGGTGTCGGCGAGTCTGCCGCCCTTGCCGGCCGCGTAGTCGGCGGCCGAAGCGTACTGGGTCCAGTTCCCGGGCTCCAGAGCCGTGCCGCCCTCACCGGGCTTGGCCCAGACGAGCGTGCGGGCGGGGGGCCATTGCTCCTTCAGAGACGGCTCATCGCCGGTCGTTCCCGGCAAGGCAAGGACCTTATCAGCGGCACACAGCTCGCCGGCCGCCATAGTCACGATCATCAACGTACTCAAACTGAAAACGCTATCACGTGTCGAGCAGGATGAGTTCCTTTAGTTTCTTTCCTACTCGGCGGTTTCGTGAGCCTTGTTCCATGCTGTTGATGTTGTCGTCCCACAGTTTGCTGCG
>Ga0180438_10003132_pt1 | contig 25526 bp, 19 predicted proteins | sample SS_ome_12_FD_132455 | JGI IMG/M metagenome (GOLD analysis project Ga0180438, IMG submission 132455) | Hypersaline lake sediment archaeal communities from the Salton Sea, California, USA - SS_3_D_2 metaG | ecosystem: Environmental > Aquatic > Non-marine Saline and Alkaline > Hypersaline >... | reverse complement strand
TTCTTCTGGCGTTATCAGCAGGTTGCGAACCGTGTACGGAATTCGGATATCCCTTTCGCCGCTGAGGGAATCGTACTCTGCCGAGACTCTGAAGAGCACGGTTTTATCACCATAGAGCGTGATCTCTTCCGGCACATTCAGGTCTTTGACATCGACGTCGGTGTACAATTCGTACAGAATGTCGGCTTTGTTTTTAATATGAACATACGCACTGTGATCTGCTTCCAACGTGATGCTCGGGTTGAGAATCTCGATGGATTTCTCGAAAATAGGTCTCAAGTACGTGTCATCTCCGAAGAGCTGGTTTTTAAAATAAACCGCCGTCCGTCTGGCATGCAGGGCTTCCTTGATAGCCGATTCCGTTCTTTCGGTGGCGAATACCAGGGTCATGGCACGATGTTCACCCCGTGCAAAATCAAAGAACAGATTGATAGGATCGTGGATATCCGAGTTGCCGAATAGGGTCAGATTTTTTTCCAGACACCATTGGTGTACCTCGGGGTAGTATTCTACCTCATTCACGATTTCGATGCCGTGCATCCAGCCGTTCTCGTAGATTTCGGTATGTTCATCGTACCATTTGGCCACTCCGTCTGGAGCCTGTCTAATCCATCCCGGATGGTTCCAAAAAACGAACGCGTCCTGGTCTATGGCAGCCTTGATAGCGTCGCGCCATTCGGCTGTATCCAGGGGCGCGGCATTCTTCAAGAAGATGCAGTTGAGATGTCCGGGCGGCATATCGCGGGTGATCTCGGCGCCCCTGATGAGCAGAATATCGAGCTGTTCGGCCCTGGACGAGGCTAGTTCAAACGCCCTGTTATGATCCAACAGGACTTCGTCTTTGTGATGTTCGTGTTCAAGATGTTCTGTGATGGAAATAACGTCGAGGCCTTCCCTCCATGCTTCTTCCACACGTACGGGAGGCCAGACATCGCCGTCGGAGAAGACCGTGTGCATGTGGAAATCGCATTTTAAGGTCCTGTATCCCAGGATGTCTGGGATTTCCAGTTCGCTTCGAGCTCGCGTCTGCCCGATCAGTTGAATACTATATATTCCCATAAGTAAGATGGTTGCTTTAGTCACGGTATGGTATCGCATCTCTTCCCTCTTATCCTGTTTGATTTTACTGTTATTAAATGAAATATACGTTCGTGGTTTTAATCCACCGTCACACCCATCTCTTCCAACAAATGTGTGGCGCCACCGAATTTTTGTGTGATCCAGAGTACATACCGGATGTCCACTGCGATGGAACGGCTGTAATCCTCACTCCAGGCGAAGTCGTTGATGGTGGCCTCGTAAGCCCGGTCGAAGTTGATTCCCACCAGTTCACCCTCGGCATTCAGTACGGCACTTCCGGAGTTTCCGCCTGTGGTGTCCATGTTGTAGAGGATGGCCGTGGGCACGGCCTTGAGCTTCGGATGTTCGAATCGTCCGAACTCCCTTGACCGGATGAGATCGATGAATTCCTTTGGCGGATCGAAGGGCTCTTCTCCCGTCGTCTTTTCCAGGACCCCGTTGGTGGTCGTAATGGGCGTGTAGTAGACTGCATCACGCGGGTGGTAACCACGGATGTAGCCGTAGGTGAGGCGCAGCGTGCTGTTGGCGTCGGGGATGAAGTCTTTCGCCAGGAATGCTTTCTTTACCTCGACGAGCTGTGCGTGTAACGGGTCGAGAGCACCTTTTCTTGCGCGTCGGATTTCCCTCAACTCCAGGTACGAAGGATAGAGAGCCTCGGAGAAACGGAGGAATGGATCGTCGATTTTTTCAATCTCCTGAGGTGTCTTCGTCAATGCCTGCTCCAGGAAAGAGGCATCCGTGAATCGTGTATTCGCGTAAGCTTCTTCGATGAAGGCATCGATCGCCTGCTCCGTGTCGTTGTTGCCGATGATGTCCTGGACAGCAGGAATGGCTTTGGATTCGAGCAGCCTGGCAGCCCGCATGAGCATATCCTTGAAGAGGATTTTATCTGCGGGTTCGTGGTAATCCTCCAACGCCATGAAAAGCCGTTCTTTCGTTCGAGTCCAGTTGCGATCCATGTAGGCTGATTCTCTATCCAAATCATCCTTCTGCAGTTCTATAGCACCCTCGTATACCGTGCAAGCAGCGTTGAGAATGACGCTGCTCCTCTCGATATAATCCAGGACGAGCTCCAAGTCGGAACGGTCGCGTATCTCCTGATAGATTTTGCCGATATCCTCCAGCAGTGTTCCGGCCTGTTTTTTTCGCTGGGGATCGGCTTCGATGAACTCCTGCAGGGCTCTTTCTGTCTCTCGTTTTTTTTCCACGAGGTCCAGCCGTCGGAGTCCCTGAAGCTTGCCCCGGTAGTTCTTCATCGTGTTTGCACGCCCCTTAATGCGGGATGCGAGTTTTAGGGCGATGGTTCGGTCGTTTTCACCCATTTTTTCCATCGTATTGATCTGCCACTGGTACAGAATGGCCACGTAGGGCATACGGACTTCTTCTTCATACGAGAGAAAATGGGATGTACGGTGGCGATACGTTCGTCCGGGATATCCCAGGATGAACACAAAATCCTCTTCGTCGACACCCTCCGGTGCGACCTTTATGATTTTCTTGGGATGGTAGGGGACGTTGTCTTCCGAGTATTCGGCGGGAGACCCGTCGGGGGCGACATAGGCCCTCATGAAAGAAAAGTCACCGGTATGCCGAGGCCACATCCAATTATCGACCTCGCCGCCGAAATTACCGATGGAGCGGGGTGGGGCGTAAACGAGGCGAATGTCCTTCAGGTAGGTATAGATGAAGAGGACGTAGGTTTTGCCGATGAACATCTCCGATACACCCGCGCGTTTTCCGGGATTCTCATCTTCTGCTTTCTTCTCGATTTCTTTCATTCTCTTTTCAATGGCCTTTGTGCGCTCTACCAAGTCCATGCCTTTTTTAACGGCGCTCAAGACGTCTTCGGATACATCACGGTACGACTCGGTAATCCGGACCGTATAGCCTTCGGCCCGTATTTCCTCGGATCGACTTTTGGCAATGAATCCATTTTGCAGAAAATCATTTTCCTGTGTGCTGGCCTTCTGGATGGCCCCGTAAGCACAGTGATGGTTGGTGAGGATCAGACCATCGCCGGAGACAAACGAGCCCGAACATCCACCTACATTGCAGATGCCATCGATCAGGCTGATTTTGTCGGGATTGAACAGATCGCTTATTTCCAGTTCCAGTCCCTTTGCCTGCAAATCGAGCTTATGAATTTCGCTCATCGGGTACATTCCCTCTTCGCGGGGCAGGCCGTGAAGAAGAGCCGTCGATACGAGTACCAGAAGAATAAAGATCATGCCTTTTTTCATGGTTTACCTCCGTTATAAATAGTCTGATAAAATGTAATAAATTTTAATCTAAGGTAAAAATTGTTTTTCTATTAACGAGACGGCTCATCATTTTTCGTATCTGCATCTTCGAAAAATAAGTATCGTGAAACATGACACTGCTCAAGGTTTTTTGGATGTTTCTTACATCCTCGAGGGGATTCTTGTACAGGAGGACAAGATCGGCTCGTTTGTCTACCGCAATGGTGCCGAATTCATCCAATTTCAGGTTACGTTCGCTTGAGTACGATCAAGGATAGATCGTCGCTCTGCCGGGCCTGTCCAACGAATCGATTCACTTCGCTTAGGAGCCGTTCCCCGATGGCCGCTGTCGATAGATCGTGCAGTCTTTCCAGGCATTCCTGTGCTCTTTGTTCACCGAAGAAAGCCCCCTTCTCGTTGAGGGCTTCGGTCAAGCCGTCGGAATAAACGACGAGCAAGTCGTTGGTCTGCAGAATGATGCCCTGTTCCTCATAACGCGATTCAGGATGAAGACCCAGGGCAAGTCCGCCTTGGTCGAGTTCTTTCATGTTATTTTTTTTAATGCATATGGGTGGGATGTGTCCCGCGTTGAGGATTCGAATCTTATCGGAGTCCGGCTGCAACTCGATGTATACCAACGAGATGAATCGGCTGGGCAGGCCGTCACGGCAAAAGATGGTGTTTATCTGTTTGCCCAGTTTAGTCAATGATTCGGTTATGGGGGCCAGGGCTCGGAGGGTTGCCTGGAGTTTGGCCATAAACATGGCGGCACCCAAGCCCTTACCGGCTACATCGCCCAGAGCCAATCCGAGACGATTCTCACTTATCCAGATATAGTCGACCATGTCACCGCTGACTTCATTGGCGGGTCGCGTGTAAAGCCAGACATCCCATCCGGCAATATCCGGGTTGTCCTTGGGCATCAGGGCAAATTGAACGACCCGGCCGGCGGCAAGCTCATCGTGGGCAAGGAGTTTGTCCTTGAGTTCGAGCATGAGGATGAACAGAAGAATGAGAATGCCCAGATAAACGGCATCGTTGTTCTGAGCGGCGGCGCGACCGATGATGATAACGCCTATTAAAAGGAGTATCCGACGCAGAGGCGTCAGCTTCAAGATCATGCTCTTTAAGACATGATAAACACCGTGTAATCCCCTTCGTATTCGGCCCATGGCGGCCAGGCGAGCCTTGGTGTCTTTATCGATATAGAAGTGATAGATATCTTTTAATTCTTGGACGAAGGTTTTTTTAAGCCCTCCCTGGTGCAGATCGTTCCACACGGTCTTATGAAACTTTTGGCCGTCCTGTGTGGATTGCTTTGTATGCATTCGTTTCTTTTTCATCAGGAACACGATCCTTTTTATAAGTCGAGAGACATCATGGCCCTTTGAATACGGTTCAGAGATTCTGTCAACGTTGCGTGGGGGCAACCGAAGTTTAATCGGACAAAACCGTTCCCCTGAAAATCCTTCCCATCGGAGAGACCCACGCCCGCTTCTTCGAAAAAGTGAGCCGGATTGTCCAGGTTGGCTTCACGGGTGTCGATCCATGCCAGGTAGGTGGCTTCCACGTGGGTCATGGAGAGACCGGGCGTATCGTTTATGGTTTGGGCAACTTGGTCACGATTATTCCGGAGGACATTCAGCAACCCATCGAGCCATTCCTGGCCATCGCGATACGCCGCCAGGGCCGCCGTGTACCCCAAAGCGTTCACGTGGGGAACGATGCCCGCCATAGCCTTCTGAAATCGTTGACGGAGCCCCTCGTCGGGTATGATGGCAAACGAGCATCCCAGTCCCGGGATGTTGTACGTCTTGCTGGGAGCCATCAGCGTGATGGTTCTCCGGGCAACCTCCGGACTCAGTGTGGCCGTGGGTATGTGTTTTTTATCCTCATCCAGGATCAGGTCGCAATGAATCTCGTCGGAGCAGATAACGATATCGTGCCGCTCACATGTGGCGGCCAATATCCCAAGCTCCTCGATAGAAAAGACTCTCCCCGCCGGGTTGTGGGGACTGCAGAGCAGGAAGAGGCGCGTATCCGGGGTAATCGCCTTTTCCATTCGGTCAAAGTCAAAATGCCATCGGTTATTCGACTTGATGAGGGGGAAGGTCGTCAACGTCCGACGATTGTTTTCCGGCGCAGAGAGAAAAGGAGGATACACGGGAATGTTGGTCAGCACAGCATCGCCGGCCTCACCCACGGCCCGGCAGGTCACGTTGATGCCCGTGACAAGGCCCGGCAGCCAGACGAGCCATTCAGATTCTACGTTCCATAGGTACTTATCCTCGAGCCGACGGAGAACGGTTTCGACAAGAGCATCTGGAGCGTGAGTGTACCCGAAAATACCGTGTTCGACCCGGCGGCGCAACGCTTGGATAACGGTGGGTGGCGAGCGGAAGTCCATGTCAGCCACCCACAACGGGATAGTATCGCGCTCCCCGTACTTGTCCCATTTGACACTGGCCGTACCCCGACGGTCTATGCGCTCCTCGAAATCGTAAGGAATACTCAATCTCCTTTTTTCAATTTTTTTTCAACGCTTTCCACCTTGTCGTCCATGGTCTGGGCCTGGTCGGTGCGCGTGCCGACGCGAAGGTTGGTGGAAATGCGGGGAACGCCCATCTGATGAAGCGTTTCGTGGCATTGTTTAACCGCCGCAAACACGGTATCCCAGTCACCTTCGATATTCGTCCCGTAGGCATGCAGCTTTGTTTTTAGGCCGGCTTTTTTTAGAATACGCTCGCAGGCAGCGACGTACTCGGATACCGATAAGCCCACACCCAGGGGCACGACGCATAAATCCAGAATGACCTTCATGTATTTTCTCCGTGATAAAATCAATCAAACTCGGCTTGGATGAGATCATTTTCGTTGAGTTCGAACATCTTCGATATCTGGTCGGGCGTGACTTTGGTGATGGATAGTTGGGGGATTTCATCCCGGCTGAAGAACGCCACATCCTCCGTCTCCATGCTCGTTTGCGGTTTACCTCCGGTTATTTCGCATAAGAAGAATAATTTATACACGTGGAAGGGGAATTTCGGGGTATGATCGTGCTTGTCCCGGTCGTATACGGCCAGTAATTTGAGGGCCTTGGTTTGATAGCCGGATTCCTCATAAATTTCTTTGACTACATTCTCGCTGGGCGATAAGCAGACATCGGCCCATCCGCCCGGAAGGGTCCACTTTCCGTCGGCTCGCTCTTTGACGAGTAAAATCTTGTCATCGCAGAAGACGACGCCGCGGACGTCCACCTTGGGCGTTCGATAGCCCGCATCGCTGGATAAAAAGTTGTCTATCGTCTCAGAATCATGATTCGTGTGATTTTCCAGAATGTCGGCGACGATTTCTCGTAGCTGTTTGTAACGCTCTAAATCGTATTCGTTTCGGGAGTATGCCAGACCGTTCTGTACGATGGCCTGGAGCTTTTTTACCCATTCGATCCATTTATTCTGCATCGATCACCATCACAGAGGTTAATTAACTCATGGCCAGTCGCCATACTGTCTTCTCAAACTACTGGCGGAAACCGTATGCTAAATGAGACATCAGCCTGAATTTTGGTTTCCAGTTTGCCAAACATCACGTCATCATCCTTAATGATAACAGGATTTCTGCTCTGAAAGTTATATATTCGAACGAATCTCAATATGATGAGCTTACTCAGGACGTCCGCTCAAGTACGATGGATATATCTTTTATGTATGTTATGAACGGTCTATTTCTTCTTTGGTTCTCCCAGCATGAAAGATTTTTCTAAAAGTCCTCCCCGAGTAGACAGTATTTTAAGTTTACCCTCCACGCTCTCCAGGCCGTATGTACGCACCTCGAATGATACCTCTTTGGTTTCTGCGGGTTCGGTGTAGCCGGTTCGAATGGTTTTATCGAACGTCTCAGGAGTGATGATTTTCACCTTTGGAGCATGGAGTTTTACGAGTTCCTCGTCGAATTCCAGTTGAGCCCGATCCTCCTGTACGATCTTAACGAGCCGTGCCTGGTGGAGTGCGGTGGGAAGCTTGCCGGTGTTCTTCCAGCTGGCCGTAATGGTGTAGGTGGCGCTGTCCGTGGCCGTATGCTGCGGGTACACGGTCACATCGATCCATTCCAGTTGGGGAAGGTGGAAGGCCATTTCCAGGTTGAACAGGGCTTGCTTTTTTATCCACGCCTCCAGTTGATGGGGAGGGCCGTTCTGGGAGAAGAATTTGGGTCGAAAGCCGCCGATTTCTGCGGTTCCCAGGTCGGGATGTTCGAAGGCTTCCCACTCTCGGAAGCCCTCGCCGTTGTTGTACGTATCGTCCCATATTATACCATCGATGTCATCCAGAAGGCTGTCGTTGTTGAAGTCCTCCATTCGACCCCCGTTCCAGAGTTCGTCCCCATACCAAATGGCGCCGTAGTAAAAGTAGCCGAAGTCGGGCCCGTGTCCGAACAGGGGAGAGGGACGTGACGGATCACCGGTACGCTGATTCGTCGGATTTCGTGTCATGTAGGTGTCGTACACGTCGCCGGCCCATGGATAGTCCGTGATACTCGTGCCGATGCTGTCGAAATACTCGTAGTACACCCTGTCCTGGGGAAACATCCGTTCGGCACTCTTTGATGTAGAAGGCGGCCTGAGATGCATGGGCACACGGGTGTCCATCGAGTTGGCCACAGAGACGTTGGGATGCGTGAGAAGCCAGAGAACCACGGTACGGGTCTCGGATTCACTCAGCGGGTAGGCCCCGGCACCGAACTGAGTGTAACCCCGCTGGGTGGCATCCTCGCCTTGATCGGGTCGCCAGTTTTCCGGGTAGTTACGGTGGAGGTCCAGTCCACCGATACCGTCCTCGTTGTACTCATCGTCACCGTCGTTGTCGATGCCTTCAGAGATCACGCGCCAATCCCCCAGGCCCTCGGGCACGCTCTTCATCAGGCGGCCCGTGGGGTCTCTGTCATCCAGCGTGGCATTGCCCTTGTCTTCTTCTCCCTCTTTCACTTTCCATCGGAGGGTATAGATGATGCCGTCACCGTCCAGGTCCTCCGGTGGATCCTCATCCAGTAAACCGTCCCGATCGCTGTCGTGGGGACGGACGGTGCTGCGGTTACTTTGTGCGCTGTGAAGGTAGAGATTGGAACCGTCGGGATTATTCTGGGGCCGGAGATAGATAGCCTTGGTGTCGAGCAGCCGGGTGATTTTTTCATCCTTCCCGTAATTTTCCAGAAGATGTTTTATCAACCAGAGGACCGATTCACTGCTGGTTACCTCACCGCTGTGACGGCCTCCCTCGAAAAAGGCGGCCGGTTTATCGACATCTTTTCCTGTCTGTTTATTGGTGAGCGTGACCTGGAGTATAGGTCTGCCCTCGAAGCTACGCCCGACTTCGATGATATCCATGATTTCAGGATACTGTTTTTCCCATCGGGCGAGCCATTCATACATGACCTCGTATGTGTGATATCGGTCGAATGTCAGGACGTCGCCGGCTTCGTATTCGACACCGGCGTATCGGTGCCTGGGGAAGAAACTGACACCGTGGCGCTCACCCTTGACGGTGTACCAGAGGGAATCGGTTTTTGACCTAATGGTTTCTTCTTTTTCGTCAGGATAGCCTTGCGATATTCCATCGCTAACCGCGAGAACGCACAGCGATATGAGAAGGAGGACCGTGGTTTTCATGGGGAACCTCTTTTGTGGGCACTTGTCTTATAAAGGCGAACAAATATATGTAGTATCCCCTCGCATGGGTAACGATGGGGATACTATCAAACTACCGTTTCAGCTTTTTTATCACATCACGGATTCAACGGATTCGATCTCGGGAATTTCTTCCTTGAGTAAGCGTTCGATGCCGTTTTTCAGCGTCATCTGCGACATGGGGCAGCCAAAACACGCACCCTGAAGCCGTACTTTCACGATACCGTCTTCGTAATCGACGAATTCCACATCACCGCCATCGGCTTGGAGGGACGGACGAATTTTTTCCAGTGCAGCCTGTATCTTTTCCTTCATCATGTGTCTCCTTTCTATCATGTTGTTTGTATTTTTATCCGTTCATAGTTGTATGAAATTTGGCGTACTTTGTTCCGTTTAAATAGGATGAGGCCTGATGCATTATAACATTTCTTCCAGTATTTCCGCAGCATCCTGTACGAATTTTGGGCATAGGGTTTCGAACAGTCCCTCTTCCTCTGCTTTGTCGTGCTGTTGGGGATTGCTGATGTCATAGCCCAGCAATTCCCGGCATACGATGGTTTGATTCCGCGCTTTGAATTTCTCTACGAAGGTGTTGACCAATCGATAGGTTTCTTCTTTTAACTCCTCATCTTTCGGATCGACTCGACCGTACTTCAGGCCGATGGCCATGAGAGCACCTGTCACGGCGCCGCAGGTATCGCCCATACGGGCCATGCCCCCACCGAAGGGGCAGGCGATTTTCAAGGCCATCTCCTCGTCAATTCCGTATTTCGGCCCGTACGTGGAAAAAATAGACTGCGAACAACTATGGCCTTCCTTGAATTGGAAGACAGCTTTTTCAACATCGTTCATCACGAGATATATCCCTTCGTCAATGTTTATTATTCTCCAAGATGGAATCGTTCCGTGGCCATATTCACGATGGTTTCCCCGATGGCCAGGGAGGCCGTGGCAGCCGGAGATGGCGCGTTGAGCACATGGATGGCGCTGTCCGTGGCCTCGATGCGGAAATCATCCAGAAGATCACCCTTCCTGTCCAGGGCCTGTGCCCGGATACCCGACCGGCTGGTCACGATATCTTCTATGGTCAGGTCAGGTATCAGTCTTTGCAGGGCTTTCAAAAACAGCCGCTTGGAGAATGCCCGAGCGTATTCGCCCAATCCATACTTCCACTCACGCATGAAAAGTCGCCAGGTGCCCCAGAAACGCAACGATTCTAGCGTATCTCTCAGATGAAAGTCCGTCTTATTATACCCCTCGCGTTTAAAACAGAAAACGGCGTTGGGGCCACATTCTACACCACCGTCGATCATGCGGGTGAAATGGACACCCAGGAACGGCAGGTCAGGATCGGGCACTGGGTAAATCAGATTACGTATCTTATAATGAGCCTCGGGTACGAGCTCGTAGTAATCGCCCCGGAACGGAACGATCTGGATGTCGAGCTTGACACCGTCCTTTTTCGCGATGCGGTCGCACTGGAGGCCGGCACATCCGATGATGTATCGGGCGGCCATGGGTCCTCGGTTGGTCTGGATGATCGTTTTTCCGTCCTGTCTGCTCAAGTCGACGACTTTGCAATCCGTCAGGATTTCGCATCCCTGGCTGGATCCCATGTGTAGGAACGTGTCCATCATTACCTGGCCGACTGTTTCATAGTTGATAATGCCCGTATAAGGTACCCACAGGCCGGCGATGCCCGCGCAATGGGGCTCGATCTCGCGAATCCGATCGGGCCCGATGCGCTCGATGGATGTGAGTCCGTTCTCCAAGCCCCTGGCCTCGATCCTATCCAGGTTGGGCAGCTCTTTTTCATCGGTCGCCACCAGGATCTTACCGCAGATGTCATGAGGTATCTTGTGTTTCTTGGCAAACCGGATCAACGCCTCCCTACCCTTGGCGCAATTGGTGGCCTTGATGGAACCGGGTTTGTAGTAAAGACCGGAGTGGATGACGCCCGAATTATGGCCGGTTTGGTGCATGCAGATGTGCTTTTCTTTTTCCAAGACACGAACACACAGTCGCGGATGCCTGTGCATTAACTGATACGCCGTAGCCATGCCTACGATGCCACCTCCGATGATGACGATATCCGATTCCTTCAAATATTCATCTCCTTGTCCGTTTCCGTTGATCGAGACGAAACTCACAGTTCCCGTATATGTATCTTCCTTTTCGCCCAATAGGATTGTAAATGTAACCGATTTACCCTGGTTCTCTTTGCTCCGTATCCCGATGTCTCCGCCGTTTTTTTTTGATGAATTATTTGCTAAGAATCAATCCCAAACCGGTTCCTTGGGCTTGCCATTGCCAGATACCGACGCATAAGACGGAGGTCAGGATGATGACGGATTCGACGATGATTCTGATTTTTTTCTTTTTCGTAGTTCTCCAACGGTTATGACGATATTCAGTCTTACTTTATTGTTTACTGACTCTTCAGACTTTTCAATATATCAATCCCGTTCTGGTTGTTTGGATTTAATTCTATGGATTTTTCGTAGTACTCGATGGCCAGGTCGTTTTTACCCTGAACCATATAGGCTTCCCCGAGACTGTCGTACACGTTCCAGGATTCCGGAAATTCTTCGACATTGATCTTGAATATCTCGATGGCTTCCTCGATTCTCTGCGATCCAATCAAACGGTATCCCAACGTATTGATCTCGCCTTCATCGATGTAGTAGGTGCCTGGGCCTCCTTGCTTTCCTCGATGGAATGCTTCCATGGCGTCCGTAATGCCTTTTTCATCGATGGTTCGGGCAAGGACTTGAGCCAATAGTTTAATCCCCTTCGTTATCCTGTCTGCGTTTGCAAAGGATTGTATCTCCCACGGGTAACTCTGCCTGTTCATCGCCATGGATTTTTTATAGCACTCCCGGGCTTGTGTTTCTTCGCCGCTGATCATGTAGGCTTCTCCCAGCGTTTCATGTGCACGCCACGATTGGCGGAAAACCATCGCGTTCAGTTTGAACACGTCGAGGGCTTCTTTCCGCTGTCCGGCTTCTGACAGTCGTTCTCCCAAAGCGTTCATTTCTTCCTCATCGATGTAATAGGAGTTTGGATCGCGGTTTCGGGCTTGGTGGAACGCGTCTATGGCTGCACCGAATCCCTTTAAATCGATATCCTTGGACAGTGTATTGGCCAGGGATTCACGAGTGTTCTGGAGGCTGCCACTCTCGTCCTGAGGTTTCAAAGCACCCGTATTTATCAGATCCATGGCCAGTTCCAAGACGTTATCCCGTTCCTGCTCGATGTCTTCCTTGGTGTTGGTCTGGCGGATGTCGGCGGGCACACCGATGCCTTCCCAGCAGAAGCCGGTATAATCCACGAATAGTTTGTAAGAGCATCGGAATTGCCACCCGTTGGGGAGCCCGTCGCCGTATACATCGGCAAACACACCCGACGTGGCATCGCCCACCACCGTCACGTGGGGCAGAACCCGCATGGCCAGGGCGAAATTCTCAGCCGCGCTGACGGAAAATCGATGCGTCAGAAGGATCACCGGTTGGGTGAACTGGATCGGCCCGTCAGGTTCGACATACCAGTATTTGGGAGGCGTATAATCATCGTGCTCGGGACCGTTGCGTGTGTACGTGATCATATAAAGCCTTTTCCGGTCGGCAAACCGGTCGGCGATGAGCTTGCCGACGCGGTCATCGCCCCCGCCGTTGTGCCGGACGTCCACCACGATGCCCCGGGCGTTTCGGAATTCCTGTATAATCTCGTCGATGACGTCCGTACTCGCCTCGATACCCCCAAATCCCCGGAAATGGAAATATCCGATGGAATCCATCAGCCATCCGTACGTAAACACATGGGAATCGCGGAAAGGCATCCTTTTTTCAAATTTTCCCCTCAGATAAGTGCGTTGGATGAGGTCCAGGGAAAAATCCTCCATCGTCATATTGCCCAAAATGCCGGATTGAAAGCGCCGGAACGGTGAGACAAGTCTCACATGGTTGTCGTTCAGGTGGCCCAGCATGCTTGCCATGATGTCGAATAATTCCTCGTCCGTGGTTTGAGGCGTGACACGCGGGCGATACACCTTGTATAGGGCATCCCAGTCGATCTTCTTGGGGCCGAATATGCCGTAATTTCGGTCGAACGTCTGCCACAGGTATTCAAAATTGTTCTCCGGCTCGCTGAGCTGCTGGGCGAGTAGCGTGTCATTCATGCCGAAAATGAGCAGGAGACAGGACACGATCGTGAAGGGAATAATTTTTCTTTCCATCATTTTTCTCCACATATTGACGATAGGAAGAATGTATCGACTTGAAGAAATCAGGAATCCCGTCGTAGTCATTCATTTACAGCCCGTGGTTGACCACCATGATCTTCAACTCGGTCATCTCTTCGATGGCGTACTTCACGCCCTCGCGGCCGAAGCCGGAATCCTTCACCCCGCCGTAGGGCATGTGGTCTACCCGGTAAGTGGGAATGTCGTTGACGATGACGCCGCCAACATCGATCTCGTTGAATGCTTTGAAGGCTTTATCGATATCCTTGGTGAACACGCCGGCCTGGAGACCAAAGATGGAATCATTTACTTTGTCCAGGGCTTTTTCAAACGTCTTGTAGCTATCCAGGGCAACGACCGGTGCAAAGACTTCCTGGCACGCGACCTTGGCTTTCCGTGGTACGTTGACAAGGACCGTTGGCTCGACCATCGTTCCGTCCCGCTTCCCACCGGTCAATAATTTGGCACCCTGGGAGATGGCTTCCTTCACCCAGTTTTCCGTCTGGATGGCCGATGGTTCATCGATCATCGGGCCGACGTCTGTCTCTTCCAGCATGGGATCCCCGACTTTCATCGCCCGGACTCCCTTGACGAAAGCATCCACGAAATCGTCGAATATCTTCTGATGAATAAATATCCGCTGGACTGAGATACAGATTTGACCTGCGTAGGCGTATCCCCCCAGAATGCACCGCTGCAAAGCAAAGTCGAGGTCTGCGTCGGGTTCCACGACGACGGCAGCGTTGCCGCCCAGTTCCAGGCAGGTTCGCTTTTTCCCAGCCTTGGATTTCAGACCCCATCCCACGTCTGCACTACCCGTGAACGTCACCATCTTGAATCTCGGATCGGTGACCATGGTCTCGGCCAAATTAGCCGCGCAGGGAAGGACATTGTACGAACCGGGCAGCGCGCCGGCATTTACGAGGATTTCTCCCAGCATCAGAGCCGAGAGGGGAGTGGCACTGGCCGGCTTGACGGTGATGGTATTTCCGGAAGCCAAGGCCGGGGCCACTTTGTGGCACACCAAGTTTAACGGAAAGTTGAACGGGCTGATGCCGACGATGGGTCCGATGGGAAACCGGCGTACGATGCCCAGCCGGTCTCCAGCAGCCGGTGTGATGTCCAGGGGTACAGTTTCCCCGAGCACCCTATTGGCCTCTTCCGAGGCGATGGTCAGGGTACTCACGGCGCGGGTCACTTCGCCCCGGGCGTGTCGAATGGCTTTTCCGGCTTCCTGGCACAGGATTTTCGCGAGTTCTTCCTTACGCTTGTCGATCTCTGCGGCCGCTTTTTTTAAGATTTCGGATCGCTGATACGAGGGTAGTTTCCGCGTCTTTTCGAATGCACGGCTGGCGGATTGAACGGCCTCTTCCACGTGTTGGGCTGAGGGCCGGTAAACGGTTCCTACGATGTTTCCGTTGTACGGATTCGTGACCTCCATGGTCTCATCCGACGTGAGCCATTCTCCGTCGATGAGAAAGGAGTAGGTCTTGGACATGTTTTCTCTCCTCTTGAGGTGTGTTTTCTCTACTTACAGGAAAAAGTAGATCATTCCCGTGATTTTAGGTCCGCTGAAATCGTCCACGCCGCCCAGGGATTCCTTGAAGGTGACGTAGTGGTACTGGAAGGCCATGCCGAGACCCAGATTCTTCGTGATGGCAATATCGAAACCTGCTCCCAGATTCAATCCCCAGCCGGCCCTGGCTTTGCTGAGTTTTTTACCGAAAGGCTCGGTTTCGTTTTCGATTCCCCAGTATACACCGCCTCCGTATATGACGTAAGCCGAGAGACGGTAGTCGGGAACAAGCCAGTATTTGATATCCAGGCTGATGGGATGAAGGGTGAGGGAGTGGACGGTCTCGACTTCTTCGAGATCCCGCAGTGACCAATAGCCCACGGATAATCGAAGCCCCATTCCCCAACCCAGGGGTGTGGCAATGGCAAGACCCCAGTAGGGGGTTGCCCCGGCCGCACCAAACGTCGTAAACCGGGGTTCATCATTCAGGCTATGGGGCTGCCAGTTTCCCAGCTCTACAGAGAAGGAGATGCGCTTGGGAAGGTATTTTTCCTTGGATTCCGCGCTGTATAATAAACCTGCCCGTGTCCATACCAACATAAAGATGCAAAGGATTGGCAAGAATGAGATCCGTTTCAACGCTAACTCCATAGTCGTCCGTTTTTTAACCTCAACGGTTCTCTCCTGCCTATGGTTTCTTTTTGGGTGTTGGAGGCTGGAATCCGAACTGTTTTGCTTGATCCCCTCCCATGATCTTGATCTCTCCGAATTCTTTTTCATATTTTTCGAGATTCTCGTTCAGTGCCTTGGAGAGTCCTTTGGCATGTTGAGGGGTCATGATGATACGGGCATATACTTTTGTTTTGGGTACACCTGGAAGCATGCGGGTAAAATCGATCACGAATTCTGCGGGTGAATGACTGATGAGTACGAAGTTGGAATAGATGCCCTCGGATTCTTTCTCACCCAATTCGACGTTTATCTGCTGCGATCCGACAGGTTGATTCATCGATGCACCTCACGTTTGCAAGGGTTCATAAAACTTGATTTTATACGATAGTATAATGATTACAATCCACATTGTCAAGACTCAAAATTTATGCTTGATTTTAAAAAGAGGCATGATTAGATTGAAACGGAAAAACAAATGCCAAAGGAAAAAATGAAAAGTCGTCCTAAAAAAGGTGCATCCATCGAACTCGACATCCACGACCTGGCTTTTGGAGCTCGGGGCGTGGCACGCACGGATGATTTCGTCTGGTTTGTCGAGAAAGGCATACCCGGGCAGAAAGTACGGGCTCGGGTGATTCAGGTGAAGAAAAAATACGGGGAGGCCTATGTCGAGGACGTCCTCGAGCCTTCGCCCTATCAGCAAGACCCACCCTGTCCTTACTTTGGCGTCTGCGGCGGCTGTCGGCTACAGCATCTGAGTTACGATGTTCAAGTGGAGGCCAAAACCCGTCAGGTCAAAGAAATCCTGGAGCGTATCGGCGGTTTGAATGGAACGGTCGTTCAGGCGACGCTCCCCAGTGAAGACATATACCATTACCGTAACAAGATGGAATTCAGCTTCTCGGATAAGCGATGGTTGACGGAGAACGACCCGCACGAGAAGCCCACGGATTTTGCCCTGGGACTTCATGTTCCCGGACGATACGATAAAGTCCTGGATATCGATGCCTGTCTACTCCAATCGGAAACCTGTAATCGTGTATTCAAAACCGTGAAGGAACTCGTCCTGCAGACCGATCTGCCGGCCTACAGCACCAAAACCAATACCGGATTTTATCGTTTCCTTGTCATCCGTGAAGGGAAGAATACCGGGGACCTGATGTTGAATTTTGTGACGTCCGGTCAGGCGGGAGAGGAGGGTGAAAAAGCGATCGGCTGGATTGTACATAAGATGTTCTGGCGCCATCCAGAAGTGACAACGGTCATCCATAGCATTACGGATCGCAAAGCCCAGGTTGCCACAGCGGATACAGAACGGTTGGTTCTGGGACCTGAAAAACTCACAGAAAAGGTGGGGAACCGAACGTTCGAGATCTCGGCCAATGCTTTTTTTCAGACAAATACACGGCAGGCGCAACGGCTGTTCAACACCATTGTCGAATTGGCCGATCTTCATGGCGGTGAAGTCGTGTACGATCTATACTGTGGTACCGGGGCCATCGGAATCATGCTCGCCGATCGGGTGAAGAAGGTGGTCGGTATCGAAGCCATCGAATCGGCTGTAAAAGATGCCGAGCGGAATGCGGAGTTGAACAGTCTTTCCAACATGGAGTTCGTCCTGGCAGACATGAAGGATGCAATGAAGGACGTCGAATTCCTGGAGGGAAATTTCGGTCTGCCCGATGTCGTCATCCTCGACCCACCCCGCGCCGGAACCCATCCTAAAACCATCCATAGACTCGTCGATCTCATGGCTCCCAAAATCATCTATGTTTCCTGCAACCCTGCTATTCTCGCCAGGGATTTGGAAATTCTGTGCGAGAGCATTTATTCTCTGGAGACTGTTCAGCCTGTCGATATGTTTCCTCACACGGGACATATTGAAGTGGTCGCTACACTGGTCAAGAATCATCAATCATGAATAGGAATATGTTCTGTTTTATGTGATTATAAGGATTTCACCATCCAATAACGATAGTATTGATCCATTGGGCAAGGAGTTGTCATCATCCGAGCAATCGTTTTCAAATCCCGATTCACGTGTTTCTTGTTCTTTTCCCTTGTATGGGTCCCCCTTCTTTTTCGCGACGCATCCGCCTATCACAAACAAACGGTGATGATCCCCATGCGTGACGGCGTTCAGCTGGCCACGGACGTCTACCTGCCGTCCCTGGGTGGAGCCCCATGGCCGACGATTCTCGTTCGTACACCTTATGGCAAAGAAACCTTCCTGGATGATGCTATTGTCGTTCTCATTACTGATATACAGAAATATGTCCTGGCTGTCCAGGATACGCGGGGACGTTTCGATTCGGAAGGCGTCGATTCCCTGTTTTTTCATGACGGTTGGGGCAGGCTTCAAGACGGGTATGATACTGTGGAATGGATTGCCGTGCAGCCCTGGTCCGATGGGAAAGTGGGAACCTGGGGGCTCTCGGCCCTAGGCATCACTCAGTATTTACTGGCCGGAACGGCACCGCCCCATCTGTGCTGCTGTTACGTGATGGTGGCAGCTTCGAACCTGTACGAAGATGCCTTGTTTTACGGCGGTGCTTACCGGAGATCGTTGGTCGATGGCTGGCTGCGGGATACCGACAGTGAATACCTTCTCGATTTCTTTATCCAGCATCCGAATTACGAGCCGGTCTACGATGTCCTCAATCTTTCTACACGGTACGACTCCGTCAATGTGCCCATTTTCCACGTGGGTGGATGGCACGATGTGTTCACACAGGGGCTGATCAATGCCTTTTGCGGTATTCGGGAGAGGGGAGGTGTTAGAGCTTCGGAGTATCAGAAATTACTCGTGGGGCCGTGGACGCATAATCTTTTCAATTCTGCCTGCGGAGAAGTGATTTACCCCAATACCGGATTTGAGACCCTGTGGGATGACATGTTCGAATGGTTCGACCACTGGCTCAAGGATCGTGATAACGGCATCGACCGGAGACCTGCGGTGCGTTATTATCTGATGGGAGACATCGATCGAACCGACGGTTGGGTGAACAGATGGATCGATGGCGACGTTTGGCCCCCGCCTTCCACACAAACGCCACTCTACCTCAGGGAAGGGGGATTCCTCAGCCAGGAAGCTCCCGATGGCAATGAAACGCCCGATGCATTCGATTATGATCCCGATGATCCCGTACCCACCGTAGGGGGACGGAATTTGAATATTCCGGCCGGGTGTTACGACCAGCGCTCAGTGGAGTCTCGGGACGATGTTCTCGTCTACACAACAGACCCGCTGGAGGAGCCTGTGGGTGTGGTGGGTAGGATTTCCGTGACCGTGTGGGCGAGTTCCGATGCCGTGGATACCGATTTTACGGCCAAACTCTGTGATGTGTATCCCGATGGCAGGTCGATGCTGGTTGCCGATGGCATCGTCCAGGCCAGACATCGTCGTACCCTGTGGGACGAGGAATTTCTGATACCCGGTCAAACGGTTGTGTTTCCCATCGACCTGTGGTCAACGGCCATCGTCTTCGATATTGGCCATCGAATCCGTCTTGCGATATCCAGCTCCAACTTCAATCGTTTTGAGCCCAATCCCAACACGGGCGAGCCTTTTCGCCAGCACACGGCAACAGTCGTCGCCCATCAGACCGTGTATCACGACACGGATCATCCATCGGCCATCGTCCTGCCTGTCATCGGTCTATCGGATATCCCAGCTCCTGGAGCTGAATCCAGCGCGCCGGTGACGTTTCTGTTGAAGCAGAATGTTCCCAATCCGTTTAACGACGAGACGCAGATTATGATGTATTTTCATCGGATGTATCCTCAAAACGCCGGTTATTCAGATCAAGTCCGGTTGGAGATCTATAACCTGAAAGGACAGTGTGTTAAACGCTGGGAATTCTGGCGTCCTGTTGAGGGCAGCCTTACCGTTCCTTGGCACGGTGATGATGACGATGGCCAGCATCTTCCATCGGGGCTTTACTTCTGTCGTCTGACGGATGGATCGGCGATGGAGGCCATTAAAATGACACTCATCAGATAAGTTTTTTATATTGGGGGAAACATCATGGAAATCGTCCGTCTGACTGCTGAGAACATTGCAGAGTATGCATACACATGCATGATGAAAAAGACGCGCTGGATCAAGCATCCCGAGCGGTACCGGGCCGTTTCCCTCTCATTCCTCCAAAAAACACTGGGACAATCGGTTCTGGGTATCTGTGCCATCAAAGAAGGAAAATCCGTAGGACATCTCTTCTACGGCCCGCTGAAAGGAGCGGGTTTTCCGGTTCGGTGCAGAGAGGAGAACATTCCTGCCGTTTTTTGTACCCATGTGAGGCCGTCATTCGCACGGCAGGGCGCGGGAAGGGCCATGGTGGAAGCCGCCGTCGAGGCTTGTCAGGATGCACCGGGACTCCTGGTGCTGGCGTCGGGCATGAAATCGTACATGCCCATCGAGCCCTTCCTGCAACTGGGTTTCCAAATGATTCATGAGGATGGATTTTGGAAAATCGGTTATTATCCCATTCAGAAAGCATCGGTTCACGTGGAGACCTACACGCCGGAACTGGAGTGGGATTACATCAAATCCTTCACGTTCATCACGGGTGATTTCTGCCCGTTTCTCGTGCATCTCCGGGAAGAGCAAAAGAAATGCGCTTCCCGATTCCATGAACAACTTCCGATAGAGGAAATTCCCTTTGAAGAAGCCGTCCAGCGGGATGAGAACGCCGTCCCCGGATTCTACCTGCACGGCAAGGAAGTACCCACGTCGCTCATGGCCGGCTGGAGGCTCAGGAGGTACATCAAGAAAGGCGTTCGAGACGAGAGCCGGAAGACGTTCGGGACGACGGCTCCCACAGAATTTACGAAGCGGAAATGAAACAGTCTCGATCCGAGTCGATGGAGAAATCAGAAAAGGATACGCTTATGATAGCTTACACGACCATGGATTCTGCAGTGGGAAGACTCCTGATCGCCTCGACGGATCACGGTCTTCTGGGCATCGGGTTCCTACAGAATGGAGTCGAAGAGGCGGTCTCCCGACTGGAGAAAGCCTATCCCGGCGATACGCTGGTTGAAGATTTAGCTACCAATCGGGACGCTTTGAATCAGCTTCAAGAGTATTTCCAGGGCCGCCGCCGCGTGTTCACGCTTCCCCTGGAGCTTCGGGGGACCGAGTTTCAGAGATCGGTTTGGGAAGCCGTGGCGGGTGTCCCCTACGGCGAAACACGCAGTTACGGGTATATTGCCCGCAAGCTGGGTAAACCGAAGGCATACCGGGCTGTGGGAGCGGCCAATGGAGCGAATCCAATACCCATCGTCATTCCATGTCACCGCATCATCGGATCTGACGGCTCGATGACCGGATTCGGCGGCGGAATTCCCATCAAAGAAAAGCTCCTGGTATTGGAAAAGGCGTGGATGATCAAAGAGAATACAGATGATGCATAGAGAGGATAAAACTCGAAATGAAAGGAGGTGACGTGTATGCCAGTCTGGGTTTGTGGAAAATGCGGTCATAAGGAGAATGCAAGGTGCCGGCCCAAGACATGTCCCAAATGCGGGGCTCCCAAGGAAGGATTCAAGAAAGAGGGATGATTCCGTTGCACAATGGAGGAATTTAAACAGAAGAGGGAGGGAATGATGAATACGAAACGTTTTGTTTTAGCCAGTCTTGCCGTGTTCATTGCAGGAATGATAATGGATTATGTGGTTCACATGGTCATACTGAAAGGCGCTTATGAGGCGTTGGCTTCCATCTGGAGAACGGATATGAATTCTCTGATGTGGCTCATGTACGTGGGCAGCCTGATATTCGCCTTCTTGTTTATCTACATTTTCATCAAGGGGTATGAGGGCAAAGGCATCATGGAGGGCGTTCGCTACGGGCTGATCATCGGTCTTTTCTTCCTCATCCCCAGCGCATTCGGTCAGTATGCTACGTATCCTATTCCTTTCAGCATTGCTATCCAGTGGTTCGTCTACGGTCTCATCGAGTTTATTATCTTCGGTATTATCGCGGCGGTTATTTATAAACCCGCAGGGGAGTAATTCTTCCGAGTCATAGAAAAAAGCACCCGGAGGGCATTTCCGGGTGCTTTGTATCGTTCTGAGGTGGATGTAGTTCTCTTTATTGCACCAAAAGCATTTTTCTCAGGAAAACCTTCGATCCGGCGATTAGACGGCAGAGATACACGCCGGAGGGCACCCGTTGACCCCAGGTATTTCGCCCGTCCCAAACCAGGTGATAGATACCGGCCTCTTTCATCCCTTCATCTAAAATCCGTACCTGTTGTCCCAAGGCGTTGTAGACAATCAGACGGACCTCGCTGTCTTTGGGCAGATGGTACGTGATGTGCGTCTCAGGATTGAACGGGTTGGGAGCGTTAGGCAGGAGGTCAAACCGTGTGGGAATGATTTTTTCCGGATGCTGAACGTCGGAATCCAGGCTGACGATGAGGATGCCGAGGTTACTGCTTTTACGGAACAGTCCCGTTTCATCGTACGCCGACACCCACCAGAGGTACGTGCCGTGAGCCAGTGCCCCATCGGGAATGAACACCAGGGTCGTATCCAACACCGGCTGAGAGCGCTGGTTTCTGAGGGAGCTTCCTCCTTGAAGCCTCAATGTCCATTCGTAGTACACATGACTGGCCGAATCCGGATCTGTCGTCGGATGCCATTGGAATTCGATGCTGTCCGGCCAATCCGTGTACGTCGTATAAAGCGGGTCGATGAGAGAAAACGCATAGGGTGGATCTGGCGTGCCGACGACCCTCCACACACTCGTCTTCTGATCCAACGCACCCGATGTGTCGACAACGACGAAAGTCACCTCCTCTTTTCCATACCAGTCGGGTGGTGCGAAGAAGCACAACATGTCCTGCAGGGAATCCACACGCCATTGGACAAACGCGTTGTCCGTAATCCAAAAGTTTAAATTCGCGATATCGTCATCGACGTCGGTTACCAGCGTATCCAGACTCGAGAACGGTACTTTAAGGGTGTCGTCTTCATTGAACGTATAATCGGGGACGTTTCCCCACCGTGGAGGATCGTTTACCGGTCTTACCGTATACGTGACGATCGTACTGTCCATGAAATTTTTCGGATCGGTCACCACGAGACGGAGATTCTCTACACCGAACCACTCACTGTCTGGTACGGCCACGGTTAAAATCCGGTTCTCCAATGTCACGATGAGTTCGTCGTAGCCGGTCACAGTCCAGACGAGTTCATCGTCGCTCTGGTATGGGTCGCTGACGAAGAAATCCAACTCGAGGGGAGGGAACGTCTCTCCTTCGTCGATGGTCTGGCCGGGTATCGAGCTGATGACGGGGGTGTCGTCCATGATCCTGACGAGGGCCGTATCCACTCCGAACCCGCCCTCGTCATCCATTACCCTCAACCAAATAATGTGTTTGCCCGTATCGGGATAACTCTTGGATGTCGTCTGGCCCTCGACTTCATAGAATCCATCGCCGTTCAGGTCCCACTGGTAGATGTGCTGGTCGTTGAAACCGGGGTCGATGGCATTTCCTGTGAAGGTGATGGTTTCGCCCACGGGACTCGAATAGGGCCCTCCTGCATCGGCCGTTGGATTCACGTTGGTCAGCGAAATATGCACGGTGTCTTTGTCTATGCCACCGTCGTCGTCGGTAACTGTGACGATGACACTGTATTCGCCCTGATCCCCATAGGCATGGCTCACCGTTGTGCCTTCTTTTGTTTCACTCTGATTGAATCGCCAGGTTGCCGTGTGCTCATCCGAGCCCGGGTCTGTGATGTATACGGTCAATTCGAGGATGTCACCCTCCTCGCCTTGGATATCCTCACCAGCATTGGCTGTTGGGGGGGCATTGGCGATCTGTATTGTTGTCGTGTCGTAGTCGAGTTGTTCGGCGTTATCTTTTACTCGGAGAACAACCTGCCCGTCGAAGTCGTCGGTAAAAGTATGCACGGCCAATGCCGAATCCGCGATGGTGTCGAATTCGCCGTCGTTTTCCCAATCCCAAGCATATTCCGCGATGCCGGAATTGGGTCCCTCGTCCACGGATGCGGAACCGTCGAAGGTAACGGGGCTCCCCTCCGTACCGGAGTAGGGTCCGCCTGCCGCGGAGACGGGCGCAGAATCGCCGACGTTCAGAAGATAACGGAGCCGGACGGTTTCGTCGTCGCAGGGGTAGAGAACATAAAAATTATTCCGATAGGCCCGGACGAGGTGCTTGCTCCGTCCTTCGTACCCTCCCACACCGGTGGCTAGCATCGAGGGATTAGACCATGTCACACCTTGATTCGTAGAGACGGCTGCGTACAAGTCTCCTTCGTCTTTCGTGACATAGGCTACGACCACGATGGAACCTTCATCAGACGCGGCCACGGAGCCCAGCCCCCAGCCATTTCCCTCTTTCCAGGGCCGAAGCTCGCCGGCTTTATTCACGATGGTATTGCGTACTCGTGTGTTGCCCTCATACCGTACATACCGGACAGAGCCCGCCCCGCCGATGTCCATGTCGTACTGTGATCCATAGCACATATGCACATTGCCGGTGAGGTCGACGAAAACATCGGGACTTCCGTTTCTTCCCGTGCAGGCGATGGCGTGGATATCTGCGACGTATTCGAGATAGCTACCCGCGGACTGGGAACGGTAGTACGAGATGGGTCCCTGTTCGCTGTTGGGACAGCCGATAGCAAGATGGGCAATTCCGTCGTTGGAAGCATCGATTTCGATGCGGTCGTCGGCGCGATACAGGTTCGGTCCTGCGATATTGTCCTGTCGGATGATGATTCTTCTGTCCTGGATGCAGACGTAGCTCACGTTGCCCCAGAGACCCGACGTGGCAATGCCCCAGGCGATATGGGTCCGGTAAAACGGGTCCACTTCCAGACGGACCATGTATCCCCGGGTCACGTTGGAGGCGATGTGGTAAGGCGGCCCCCATCCCGTGTAAGATCGCTGGACGTAGTAGATGTTGTAGAGTAAATAATCCAGCGGAAAGCGGTAGCAAACATGAGGATTTCCCTCACTATCCACGGCGATGGAGGCACCAAAGTTCCAGCCGCCTGACTCGGTTTCGGTTCCCGGTATTGCTTCATGAACCAGAATTTCACCCAGCCGATTGGTTTCAGTGTAGATAACCCCGCTGTACATCGAGATGATATGGAGGTGACCCGTGTTTCTGTCGATATCAAAATCGGGAGATACACCGCCGGAGATCGTGATTGGATCGGACCACTGATGTTGTGCCGAAACGGCGACAGTGAAAAACAGGATGATCGAACATATCCAGAATAGAAAACCTTCTTTCATCTCTTCTTTTCCCCTCCAGACGAATAATGACCATCAGGCGATACGCATGGCTGAAAACAGACCATTCTTAGAAAAAAATGAATCGCTTATAATATGCTAATTATCATACGATTAAGTGACTTTATCCGAATTTCGTGAACGTAACCTAATATATAATGCACTAATTATGCCATGGAATTTTACCCGATCCCTTTACGCAATCCATTCTTATGCGTCGTATTAGTTGAAGCACTGGTTGTGTTTAACCAGTCATTTAACATTGAGCATATCATAGTAATTATTGAACGTGAACAGGCCGATTCAAAGAGCTTTAAGCGGACGATGGCTTATCCTCTCGGCACGATTGCACTCAGCAGATGTTTCTTTATTCTCGGATGACAGGCGATCAGCGGACCGAGACGATAATCACCAGTCATCAAATTTTTCCAGCGCCATGGTTTTCCATCCACTTGATACACGTCTGCTCCGGCATTCTGCAGGATGGGATAGGCGGCTGCTACATCCCAGATACGTGGATTTAACATAAGGGCACCGCTTGCCGCTCCGCGTGCCACAAGACAATTGTGGACGATTCCGCTGCCCAGGGCTAGTATCTGGCCCGGGAAGGAGAAATCGTATGTCTGATGAGCGCGCATCGAGACGCATAAGATAGAATCGGCGTCCACCCGTGGATTTTCTGGAACGTGGATTTTTTGGTCGTTCCAAACGGCTTCTTCCTGCCATGCAATGACCATCTCTTGGGTCATCGGCAGGTAGACGATTCCGTGGACGGGCTGCTTTTCGTAAAAAATACCGATGGAAATACACCAGGTGGGCAGTCC
>Ga0180438_10003130_pt1 | contig 25535 bp, 20 predicted proteins | sample SS_ome_12_FD_132455 | JGI IMG/M metagenome (GOLD analysis project Ga0180438, IMG submission 132455) | Hypersaline lake sediment archaeal communities from the Salton Sea, California, USA - SS_3_D_2 metaG | ecosystem: Environmental > Aquatic > Non-marine Saline and Alkaline > Hypersaline >... | reverse complement strand
TGAACGGCGGCCGTAACTATAACGGTCCTAAGGTAGCGAAATTCCTTGTCGGGTAAGTTCCGACCCGCACGAATGGCGTAACGAGTGGGGCACTGTCTCAACGAGGGACCCGGCGAAATTGAAATAGGTGTGAAGATGCGCCTTACCCGCAGCAGGACAAAAAGACCCCGTGGAGCTTTACTGTAGCTTGGTATTGAGTTAGGGCTTGGCTTGTGTAGGATAGCTGGGAGACTGAGAAACTGGGGCGCTAGCCTCGGTGGAGTCGCCGTTGAAATACCAGCCTGGTTAAGTTTTGACCCTAACCCCTGACCGTGATCCGGTAGGGGGACAGTGCCAGGTAGGCAGTTTGACTGGGGCGGTCGCCTCCGAAAGGGTAACGGAGGCGCCCAAAGGTTCCCTCAGGCTGAATGGAAACCAGCCGGAGAGTGTAAAGGCACAAGGGAGCTTGACTGCGAGACCTACAAGTCGAGCAGAGACGAAAGTCGGGCTTAGTGATCCTACGGCTCCGAGTGGAAGGGCCGTGGCTTACCGGATAAAAGCTACCCCGGGGATAACAGGCTAGTCAGGTCCAAGAGTCCATATCGACGACCTGGCTCGGCACCTCGATGTCGGCTCAGCGCATCCTGGGGCTGGACAAGGTCCCAAGGGTTGGACTGTTCGTCCATTAAAGCGTTACGTGAGCTGGGTTCAGACCGTCGTGAGACAGGTCGGTCTCTATCCGCTGTGGGCGTAGGGGACTTGAGGGGAGCTGCCCTTAGTACGAGAGGACCAGGGTGGACAGACCTCTGGTGTGCCAGTTGTACCGCCAGGTGCATCGCTGGGTAGCCAACGTCTGGCAGAGATAACCGCTGAAAGCATCTAAGTGGGAAACTCGCCCCAAGATGAGGTCCCCCACCGGTATAACCGGGTAAGACCGCTGGAAGACCACCAGTTTGATAGGCCGCAGGTGTAAGCGCAGCAATGCGTTCAGCTGAGCGGTTACTAACGGTCGAGGGCTTGATTCGTTTCGTTTGATGCGGTAGATGTCATGCCCGCACATTCTGTTCGGTTTTTAGAGTGCCAGGCGCGCGATAATTTGTGAGTAATTCTCTTGGTGATTTCAGCGGCGGGGTCACACCCGGCTCCATCCCGAACCCGGCAGTTAAGCCCGCCAGCGCCGATGGTACTTGGGGGGTAGCCCCCTGGGAGAGTAGGTCATTGCCAGGAGAGTTCTTTTTTGAGTGCGGATTTCCAGTGATGGTTGGTGATCCGCGCTTTTGTTTGCGCATTCTGCGGGGTTGTGCTAAAATATCTGACCACCTTGGGGCGTCGCCAAGCGGTAAGGCAGCGGCCTTTGGAGCCGCCATTCGGAGGTTCGAATCCTTCCGCCCCAGCCTGTGCGTTTTGTTGGCGATACCTTTCTCGGGGATGCTGTTGGACGATAGATCTGCTAGGCAAAGGAATACCTGCTGTTTGGAGCGATGGGCGGACCTGTGCTATCACGCGTGTGGTAGTGTGGTCGGGCGCATCGCTTCTTTTTTGCCTGGTGTTAATTGGCGAGGAGAATGTTTACGAAATGACACATGATCGCGCACAGGAACTAGCGGCTGTCATCCTGGCTGCTGGCTATAGTAAACGCATGAAGTCGCGATTGGTCAAGGTGATGCATCCGGTGGCAGGTCGCCCGATGATCGCCTATCTGGTGGAGGCGGCCAGGTCGCTGGGGGAACACCGTCCAGTGCTGGTGGTGGGCCATGGGTCCGCCAAGGTACGCGAGTTCTTGGGCAATCAGGTCACTTATGTAGAACAGTCTCAACGGCTGGGCACCGGACACGCCGTGTTGCAGGCCCGGCCTGTGTTAGAAGGCCGCGCCCAGGCCGTGCTGGTGATCTATGGGGATATGCCCTTACAGCGAGTGGAGACGCTACGTCGGCTGGTTGATCTACACCGGGCTGGAGATTCTCCGGTGACCATGCTGACGGTTCTCTCGGACGATTCGATGGGTTTTGGCCGCATCTTGCGCGATGCTCGTGATAACCGTGTGCTGGGCATCGTCGAGGAGGCCCTGGCGACGCCGGAACAACTGGCCATCCGTGAGTTGAATACAGGGACGTACTGTTTTGAGGCGTCTTGGCTGTGGGAGCACCTGCCCAGAATTCGTCTCCGGCCCAAGGGCGAGTATTTTCTCACCGATCTGATCGGCATGGCTGCCGATGAGAGTCGGCGTGTGCAGGCCTTGACGATTGACGATGTGACCGAGGTGCAAGGCATCAACACCCGTGTCCACCTGGCTCAAGCCGAGGCCATCATGCGCCAGCGTATCAACGAGCGGTGGATGTTGGCTGGGGTGACGTTGGTAGATCCCGAGACGACCTACATTGAGGCAGACGTGTCCATTGGGCAGGATACGACGATCCTGCCGAACACACAGTTGACCGGCACGGCAAAGATCGGGCGCGCTTGCATCGTCGGCCCTAACACGTTGATTGACAGCTCAGGGGTGGGCGATGGCTGCGTCATTCGTTTCTCCGTCATCGAACAGGCCACCGTCGAGGATGATGTGGATGTCGGCCCGTTTGCTCATTTGCGCAAGGGCGCACATCTGGCGCGCGGTGTCCACATGGGCAACTTTGGCGAGGTGAAGAATTCATATCTCGGCCCTGGCACCAAGATGGGACACTTTGGCTATGTCGGTGATGCGATGGTTGGCCAGAACGTTAATATTGGTGCAGGGACGATCACCTGTAACTACGATGGGCAACGGAAGTATCAGACGGTCATCGAAGATGACGCTTTCATCGGCAGCGACACAATGTTGGTCGCACCTGTGCGGGTGGGAAAAGGAAGCACGACCGGTGCCGGTTCGGTCGTGACGCGTGACGTGTCGCCCGATAGCGTTGTCTATGGCGTGCCGGCCCGTTCAAAGGCGAAAGGTGAAGGCCCCGAGCCTTCCGAGGAGTGAGATTCGTTGGGATTTGGCATGGTGGGAGAGCTGTTGCTGTTGGCTCTCCTGATCGTACTGAATGCCTTCTTTGCTGCGACGGAAACAGCCCTCGTCAGTGCCAGGCGGTCGCGCCTGCGCCAACTCGCCACCGAAGGCGTGCGTTGGGCTGACCTGGTTGAGAAACTGGCCGAGGACTCTCGTCCTTTGCTGACGACGGTCTATCTGGGCAACGTTCTGGTACGGTTGACAACCGCGGCCTCCGCTGTGCTTTTCCTCGTTCCTCCGGTGAGCGAGTGGTTCGCGCAAATCTCGGCGATCGCTTCCATCGCTACCTCCGTGGCAGTTATCTTTGTCATAGTCGTCTTGACTTTTGTGGTGCTGGTCTTTGGTGAACTCCTGCCCAAGTCGCTGGCGCTTCGCGACCCGGAAGGAGTGGCCTTGCGTGTGGCGCCGATCTTTCGGGTGGTGTTCTGGCTTTTGTCACCCGTTGTCAAGGTGCTCATGGTGATGTCTCGGCTGGCTGAATCCCTATCGGGTGGCGACCATCCTGGTGTGGGGGTGCCCTCTGTGACCGAAGAGGAGATCAAGACGATGGTAGACGCCGGCGAGGAAGAAGGCGCTATCGAAGAAGACGAAAAGGAGATGATTTTCAGCATCTTTGAGTTGGGCGACACGCTGGCACGTGAGATCATGGTGCCCCGCATAGACGTGACCGCTCTGGACGCAACGACCCACCTGGACGAGGCGATAGGCGTCGTGCTGGACAAAGGGTTCTCTCGAATTCCGGTTTATAAAGGTACCATAGATAACGTCATTGGCCTCTTGTATGCCAGAGATCTGCTGCGCCAGTTGCGGGAGGGAGCAACTGAAGTTGGCTTAAAGGCCCTGCTGCGGCCAGCGTATTTCGTGCCGGAATCCAAGGAATTGGACGAGTTGCTCCAAGAGCTACAGAAAAAAAAGATTCACATGGCTGTGGTCGTGGACGAGTACGGTGGCATGGCCGGGGTGGTGACCATTGAGGATATCCTTGAGGAGATCGTCGGCGAGATCCAGGACGAATACGATTCCGAGGAGCCCTTTGCTCAACTGGTGAGTGCAACCGAGGCCATCTGTAACGCCCGCATCGATCTGGACGACGTGAACAAGTTGTTGGGTGTGAATCTCCCAACCGATGAGGCAGACACGCTGGGTGGCCTCATCTATAACGAGCTTGGTAAGGTGCCGGTCGTGGGTGATAAGGTTCAAGTGGACAGTCTTTCTATTGAGGTGATGTCGGTCGTCGGACGGCGCATCAAAATGGTGCGCTTGGTCAACCTCTCACCGAAGGCTGATGCTGTCGGTTTGGGAGGCCGGTTGTCTCTCCAGGTCATCGCGACGGAGAACAGTCCTGATATTGCACACAGGGGGTGAGAAAAGGTGGCAAAAATTCGCAGGTTGGTGCTAGATACACTAAAGCCCCACGAGCCAAGCATCATCGAGATGGCAGCTCAACTGAGTGAGTTGCCAGGCATCTCTGCAGTCAATATCAGCATCTACGAGATGGATCGCAAGGTGGAGAATGCCAAGATCACAATCGAGGGGGAGAGCATCGTGTATCAACATGTGTTGGAGATCATCGCGGATCTGGGTGGGGCGGTTCACTCCGTTGATGAAGTGGTGGCTGGTAAGGAGATCATTGACGATGCCGTCACCCTGCAGGACTGACTGAGTTGTGTGATTTGGGAGAATTTGTGATATGAGTCCATTTTGGGAGATGCTGTACCGCCTCCGGGAGTATGACAACCTGGCCAATATTGGTGAGATTGGCCGTCGCTACTTTGCTATGAACGCCTTTGACGGAGTGCTGACCATCATCGGGGTGTTAATGGGAAACCTGACAGCCAGGGTGGAAAAGCCGCAGATTGTCGTCAGCACCGGCCTGGCCACCTGCGTTGCCATGGGCGTCTCGGGGTTGTGGGGGGCCTATCTGACTGAGGCAGCAGAGCGAAAGCGGGATTTGGATGAGTTGGGTCGTTTTACCCTGACTGACCTTAACGGCACGCGCATCGGTCGGGCGTCCCGAGTGGCTGTGGTGACCGTAGCCTTGATTGACGGCCTCGCCCCCTTTCTGGCTGCTTTGGTTGTGCTGATCCCCTTCTTTGCGGCTGGGCTTTTCCCTGCCGTTGCCTGGGCCTATTATACTTCTCTGGGGATGGCGCTGCTGGCTCTGTTTGGCCTGGGACTTTTCTTGGGGCGTATCTCCCATGGGAACCTGATCCTCAGTGGCCTCAGAACCGTCGTTGCTGGTGTGCTATCTATCTTGATCAGCCTTCTGCTGGGCGAGTAGGAGCTTGTTCGACAGAGGCCGCCGGCCGGTCTGAGATGGCTTTCGTGTCGAGGAGAAATGCTTCTGGTGCCGCTGGCTTTGAGGCTGGCGGGCAGGAGAAGACGCATCATGGCTTTTGACCAGACATTGATCGCGGCAGCGCGCCAGGCTCGCCAAAACGCGTACGCCCCTTATTCTGGCTTTGCTGTCGGGGCGGCGCTGCGGACGCGCTCCGGGCGGGTGTTTACCGGCTCCAATGTGGAGAATGTTTCCTATGGCCTGACCATTTGCGCCGAACGGGTTGCAGTGGCGAAAGCCGTTTCCGAAGGTGAGCGTGATCTGGAGGCCATCGCCGTCGTCAGCGAAGGGGCTGCCACGCCATGCGGCGCTTGCCGCCAGGTCCTGGCCGAGTTCAACCCTGACCTGCGCGTCATCGTGGCCGACGTCAGAGGGAGCGAGGAACACCACCGCGAGTTCTGCCTGTCGGAATTGTTGCCCGAAGCATTCTTGCCCGGCGATCTGAAATAACGTTCTGCCTGTTTGCTAGGGACCGCTCTCCGCTCTGCCTTGTTTCCATGCGGGGGCGGTTTCTCTTTGCCGCTTTTTCGTCCTTGCTCAACCGTTGCCCTGATGGTATAATTGACCTTCAATCTTGACTTGCCAGGGGGTGTCATGGAACGGACTGGCCTCAACGCCTACATGTCCCAGGTGCGAGAATTGGTTGACGCCAAAGGCTTCTCGTCCGACGAGGCGCAGGTCTGGCAGATACTGGCACTGATTCACACCGAGATCTCGGAAGCGGCGGACGCTTACAAAAAAGGTCGCGATTACGACGAGGTGGGCACCGAGTTGGCCGATGCATCATCCGCATCCTGCACCTCTGCTCGGCGTTGGGTGTGGACATCGAGGCGCTTTACCAGGCCAAGATGGCCAAGAACTGGCAGCGCCCGTATCGCTATAACCTCGTGCGAGGGGAGTAAGTGGAGCGTGAACCGCGAGCGACTCTATCGCACTGAAGCGATCATCCTCAAGCGGACTGACTTTGGCGAGGCGGACCGGTTGCTGACGTTCTTTACCCCGCACCGGGGCAAGTTGCGGGCGGTGGCCAAAGGCGCTCGGAAGCCGAGTAGCCGCAAGTCTGGTCACCTGGAACTCTTTAGCCACACCCGCCTGTTGCTGGCGCGAGGTCGCAACCTGGACATCGTCACCCAGGCCGAGACTGTGGAGCCGTTCCTGCCGCTGCGGGAAGACCTGCTTCGCACCACTTATGCCTATTATGCCGCCGAGTTGGTCGATCGCTTTGTCAGCGATGAGGACGAGAACCGTCCGCTGTTTGATCTGCTGCTGGCGGCCTTGGGCTGGCTGGGTCAGGGGGATGACTTGGCGCTGGTTGCGCGCTTTTTCGAGTTGCGCTTGCTGGCTCTGGTGGGTTACCAGCCTCAGTTGTTCTACTGCGTGAACTGTCAGGCCCAGGTCGAGCCGGTGATCAACTTTTTCCATCCCGGCGAGGGCGGTGTGCTATGTCCTCGCTGCGGCGAGGGTCGCTCTGAAGCCACGTCGCTGTCGCTCAACGCCCTCAAGGTGCTGCGCTTCTTGCAGACGCGCGATTACGAAACTGTCCGGTTGCTGCGCCTCCGTCCGTCGCTGCATGTAGAATTGGAAACCGTCATGCTGCGCTATATCACCTATATTCTGGAACGCAATCTCAAGTCGGTGGATTTCTTGCACCACCTGCGCCGCCAGATGCAGGTTGCGGTGGCAGAATGAGATGGATTTGAGCATGTCTACGATTTTTTGCGACGTGAAGGCTACCTGGATGAGGAGGCATGAGGTAAGGTAGTGGAGATTGCTCAGTTTCAACGCTGGCTGGAGGAATATGACCGGTTGCGTGGCTGGGATCGCATTTCGCCCAGCCAGACCTTTGTGCATTTGATGGAAGAGTTGGGCGAAGTGGCCCGCCTGTTGCTCTTTTTGGAGGGCTACAAGCCAGGCGAAGGCCGGGAAGACGAACTCAAGGCCGAACTGGCCGAGGAGCTGGGTGACGCCGCCACGTTCCTGTTCAAGATCGCCTACCAGTGCGGCATAGACATGGAAGCAGCCATGAAAGGCAACATGCCCAAGGCCGAAGGCCGTTACAGTGTCGAGGCGGGGCGCGCCGACATGGTGCGCTACGTCCAACGACAGGAGGAGAACCTGGCGCGCATCAAGGGTGAGTAGGCACAGCGCTCATTTTGTCACCGTGCCTGACCACAGGACGGTGGCCGAGGGCATTTTGACAGCGGTCAGTCGGGAAACGGATATTCCCAAGAAGGATCTGGAGGAGAAACTGCGACGCATCTAGCGTCGCTGTGTGGAGGATGTGGATGCCGTTAACCTTTCAACAGGCCATCATGCGCCTGGGTCAGTTTTGGGGCGAGCAGGGTTGTCTCGTCTGGCAACCCTACAGCGAAAAAGTCGGTGCCGGTACTGCCAACCCGGCCACGGTGCTGCGGGTGCTTGGGCCGGAGCCGTGGAACGTGGCTTACGTCGAGCCTTCCTTCCGGCCGGCCGACGGGCGCTATGGCAAGAATCCCAATCGGATGCAATACTTTTACCAGTACCAGGTCATCCTCAAACCCGATCCCGGCAACCCACAGGAGATCTACCTGGACAGTCTGGAGGCTCTAGGCCTAAACCGCCGCGAGCACGACATCCGCTTTGTGGAAGACAATTGGGTGGCTCCTGCCCTGGGCGCCTGGGGCCTGGGCTGGGAGGTGTGGTGCGACGGCCAGGAGATCACACAGTACACTTATTTTCAGCAGGCTGGTGGCTTTCCGCTGGACCCTGTCTCAGTGGAGATCACCTATGGCCTGGAACGGCTGATGATCCCCATCCAGGGCGTGCGCAGTGTGTGGGACATCAACTGGGACGGCACTCGCACCTACGGCGAGATCCTGCGCCCCAGCGAAGTAGAATACTGTGCTTACAACTTTGAGCACGCTGGCATAGAGCGGCTCAAGGCGATGTATGATCTCTTTGAGGCTGAGGCAAAGGACCTCATCGCCGCTGGTCTGGTCATCCCGGCCCATGATTACGTGCTGCGCTGCTCGCACACTTTTAACCTGCTCGATGCACGAGGGGCTGTTGGCGTCACCGAGCGGGCCCACTATTTTGCCCGTATGCGCGATCTGGCCCGGCTGATCTCGGTGGCATTTGTCGCTCAGCGTGAAGAAATGGGACATCCATGGCTAAAGCCGGTTCGAGGATCGAGGGTTGAAGGTTCACCGGTTGCGGAAACAGGCACAGCTTTGACTGAGCCGGCCACTTTTCTGCTGGAGATTGGAACCGAGGAGCTTCCGTCTGGTGACCTGGATGCTGCTGGGGAGCAGTTGCGTGCGTCAGTGCCGGACCTGCTAGACGATCTGCGGCTGGCGCACGGCCCGGTGCGTGTGCTGGGGACGCCCCGGCGGTTGGCTGTGCTGGTGGAGGAGGTCGCGTCGCACCAGGCTGACGTGGAGGAGGTCGTCAAGGGCCCACCGGCCAACGTGGCCTTCCGTGACGGGCAGCCGACCCGTGCCGCCGAGGGTTTTGCTCGCAAGCAGGGCCTGACGGTGAGCGATCTGCAGGTACGGCAAATGGATGGCGGTGAATACGTCGTCGCTCTTGTGGTGGAACCTGGCCGCCCTGCCCGCGAGGTGCTGGGCGAACGGATGACGGATCTGATCGCGGGGTTACGCTTCGATAGGAGTATGAGATGGAACGACAGCGGCGTAGCCTTCTCTCGTCCCATCAGATGGCTGGTTGCCCTTCTGGGTGAGGGAGTCGTGCCTTTTGAGTACGCCGGACTGCGCTCTGGGCGCGTCACGCGCGGGCTGCGTCCACTGGGGTCGCCTGACATCGCCATCCAGCGCGCAGAGGATTACCTGCATCTCATGGCCGAGACCCAGATCCTCATAGATCCCGTCGAGCGCCAGAGGCGCATCGTCCATCAAATCCATGCTCTGGCAGTGGAGGTTGGCGGCACGATTCCTGACGACCCGGCCCTGCTGATCGAAGTGACCAACCTGGTCGAATGTCCCATGGCCCTGCGAGGCGTTTTCGAGGAGACCTACCTAAAGCTGCCCAAGGATGTGCTGGTCACAGTCATGCGCAAGCACCAGCGGTATTTTCCCATCGTGGACGGCAAGGGCAATCTGATGCCCTATTTTGTCGCTGTCCGCAACGGCGACGACCTCTACCTGGACCAGGTGCGTCACGGCAACGAAGAAGTGCTTCGCGCCCGCTTTGCCGACGCTGCTTTCTTTTACGAGGCCGATACGAGCAAGCCGCTAAAAGATTACCTGCCTCGGCTGGATACGCTCACCTTCCAGGAGAAGCTCGGCTCTGTGGGGGACAAAGTGCGACGGCTGGAAAAGTTAATCCGGCCCATCGGCGAAATGCTGGACCTGTCGCCCGATGAAGCGACCACGGCCGTCCGTGCCGTTCATCTGGCCAAGGCCGACCTGGCCACCCAGATGGTCGTCGAACTGACCAGTCTGCAGGGCGTCATGGGCGAGCACTATGCTCTGGTGAGCGGCGAGTCGCCTGCCGTCGCCACGGCAGTGCGCGAGCACTACCTGCCTCGCTTCGCTGGCGATGCTCTGGCCCAGACCGCACCCGGCATGGCCATCGGTCTGGCCGATCGGTTGGATAGCCTGGTCGGTCTCTTTGCCATTGGCCTCAAGCCGACCGGGGCGGCGGATCCCTTTGGCCTGCGGCGGGCGGCCCTGGGCGTCGTGCAGACGCTCATGGGGCGTCAGATCCGCTTGGACCTCCGCGCGGGCCTGCGCGCTGCTGGCAAGTTGCTCTCGGTGCCCGTCGCCGAAGACGCCTTGGATGATGCCCTCGACTTTATCGTCGGGCGGCTGCGCGTGGTGCTGCGTGAGGCAGGCCACCGCTACGATGTGGTGGACGCCGTCCTGGTCGAACGGGGTCACGACCCATACCTGGCTGCTCAGACGGTCGCCGACCTGGGGGGGTGGGTGTCCCGCGACGACTGGATGGATTGGCTCAACGCCTACGCCCGCTGCGTGCGCATCGTTCGTGACCAGCCGCAAATCTACGAACTGGCTCCGTCTGCCTTTGTCAAAGACGCGACCCGCGCGTTGCACGCTGCCTACGAGCAAGTTGCGGCTCAGGTGGGGCCGGAGAGCTCCCCCAGCGAACTTTTGACGGCTTTCCACCGGATCATCCCGACCATCAATCGCTTTTTTGATGACGTGCTGGTCATGGCCGAGGATCGCGCCCTGCGTGAGAATCGCCTGGCCCTGCTGCAACGGATCGCCGCGCTCACGGCTGGCATCGCAGAGCTGCAGGTGCTGGAGGGATTCTAGACCAAAAAACGCCCCTTGCTCGCGTCATCGCGTCAAGGGGCGTCACTCTGCGTTGGAGGTCATTCAGGGCTTGATCTTGTGCCCATCACGCCGCTGGAAACTGTGTGTCCGGGCGCACCTGCACCAGCGTAGGCCCCTCGCCGGCCCGCCATATAAACTCAATGTTCACCGGTGCACCCCACCGGTCAGCCACCTTCACGATCAACCCTCCCAGCTCCCGGGCTTCCTCCTCTGACAGCGCAAGGCCCGCTGGAGACGTCTCGGGCACCGTGCCCCCCTCCTGTCCAGTGACCCGGATGTGAGGCGGAGGCATGGGCTGAACTTTTACCTCTGCGCCCTGTAGACTGTAGAGATCGCCACCATAACCCTCGACGACGATCTGTCCGGTACCGAAGGCGGCCTGGATCAGTACCCCCGGCAACGTCGGCACAGGAGAGTGGCTGAAGGCCACGCCGGAGCGATCCTGGGCTGAGACGGGCGCCATCGGCTGGAGGATGACGGCCATCCGCGGCTGCGGTGCTTTATTCTGGGCACAGTATAGCAGAACCTCCCGGCTAAAGTTTGAGGCCCACACTTGGCGTATGGCGTCCCACAGGCTTCTGCCTCGCGGCACGGAGAGCAGCGTGAAAAACTGCCCGGCAAAGCTGTAGCGCGCGTTGTCCTCGACCGTGGCCGAGGAACGGACAGCCCACTGGGCTGGCTCCAGCGGCAGATCGGTCAGCGCCGCACCCACGCGATTGGTGATCGTGGCCCGGCGTAGCGCCTTGACCACTGTCGAGCGCTGTGGTTCCAGTGCCTCCACTGCTCTTTGCGCTGCCGCCCAGTCGTCGGTCAGGAGGCCGTCGATAGTCTTCTCTATGACGGCGATGGCCCCCTCCAGCCTGGCTTGTTCCACTGTCTGGTCGAAGCTGGCCGTGCTGAGCACCCAGGTGGGTGGCACCGGGAAGCCATTGGTTGCCAGCCAGTAGAGGCTGCGTCCTTTGCCTCCCACCGCCGCCAACGGTGGAAGCGATTGTCTGTTGCCGGTGCCCATGGGCGTAAACAACGTTTTCATCATTCCAAAACCTCCGCTGTGCCGGTATTGTCTTCACGCACGCGTGTTGTCTGTCCTGCAACTGGAAAGCTCAGCCCTTCACTTCGAGGGTATCGTCTCCCATAACCGGGAAGGGCCACTCGCTCAAACCATGAGGGACAGCCACGGTCTGTGAATGCTGTACATTTCCAATCCCTTGAATCCTCTCGCCATTTCCCTCCCACGTGATCTGAGCAACCATCTCCGCGTCAGCGTTGACCTGTGCTCCTCTTGGATTAACGGGCATGACAAATGCCACCGGGCGTTGTACACTCAGAGTATGTGTCTCGCCGTGGTCGGTCGTGACGGTCAGTTGGGCGGCAGTGACGATGTGCTGCGGGTTCTCTTTTTGGGCTACCACGTCCACCACGCGCTGAACAGTTCCCGTCCGATCCAGGCGCATGACCCCTTCTACCAGTTTGGCCTGGGGGGTTTCTGCACAGGCCAGGTGAATCATGCCGCCGGGGAGGTCTGCCAGCACCAGCCAATAGCCTTGGATGATGGCCCACTGACGCGTTCCCCAGGTATGGTCTCGTGCTCCATGCACGCCGGAGAGGGGCACTGTCTGGCCGTCTGCCATCAGATTCCCTGTCACCCGGCCCAACTGTTCGTAATGCATGAACCCTATCTTTTTCGTGCTTTCGAAGCTAAATGTCTCGCGAGTGGCTGCAAAGGTCAAATTCATACTTATGCTGTGTTCTTTTTCCCAGTGCAGGTTGGTCAAATAGGGAGGGCAGACTTTGGCCTGACGATGAGGCCACATGATAGTCTGGACCTGCATCTCGGAAAAAGGGTTGGTGACCTGAAAGACACCCTCGTCGTCGAAAACGGTGGGCACCACTGAGGCGTGGTACCACACCTCCCCATGTCTCCAGTACAGTGCAGAGGCACGAAAGACCCTGCCGCCATTGAGGAGTGGCCGGCGGTTTACGTACACAAAACCGCCCGCCAGGTCGGAACGGGTGTCAGTATACGGGACGGCGAAATGAAGGTACATGGCCTCCTGCCAGTACACCGGGGCGGCCGAAGGAGGTGTATGATTGAAGCGTTCAACATCGGGAGACAGGTCAGGGTGCATGGTCACGTGTGCCATTTCACTATCCCCTGCTCGCAATCCAATTCCACGGTGGCGCCATCGGGAATGGCGGCCACGGCCTGCATCACATTCACCAAAGCGGGAATGCCATACTCACGGGCGACGATGGCGGCGTGCGATCCGACACCGCCCACTTCGGTGATAATACCTCCGATAGCGCCGAATGCGGCTGTCCAGGCCACGTTTGTGACGCGGGTAATCAGTATCGGGGCGCCATCTCCTTCACCTCGCAACGCCTCGAGCTTTTCAAGCGCCGCCCTGGGGTCGAGGGCCACTACCGCTCGTCCTGTCACGCGGCTACTCACCCCTTGGCTAACAATCGTCCCCGTCAACTCCCCCCGCCGGACTTCCTCCTCCGTCATACTGACGGGATGGACGACGCCGGTTGGTGGATCAACAAACAGCGTCTCGACAGGCGTCAAGGCGCGCCAGGTTTCCCATCGGATCTTTCTTGTCTCCAGCGTCTCCGGCTCAACGGCAATGCCGTCCCGAAGCCACTGGGCGATTTCCTCGACGGTCATAAGCCAGGTCACCTCTGGGTCGGGCAGCATTTTTGCCGCCTTCAGACACCATTGCCGATAGACGTCAGCCATCCTGACCGTGGCATCCTTGGTGGCCTCGCGAAGGGCGGCATTGCTCTGTGCCGCTTTGGCCCGCCGGTCAACGTTCTTTCTGTGAGATTCCGGCACCTGGGCCCATCCGGCTTGCCTGGCCTTTCTCGCCGTTTCGCGAGGGTCAGTCGTACCCTGAGCACGCATGGCACTCAGGATGACCTCAGGTTCCTCGTAGAACCTCGGAGAGGAGAACTCCATCTCGTTGAATCCTCTATAGCCGCATACCTCGAGAAACTCGTCCACGAGCTTCTTTGTAACTGGGTTTGTGGTCAGCCTCTCCCAGGCGTCATCAGCCGTCAGATCAATCTCCTGACTGATGCTCGCAGCAGTCAGTTGATAGAGCATCAGTGTCACGTGGCTCGATATGATCCCTCCGCCACCGGCGACAATCAGCGAGGGATCCACGCCCACTTCCTGGCAGGCTTGCTCTAACTGGGTCCAGCTCTGGGTAAACATCATTGACGCCAGGAGGTGAACCTCCCACAGGTGAGACAAACAGTGTGTCAAGGGATCAAGCAGGTCGGCGAGGTCTTGTGGCGACGTTGCCTCGGCGACTCGCTTGTTCCACATTGCTATCTGGTTGATGTCTTTGGCCCGTGCGCGGGCGCTTAGGGTCCGGCTTACTCTCGGCAGCCGGAGCACAATTCCCACCGCTATGAGCAGCCCTTGAAATTTCTCCAGAGGGGTCCTGGGGCGGGTTATCTCGTCGGGCAAGTAGGGCCACACCTCTTCCTTTTTCACACCCGCACTCTCTAATTGCCAATCGGGCAGGCGCAGCATTGTGGAAGCCATGGCGTCTACGCTCAAGTAGACCATGCCGTTGTGGATGTAGATGAACTCTAGGCCGGGTTTGACCGGGATGCCAAGCTGTCTCAATGCACCTGTTGTTCCCACATCGCATGCCGTTTTGAGGGCTCGTGTTGGCCACGACACGACTTCCGGCGCGCCTTCCCAAGTATTCATACCGCTGATGATCATTCTGATTCCCTCCCAAAGGCTAGCTAGACGAATAACAAGCTAACTTTGGCCCACACTTGGTTGCGGGTCAAACCGATTCTCCTCATGGATGGCCGAGGAGGCAAAGTCCCATTTTTCAATCCAAGATCTCTACGACACCCTTTGCGCCGTCCACGCGCAGGCGCTGTCCATCCCGCACCAGGCGCGTCACCTCCGGGATGCCGACGACAGCCGGCAGGCCATTTTCCCGGGCGACGATGGCCGCGTGTGAGATGACACCGCCCAACTCGGTGACGACCGCACTCAATCGTCGAAAGAGACCCGACCAGGCGGGGTCGGTCATCCGCGTGACCAGCACGGCCGGTCCCTTCAATTCAAGCAGTCGCCGCCCGGCATCCAGCGGATCGTTCGTCACCACGGCAATCCCTTCGGCCAGATCGCTACCCGGGCTGGCGGCGATGCCTTGCAGCCGGGTGGCGGTGAGAGGGGATGCCCCCTGCTCCGGTTCTTGCTCCTCTACCGGCGCCCAATGGCGGGTGGCAGGATCATACCACAGCAGCTCTGGCGGTGGGTTCTGTTGCAGGTGCAGTTCATGCTGTGCCCGACGCCGATCGAGAATCTCTTGTCCCACCCGCTGCTCGCCCCGGCTACGTACGAAGGACAGGAACTCCTCGAGTGTGTAGAACATTGTCGTGTCGTCGGGATGATCGGGGTAGAAGTGACGCGCCAGGTGGCGCGCTGCCAGCCCATAGGTCGCCTGGCGCAGCGCGATGTTGCTCTTGGAATCCTCTCGCCAGGAGATGAGCTGTTGTCCCCAGCGCAGCACGCGCCGCCACAGGGACCGCCCGACCGGATTCATCCGCTGCAGTGCCTCCAGCGCAGCCTGTCGGCTCGCCTCGGCTCGCACCCCCGGTGGCTCGCTCTCACTCAGTTGTCCCGCCACAGCAAGCAGGATATGCTCGGAGCGGTCGGCCAGCCGTTCCGTTTCGAAATCGGCCTCGAAGCCAAAGCCTCGGTGGCCGTACTCCCTCAAGAACGTCTGGGTCGCGGCGACCAGCGGGGCTGCCTCGGGCAGCGCCTCATAAGCGTCCAACTCGACGACGCCGTCCTGCAACATGCGGGTCACCTTCGGCCCACACACCTCGGCTGTCTGGCGCAGTTCCCAGATGCGCTGGCCGATCAACGAAGTAGCGGTCTCCTGCCCGACAAAGAGACTGAGTAATTGGGGCGCTCGCTGACGCAGGATGCCGTCCAAAGTGGTGATGGTCAGCGCGACGACGATGTGTGCCCGGTCGTTGTCCCGAGATCGGGCATAGAACTCGGGCTCAAAGAGCGACCAGATGGGTGGGAGAGGGTCGCCGGGCCCTTCCCGCAACTGCCAGTAGATCTCTTTCAGGGTGCGATCCAGATCGGACAACCTGTGACGGTAGTAATCCGCGGCCCACAGATAGACGCGACGGAAGCGCCCGGGCAGCCGCAGTTGCCGGCCCACGGGCGCTCGAGCGGTCTCCTCCACCAGGCCGGACGGCGCCCCCACCGATGGGGGGTCGAAAGGCACCACCGACCCCATGTTGCGGGCATAGTAATTGATGTTCAGGTAAAGGCGACCCTGTATGACCTCCGTGGGCTTTAATGTCTGGTCAAAGTCCGAGGTATCCCCTGCCAACTGGCTCAGAAACCAGCTGATCTGAGCGTCCAGGCCAGCCTCGGTCATCGTCACGGTCACGGGCACTGCAACGCCCGTCGACTCCTGGGTGTTGTGCCCGCTCAACAGCCATCTCGTCATGTCAATCTCCTTGCCTGATCTAGAAGGCCTACGAATTGTTCTCCTCCGGGAGAGATAAAGAGCGCCGGTCCTATTTCGTCCAGGTACAGATCACCTGGCCGGGGCGCATCGCGGAAAGCCTCCTCGCCAGCCGGTCCCAGGTAGGCTACCAGGGGTGCCACCAGACGTTTCACGTGCCACGTTCCCATGCCCGCATCTGGGTCGTCCAGTCGCCAGCCCTCGCCCACGGCAGCCAGTCGGGGGGTATGAACAGGAATGAACTGACTGTCAGGGGTGGTGAGCTGGCCAAAGTACACCTGCTGATCTCCCATCTCGATGATGACCACGTAAAAGTGGCCTGGAACGCTGGCTATCGTCCAGCGAGCCGCGGCTCCCATGGGTCGTTGCCCCCAGCTGTGGTCTCGGTAGCAGATCAATTCGCCCGTCCACTGCTCCGCGGCGATCTGCAACCGGCCGCTCAACCGGCCGTCCTGCTGTGCCTGCTGGTAGGGACCAAAGCTGTAGCGGGCGGGCGGGCCCGTGGCAGCAAAATCCAGGTCCAGTTCAGCCAGCGATGCTTTCTCACCAGAGACTTGTCGCACCGTTGAATGGAAACTGCAGCACCACGCCTGCCAGGGTTCCCGGCAGGTCAGGGTCAGCGAAGAGCCAGAGGCATCGGTGACCCTGACCTGGCCGTCCGGGAGGGGTGCGTGCTGCTGATGCACCCACGTGCGGCCGCCGATGTGCAGCGCTACCAGCTCTAGCACGGCATCCCGATCGAAAAGCGTCCGTATGAAGCCAAAAACGGTTCCATCTGGAGATGTGAAGGGGAAATAGAACGCCTCGTGCTCGTTGGGTTCGAGGGGGTGACGATGATCCTCCTCGGGGGCAAGGGGAATGTCACGGTCGGGCATTGTGTGCGTATTTGGCTGTGATGTCAAGTGCTTGTTTCCTTCCATGTGGACGGCTATGAGCCCCTCCGAGCCAATCATTTCGGAGGTTTGCCCCTGAAATGCGACAGTTCGACCCGGTATGCCCAAGGGGAAGGTAATTACCGACCTGTCCAGCCGTGGATGTGCACATGATGTGGGCTGTGGGTCACCCATTTTCGTGGTTTGACATCCTTGTCGGGCTGGACTATACTCTTCACACACCCTACTAGTATACCACATTTTTGAATATCCTGCCACTTTTGCTCTGATGAAATCTCTTTCCAGGTGAGAATCTTTACGCCAAATTTACGCAATTGTTACCGAACTTTAACACACAACTGGATAAAAGTGTAGTATAGTATAATGGTGTACAGGAGAGCATAGAAGAGATTAATTCAGAGCAGATGGCGTGGGGGCACGATTTATGGAAGAACTGATGACGCTCCAGGAGGTCGCGTCCTATCTCAAGATGAGCCAGCAAACTTTGTATCGCCTGGCTCAACAGAGCAGGATACCGGCGCTAAAAATCCAGAGTCGTTGGCGATTCCGGCGGAGCGATATCGAGTCCTGGCTGAGCCAGGAGGGCAATGGCACGGATGCCACGCATATCCTCGTTGTGGACGACGACCCCGACATCGCCGATCTGTTTGTCGACATTCTTCAGTCCAGTGGCTATCAGGTCACCCCTGCTCTGACCGGGCAGGCGGCCGTCGAGGAGGTCAGACGACAATCCTTTGGGCTGATCTACCTCGACTTGGTGCTGCCGGACATCAGTGGTCCAGAGACACTCAGGGCCATCCGGCAGATTGATGACTCGGCCAGGGTGGTTGTGATCACAGGCAACCAGGGAACCGATTTGCTACAAGAGATCCTGGAGCTTGGCCCTTTTACCGTACTGGTCAAGCCATTTGGAGCTGCTGAGATCATTGAGACGGCCAAGATGTTTGCTCTAAGGGGAGTGTGAACGGCAGGAGAGGCTGTGCCATGAGTGGTCCCAAAATTCTTTACATTGAAGACAATTTCGAGAACCGCATCCTGGTCAAGCGAGTCTTGGAGGTGGAAGGCTATGTCGTTTTGGAGGCGGACGATGGCCCCAGCGGCATGCGGATAGCCCAGCAAGAGGAGCCTGACCTGATTCTGATGGACATTAACCTTCCAGAGGTTGACGGCTACGAAGTCACGGCCAAGTTATGGCAAGTCCAGTCGCTGGCCGGCGTGCCTATTGTGGCCCTCACCGCCAACGTGCTAAAAGGGGACCGGGAGCGGTCGCTGAAGGCTGGCTGCGATGGCTACATTCAGAAGCCCATTGACGTGGATTTGCTACCGGCGCAGATCGCTGCCTTTTTGCGCGAAACCCGCTGGAGGTGACCCAGCAGTTCGGAACACCTTGCGGGATCGCGTACTGGGCTTTTTTCCGAGACATTTCAGGGGCGTGTTGCCAAGGGGAGGAGTGCTGAAGGGGAACGGCTTCCCTTTTTCTGTTGATGGGGTGGGTGTCACCTAAACAGGAGAGTCCCAATGGGAATTGAACCATCGGATGCTCATGTGTTGGTTGTCGAGGACAATCTGCACAACTATCTCTTGATCACGCGTTTGCTCTCGTTCCTGGGTGTCAAACACCAGGAGTGGAAACGCTCAGGCCAGCATGTACTGGAGATGGCTGATCGCATGCCTCGTGTGGACCTGATTCTGTTGGACATCCACCTGCCTTACGAGGATGGCTACGAGGCGCTGAACAAACTGCGGGGCAGTTCGCGCTTTGCCGACACACTCATTGTGGCTGTGACTGCCGATGCAACTCGGGCCAACATGCAACGTGCCAGAGAGGCCGGCTTTGACGGCTTTATCGGCAAGCCGATAGATACCGATCGCTTTTTGAAACAGATCAGGCTGATTTTGCAGGGAGGTCAAGTCTGGGACCTGGGCGCCGAAGGCGTGCCAGAAGTTGATCGCTCAATGTCCCTGCGGGGCAATGAAGAGTTGTAAGTAGTGGCGACCTTTTGTGGTATTGGACATGCTTGATTATTCTTCGTCAGGTGGACAGGTGCGGACGATTACCGGCATGAGGGGAGGGCTGGGTCGAACGTTGCTCTCGGCCTTTTTGCTGTTGACCATGGTTCCCCTGGCAGCAATCAGCTTTTTGGCTGTGAACTGGGCGCGGCGTGACCTGCGGCAGGAAGTGGCAGCCAAGCTTGTGGCCGTCGCTCAGCTCAAGGAAGCGGAAATTGAAGCCTGGACTATGTCGTTGACCATCCAGTTGGATGCGCTGACCGATAACCCCGTCAACCAGCGCATTCTGCTGGATCCTCTATCTGCTGAACCAAGCGCTGAGGCCGAGTATGTGGCACGACGCACCTTGGAGTCGGTCCGCAACACCAGTGCCTTTGATGAAATCGGACTTTTGGATACGGACGGGCAGGTGCTGGTCACTTCTGATGTTCAGCGGCTGGCCCGTTTTGCGCACCTTGTTCCTTCTTTGGCTCCTTCGTGTCTGACAGACCCTGTCACGGGCCAGTCGTTGATCTTGGCCTGGTGTGCGGTTCAGGATGACAGTGGAGACACACAGGGTTATCTGATTGGGCTGGCCGACCTGGGCGTCCTGGATGCCGTCATGACTCACCAGACCAACCTGGGAGAGACGGGTGAGACCTATCTGGTCAGTCCAGGGGTAGTCCCGTTGACGGCCCTTCGTTTTGCTTCCGATGGCAGTATCCTACAGTCTGGCGTATTACACACTGAGGCCGTCGAGGCGGCGTTGTCGGGACAGGAAGGGGTCGAGCTGTACATTGGCTATTACGGTGAACCGGTCATTGGCGCTTATCGTTGGTTGCCCTCGCTCCGGGTAGCTCTGATCGCCGAGCAGACCCAGAGTGAGGCTTTTGCCCGCGACGATGCCCTGGCTACCCTGCTCATCGGTGCAACGTTGGCCGTGGCCTTGATCACGACGTTGCTGGCCGCTGTCATTACCCGGCAGCTCAGTCGCCCCATCGTGCAGCTGGCGCAGACCGCTGTCAAGATCGCTGGTGGCGATCTGGAGCAGAGCGTGCCGGTAAAGCGGCGCGACGAAATCGGCGTTCTGGCACGGGCTTTCAACGTCATGACGGCCGAACTGCGGTCGCTCTACCATGACCTGGAGCGAAAGGTTGCCGAACGTACTCGTCTACTGAGAGAAGCCAATCAGCGACTGCGCTATCAGACGATGCAACTCACCGTCAGCGCCGAAGTGGGGCGCACTATTACCTCTATTCTCGATCTGGATCAGCTGCTGCAAAAAGTCGTCGAGTTGATTCGCAATAGCTACCGTCTCTTGCGCGTGACTATCGTTCTGCTTGACGAAAGCGGGCGTCACATCGTGCGGCGGGCGCGCGTCGGCTGGGAGGACAACCAACGAGGTTCCATCGGTTTGCACACGGTCCACCTCGGTAGCCTGTTGGGGCAGGCAGTGGCGGATGGACGGCCGCATCTGGACGATCTGCGTGTCAACCTCGCTATCCCACTGCGGGCCGGCCAGCGCGTTATTGGCGTGCTCAAGCTGCAAACCTACCAGAGCGAGGAATTTTCTGAGGAAGATGTGAACGCTCTGCAGAGCCTGGCCGACCAGATCAGCGTGGCCATTCAGAATGCCCAGACCTATGCTGTGGAAAAGGGCACCGTGGAGCGATTGCGCCGGCTGGACAAGATGCGCACGCTATCTTTGAGCAACATGTCGCGTGAATTGGCCACCTCGCTCAACTCGATCATAGGCTTTTCCCGTCTTATCCTGAAAGGGGTGGATGGCCCGCTCACTGACCAACAACACTCTGACATCAGCGTCATCAATCGCAGCGGACAGCACTTGTTGGGATTGCTGGACGACATCCTGGAACTCATAGACCTGGAGAGCGGCGCCCATCCTCTTGACCAGACATCAGTCGAGCTGAATCAGATCGTGGCCGGTGTGATTGACGAGATTGCTTCTCTGGCTCAAGACCGGGCGGTGGCCTTGCGCTCCGAGTGCGCGGCCAACCTTCCCCTTTTGCAAGCTGATGGGGCACGTCTCCATCAGGTTTTGACTCACCTGGTGTCTAACGCCATCGAAACCGCCGATGGTGATGCGGTGACGGTGGATGCCTGGCTTGCCCGCAATGGAGACAAGGAAATCGTGGTCCGTGTTGCCTCTGAAGGCTGCACGCCCATGGCTTGCAGCGATGATGGCGTTAAACAGGCTCTCAATGGCCTGTCTGATCAAGATCTGGTATGGGACGGCACTGATTCCAGCATCAAACTGATCCTGAGCAAGCGAATCATCGAGTTGCACGGTGGTCATCTTTGGGTGGGTGGCGGTCCGTCACAACCGGCAGCTTTTGTCTTCACGTTGCCCGTGGTTGGGGTTTCTTCTCATTCTCGTGCTGATGACCAGATCGGCGGCCAGACGGAGAGTATCCTATGACTTTGCCGAAGACCATTGCTATCGCCAGTCAGAAGGGGGGCGTGGCCAAGACGACCACCTGCTTCTCGCTAGGGGGCAGTCTGGCAGAGCAGGGTAAGAGTGTGCTGTTGATCGACCTGGATCCCCAGGCGCACCTCACCCTCTCGCTGGGCCTGCATCCTGAAGAATTGCGCCACACCATCAGAGATGCTTTTCTAGGCAATACCTCCTTATTGAGTGTCACCCGCGAGACCGGTGTGCCTCTTTTGGATCTGGCCCCGGCCAACGAGGGATTGAGTGTGCTGGACAAGCTACTCTATGGCCGGCCCAACTATGAGTTTTTCCTCAAGAACCGTCTCGATAGCACGAACACCGACTATTACGACGTGATCCTCATTGACAGTCCGCCGTCCTTTGGCACGCTGATGCTCAATGCCCTCACCGCAGCCAATCTGCTCATCATCCCGACCCAGTGTGAGTTTTATGCCAGCCGCACGCTGTGCTACGTTTTGCAACTGGTACACCTGATACGACAAAAAACGAACCCGGACCTGGCGTATCGCGTGCTCATTACCATGTTCGACCGGCGCAACAAGATTTCGCATGTCATTCGCGAACAGTTGGAACGTGCGTTCTCCAGTGCGCTGTTGGAGACCACCATCGAAGTGGATACCAGACTGCGCGAGAGCCCCGCCTTTGGTTTGCCCGTTACGCTTTATGCCCCAAGCACGCGCGGGGCGGCGCAATACCGCGCACTGGCCCAGGAGTTGATGAATCATGTTTGGCAGAGACCTTGAAAGTCGGCTTGAAGACCTGTTTTCTGATGCATCTGTCCCCCCGGCTGATGCAGGGGAGACGGTTATTCCGGAACCCGTCGATCTCGGTCGGCCAGAGGCCGAGTCGCCCGACTTGGCTGCGGTCAGGCCTGAAGCCGAAGGCCGAGCTGAGAAAGCAAAGACCGCTCCTGTGTCGGCAAGACAGCCGGCCTACCGTGCCCCTCGTTGGGTGGGCCGGACGTCTGTCGAAGGAAGAAAGCTCTCACGTTATCGCCTGCGATGGTCTATCGCCTCCAAACTGACGGCTGCCTCTGTGCTGATGATTCTCCTGGTGGTCCTGGCTGGAGGTGCTGGTCTGTGGCAAGTGTGGCGCATCGGACAGGCCATGAGCGAGGCCTTTGCCAAGGCGGAACAGCGGAGCTGGGTGGACAATCTCTCGGCCGCTGGCTACAGGTTGGTCGCAGCGCTTGATCATCTACTACTGGAAAAAGAATATGCGATCACCGGTGAGGAGATCCAGCCAGCGCTTGGTACGCTTGGATTCTATGTAGAGGCATTAGAAGAAAGCAGCCAGGAGATGAGTTCTTCCGCTCTTTTCGTCGACACGCGTCTGGTTTACGAGGATCTGCGCCGGATAGTCATCGAGGCAGACCTGCTTGCACGCCAGGAGCGGTGGACAGAGGTGGCTACTGTGGTGGAGCAGCAAGCCAGGCCGGCCAACGACAGAATGAGACTTCTCACCATCCGCCTGGCGCAGCGAGTGAGTCAGGACGCGACGGAAGCGACCCAGTTAGGACTCTTTGTGGCTCGTCAGGCGGCGGCATCGGTCACAGCGCTAGTAGTTCTGGCGGCGGTCATTGCTGTCGTCTGGCGGCAGGTCGTGTTTCACGCTCTTGGCAGGTCCATTGCCGACCTGCGGGAGGGCGTCGCACGTATCAGCGGTGGCGATCTCGACCATGTGCTACACATTCAGACTGGCGATGAGGTTGAGGAACTGGCCGCTGAATTCAACGCGATGGCCGCCGAGTTGGCTGATCTGATAGGCACCCTGGAACAGCGGGTGACCGATCGCACTCGTGAGATCGACCAGCACGCGGCGCAGCTACGAACGGCCGCCGAAGTTTCTCGCGCCGCTAGTTCGTGGCTGGAGACTGAAGAGTTGATCCGTCAGACGGTGAATCTCATTCGCGATCGGTTCGACTATTACTACGTGGGTCTCTTCTTGTTGGATGCTTCCAGGGAGTGGGCCATATTGAGAGCAGGCACCGGCCATCCTGGCCACGAAATGCTGGCCCAGGGATACAAACTGAAGGTCGGCGGCAATTCGATGATCGGCTGGTGTACGGCTCACAGCCAGGCACGCATCGCTCTCGACGTGGGTGCGGAGGCCATTCGCTTTGACAATCCGCTGCTGCCGCAAACTCGCTCTGAGATGGCCCTGCCGCTGATTTCTCGCGGCCGCGTCATCGGCGCGCTCACCGTGCAGAGCGTGAAACCACAGGCCTTTTCCGATGACGATGTCGCTGCACTGCAAACGATGGCCGATCAGGTGGCCAACGCGATTGAGAATGCCCGCTTGCTTCAAGAGACGGAACGTCTGGCCCGTCGCAACGAGCTTATTTCCGTCGTCACTGGCAAGCTGCGCGGCGCGCTTGGCCTGGAGGGAGTGCTTCAGACGACCGTGCGAGAGCTCGGGCTGGCACTCGGCGCTTCGGAGGCGGTGATTCGACTGGACGTTCTGGCCGGCAGCGATGGTCACGGTGAAGGTGAGGGCAAGGCCCTGAAGCAGCGCCCTGTCGAGCCTGTTGAGGGGTCACATCCTGAACCTGTCGAAGGGCCACGTCCTGAGTCTGTCGAAGGGTCGCAGGAGGTGCTGTCATGAATTGGATTGGACGAATCCTGGCCCCGCCAGTTTTTGAGGACGAAGACAAAACGCGCGTCGCTGGCTTGCTGAATGCCATCCTACTGGCGCTGGTGATGGTGGCGGTGCTATTTGGCCTCTTTTCTTTCATTGGGTTCCTCAGACAGGAGTTTGCCTGGGCATGCTTGCTCGTCACGATCATAGTGCGATGGGGCGCGCGAGCCTTGATGCGCCGCGGCCGCGTTCGACTCACCAGCGTGTTACTATCGTGTGCGGTGTGGGCGGCTTTCACCTGCATGGCCCTTATCACCGGTGGGTTGAATAGCTCTTACTTGACCACCTATGTGACAGTCATTCTCCTGGCTGGCTTGCTCGTGGGCGGCCGTGCCGCGATTGCCTTTGCCGGTTTGAGCATTGTAGCAGGGTTGGCACTGCTCTATGCTGAAATCGGCGACCTTTTGCCTCAGCCCTTTCTGTCTGACACGCCATTTAGTATTTGGGCAGTGCTGACGGCGAACTTGATCGTGGTGGCTGTCCTACAGCACCTTGCTACCCGTGGCATCGAGGAGGCGCTTGAACGTGCCCGCAGGAACGAACGTGCTCAGGCCGCGGCCAATCGGGAACTGCAAGCCGTTCGCGCTTTTCTCGAGCAGCATGTGGCCGAGCGTACGGCAGAGTTGGAACGTCGCGCCATGCAGCTGCAGGTTGCCGCCGAGGTAGGCCGGGTGGCGACCTCGGTACTTGACCTGGACACGCTGCTGGATCGGGCTGTCAACCTCATACGCCAGCGGTTCGATCTCTATTATGCTGGTCTCTTTCTGCTCGACGAGATGGGTCGCTGGGCCGAGTTGCGTGCTGCTACCGGCAACGTGGGTCGCCTCATGCTGGAGCAGGGGCACCGCCTGGAAGTAGGTGGCAGTTCAATGGTGGGCTGGTGCACTGTTCGTGGCCAGATGCGCGTCTCGTTGGACGTAGGCGAGGAGGCGGTACGCTTTGACAACCCCCTGCTGCCCAACACGCGCTCCGAGGCGGCCCTGCCGCTTGTTGCTCGCGGGCGAGTGATCGGCGCGCTAGACGTGCAGAGTGTTGAAGAGGCCGCTTTCCCTCAGGTGGACGTGATGGCTCTGCAGACCCTGGCTGACCAGATCGCCGTTTCCATTGACAACGCCCGTCTCGTGGGCGAAGTCCAAGGCAGCCTGGCCGATGCTCGGGCCGTTCACCGCCAGTACCTGCGTGAAGCGTGGGCGAGTTTCACCGCTGGCCAGGCGTCCGCCACCGGCTATCGCTACGTTGCGGGCGACGTAGAACCTGACGCGGAAGGTTGGCTGCCCGCCATGATCGATGCTCAGCGTCAGAACCAGGTCGTCATAGCGCCAGATGAGGACGGGGCGACCACGCTCAGCCTGCCCATCGCGCTGCGCGGCGAGACGATCGGCGTATTAGGCTTCAAGAAGGACGACGAGGGCGAGTGGACG
>Ga0180438_10003128_pt1 | contig 25545 bp, 14 predicted proteins | sample SS_ome_12_FD_132455 | JGI IMG/M metagenome (GOLD analysis project Ga0180438, IMG submission 132455) | Hypersaline lake sediment archaeal communities from the Salton Sea, California, USA - SS_3_D_2 metaG | ecosystem: Environmental > Aquatic > Non-marine Saline and Alkaline > Hypersaline >... | reverse complement strand
GAGGAGGATGAAGAGCGCAATGATGGCAAACAGCCGGACGTACCGTATATCGCTGTTGGGCTCGACTTCATTCGTGGTGCGGGAATGAAGATGAATGTCCGGGACTTTTCTGAAACCCAACCCGTCGCTCTGGCTGGGCAGAACGGTGATGCCCTGATCGTTTTGCCAGCTCTGCAGTCGGCGATCCAGGAATTCAGGGATGCGGGCAGTGATATCATCAATATCCGTACTTTCGGACAGGCGTGCGTACACCAAAACCACATTATCGGAAAAGTTTGTGGATCCCCAGAAGTAATCATTTTCACCCTCGCCGTAAAATCCCTTCAGGGTTATATACGAAGCCAGGAAATCAAAATGAATATGAGAATTTTGAGGCGTGTCCTCCATGACGCCCGTGACGTTGAACAAAAGGCGATCATCCACGAGAAGCTGTTTGCCCACCGCATCGTCCTGCCCAAAGTATTTTTCCGCCATGGACTGGCTGATGACCATGTTGTTCGGCGATTCCAGCGCCCTCTCCGGATCGCCCTGAATCAGGGGAATCGTAAAGACTTCGAAGATATCGTGTTCGGCAAAGAAGATATGATTCTCAACAAAACGGCGATGCTCATAGCTCACCATTCCCTCGCCAGCATCAAAGATACGAACGGCATGCTCGATTTGCGGAAAGTCGTCTTCCAGCAGGGGTATGAAGGAGGGGGCAAGGGTAGCTCTCCGGAGTGCCACCGACCCGTCAGACCACTGCAGATGAATGCGTTCGATCCGGTATATGCGGTCTTTATGAACATGGTGCCTATCAAAGCTGAGCTCATACTGAACATACAGCAGGATGAGTATGCAAACCATCATACCCAGAGCCAGGCCGGCAATGTTGATGAGCGAATAACTTTTCTGCTTCAAAATCGTCCGAATCGCAATCTTCAAATAATTTTTTAACATATGCCCTCCATCACGATGAAAGCACTTCAAACAAGACTGTAACCATATACCTGTTCACTTCGTTAGACTGTACTGTGATGAAATGGTTGCCAAGTTTCGATTCAGTATTTTCGATTTCGAGGGTGTGCGATAATGCACGTACGAACGAATAAACTCATGGGAAATGAAGGACTATATGAGGATGTACGATGATTGGGAGAATCGATAGAAACGTTCGGTTTAAAAACCAACAGAGCCTCATGGCATGGACTCTGTGATCAGCCGACACACCGTATTTAACACTCGTAATAAAGGAGACAAGATCGGACGATGATCGTTTGCCCGTCCTCTTGCCTCATTCTACCTCATCGCAACGAAGTATAGAGAATGTATCTTGCGATAGACCGATATTCAACGTATCCCTTCGGGATGAATCATATCCCCTTGTTTTCCCGTATGCTGTTGTGAAAAGGATAGAGGGTCCATCAGAATGACGAAACCGGACGAGATCGTATTATACAGCACTGATCGGTTTATCCAGCGAAGCCGGTTCTATGCCTTTCGGAAAAAATACATGAAACCCTCATATATCCTGTGTATCCTTTTCGTCGTCACTATCTTTGCGATGAGACTCATCTTTCGAGAAATCCCGCCCACAAACGTGATCCGTCACATCTCCTATCGAAGGAATAGAATTAAAATCATGCTCCAGCCGGAAACAGTCATCACTGAACCTGTCTATGAATTTGGCCGTCTCTCGGAGAATGAATACTTTCTCGATGTTTCGGACAGTCACATTCAATATGAATACGAACGCCAGTACGAGTTTGGCGACGTCTCACGAATAGCGAGCCAACGGCTCGATAAAGGAATCAACAGGCTGGTATTCACGTTTTCTGCGTTGAAGGATACGCCCGACGTTGCATACATCAACGATCCTCCGCATTTCGACATCCATTTCAATCGATACCTGGACGATACATTCATCGTAGTCATCGATCCCGGACACGGGGGCAGTAACACAGGCGGCATTGGATCTACGGGCGTGATGGAGAAAAAAATCACCCTGGCTATTGCTCTCCGATTGCACCAGTATCTAAACAAAAAAGAAAAGGTCAAGGTTTTTCTGACCCGGACAGAGGATCAGGATGTGGGTTTGCATGAACGAAGAAGGTTGTCCAATTTTTGGGAATCAGACCTTTTTATATCGATTCACACCAACCATGCCCGGAACAAAAAGGCGAACCATACGGAAATCTACTATGCCAGTACGCATAGTCTGCCCACGGCCCGCATCTTCCGAGATAAGCTGCAAGAGACCTTGAGCAACGGCAGAGGCCTGATCCGGCGTCGCGGTTTTGCTGTTATCCGGGGGAACACGGCCCGCATGGGCGCGGTTCTGGTGGAAATCATGTTTCTTTCCAACAAGGCCGGAGAAAAATTCTTAACCAACAGTAAAAACCAGGACACCATCGCCCAAAGCCTGTACCAATCCATCGATCATGTTCTCCGACAGGCAAAAGAATAACACGCGTCTTGCTATCGTTTGGGCCGATTGGAGATTGTGCCCTAGCACTTCTTGCCTACGCCAGTTATCATTCGTACCGCAACGAATCCGCCGGATTCGTCAGAGCCGTCTTTATCGACTGGTAGCTCATGGTCAGCAAGGCCACCAAGAGAGCCAGCACACCCGAACCGAGAAAAATCCACCACGCCATGCTCGTCCGGTAGGCAAAACCCTGCAGCCAGCCCTTGAGCACAAAATAGGCCACGGGCCAGGCAATCAGGTTCGATACGACAACCCATTTTGTAAATTCCTTGGAGAATAAGAGAACGACACTGGGCACGGAGGCACCCAGGACCTTGCGCATTCCGATTTCTTTTGTTCGTTGCTCAGCCGTGAAGGAGGCCAGGCCGAACAGACCGAGACAGGCGATAAGAATGGCCAATACGGCAAAGATTTGGAGTAATGTTCCGGTTCTTTTCTCGTTCCGATACAGACTTTCCACGGATTCGTCAAGAAAATGAAATTCGAATGGATAATCTGTAACGGTCCTCTCCCACACCGATTGGACTGTGTTGATGCCTTCTGAGATATTACCGGACATCAGGCGGATAATGGCGTACTCGATTGCATTCGTATTGACGGCGATGGCCAGGGGTTCTATTTCTGAATGTAGGGACTTGAAATGAAAATTTTTCATCACACCCACGATGGGTCCATCAACGCCCCAGAAGTTAAGGCGCTCGTTGACGACAGATTCCATTCCCATGATCTTCTGGAGTACCTCGTTGATGACAAAAGCACCCGCTGTATCCGAGGCAAACGTCCTTGAGAAGGCCCTTCCGTCGGCCATGTCAATCTTCATCGTCTCGATATAATCAAAATCCACGACGTTAAAGCAGACACGCAAATCCAGTTCAGGATCTTTCCCTTCCCATTCGGCGCCCCCTGAATCGGCAGCGATGAAAGCCGGCCACAGCCAGCTCCCGGATACATTCAGAACATTTGCCTGTCTTTTCAGTGCTTGTTTAAGCACGTCGTAGTCTTTGATCGAATCGCCCCGGAGCGGAATATAAATCACGTGTTCCTTGTCGTATCCCAGCTTCATATTCTGCATATACGTGAGTTGATCGTATACAACCCCGGTACCAATGATAAGGAAAATGGAGAGACCGAACTGAAGGATGACTAAAATTTTACGGAACAGACCACTCTTGACGCCTGCGCGGAGAGTTCCCTTCAACACCTTTACGGGCTGAAACGCGGACAGTAAGAGTGCGGGATAACTCCCCGATAAAATCCCGGTAACGAGCGTGATGGCTATCATCCCCACGATGAATTTCAATTGAAAGAAGTCATGAACCGCGAACCTTTTTTCCGCTAGGGTACTGAATGACGGCAGAATGAGAGCCGTCAAGAGTAAGGCAAACACAAGGGCAAGACAGGCCAGCAGTATAGATTCGCTGTAGAACTGTCCGATAAGGTTCAGTTTCGTGGCCCCCACAACCTTGCGCATACCGATCTCTTTCGCCCTTCCTGCCGACCGGGCAGTAGCCAGGTTCATGAAGTTTATACAAGCGATGAGGAGAACGACGAAAGCGATGCTCGTGAATATATAGACGGATTCCATAGAACCCGAGGTCTGGCCGGAACCGGAATGCCGGCGTAAGTGGACGTCTGTCAACGGTATGAGCATAACCTGCGTCATCGGACCCTCGTTGAATTCCCTTAAACTCTGGGCATCCTGGAAGGATTCTTCCACGTGTCTGTGACGGATCTTGGTAATTTTTTGGTTGATGTCAGGTATTGATGCATTCTCTTGAACCTGGACGAGGGTAATGATAGAATTGGCACGCCAGTTGTCCTGATACTGGCCGGTTTCTTCCGTGAAATCAAACGGAACCAAGATGTCGAATTGGAGATAAGAATTCGTGGGCACATTCTCGAATACACCCATGACCGTGAAAGCATGTTGATTATTCAGCGTGACGATTTTTCCGATGGGTTCTTCACTCCCGAAATACTTATCAGCGATCTCCTTTGATACGATCAGCGAATGAGGTTCATCGAGAACCGTTTCCGGATTTCCCAGTATCAGAGGATACGTGAACATCTGGAGGAAAGATGGATCGACAGCCTTGACGCCATTCTCGAAAAAGGCCTTCTCCCCGTATTTGAGGAGAACATTGCCCAAACCCGCGTACCGCGTCTGTTCAACAATTTCGGGGACTTCCGATTTGATGCCTGGCCCCATGGGATAGGGAGTCGGATACACATGGTAAACCTCGCCGGAGTAGAAAAAATCCTGCTCCACTTTATACAATAGATCGGCGTTTTCGTGAAAGCGGTCGAAGCTGAGCTCATCGAAAACCCAAAGCAGGATTAAAAGACAGCACGTCATCCCGAGTGCCAGTCCGGCTATATTGATGAACGAATACCCCTTGTGTTTAAACAGGTTCCTGAAAGCCACGGTCATGTAATTCTTGATCATGATCATTCTCCAGTAAATGGTTTCAAACAGATAGATGGGAAAGAACTTGATAATTTGTTTGGCAATCCACAGATTCGCCGTGCCCCTTCCCTTCTCGACGGCAATGTCATGATAGATTTCTTGATTATCGCCCGCCAAGTATTTCCGATCTGCTTTGGGCAACACGAGATTGAGAAGCCAACCGGCCAATTTAGGAATGGTGTAATGTCTCTGGGTCATCATATTCCTGCGTATTAAGCATCCTGAACGGGGAGTACGATACCCTCCCAGAGTGTATCCTGTATTTGTTTAACCTCGGCCAACGCCTCGTACCCTTTGGCCGTAATCCGATAGAATTGAATGGCCTTCCCGCCCCTCACAGAGGTGGGTTCACCCAAATACGTCTCCAGGTATCCGTTCAGGTTCAGCCGCTTCAAGGGCACGTAGATCGTACCGACATCCAAGTACTTACCCGTCATTTCTTTGAGCGTCGACCGGATATTGACCAAATAGGCACTGTCCCCGAGATGATGGATAACCAGCAGGATTTGCTCTTCCTGTCTCGTCAATGATTTCATCGCTTCTCCCTTTATTCATAGCATGATGATCATCGTTCAGACATGTATACGGCCATTTCTTTGAAAAGTTCAAGGTTATTCTAATAAAATTGGCCCACGGCTTAATCCGTGGGCCTCCTATCATTCATACCGCAGCGATTTTGACGGATTCGCCAGAGCCGCCTTCACAGACTGATAGCTGACCGTCAGCAGGGACACGACAAGAGCGAATGCACCAGACATAAAAAAGACCCACCATGCCAGGTTCGTTCGATACGCATAACTCTGCAGCCAATTCCTCATGACAAGATAAGCCACGGGTAAAGCGATGGCGTTTGCCGCGATCACCCATTTGGTAAACTCCTTGGAGAACAGGAAAACGATGCCCGGCACCGAAGCACCCAGAACTTTCCGTACTCCGATTTCCTTGGTTCGCTGTTCGGCCGTGAAGGATGCCAGCCCGAAAAGACCTAAGCAGGCGATCGCGATGGCTAGAAAGGCAAACGCCCGCAGCAACGATCCCATACGCGATTCAGCCCTATACATACGGTCAAAATCCTCATCCATAAAATGGTAGTTGAAGGGGTAATCGGGAATCACTTGCTCCCAGGTCGATTGCACAAATTCCAGGCCCTCTTGTATGTTTCCAGCAGCCAGACGAATAACCGCATAGCGGATTCTCTCCGGTCTGACGATGAAGGCCAGGGGCTCAATCTCATATCGAACTGGATGGAAGTGGAAGTTTTTCATCACACCCACGATCGTACCATCGACGCCAAAAAACGAAAACCGCTTCCCTACGGCTGACTCATCGCCCATGATCCGGACAACTTCCTCGTTGACCAGAAAGGCGGTGGCCGTATCCGTGGAAAAGGTCTTGGAGAAAGGTCTACCCTCGGCCATCTCAATCTTCATCGTTTCGATGTAATCAAAATCCACTCGGTTTTGACCGATGAGAACGCTGAGTTCCGGGTCTTTACCGTCCCAGTCGGCGCCGCCTGAATTGCTGCCGATATGTGTCGGTGAATGACCCGTTCCACTGACGTTAACCACCAGAGGATTCCTCAACAGCGCTTCTTTGAATGTGGGGTACGACTGCGGCGTATTACCGCGCAGGGGAATATAGATCATGTGTTCTTTATCGTAGCCCAGCTTCTTCGATCGCATGTAACTCACTTGCTTGTATACAATCCCCGTTCCGACGATCAGCAGGATAGAAAGCGCGAACTGCGTGACCACAAGTACTTTCCGAAAGACGGTACTCTTCATGCCTGCCTTCAGCGTTCCCTTTAAGACCTTGACCGGCTGAAATGCCGAGAGGAATAATGCCGGATAACTGCCGGAGATCACGCCCGTAATTAGCGTGATGCCACCCATACCCGCCACGAACTCCCAACGAAACAGGACATTCAGACCCAATTCCTTTCCCGCCAGTGTATTGAATCTTGAGAGCAGTGAGACAACCATAATCAGGGCAAATAATAGAGCAAGGAAGGACAAAAGAATCGACTCACCGAAGAATTGTCCCACCAGATGCCGTTTGAGTGCACCCACTACCTTGCGTAATCCCACTTCCTTGGCGCGGTTTGCCGAACGAGCCGTGGCCAGGTTCATGAAATTGATGCATGCGATAAGAAGGACGAAAAGAGCGATGACGGTAAAAATGTAAACGTATTGAATATCTCCCATGGGCTTGCCGTAACCAAAATAGCTGTGAAGATGGATGTCTGTCAGTGGCATGAGCATGAACTGCGTCAACGGGCCTTCCTGGAATCGTCGAAGGCGTTCCGGGTCTTCGATGGTCTCTGCGACGTGTCGGGTAACAATCTCAGTCATTTTCTTGTTGACGTCGGGTACAGAGGCTTGATCGTGAAGCTGTACCAGGGTGGTGATGGAGTTACTGTTCCAGCTATCGCTGTACCAATCCGATTGGCGTACAAACTCGAAGGGGATCAGCATATCAAATGCGTAGCTCGAGTTGCTGGGTATCTCTTTCAGCACACCCGTCACCGAGAAGGAATACGTATTATTGATTATAACGGCCTTGCCCAGCGGGTCTTCGTCACCGAAGTATTTCTGAGCCATCTCTTGGGAAAGGATCAACGAATGCGGTCCGTCCAACGCCGTTGCCGCATCTCCTTTAATGAGCGGGAACGTGAACATCCGTAGAAAAGACGGATCCACGGCCCTGATGCCATCTTCAAAGAAGGCCTTCTCCTGGTACCTTAGGAGCCGTGTACCCATCCATACATACCGCGCAGCATCCTTTATCTCTGGAATCTCAGCTTCTAAACCCGGTCCCATGGGATAGGGTGTCACGGTGACATGATAAATATCGCCCGAGTAATACTGATCCTGTTCGACACGGTAAAGGTGTTGCGCATTCTCGTGAAATCGATCATAGCTCAGCTCGTCAATCACCCAGACCATGATGAATAAACAACACGCCATACCCAGGGCTAAGCCGGCCACATTGATGAACGAATATCCCTTGTGTCGAAAAATGTTTCTTAAAGCGGTCTTCACATAATTGGAGAACATGTCCCCTCCTTTCCAGATGAGCCGTAACACGCAACAACGCGAAGTAACGGCAGGCCGTCATACGCTTCAATTTTTTAGACGCAAAAAAGACAGGAAAGGTTGTCATGTTCAGGGAGGATGAAACTTCATGGTATTATCACTCGACCTACAGCATTCCAGCGATTCTGTTCGAAAGTATTCAATAAGATTTCCTCTTAGGGGTCATGCGTCTTACCTTTACTCTGACGCGTCTTAAGATATACTTCAACATCCGATTCGTCAAGGATAGCTGGAATATTATTCCTTGACAAACAGACGAAAAGATACTATCATAATGGACATCCAAAGGAAGGGAATTCCATCATGAATCGTGAAAAAGAGTCTGTGCAGAAACCGGATACCATCGATTACGCGTTTCCCGTGCCCACGACCCGCTTCGATCAAAAAAACGAGATGTTCAAGAGAAGAGCCTGGGATGAAAACATCATACCTCATGCCCATAAACTCTACTCCCAGGTCAAGTATCAAGATAAACAAGGATATCGTAAGCTCGATTATGCTCTGAGGAACGCCTCATGGAATCTGGAGTACGGCTTCGGATACGGAACGATGCGGAGTGACTATGGACTGTACTCCTGGACCGATGTGGCTGAAAAGGCCAAGCGCTTCATCGAAACCGGAGGACCGGTGACGCACACACCCGAAGACCATATCCGTATCATCAAGAAAGCCGCCCGGTTACTCGGAGCCGATCTGGTGGGCGTCTGCCGAGTCCATCCCAACTTGATCTACTCCCACGAATACGATCTCCTGCATGGGGATCACAAACCCCTGGACCTTCCGGAAGGATGCACCCATGCCATCGTGATGGCCATCGAGATGGATTATAATACGATGAAGCATTCCCCCGATGCCATCGCCGGGACGGCCACGGGACTGGGGTATTCCAAAATGGCCTTCCTCGCCAACCTGGTTGCCGCCTTCGTACGGGGCCTGGGATACCGGGCGATCCCCTCCGGGAATGACACGGGTCTGTCCATCCCCCTGGCCATGGCCGCGGGTCTGGGAGAACTCGGCCGGAACGGCCTTCTCATCACAGAAAAATACGGTCCCCGCGTCAGGATTTGCAAGGTATTCACCGACCTGCCCCTCGTCCACGACACGTATCGCCCCTTCGGTGTGGCGCAGTTCTGTGAGTCGTGTAAGAAATGTGCCGATCGGTGTCCATCGGGGGCCATCAGCCATGACGGGCCCACCACCCAAGGCCCGTCCTTCTCCAATCATTCGGGCGTGGAGAAATGGTACATCGATCCTGAGCGGTGCTTCTTATTCTGGGTCAAGAACTGGATGGACTGCAGTCACTGTATCAAAGTCTGCCCGTTCAACAAACCGCAGGGCTTTTTTCACGATACCGCCCGAGTGGTCATTCGGAAAATGCCCCGGTTCAATCAGGCGCTGGTCTGGATGGACGATTTGCTGGGATACGGCAAGCCAGTACAGAGTAAAAATTTCTGGGAAATATAACGCAACTTAGGTTAAGAGTATGTTTATATATCAATATTTATAAACGACGAAGGAGAACAACATGGACAGGACCAGACGCATGGGATCGATTCTGTTGATTATCTGCTTATCGTTTGCCTCGGCCGAGGAAAACGTTATCGATAATCAAGGATGTACCGTCATCGGCGTTGGCAAGAACGCCACCGTCGACGGATCGGTGATTACCTCTCACACCGATTGCTGCAGCGAGTGCCGTGTGCATGTCGTGCCGGGACGGACGTTCAAAAAAGGAGATATGGCTCCCGTCTACTGGGGTATGGTTCATTTTGGACGCGATGACGAAAGGGCAGGCCGGCCCTTGACCGACTACGGGAAGGTGATCGGGACGATTCCCCAGGCCGAAAAGACCTACACGTACTTCCACACGGGGTACTCCCAATTCAACGAGCATCAACTGGCCATAGGCGAATCCACGTGCAGTCAAAGGGAGGAACTGGCCACGCCGTATATCGAAGGCGTCACCCGTCAGATCATGACCATCGAGCAGGCGCAGGTGTTCGCCCTGCAGCGATGCAAAACCGCCCGGGAAGCCATCGAGTTGATCACAGCGCTCGTGGAAAAATACGGCTTCCTGCCCTCCTGCGGAGGCGCCGAGGCGCTGTGTATTGCCGATCCTCAAGAGGTCTGGGTCCTGGAAATATTCAGTGTCGGCCCGGATTGGGAGCCGGATAGCGGAGAGCCGGGAGCCCTCTGGGCAGCCCGACGGGTACCCGACGACCATGTGACCGTGATTCCTAATTATGTACGCATCCGCGAAATCGACCTGACCGATCCCGATTTTATGGCCTCGTCCAATTACATGCAGTTCGCCATCGACCACAGCTGGTACGATCCTCAGTCTGGAAAACCCTTCGTATGGCAGGAGGCCTACGCCCCACCCATTCGCGAGGGAAGCCTGTCTCGCCTGTACCTGGTCTACAGCGACCTGGCACCAAACCTGAAGCCATGGCCCCGCCGGAAAATAAGCGGCCCCACCGGCTCGTCCACCATGTACCGTCAAGGATACGAAGGAGCGGCGTTCTATCCGTTCTCCATCAAACCGGAGAGGAAGCTCTCGGTGCAGGACATCTTCGCTTTTCAACGATCCGTGGCCAAGGGTACTATTTACGATATGGAAGCCGACCGCGCCTGGCTCGTGCCCAGGGGCAAGGATCGGTTCGTCAAGAGCCCCTTGGCTACCCCTTTCCCCGGTTACCCTTTGATGGAACTCCTGCGCATCACGAGTCACCGGAACATCGCCGCTCACGGGTATGGGATGGTGGCCCAACTCCGCGATGCGTTGCCCGATCCCATCGGCGGTGTCTACTGGTTCTACGTGGATAATCCATACGTCAGTACATACGTGCCCATCTATGCCGGCGTTCAGGAAATTTCCCCGCTGTACAAGACGTACGATATCCAGAAGTTCGATGAGAACTCCGCCCGCTGGGCCGTGGATTTCGTCGACAACCTCCTCCACCTCCGCTGGCAGGACGCCGTCAAAGACCTGGAGGCCATACGGAATCCCCTGGAAAAATCATTCTTCGATGAACAGGCGGATGTTGAGAAGGAAGCTCTGCGGCTCTTCGAAAAGAATCCAAAAAAGGCGAAGGACTACCTGACAATGCTAACCCGAACGCGAATGGAACGGGTTGTGCAGATGTATCGGGACCTCAGGAACACGTTGATTACACAGTACACCAACAGCGTTTATTAACGTCATACCGGATAAGACGCTGGGGAAGCATGCCTCTGATTGGACTTTGTAGCTTCCCCAGTAAACCTCTAAAGCCATTTTCTACGTTGATCAGATCAATAAAAGGTACTTATTCGTATTTCAGCGCCTGCGTGGGATTCGTCCGTGCTGCTTTGATTGCCTGAAAACTGACCGTCGCGATAGCCACACCAAACGCCAGCACTCCAGAGAAGACAAACATCCGCAGTCCAATACCGGTGCGGTAGGCAAAATTCTCCAGCCACCGGCTCATGAGCAGGTACGCCAAAGGCCATGCAATCACCATGGATATAAGGACGAGTTTGATAAATTCTCTGGAAAGCAGCAGGAGGACATTCCCTGTATTGGCACCCAGGACTTTCCGCACACCGATTTCCTTGGTACGCTGTTCCGCGGAAAAGGCCGCCAGGCCAAAAAGACCGAGACACCCGATAATGACAGCCAGTATGGAGAAATATGTGAACAGCTTCCGCATCTTGATTTCCGAGGCGTAAAGACGATTAAAATGTGCATCCAAGAAGTAATAATCGAACGGATAATCGGGAGAGAACGAATGCCACGTGGCCCGGATAAATTCCAGCGTGCGCGGGATGTCCTGGGAACGAACCTTCAAGATGATATTCTCGTAAAAGGACGAACGCATGGTCAGGGCCAGAGGGCCGATGGGCTGATGGAAACTGGTAAAATGAAAATCTTTCATCACACCGATGACCCTGAAATCGATAGACTGGTTTTCCCCGATAAAATAGGTCAGTTTTTTACCGATGGGAGCATCCCATTCAAAACGCTTCACCGCTGTCTCGTTCACCAGAATAGCCGTCTCGGCATCCGTCGTGAATGCTCGTGAAAAATTCCGTCCCTGATGGATTTCGATGCCCAGTGTCGGTACAAAATCGGAATCCACACGCATGTGAGCGATAATCTGACCTTCCTCACTCTGAGATCCCTCCGGGAAAAATCCTTCTCGATTGAAGTTTTCTCCGGGTAGATGCCTGGAAGCCGCCGCTTTCAGTATGCCCGCATGTTTCAGCAGCTCCGATTTTATCTCCTCCGTTTTTGTCGTGATATCTGCATCTCGAATGGGTATCACGACGATCTGCTCTCGATCGATGCCCAGCTTTTTGTTGCTGATGTATTCCATCTGATCGGCAATGATGAACGTACCCGTCAGTATCGTTATGCAGATCACGAATTGTACGACGACGAGCACACTGCGGAAAAGCGCGCTTTTTGCACCCGCACGCAGCGAACCTTTTAACACGCGGCTCGGCGTGAACGAAGACAGGAAAATGGCTGGATAAAGGCCAGCCAGTAATCCGACAAATAGCGCGATACAGAGAATTCCCATCAGGAAGGATGCCGTAAAAAATTGGGCCATCGTCATCTCAATTTCGACGATCGCATAAAAATATTTTGATGAGAGGACAACAATAACAGCCGCCAGTATGAGTGAGAACAACGCCGTGATAACCGTCTCGCTCAGGAACTGTCTCACCAGTTGACTTCGGTACCCACCAATCACTTTTCGTAAACCCACTTCTTTAGCCCGGTTCGCCGATCGCGCCGTGGAGAGGTTCATGAAATTGATGCAGGCGATGACCAGGATGAACAGGGCAATCCCCGAAAAAATATAGATGTAAGAAATATCGCTCTGCGGTGCGATCTCATAAATGAAATCGGAATGTAGATGGGCATCTGTCAGAGGTTGCAGATAGAACGTCAAATCGGTCTCCATTTGTATTCCCAGGAACTGCTGCATGAATGCGCCCAGGTATTTTTGTACAAATGCCGGCATCTTCTCATTGAACGCTTCTGGCGATGCTCCTTCCTCCAGTTGCACATACGTAAAATAATTAAAATTGCCCCAGAAATCCATATTATATCCCAGCTGACGCATTGTGAGAAATGAAGCAAGAAAATCGAACCTGAAATGAGAGGCCGCGGGTATGTTTTCGATCACGCCGGTGACGAGAAAATCGTGCTGGTTTCCGAACCGAAGCGTCTTGCCAATAGGATCATCGCTGCCGAAATACCGTGTGGCCGTCTCTTTCGTCAAGACAACGGTGAACGGATCGACCAGTGCACGGGAAGGATCGCCCTGGATAAAAGGAAGCGTAAACATGCTGAACGTCTCGTTGTCCGTAAAAAACCAGCGATCCTCATAAAATTTATTTTCTCCGTAAAGCACCAGGGTCTCGTCTTCTTGACGAAATCGAGTGGCATGAATCACTTCGGGATAATCCTGCATCAACGCCGGTGCCGCAGGATCGGGTACGCTGACAAGCTTCAAGTACCGACCCATCACGTTTCCTTCGGCAGCCACTCGATAAATATGTTCCGCATTTTCATGATACCGGTCATAGCTGAGTTCGAACTGAACGTAGAGCAGAATGAGGATACAGCATGCCATGCCGATGGCCAATCCGACGATGTTGATGAAGGCATATCCCTTATGCTTCTGAATATTCCGCAGAGCAGTTTTTGCGTAATTCGTAAACATGACAATCCTCCAGTACCAGGTTTCAAACATATAGCTCATCAAAACGAATCCCAACTGACCCATATACCAGAGCCAGGCCCATGCGATTCGTGACTGCGCGGCTCGTTCCCGGAATTCTTCTTCAAGGTCTCCGGCAATCGATACCTTGGACGGGGAATCGGAAACCCTGCGAATAAGCCATACGGCCAATCGTGGTGGTTTTCTTCTATCGGTGCTCATGTCCCGTTTCCAGAATCGAACGACAGGTCGGATAGACCTTCCCAGATATCCATCTGGAGCTGATAGGTCGATTTCAACGCTTTCTTACCTCGATCCGTCAGATGGTAGTAAATTTTACTGCACCCGCCACGCACCGGTGTCGGATCGCCGACGGTTCGCGCGACATACCCTTTTTTCGTCACCTGTTCCAGCGTAAAATAAAGGGCACCGTACGAAACGGTTTTTCCCGCCATTTCTTTAATTTGTTTTCGAATCTTCACGCCATACGCATCGTCCTGAAGCCGCCATATGGCCAGCAAAAAAATCTCCTCCTGCCGTGTAAGCGTTTTCATGCCATTTCCTTGGATTGTAATACTTACTGGAATACAGTATATATACGATAAACCAGCAGGTATTGTTACATAAAAAAAGCATTTCGATAGACCAAGCATGATGAATCTCTGCTTCAGTTCCTATTTCCGATTTTCTCCGATAATCCTTTAAAAGGATGCTATTATCTCCGACAAGACAGGTGCCCGTTCTTGGAACCAAATCATCACGAATGACGTACATAAATAAAATTTTTATTTGTAGTCTCACTAGCTTATCTTTTAGATAGTTATGATGAGATCATATCCGACGTATCGACAACCAAAAAAATGATAACCACCGTCGAAGGAATTTATGTATAGACATGAGCGAATCCTCAGTATCCTTCTGATAGGCATACTCTGTAAGACTGCACTTTCGGCCAACGATCAGACCATCAGCGGTTTTATCAAGGACGAAACCAACGGCGAATCTTTGATCGGAGTGAATGTTTACATCAAAGGAACCTCTCTCGGAGCCACGTCCAACAAGAGCGGATACTATATCATCAGCAGCGTTCCTACGGGAGGGATCACAGTCATCGTGTCGTACATGGGATACGAAAAACAAGCGTTTCCATTGACGATGAACCCCGACGAGCCCCGAGTCCTTAATGTCGCGTTAAAACCCGAAGTTTTGATGGGAGAACGACTGGAGATCGTGGCGGAAAGATCGTCAAAAAAGGAAGTCAAGACGAGTCTATTGAAAATCACACCCCGTCAGCTCCAGACGGTACCCCAGATGGCCGAGCCGGATTTGATGCGTATGCTCCAGACCCTTCCGGGCGTCTTGACAATCTCGGAATTCTCCAGTGGACTCTTCATACGAGGCGGCACACCGGATCAGAATCTCATTCTCCTGGATGGGACGGAAGTTTACAACGTCAATCACCTCTTTGGCATTTTCAGCACGTTCGACGTGGATGCCGTCAAGCAGGTCGACCTGATCAAAGGAGGATTTCCGGCTCAGTACGGAGGCCGCATGTCATCCGTGCTGGATATCACCAACATGGACGGCAATCAGAAAATGTTTGAAGGGAAAGCCTCCATCGGTCTTATCAGTGCCAAGACCTCCCTTCAGGGCCCCCTGGGAAAGGGCTCATGGTTCTTCTCAGGCCGGCGGACGTACATCGATGTCATCCTCAACGCGGCTAAACAAATGACATCGGGCGAGGACCTTGAAACACTGGAGATGATCCCCGATTATTACTTCTATGACACGCACTTTAAGCTCTATCAGGATATCAACCACCGGAATAAGGTATCCCTGACAGCCTACATGGGTCGGGACAATATGCGATTTTCCGTAGATCCCATGGACATGACGTTTCAATGGGGAAATAAAACCGTGACCGGGAAATGGACGCACATCCTCAATCAGAATGTCTTCATCAACGTCTATACGACATTGAGTCACTACAATATATTAATGAATGAAGACGATGCCCTGGCCAAGATCCGTTTCGACAACACCGTCGATGACATCACTCTAAAATCAGACATCGAATATTTTCCGAATGTCCGTCACACGGCACGGTTGGGTTTTATCTTCAAACACCTAAACTCTACATACGAGCAGCAGCAAAACCTGTCCAGATACATCTTCAAGAGCAACAGCACACAATACAGTCTGTATCTGCAGGACAACTGGTCGTTGACATCCCTCCTCAACCTGCAGATGGGTCTGCGACTGAATCTATACGAGCCACGAGAGTTCATCAACACGTTCGACCAGGTCGAATACCGGGGAGATATAAAGTGGAACATCGAACCGCGTCTTGCGTTTCAATACCAACTCACCGAAAACACTACCCTGAAGAGTTCCTGGGGCCGATACCTGCAGTACCTCACCATCGTCCCCTTCGGGAATGCCGACTTCTCCTTCATGGACATCTGGTTTCCCTGCGACAACAGTTACCTGCCCGGCACAGCCTACCATTATATCACAGGAATGGAAACCCGGCTGCCGTGGGACATCCAATTCGATATAGAAGTCTATTACAAGGATATCCCCCATGTGTATGAATTCAATCCCAACGCAAACGAAATACCCACAGGCCGGGATTTATTCTATTCCGGCAGAGGATACGCCACCGGCATGGATATCTATCTGGAAAAGAATATCGGTTCCCTCTCCGGCTGGCTCAGTTACGCTCTGGGCTGGACGAAACGAAAATTCCCGGAACTGAACGATGGGAAACCGTTTTACCCCAAATACGACCGGCGGCATGCCTTGAGTCTGGTGGCCACATGGATGTTTTCGAAACGCTGGAAAATGAATTTCACCTGGACTTACGCCACGGGTCAGGCATTCACCCAACCCGTGTCTCATTACGAGGTTCAGTTACCCGACCGGGACGTTCCTCTGGTCATCGGAGAGGAAAGAAACATCTCTCGCCTGCCGGCCTACCATCGCATGGATGTCGGTATTCGGCGCGACAGTCCACCTAAGAAGGGTTTGCTCAAGCAATGGGCTTTCTATTTTCAGGTTTACAACCTGTACAACCGCCAGAATATCTGGTTTCGGCGTGTCGATCCGGAAAAGTATCCACCGGAGATCACAGAGATTGCCATGCTCCCCATCATTCCGACTTTCGGATTCGAGCTCCTCTTTTAATATCATTCTGATGGTATGGAAGGATAGTTTCATGTATAAACGACTTCAGGTTTTCATATTTCTCATCTTAGCATGCGGCATGCTGTACCTGATCAACTGCGTTTCCTCCCCGACAGAGCCCGGATTCCAGGAGGACCTCATCATCAACGGGTACCTGGTCGTCGGCCACGGCGTGGATTCCATTTTTGTGAGTAAATCCTTGCCCATCGCAGAACCCTATGACGATACCCAGGCCGCTGTGTCCGGTGCATCCGTCATGATCTCTGCGGATGGTCACTCGTATCGGCTTCTGGAGTATGACGATACACCCGGAGCGTATTATCTCCATGAGGATACCCTCACCATCACACCGGGGAAACAATACGACCTTGAAGTTCGAGTGGAGGACAAAGTCCTCCGGTCTTCCACCGTGGCCCCTGAACAGGTCCACATCGTCAGCCTGAACAACGACACAGCGTATTACCCCTATCCAGAGTCATCCATGAGTCCCCGATTTCAAATAACGTGGAATCCCACGGAACATACGGCCGCCTATGATATCTCTATCATAGCGAAGCCACCCTACGAGCTAGTGGATTTCGGGATGGAAAAACTAGTTGAGAGCATTCTGGAAGAGTACGATAACGATACCCTGCGGGCGTTCAGACCCGTGCATGATTTCCCAGTGAACAACAATCAAACATCCGCAGAAATCTCATGGTATGCATTTTCTTACTATGGGGATTATACCATCAAGTTGTATGCTATCGATGAAAACTTGTGGGACCTGGTGGCCTGTAATGTGGTGTATACACCCCAGTCCAGCGAGTTTGAACAGCCCGTTTTCAACATCGAGGGCGGTCTCGGCATATTCGCAGCAGTTTCAGTGGATTCTGTGCACGCATTCGTTAAACGCCAGGAATGACACTGCCATCCCGATACGAATATCGACAAATCGAGGGATGATGAAACCATTCTCAGGACAGATTGGGTCGTATTATCTGTAATACTTCTCCATAATCCTTGCAAATGTAACACGTTTTTATTTTATTACACGTACGGATATTCTCCTGACAGAGAACATTCTTTGAAGGACAATGCATGAAGACCATGAATCTCTTCGTTGTGGGTTTGATGTCCTCGTCCCTCATCGCCATGGAACTGGTGTGGACACGGCTTTTCTCTGCAGAATTCTTCTACACCTTTGCGTTTCTGACCCTTTCTCTTGCTGTCATGGGGCTGGGTCTGGGTGCGCTGGTACTGCACCTGTGGTCCGGATTGGACAAGAAGCCATCCCTGGGCGTACTCCTGAGTCTGGCCGGGATGGCCATCCTCATCGGACCGATGCTGGTTTTTCGCCTCAACCCGGATTTTTCCCGTCTCTTCTCCAGCATCGCTGTTATCGTTACATTTATCCTGACCATCTTACTTCTGAGTTCTTCTTTTTTCTTCGGCGGTATGGCTCTGGCTCTTCTCTTCAAAAAAAATCATAAAGAGATGCCGCGCCTCTATATGGCCGACCTTTTAGGCGCAGGCGTCGGTGTCGTCATGGCCATCCTGCTGATGAACGCATTCAGCACGCCCGTTACTGCTTTTCTCATCGCCCTGCCCATTTTAATCGCATCGTTTATGAGCAGCCATGGCATATGGAAACGGCTTCCCGCGCTCCTCATCGTGGCCACGTTGATCTTGTCCGCCTTCGTATCATCGTCCCTCCAGATCGAAAGAGAAGAAGAGGCGCCGGTCATCTACACTCACTGGGATGCCATGGCACAGATTAAGGTGCACGACTATGGCCGGTTTCGCGTCATCAACACAGACAATGCCTCCAAATCACCGGTACTCCCCTTCGATGGCAATTATAGGGCATTCGCGTATTTTGATCCACAGTGGGAGCTCGATGTTTCTTACCTAATCAAACGATTCCCATCGTGTACGTTCCTTTCCCTGGGTGCCGGCGGCGGGAGCGACGTACTCCAGGCCCTAGCCGAGGGCGCTAATGAAGTCCACGCCGTCGAGGTGATTCCCCATATTAACAGGATGATGCTTCGCGGCGATCCGGCGGGGTATAAAAAAGTGGCAGGGAGAAACGCCCTTGGGAGAATCGTAACCCTGGTCGATTATTCCGGCCGTATCTACCATTCTCCCCGGGTAAACGTTGTCACGGAGGACGCACGGGCCTATATCCGCAGGTTCAGGAACACATTCGATCTGATTTATTCCCTCAGCTCCAACACGTGGGCCGCACTGGCGTCGGGCTCATTTGCCCTGGCCGAGAATTATCTCTTCACCACCGAAGCTATCAAGGATTACTGGGAAGCGCTCACCCAAAACGGCTTTCTGGTCATGGAGCATCAGGTGTACATGCCGCGCATCGTGAGCGAGGTCTTGGATGCCCTTAACGAACTGAAGGTGGCGAGTCCGACCGAGCACGTCGCCGTTTACGACCTCCCCAGCAAGAACCGCAAGGTCCTGCTCCTGTCGAAAAAACCTCTGACAGACGACATCCGGTACAATGCATTAGGAAAGATTGTGCCGGAAGATAACGAGACCATCCGACTCCTCTATCCGGCGCCAGACTCCCATGGGGACAACCTCATCCATCGCATCGTTATCAACGGATACCGGCAGGTTGCGCCGTATGCCTCTATCGATATCTCCCCATGCACGGACGACCGGCCTTTCATCGCGCAGCTGGGCTTGTGGAAACATTTTCGCTTTGACCGCCTGAAAAATCTGGATCCCTATGCCGAGCTCTTCCAAGGCTTCCCCATCTCCAAAATGCTTCTTTCGGTCATCCTTCTCGTCGTCGTTCTTATCATCATCCCCTTGAATCTGCTCCCGTACCTGCGTTCCGAGGAAAAACTACGCGGCGTTCCCTGGATGTATTTCTTTGCCATCGGCATGGCCTTCATGATGGTAGAGGTGGTGCTCATCCAGAAATACGCCCTGTTCATCGGTTCCCCCAGCTACAGCATCGTTACCATCCTCCTCACCCTGCTCATTGGCTCGGGCATCGGAAGCCGATTCTCCAGAAAAGTAAGCGACCGAACCGCCTTCATCGGGATTCTGAGTTGGCTGGTCCTGGATATCCTGATCCTCCGTCATGTCACGCATGCGCTGGGCGGCCTGGGAATCGCACCCCGCGTGCTCGTCTCCATCGTCCTGATTGCCCCGCTGGGATTTTTCATGGGCATGCCGTTTCCCAAGGCGGCCCTGAGGATCGGTGCGTTGATCGATTGGGGCTTTGCCGTCAACGGAGCTGCTTCCGTACTGGGTGCAACACTCATCCTGCTCGTGGCCATATCCATGGGCTTTACGGCTTCCCTGGTATTGGCAGGCCTGCTTTACTCGGCTGCGTACGTGCTCCTGAAACGGAAATCCGCATGGAGAAGGATATAGATAATGAAGCTACCGGCCGGACACTTTTCTTCTCTATTACAGCAATTTGAATGATGACGAGCATTGGCCATGGAATTCAGACGATACAATTACTTCATCTTCGTGGTATTACACACACTCATCCTAATGAGGGACGTGTCCGCAGACAAGCTTCAGGATAGACCTCTTGATTTCCGCCAGACTCCCATCGTTCCACTTCACGAATGGGAAATGACACCGGGTGACGATGCATCCGTATCCAGTTTGGAACTTACCGATACAGTATGGACATCCATTGACCTTCGGGATAAAAGCCTCTTTGGAGGGTATGACGGAACAAGGATCATCTGGTTGCGAAAGGCAGTACTGCTGGATACCCTTCCGGAAGATCAGCATCTTCTGCTTTCGTCCTATTACGTGACCTGTGCAGCCGAGTTCTACTGGGACGGCACACGGATCGGCTCCAACGGACGCGTCGGCCAAACAGCCGACGAAGAGCAGCCCGGACGCGTCCTGTCCAGGGTTCGGATTCCTTTGGAGGGAATCGAATCAGGCGATCATGTTCTGGCCATGCGGATTTCCAGCCACTGCCGACCGCCACGCATCGATCGAATAGAATTGGGGCTGGACGAAGCCTTCCGCAAAACCGATTTAAGGACAAACAACGCCAACGTGTTCATCACGGCGTTTTTTATTACGTCTGCGATGCTCAATATCATCCTGTTCTTCGGATTCAACAGGAACGTGGCCTATCTTTTCCTTTTTTTATACTGCGTCTTTCATACGTTAAAAATTCTCATGCTGCCGTCCTGGCTTTTTCTCGAATCGGATGTCATCTCCATTCAGTTCAACGAAAGGATGCTTTATCTGTTCGTGATGCTGGGCAGTGTATCGTTGATCGCTTTTCTGATCTACAAATTTCCCCTTCCCAAGAAAATAGGGATGCTCTCTCTGGCCGCTGCCATTTCTTTGCTGTGTTTTTTCACGATTCCCGAGCGCACCTTCTTCCCCGCTTCCGTGGCCGTTACTTTCGGAATCTCATCATACGCGGCATTCAAGAAATGGGACGGCCGTTGGATGATTCTGTTCGGCCTCATCGGCCTGAGCATCGGTTCTGCCCTCTGGTACCGGGGCATGTTCAACTTCGGCTATTTCCTGGGAATCATGTTTTTCATCGCCGCCATGAACATCGCCGTGGGAAGACAGATCGCACGGCAGAGTCGTCTCCATCACGAGGCCGTACTCCGATCATCCAGATTACAGACCGAATTGCTCAAGCAGAACATCCAGCCTCATTTCATCATGAATTCACTGACATCGATTCAGGAACTCATCGACACCGATCCAGCCAAAGCCACGGAATGCATCGACGCCCTGGCCGAGGAATTTCGTATGTTCTCCAAGATATGCGGAGAAACGCTGATCCCCTTGGGCGATGAACTCGAACTCTGCAAGGCGCATCTGAAAATCATGGGATTCAGGAAGGACGCCTGTTTCACAATAGAAACGGAAGGACTGTCCGGCGATGAAAGAATCCCGCCCGGCATTTTTCACACACTGATCGAGAACGGTTTGACCCACGGCTTCAGTAAACAATATCACGGTCATTTTCGACTGCAGAAAGAAACCGCATCCCAGGGGATACGTTATATCCTGTCCAACGACGGTGAGGTTTCCGACAATCGGGATATCGGGCACAAAGGTACGGGCATTCATTATGTCGAAGCACGCCTGGAGGAATCGTTCCCCGGGCGCTGGACATTACATTCAAGGCCAGTGGAAAACGGCTGGAACGTCACCATCGAGATTTCCGATAGGCCCCCATCATAAGGCAGAACGGAATACCATGCGTATTGTCATCGTCGAAGACGAACTTCTCATCGCCCAGCGCCTCCAGAGTATGATCCGGGAGATTTTGGGCTCCCGAATCACCCATACCGCCATCGAGACCACGTTGGAGGCGGCATCCGACTTTCTGTTCTCCCGCCCCGTGGATCTGCTGATCTTGGACTTGAACCTCCACGGCAAGGACGGATTCGAACTCTTGAAGACAGCCGTCTCTGGTTCTTTCCATACCATCGTGGTATCGGCAAACACGGATAAGGCACTGGAAGCCTTCGAATACGGTGTTCTCGATTTTGTCGGCAAGCCCTTTACCAGGGAACGGCTACAAAAGGCATTGGAACGGTACGATCGCATCGAAAATCGGAACGCCTTCCCAACCAAGTATCTGTCCATCCGAAATCGGGAAAAACTATCCCTCATCACTATCGATGACATCGACTACATCCAGGGTGCCGGTATTTATTCCGAAATTCACCTGCACGACGGCAAGACGGAGATACACGATAAAACGCTGGGAAGACTCGAAACGATCCTGCCATCGCATTTTATACGAACGCATAAATCCTACATCGTCAACATCCAACGCATCGACCACTTCAGGAGTCTGGGGGCCAGCAAGTACGAAGTAGCCCTGAAGAACGGGGAAATACTGCCCGTCAGCCGGGCAAGGTATAAGGATATCAAACATCTCGTACCATAATCTTCTCCAGACAATCCCTCCATGTGAGCATTTCATATACTCATAGAGCCGTTCACAAGTCCTGCGTTGATCTCTTCCTGTATACTGCTTATCATGGGAGAGCGAACGGATATATTTTTAAATTGATCAGGACAGCATCGGGTATCATGAAGGAGGAAAACACGATGAAAACAAAAAGGACCCTACTATTTCTGGTGGGATTTATGCTATTATTCCGAATCTCAATCCTTCCGGCAACAGACTCCTTGCGCATTCTCTTAATCACGGGTGGCATACCCGTTCGATACCACAAGACCCTGGTTCCGACGAGTCTGTATTCTGTATTTCAACAGCAGGAGGACTTTCAATGGGATCACGCCTCGTTGGACGAAGCTGCTTTCGAAAATGACATACGAGATGACTACGATGTGATCGTTTTCTTCAACCGCAGCGATTCCATGTCGCCTTCCGCGATTAAACACGTCAGAGATTTTATCGAAAGCGGAAAAGGAGTCGTCATCCTTCACAGCGCGTTGAGCAGCTACACCGATTGGGACTGGTGGTGGCGCGGCGTCGTGGGAGGAAAATATCAAATCGCGGATACTCCCGAGACTCCGAAATCCGGGGCCAGTCAGGGAGAAACCATCTCATTCAGGATTGTTGCAGACCACCCCATCACAGAAGCCGTGGGATCGTTCTCGCTGGAGGACGAAACGTATAACGGTCTGAGCATCCAGCCCGGTGTTCGGATCCTGTACAGAACCGACAACCCGACCAGCGACGGCCCCGTCGTCTGGATCGGCCCCCACAAAACATCGCGTGTCGTGGTCATTCAACCCGGACACTTTAAAGAAACATACCTGAATCCACACTTTCGGTCATTGCTCGTCAATGCCATCCTCTGGGCTGGAAAGAGAAAAACACGCAATACACAAGGGAAGGATTATAAAATGCAGAAGACGGACATCGACGCTATCAAGGGCATCGTCGAAAAAGCATATATTCAGGGCATCCATGGAAACCAGGATGAAAAAGTGGTTAAAACCGGATTCCATCGAGACTTTGATATGCTGGTAAAAGAAAAGGGACGTATCCGGAAAGTGGATGTGGATGAATGGCTGGCATTCATCGAGAATACGGCGAAAGTCCAACAGCCTGACTTGTGGAAATCCAAGGCATCCTATGATTTTCAAGTCGTCGATGTGACAGAAGATTGTGCCTTTGTAAAAATCGATGTCCATAAAGGAACAAAACACTTCTCTACAGATTTCATGCTTCTTTACCGATTCGACGAGGGATGGAAGATCGTCAGCAAAATATTTATACTATGGTGATTAAAAACAGGAAACAGCACATAAGCGACAATGGCCCGGGAAACATCCTGGGCCATCGTTGACTCGAAAACTCTACTCGTTTATTTATTAGATCAAATACTAATTGATCTTCTAATTATTCATACGTTCCACGCGACTGTTTACCCTATTGTCATCCATACTGACTATCTGCTAATAAGACGTCTCCAAAACCATAATCCCGCAATTTATCTTTGAGCGTCTTTATCATCAAATGGATTGCATGTCGAGACCAACCCGTATCCATTGGGTCTGCTTCTGTTTCATGGAATCGAGCACCCCAGCCAACACTGTGAGATGTTCTATTACGGTCTTTCGAACGGTACGACAGGTGTGACCATTGAGAACGGTCGAAGGGTAAGTCGTGACTAAAGACGTCTTGTAAATAGGAGAAGGGCTGTAGTGAGCCAACCCCAGGCAGGATGAAATTACCCTCGGAATGATAGAGAACGAGAAGAACCAGACACCTCTTTTGACAATAACCCCATGAAAGGCATCAAGATATCATTAAAATTTCCTGTTTAAGAATCGTGACGAGGAATCTCATGTTCCGCCGATGCTCCCTTTTGTTATTCATCTTCTTGCATTTCGGATCTCTGGTGTACGGCCAGAATGCTTCGCTGAATCCACATGTTGTTTCCGGGATGTATCGAGGTATGGCAGGTGCGGGTCTGGCCGTCGTCAGTAATGTGTCGTCCATCGACTTGAATCCCGGAGGACTCTCTGTGGAATCCGCACATAGACTATCCGTCGGCCTGAATGCAAAACACATCGCCTACGATCTGTTCAATAGCTACAACGACCAGTGGGCCAAGGTCATGAAATGGAACGATCAGCACTACAACATGGAGCATGTGCTGGCGGGTATAATCCTGACTCAGCATATTACCCTCGGAATGGGAGTGATTCAAAAATTAAATCCTGTGGCCAATAACAACAGGAGATACATCACCTACAGTGTCTATTTTCATCACGAGACGAAGGGCAACGTCTACGCCCTCTGCCTTTCCTCGGGCATCCGAATAACAAAAAATCTCTTCCTGGGCATCACCCTTTATAGGTATACCGGAACCATCACCAGTACGATCACCGGGGATGACCACGGCAGGTTGTCGGATGCGTGGGCCCGATGTGAAAGCTACTTGACAGGAACGAATGTTCGCATCGGAATTCAATGGCGGCACGATGTATTCAGCGCCGGATTCATCCTCGAAACGCCGTATGCCATGACTATGGAGGCGAATACATCCGTTTCCAACGATCCGTCGTTCGTTCCAAGCTTGCCGCCTTACAACCAAACGTCATGGAACATGCCCTTGGTTCTGGGTTTTGGCCTGGCCTACACCGGAATAAAGAAATGGACATTTTGTCTGGATGCCG
>Ga0180438_10003127_pt1 | contig 25547 bp, 18 predicted proteins | sample SS_ome_12_FD_132455 | JGI IMG/M metagenome (GOLD analysis project Ga0180438, IMG submission 132455) | Hypersaline lake sediment archaeal communities from the Salton Sea, California, USA - SS_3_D_2 metaG | ecosystem: Environmental > Aquatic > Non-marine Saline and Alkaline > Hypersaline >... | reverse complement strand
GCACGGCTCATGGTGTGGCGGGCCGGATGGATGGCGGACAAAGGGGTGCCGTTCACTCGCGGCGAGGGCAGCATGGCCAAGTGTGTAGCCGGTGATGTCGCTATGTGGGTCACCACGGAGGCGGTCCAGATTCTCGGCGGGTACGGGTACATGAAGGATTATCCGCTCGAGAAATGGATGCGCGATGCCAAGATCTACCAGATATGGGAAGGAACGGCCGAGATACAGCGGCTGGTTATAGCTAGGATGCTTCGCGGTTGACGGCTTCAAGAAAATGGGGACTGACACAAGCCCGGCCTTCGTAGCCAAAGGCTACTTTGGCGAAGTAGACCGCAGCGAGGCCGGAGACGCGTCTGTACCCTTTTTCTTAGACGAATAATTCGCCGCGGCAACTGGGTTGCTGGCTGGATTTCGCGGCCAACCGGCCGATAATCGAGGAAACGTCGATATGAACGTTGCGAGCTTGCTCGACAACAATGTCAGGATGTACGGCGAGTATGTGATTCTCGTGCACGAGGACCGAGAGTACACGAACGCCGAGATTCTAGACCTGGCGAACAGGTTCGGCAACGCGCTGCTGGGTCTCGGCCTCCGGCGCGGCGACCGGGTGCTCGTAATGCTCGCGAACTGTCCGGAAATACTCATGGTTTACCCCGGCACACTGAAAATGGGTGCGGTCGCCGTCCCACTCTTGTTCATGCTGGAGTCCGCTGAGATAGAGTATATTCTGAACAACTGTCGCGCGAAAGTCGTGGTCGTCGCCGACGAGTTGTACGAGAAGTTCGAGCCGATCCGCGAGCGGTGTCATTCCGTTGAACACGTCATCGTGGTCGGCGAGAAACCGGTACCGGACACGCTGGATTTCCGGTCGCTCGTCGCGGAAAGCTCGCGCGAACTGACCACTGTCGAGGCCGAGGACGACGAGGTGGCCATGATACTCTATACGGCGGGTACCACGGGGAAGCCGAAAGGTGTTATGCTCACCCACAAAAACCTCGTGTCGAACGCGCACGCCAGCGCCCAATCGAAACGGTTGTCGCTGCTGTTCGCGCTGCCCCTGTCGCACTCGTACGGCATAACGGCGATGAACGCCGCTTACGTGCGGGGCCAGGGCGCGGTGCTGCTGAAATGGTTCAGCCCGAACGATGCGCTCAAAGCGATCGAGCAACACGGCCTCACATCCATGACCGGGGTACCGACGACGTACAACTACCTGATGAACTTCGCCGGGGCGGAAAACTACGATACCAGCTCGATGCGCGAGTGGCATTCCGGGGCGGCGCCTCTTCCTACGAAGCTTATCGAGGCTTTCCAGAACAAGTTCGGCGGGACCATACTCGACGGGTACGGGTTGACGGAAACCTCGCCTGTCGTGAGCACGCATTGGCTCGGTATGGAGACGAAACCTGGTTCTGTCGGTAAACCTGTCGAAGGCGTCCAGGTGCGTATCGTGGACGGGGACGGCAACGAGTTCCCGCTGGGCGAGGTGGGCGAGATAGCGGTGCGCGGACCGAACGTCATGAAAGGGTATTTCGAGGATCAGGAAGCCACCGACTTAACGCTCAGGGACGGCTGGCTCTACACAGGCGACATGGGATACCTCGACGAGGACGGGTACCTGTTCATCGTTGACCGCAAGAAGGAGGTAATTATACGCGGCGGTTTCAACATCTACCCGCGCGAGGTCGAGGACGTGCTTTACGCCCATCCTGCGGTTGTTGAAGCCGGTGTTATAGGTATACCGGACGAGATGCTCGGCGAGGAGGTCAAGGCCTTCGTCGCGCTCCGGGAAGGACAGACCACCACCGAAGAGGAACTTATCAGACACTGCGAGGCCAACCTCGCGCAGTTCAAATGTCCGAAAATCATCGAGTTCCTACCCGCTCTACCCAAGAACATGATCGGCAAGGTCGTCAGGAAAGAGCTGCGAGAAATCGAGGAACGACGACGAAAACGCTTCCACAACGATAGGCCGGTGTGAATCCTCTTCTTGCACTGTGACTCACGCCCACGGAAGCAGGACCCGCTGTCTGTCAACCGGGCAACTTCGGGCGCTCCTGCCCTACGGTCCCTCGTACCCTCTCTGCGCCAGCGTTTCGGCGATGGCGGTGCCGGTGATGTCGGACGGGATGATTTCGACCTGGATGACGATGAGCGTTTCGGCGGATTCGCCGTAGGGACCCTGTGCGAGTATGTTACCGCCGGGTCCGACCGCCAGTGAGCAGCCGATACATCTGCGCCCTTCCCACACACCCTCGTTTATCCGCCCGACGTTGCTGACCCCGACGACCGTAATGTCGTACAATCTGGCGAGTGCGGTGTACGATTTTTTCCATGTCTTGCTGTACGGTTCCACGACATTGTCGTGATCCGGTTTCACCGCCCAGGCCGACGGCGACAGCACAATTCGCGCGCCCATACGCGCTAACGAATGGCCGAGTGCCAACGATTCGGGAAAATTGTCCGCGCAGATGTTCACGCCGATCATCCCGAGCGGCGTTTCGACAACTGAGAGCGAGTCGCCGGTCGAGTAGATCTCCTGCGCGATCGCCAACACGTTGATCTTACGGTGTTTACGAAGGATCGAGCCGTCGGGAGAGATTAGAAGTGCCGCGTTGTAGATCCGCTCCCCGGCACGTTCCGTAAGTCCTGCTACGACATAGAGTTGCAGTTCCCGAGCGGCATCGCACAGCGCCTCGCTGTACTCGCCCGGGATAGGTTCTGCCAACTCGCGCGCGCCGGGATATGTGTACCCGAGATCGAGACACTCCGGCAGGACGACGACCTTACAGTCCTGTTTGGCCGCATTCCCGATCATCTCCCGTGCATGTTTCAGGTTCTGTTCGACTTTCCCACCCTCAACGAGCATCTGACCCATACCCAACGCGAACGGCTTGTTTCTCGTCATTTGACCGGCTCCAGTTTTACGTAATCGAGACCGAACATATAGCGCTTGCCGACGTTCTCGTTCGCGCCGACGATCTCGATTGTGAGGTTGTGCTTGCCGCGCTCAAGTTCATGCGTTCCGAACGACATCGCACCGGTCGGCACCACAGCCGGGTTGTACAGGTCGATCGGGTCACCCAATTTCGTCCCGTCCAGGGATAGTTGAACGATACCGTAATCGGCGGCTTTGGTGAGTTGGAGTTTCAGCTCGTACGTACCGGCTTTATCGACGGGGAACGCCAGGACGAGTTTGTCGCCCGGTTTCGCCCCGCTCCACCACAACTGTCGGTCATCGCTCCACTCGTCGCCGAACGTGAACATGTCCTGCGTTCGCGGCCTTCCCCCCGTCCTCATGCGAACTTCGAGCGTTTCGCCTTCCAGCGCCCCTTCCACCTTGAAAATCTCAGGCTCCACGTAATATCCGGTGCGGTCCGACAATGGCACCGGCCCGTACCGGTCGGTACCGCCCGGCGCCAGATACCAGTAAACGGTGCAGTCATACAAAGTCGGTCTGTCATTGGGGTAATACTTCTCGATAGCGCCCTCGAACGATCGCTGGAACGGCACGTTGTCCGCGATATGCCAGCGGTTCACAGAGATATGACCCCGATTGTCCGGAGCAGTGATCGTCTGGTTGTGGTAAGCGTTCTGGAAAAGCTCGGCCGTGCACCACGCATAACCGAAGTAGTCCTCAGAACCGGTACCGAACGTGGAGGGGAACTTCTCACCGTCAACGAAAAACTTCTCGTCACCTTCGCCCCACCACCGTCCTCGCGGGTTCCACACGTTGAGCACCACGCCGCAATACCTTCCGCGTCCCTCGGTCTTGAGCATTGTCCAGTCAATTGCGGCGCGCTCCGGTTCTGCAGGCAGCAACGCGTCGCGATGCCATTTCGCGTGGAACCTACCGAGCTGCTCAACGGGACGCGACAACGGCGCGTGGGTGATGCTGATCTGAAGCGATTGCTCCTCATTGCCGTCATTTATCAGCTCGACCAGCGCGCTCTCGGCGAAAGGCATGTACCAGAGCGAGTAGAACCGGTCTTTGGGCATACCTAAGGGTAGCGACCGGTACAGGTTGATTCCGGGGGCGGTTCCGAAGAAGTCGCCAAGTGGAACCCACACGCTGGGTGTTCTATCTCGATCCCACGTGATGCTCAGGACAAGTTCTCGGAGCATCTCCTGGATACGCTCAGGTGATGGCGAGTCCAGTCTCACGGTAATCTCCTGGAGCCGGCGTGCTCCGTCCGGTTCTGGGAACACTTCCGCCACTTCGTAATGCGGTGCCGACCATAGCTTAACATCGATCCCGGTGATCGCCCGTTCTCCCTCAAGCTCGACAACCGTGACCTTACCGCCGGCCGGCACCGTGACGCCTTTCAACTCTGTGACCTGGCCCTTTCGCCTGCCCCGGGCCGGATCTCCGCCCAGTGTGTTGGTGAGGAAGCGGTCCGCAGTTTCGAGAGCGGCGGTTTCTTCCGGCGAGAGTTCTCGCTTGAATGTCGGCACAACGGTGCCTTTAGGGAACGTCTGATAGGTGAAATGGTAGTACCTGCCCCAACCTTTCTCGGCAACCACCTTACACGACTTCTGGTAAGGGATGGGAACGTAGCAGTTCAGCCCTCTGGCCGTCGTGTGTACCAGGGACGGATAGATGAACGGGAAGTTCTCGCGGTTGAAGTAGCCTATGAATGGCAGATCTACCGCCGGCTCGGCCGCGCCGTCGAGGTAGATCTTTACGTGGCCCCCTTGAGCCAGCGCGGTCCAGATACGCCAGATACAGCCGGGCCCTTCCATCTCGGCGAAGACCGAGACATCGTCTTCTCTTCGGATTATGCCGGGTCCGTCGTTGTTGGCCGCCCAATCGATATACTTGTCGCCTTCGTACCGGCTCGCCCGATCGTAGCTTGACCACTGGCTGCATGCCTCTCCTTTCACCGGGAGCACGGCCAGGACTTCCATGTCGGTCAGCTTCGCGATCAGGTCAATGTACGACAGCTCAATCTGCGCGACTGCTGAACCCGCGAACGCGATGCACAACAAGGTTGTCAACCAGATTCTTCTCATCGCAGATCCTCCCGCCCCTTCTTTGCTGTAGGGCTCTCCTATTCCGTGTTCAAACCGCACTTGCGTGCCAATGTGGGCAGAAACTCATCGATTTCCCGGTCGATGAGTTCGAGTTTCGCGCGAATCATGTCGGCGCCGTGCGAGAACTTGTGGTCGCCGCCGTAATAAAAATCCAGCCGCACGTCCGCTTCCATAACCGGCAGCGCCTCGGCCGAGTTGGCCTTCTCGTAGAGCAGAACGGTCCGCCATCTCTCGTACGTTCGGCGCGCCTCCTCAATCTCCTCCCGAGTCCTGGTCTCCTGGGCGGCCAACGCAATCAGGCGATCGCGCAACTGGCACGATTCATAAAAATTCGCCTCCGTCCGGGCGGTGTGGTAGAACCAGCGAACAGGCGAATCCTCCGCGTCGAACATCAGCCGGCACCGCTCCGGAACCAGAGGTCGCGCCGCTGCCATCTCGTCCACCGAATGCCGGAGAAGCTCCTCCATCCGGCGATAGAACTTTCCGAACACCGGCACGTTGCCGGTCGGCGAAGTGACAAACGTCGGTTTGAGCTTGATCCCTTCGCCTTCAGCGATCTCCGCATGGAACAGGTACTGCCCGTAAAAGACTTCGGGGACCTTGGCGTCCGGGTCGGCGCACATCGGATGGGCAGGCCCGAGATAGTACGGTCCCGTATAGTACGATGGGAGTTCCGGCGAAAACTCGATTGCCTCGGACACGTATTTCCATGCATTCCGCACATGAGGACCCGCTTGCTCACCTGCCAGCCGCGCAGCGAACCGCTGCAACAACTCTTCCTTCTCGGGAACAGGCTCCCACCACACGAACTTGTTGATCTCAGCCGCGCTCGAACCGTAGCAAGGGCGAAACGCCGGAAAGACCCAGGCGCCGTCCGCCCCGCACGCTGCCAGCGCTTCAGCCCGGTCAACCCACCGGTCCATGCACGGGATGTGCGGCAGTCGCGGCGCCTCAAACCCCAGTTCCGGCTCACTCTTCATGTAAATCGAGACCCCTGCCGCTTTGCACGCTTCGACTTGCTGCTTGGCCCTCTCGCCCGGCCCGATCAGGTCGATGCTATAGTCCCAGATATGTTTATTCACCCCGTCCGCCTTTTTCACATACTCGTCCTTCTCGATTTCGGTCAAGATGGCGCCACCGGGCTTCAGGCGCTTTATGAACCCGGACTGCGGCCTATCCCCGGACCACACATGCTCTGCAGAATACGGCCATGCTACGATCTCGGCGTTTGGGTTGGCTTTTCGGATTTCCTCCGCCAGGTAGTTGCACAGATTGGACACCACAGTGTCTGCGCCAAGCGCTTCACACCGCTCGCAGTTGGTGTGCCCTTTCGCGACGCCGTACGGTCTCATGAAGCAATGGTAGAACCCCTCGCCGCCGATAATGAGGACGAGACCGTCCAGTTCGGGGTCCGCACGGAAGATACCCCGGATGCTTTCGCGCAGATACCGCCGAACGAGCGGGTGTTCGGTGCAGAGAACGTATTCCCCGTCCGCTTTCCACGTGAGCGTGCCTCGGATTTCGGGATGAGCCTGGAATACGGGATCGTCCTTCGGGAACTTCAGCCGCGTGTTGACAAAACTATAGGTTTTCAGACCATACCGGCGTGCTTCCTCGGCCGCCTTGACGCCGGCTTCGAGGCTGCCTGCCTGCCGCCTGGCAACAAGTTCGGGGATAGCGTCGGACGTGGACAGGGCGTATAGGCTCCCGCCTCCAGCGAAAACGGCGTTGTAACCCATGAAAACCAGGTCGCGGTACGAGCCGAGGTTCGGGACAGCGCCGAGCCTGACCCTCAGCCGGGGCCTGCAGATCTGCTCTCCCACAGCCAGAATCGGCCCTGCGCGAAACCCGATGCGATCGACCAGTTTGACGATTCCGTCCCGAAGGCCCCCCGCGTCCCGACCATGAACCCTCACTTGGCCGGGGCTGACGGCGATGGTGAAACTGTCGGGCACCTCCTGGTCGCCGCCTCCGGAATCGAGAAAGAGTATGGTCCTCTCGCGGCGCTCGTCCAGTTCCGACCGAGCGCGCTTCTCGACCGACAGCTTCAATCCCATCCGCCGATCAAGGAAATCCGCAAAATGGCCGGCCATTAGTTCGCTCAGCGGGTCGGCATCGTCGGGTAGCACAATCGTCCACTTGTCGTCAATCGCTGTCTCGCCTTCGCCGGCGCGGGCGTCTGGATCGCGACTGAACCGCGAGAAGTAGTCTTCGGAGAGTATGGAATACCTGCTAGCCGGATCGCCGCCGGATTCCTGGCTGGATGCGTCCCCCTGCCTAACCTGCGCGGCTGCCAAACCCACGAACGCGATGCACCACACGGCTGTCAACCGGATCCTTCTCATGACGGCTCCTCCTGGCACCCCGTGGTCGACCGTCAGACGCTGTACTGAGGTAGTTAACCATGGCCGCGTCTAGATCTGCAGTGACGAGGCACGCCTCGGCATCTGTCCAGCTCAGTCCTCCAGTCGGCCCTCCCCTTTGGCGTTAAGCAGAAACTTCCCGTCGGGCGTTTCGCGGAAACGCTCTATCAGTTCGTGCACGAGTTCGCTGGGATCGGCGCTGAAAACGATCTTGCTGCCGGTGTTCTTTCTGACGGCGCGTATGATGTCGCGGATCTCCGTGGTTATACCGCCGGTCCCGTCAAGTACGCCGATAACCTTGCCCTCGTCGTACGCTATCGAGAACTCACCGAGCGTCCCGGACCTGCCGCCGACTATGATGAGAATATCGCAACTGCGTACCGCGATAACCTCTCTGCCCATCAAACCGCTGCCTGTGAATATAAGAATGTCGATGTAATCGACCGGCGAATGGTACCTGTTAACGTGCTCCTCGAGATCGAGCCCGGGCGATATACCGACCACCATGCCGCCGGCATCTTTCGCACCCCGCGACGCCTCGAACGGCAGACCCGGACATCCTCCCGTGACTATCACGCAATTGTGTTCGGCAATCTCCTTACCAAGCAGGTATACCCTTTCGCGGACATCCTCTTCGAGCTTCCCGCCGGCCGATCCCATAACCCCTATCTTGATTTTCACTACTATACCTCCTCATATCACAATTCGCGTCCCGGGTCGCGGTCAAAACAAATAGACCTTCGGAGAAGGTCTGTAAGCCGGGTTCTGTACGGACAAGCCTGTCCGCGGTGGTCATTTATCTGGGACGTGCGTCGCCGCACGCCTCAAGCGATCAACCCGAGAGAGAGGCGGGCCACCTCATATCTCTCCTATTCGATCTTGCTCCGGGTGGGGTTTATCAAGCAAGCCGGTCTCCCGACTTCCGGTGCGCTCTTACCGCACCTTTTCACCCTTACCGGCCCACAAACGTGGGCTTAGGCGGTGTATTTTCTGTTACACTGTCCGTAGGGTCACCCCTCCTTCGCGTTACGAAGCACCCAGCCCTGTGGAGCCCGGACTTTCCTCGAAGTCCTCGTGGGACTCCGCGACCACCCGACCTACTCCGAAAGGTCGTTTGTCTTCCGTGGGGACCGTTTCTTATCCTTGCCCTTGCGAGCAAGATTCTCCTTGATGACTTTCCTTGCCAGCTTATCGGCTTCGCGGTTCTTCTCTCTCTCCACCTTCCGCACCGAGAAGTGGGCAAACTCGCGCGCCAACTGCATCGCTTCGATGGACAGAGCTCGCAGCCGGGCGTTCTTTATCTTGTACTCGCCGTTGAGCTGTTTCTCGAGCAGCTCACTGTCCGTCCAACATGTCACGTTTGTCGCACCGAGCCGTTTCGCTTCCCGCAGCCCGATTATTAGCGCACAGTATTCCGCGACATTATTGGTCGCTTGGCCGAGAAAACTCTTGATCCGGCGCAGTATGTTCCCGCGTGAATCGGTGATTACCACACCCGCACCGGCCGGTCCGGGGTTCCCGCTACACGCGCCGTCCGTATGCACTGACACTTTCATAACTGCTGACCTCGCGTTCCTTAACCGGGCTTAATTGTATCCGACCGGACGCAAACGTGTCAACGTGCCCTGCTCCAGGATTCCCGGACGCTTCTGGACATTGTGTTGGTTTATGTTGTATAATCCGCCCGGTAGCGCTGGTGTTTCCGTGTGGACAGTGAGAGTTTGACAAGAGTTCAACTGAGGAACCGAGGGTTATGTACACATTCCTTCTGATACTATTCATACCGAGCTGTTTTGCTCTCATAGCGATCGTTCTGTTGCAGGTGGGAAAAGGTGCGGGTTTTGCGGGCGCGTTCGGCACCGGCGGTGGTGCTCAGACGATATTCGGCGCTCGTGCCGGGACGTTTCTCACGAAACTCACCGCCTGGCTGGCGGTGGTGTTCATGGTTTCGGCGTTGGCGATGGCCGTGCTTTCGGCCAGGGCGAGGCCGAGTGTCGGCCCGGCACCGGCACCGGTCGAGCAACCGGCGCAAGCGCCCGGACAAAGCGAATAACCTCAAACCGTTTTCCATCCGGTAATACTGGTTTTGAGCGGAAGGGGCGGCACTATATCTCGGAGAGGGGCGCAAGGTGGACAAGTTTGTCGTCAGAGACGGCAAAGCTTTGGCCGGAACGATCAAGTCTCGCGGATCGAAGAACGCCGCTCTGCCGATCATGGCGGCATGTATCCTATCCAACGGGAAATGCGTTATTGAGAACGTGCCGCGTTTGCGAGACACCGCCACCATGGTTGCACTACTTCGGAAGTTCGGTGCAGCCGTGGACGTGGACGGCGCCGGTACGTGCACCGTTGACGCGGCCACAATTGCAGACGCCGTTGCGCCCTACGAGCTTGTGAGAACGATGCGGGCGTCGTTTTTTGTGCTCGGACCGCTGCTTGCCCGCCTCGGTTGGGCTAGGGTGTCGTTGCCGGGAGGCTGCGCGATCGGGGCTCGGCCGGTCAATCTGCATATCGACGGGCTCAGAAAGATGGGCGCGGATATTGAGCTTGTGCGCGGGTACGTCGAGGCGAAAGCTCCGAAAATGCGCGGCGCTAACGTACATCTCGAACTGCCGAGCGTCGGAGCAACCGAGAACTTGATGATGGCCGCATGTCTCGCCGAGGGGGAGACGGTCATCAAGAACGCTGCACGAGAGCCGGAGATAGTCGATCTGCAGAAGTTTTTGCTGGCGCTTGGGGCGTCGGTGGAAGGTGCGGGGACGAGCGAGGTGCGCGTTCAGGGCAAAGACGCGCTCGGCGGTGCACAACACGCCGTGATCCCCGACAGGATGGAGACCGCGACGTTGGTGCTGGCGGGTCTCATCACGGGAGGTAAGGTCAAGGTCACCCGGGCGATGCCGGAGCATCTCGGCGCGTTCCTGGAGCGGTTGGGGAAGATGGGGGCCGACGTTGAGCTCGGCGATACCACCATAGCCGCGTCGGCGGGCGGGCGACTTAAAGCCTGCGACGTCACCAGCTTGCCGTACCCCGGCTTTCCGACGGACTTGCAGCCGCACATCATGGCCGCTCTGAGCATAGCGGAAGGCACGAGCAGGATCACCGAGACCATCTTCGAGCGAAGGTTCACACAGGTATCCGAGCTTGTCCGCATGGGCGCGGATATAGAGGTGGAGTCTAACGTGGCGGTGATCCGGGGCGTCCCGAACCTGGTAGGAGCCCAGGTTATGGCCCCGGACATCAGGGCGGGTGCAGCGCTGGTGTTGGCCGCGTTGGCGGCAAGGGGAGAGACGCACATTTTGCGCGCATATCACGTGGATCGAGGTTACGAGCGACTTGAGGAGAAGTTGGCATCCTTGGGCGCCGACATTGAACGCGTGCCGGAGTAGACTCTGTATCTGTGGTTATCAAACACTACGACCTGAGAGGTAAAGGGCGACGAATTCCCGAGATTCTCAAAGGACGCGTGTCGGGACTTCCGCGTGGGGATGAATCGGGAGTTGAGGCACTGGTCAGAAGTATCCTCGAAGATGTCGCTCGTAAAGGTGATGCGGCCCTCGCGGCGTTCACCGAACGCTTTGACAGAGTGAAACTGGTTCCTCGCCGGTTCGAGATCAAGCGGGAGGAAATCTCGGCTGCTCTTGCCAATACCGACGCCGGTCTCCTGTCGGCCATGAAAAGAGCGCGGCACAATGTCGAGGATTATCACAGGCAAACGCTGCCGTGTTCACAGCGTTACACATCGACGGACGGATCGGCGCTCGGCGAGCGGGTCACTCCGATAGAGCGTGTTGGAGTGTACGTACCGGGTGGCAAGGCGTTTTATCCGTCCACGGTGCTTATGACGGTCGTGCCAGCCAAGGTTGCGGGATGCGAGGAGATCGTTGTCGTATCGCCGCCGTCGTACAACGGGACGATCCATCCGGCGATACTCGCCGCGGCATCGCTCGCCGGTGCAACCAAGGTTTTCAGGATAGGCGGGGCCCAGGCCGTGGCCGCACTGGCCTATGGCACGAAAACTGTCCCTGCGGTAGACAAGATCGTGGGCCCCGGCAACGTTTACGTGACCGCGGCGAAACGGCTTGTGGCACGCACGGTTGAAATCGACAAGGAGGCCGGGCCGACCGAGATAGTTATCATCGCCGATGAAACCGCGAACCCGCGGTGGGTTGCGGCGGACATGTTGTCGCAGGCGGAGCACGAAGAGGATGCCGTGGCTATCCTGCTTACGGATTCCGCACGGCTTGCACGAACCGTCGCGAAACAGCTGGAGGAGCAGCTAGACGCGCTGCCGAGAAAACGGTTCGCCAAACAGGCGCTCAAGAAGCGAGGCGCGATCGTCATGGTGTCCGACCTTGATGAGGCGGTGCGGCTCAGCAACATGCGCGCTCCGGAACATCTGTCTCTGATGGTGAAAAAACCGAGGGAGCTGCTCAAGCTCGTGAAGAATGCGGGAGCGATCTTTCTCGGCCCTTTCAGTCCCGTGGCGGTGGGAGACTACATGGCAGGACCGAGCCACGTGCTGCCGACAGGTGGTACCGCTCGGTTTGCGTCGGCGCTTACCGTGAACGACTTCCTGAAGCGCAGCGCCGTCATAGCCTACACGAAGAAACGGCTCGCAAAGGAGGCGGACCATATCACAAGGCTTGCCGAGGCGGAAGGGTTTGACGCGCACGCCGAATCGGTCAGGTTGAGGTTGGAACGATGAGTTATGCGCGAAAGTGCGTCGCCGAAGCTGAGGGATACGTTCCCGGCGAACAACCCAGCGGCGACGACTACATAAAGCTGAATACCAATGAGAATCCGTACCCCCCGTCACCACGCGTGCTGGAAGCGCTGCAGGCGGCAATAAGTTCGGGACTGAGACTTTATCCCCAACCGACCGCCGACCGTCTCAGGGAGAAGATCGCGCAAGTGTACGGTTTCTCGCCGGACGAGGTGATCGTCACTAACGGTATGGACGAGCTGCTAAGTCTCGTCATAAGGACGTTCGTCGAGCCGAGCGATACAGTCGTGCTTACTTACCCGACGTACGTGCTGTACGAGACGCTCGTCCGGCTGCACGGTGCGCAGACCGTCTCGTGCGAGCTCGAACCTGACTTCTCTTTGCCTGAAAGCATCTTCGACACGAGCGGCAAGGTGGTGTTCCTCTCGAGGCCCAACTCGCCGACAGGCACGATGTTCGATAAGGCGCGGGTAGAACGGCTCGTGTGCGAGTTTGACGGTGTCGTAGCCATTGACGAGGCGTACGTCGATTTTGCGGACGACGACTGTCTGGAGTTCGCGCGCAAATTCGAGAACACGATCGTGATGCGCACGTTTTCCAAGTCCGTTTCGCTTGCGGGACTCAGGGTCGGGTTCGGTGTGGCGAATTCGGCGATCGTAGACGAGCTGATGAAGGTCAAAGACTCGTACAACGTGAACGCGTTGAGCCAGACTGCAGCGATAGCCGGGCTCGACGACAACGAGTACATGCGCGACAACGTCGAGAAGATCAGGCGTACGCGGCAGAGGCTTACATCCGAGCTCGAATCGTTGGGATTCGACGTTTTGCCGTCTCAGTCGAATTTCGTGCTTGCCACGCCGGACGAGTATCCTATTCCGGCGAAGGAGATCTACACGCGGCTTAAGGAGCGCAAGATCCTCGTCCGCTACCTGAACATGAGACGATTGGACAACTCGATCCGAATAACGATCGGTACGGATGAGGAGATCGACTCCCTTTTAAAGGCGCTGAGAGACATTTCCTAGTCCAAGTCCTACCCATTACGATCCAGGCCGATTACTCAGCCTTCGTCAGGTTTGCGGTCCGCGCCGCGACGTCCGGCAACGGCGGCAGTGGCGCGCTCGGGACAGGCTCATACCAGAACGCCGCCCCGCTCCAATCATCCTGTCTCTCGTACAATCCCGGCGCACCCTTATGGCCGATCTGCTGTATTGTGATGCGGCAGTCATTCTTCCAGCAGATTGGATCGGGCAGATGCCACCGGTACATCGAGACGTATCCCTTTTTCTCGTCGTTAAGGCTGCATCCGTTGTACAGGAACGGCGTCTGTTGCATTCCCCATGAAAGACCGACATAATCCTCGCTGCCGGTGCCGCATATTGTGGGGAACTCCTCGTCGCCGTCCATGTAGAACTTGATCTCTCCTTCACCCCACCAATGTCTGCGTTCGAGCGAGCGTATCCCGAGCACGCATCCGATAAACCGCCCTTTTTGGGCCCGTTCTGGCAGAATCTCGAAATCTTTCTTCAGCACGGTCGGGTTTTCGCGCCGGAACAGCACGTGCAACCGGCCGAAATCGGCCGGCAGTTCATCGTTGAGCGTGTAATCAATCTGATAGTAAAGTGGTTGTCCTCTTTTGCCCTCGTTCGTCAGCGTAAACCGGGCGCGCTTTGCGAAAGGCATCGGCAGCCAGATGTTCATCCCGGCCTTCTCGCCCACCGAATGGACTGCCGAACAATATGGTTTGACCTTACCGTGGGCGAACCCCATGAAATCTCCGAGCGGACATTCGATGCTCGGATGTTCCAGATCCTCCCAGTAGGCTCGAATCACCATGCTGCGCAAATTCCCGGGAATGCCTCTCGTGGTGATCCATATATGCCTGATCACAGCCGGACCTTCTATGTTGCACAGTTGCACTGTCTCCCCGGGCTTAATGACTCGTGCCGGCGAACCTTTTCGGCCGACACCGAGCTTGCTCGCCGCCGTACCCCCGGCCCCTTTCGCGCCGGTCGGGTTCTCGAACGAGATGGACCGTGACTCTATGGATTGCGGGAGCAGGAACGGCTCATCTGATGCGAGAGCGGTCCCCGCCGCCGCCGGTAGGACAAGCCCGAGAACCATGCCTGCGGATGCGGCCAAGCCGACCAGTTTCGCGCTCATTTGTCTCCCCTCCATTGTGATTCCACCCCGACACCAAATGCGTTCTTAAGCCTAGCGACAGCGGGATTATAGCATGACGCTGCCGCCGTGTGAAAGAGAGCTTTGACAAGGGCATGGTAGGTCTGCCGCGTTTGACACTCGTTGCCGTTGTTGCTATGCTATCGCCAAGTCCGTTGGGGACAAACCGACAGTCCGGACAGGCAGTCGAAGGAGGACTAACTTGAATCAGGTTCGCCGTAGAGAGTTTCTAAAACTGTCCGGCGGCGCGTTGGCGTCGGCGGCCGGTCTCGCAGCGGGTTCGGTCGCGCCCGGACGGTCATTGGTCCATGCGGAAAACAGTACCAAGAAGGAGCCAAAGATGCGGATCGGTCTCGTAACTTATAATCTCGCCAAGGAGTGGGACCTCCAAACCGTCATAAAGAATTGCGAGGAGGCGCAGTTCGAGGGTGTAGAACTGCGCGCGACGCACGCGCACGGTGTTGAGGTCGATCTGACGGCGGCACAACGCGCCGAGGTCAAACGCAGGTTCGAGGATTCGCCCGTAACGTTGTGCCAACTCGGCTCAGCGTTCGAGTTCCATTCAAGAGATCCCGAGACGGTGCAACGAAACATCGAGGGAACGAAAGAGTATGTGAGACTCGCTCACGACGTCGGCGCGCCGGGGATCAAGGTGCGACCCAACGGTCTGCAGACCAAATACGGGGTGCCGGTCGAGAAAACGCTCGAACAGATCGGCGTCGCGTTGCGCGAGTGCGGTGAGTTCGCCAAGGATTACGGTGTCCAGATCCGCGTCGAGGTGCACGGATCGGGTACGAACAGGCTGGACCGCATGCAGACGATTATGGAGGTGGCCGACAACGACAACGTGTACGTGAACTGGAACTCCAACCAGACCGATCTGCAGTTCGGCACGTTGGAGGAGAATTTCAGGCGCGTCCAGGACAAGATCGCACATGTCCATATGCGAGACCTCTTCATCGAGGATTACCCATGGAGGAAGCTCTTGGGGCTGCTGCGGGGTATCGGGTATGCAGGTTTCTGCTGTGCCGAAATACCGGAGAGTTCCGACCCGTTGCGCGTCATGAGGTACTACCGCGCGCTGTTCCTCGCGCACCAGGAAGGATAGGCCGCGACACCAGTGTCTGTCAGACCGAGAGTCAGGAAACCCAACCGCTGTCAGTAACCTTAGCGGTCGATCTTATCGCGGAGATCTTCGTTCTCTTTCCTGAGCCGGACGAGCTCGTCGGTTTGTTGTTCCAACTGTTTTCTGGCCGACCGAAGTTCCTCGCGCTGTTGCAGCAGCTCCTCGACCTTCGCCCGCAGCGCCTGTACCAGCGCGCGTTGTTCCGCCAGCAGCGCCCGCTCGCGCATCACGCGTACGACCTTGGCTTTCAGTTCAGCCAGGTCGAACGGTTTGAGTATAAAATCGTTTGCGCCGGCCTCGACCATATCAACGAAAGAGTACTTGTCGCCGAACGCCGTCACAATTATGACGCACTGGTCCGGCTTAATCTTCTTTATCCGCTTGAGCAGCTCGACGCCGTCCATTTCCGGCATGCGCACGTCGGACAGTATGAGAGCGAAACTCTGTCGTTCCACGAGGTCGAGCGCCTGGATCCCGTTCTCCGCAGTCTCACAGGCATATCCCAGCTCGCTCTCCACGAAATCCCGCATCATCTCCCGTGCGGGTTCCTGGTCCTCAACCACCAGCACCGCCTCTTCAGCCATATGTCGACCTTCCGACAATCTCTCGTACCAGTCCGACCGCTCATCAAAAAAGTAGCGCCATTATAGACCCCGTTTTGCATGGAGTCAAGTCCAAAAGCTCGGCAACTACTTACTGGAGATCGGCGGGGGGACATGCTATGCCGTCAGACACAAGGGCCCTCGGAGTGAAGTCATAAGGTACAACGCGTAAAGCCGCTACAGGAGACTAACGACGTTCTGCGGCAGAATGTTCGACTGAGCCAGCGCAGCTATCCCACCCTGCTGGAGAATCTGGCCTCTTACCAGATTTGTGACTTCCGAAGCGATGTTAGCGTCGGCGATCCGCGACCGCGCCGCCATGAGGTTTTCGCTGGCCACTTCGCGGGTGGCCATCGCGGATCCGAGCGCGTTGCTGACGGCGCCGATCCCCGCGCGATTATCGTTGACGGACTCCATGGCGGTGCTAATCTGTCCAAGCGCCGTGGCCGCCCCTTCGGCGGTGCTCAGGTCGAGCGTGTCGATGCCCAGCGCCTCGGCCGTGGCGGGCTGAAACTCTATGGCTAAACCGCTGGCGGTTCCGACCTCAACGGCTGCAACACTGCCGTTGAGCGGGTTGATTCCGTTGAATTCCGTCCCTTCGGCGGTCTGGTTTATCTGCTCGACAATCTGTTGGGCCTCGGCGTTCAGCGCCGCCCTGTTCTCGTCGGACATAGTTCCCGAGGAAGCCTGCAACGCGAGCTCGTTCAGCCTCTGGAGCCCTTCCGTAATCTGTCCCAGGCCGCCTTCAGCGGTTTGGGCGAGCGAAACGGCGTTCTGGATGTTGCCGGTCTCGGCCTGAGCGCCGATCACATCCGCGCGAATCGCCTCAGCTATCGCGAGACCTGCGGCGTCATCCGCGGCACGAGTTATACGCAACCCGGACGCCAGTTTCCGAGTAGCCTGGTTTATCTGGGTTGTGGAACTCTGGATCTGTCGCAACATAAAGTCTTGATTTGTTATTCGCAAACCCATCTGCGACTCCTTTCCGTTTCGCCCTGAGAAGCTATCCTCTGCGATCCCCTTCCGTTGGTCACCACGTTACGCAGCCGACTTTGCATGCTTCCCAACTCGCATTAACAATTATACCATGGATTCTCGAGCGATATCAACCCGATTCGGGGGACATCGGTCCGCATTCGCGCTCCACTTAACGCGTCCACGCTTAAATATAAGACGCTTGACCGCCGGGACGGCCGGATTCTCTGAGCCACTCAAGGATCTCGCGCAGACTTCCTCTTGCGAGACACAGCACAGTGTCGGCACCGCCGTAATAGAGGTTGACGGTATCGCCGTCATCGGAGACCGTAGCCCCGCACGGGAACACAACATCTCCTACGTCCCCGAGCCGCTCGTACTCCTGCTCGGGGCCGAAGACCCACTCGTCGCTGCGTAGAACAACGCGGGTAGGATCCTCCAGGTCCAGCAGTGCAGCACCAAGCCGGTAAAGACATCCGGCGGCTGTCGTGCGCACACCGTGATAGAGAATGAGCCATCCCCCATCGGTCTCAATCGGTTGAGGAGCCAATCCGATCCTATGGGCATCCCACCAGGCCCCCCGCCGCGCCTCCATCAGTATCTGGTGGCTTCCCCAGTGACCGAGGTCGGGTGAAAACGAGATCCAGATGTGCGCCTGCCCGGAAGCCTGCATCGGTCTGTGGACCATGGCCCAGCGCCCCCGAAACCGGCGCGGCAGCAGCGCGGCGTCCTTGTCCTCGGGCGGAAGGACCATACCGTAACGTTTAAACTCCTTGAAATCGCGCGTAAGCGCGAGCGAAACGCCTGGCCCGCCGTGACCGTACGCGACGTAAACAACGACGTAAGCGCTCAGCTCCGGAACCCAGCTGATCCGGGGGTCCTCAACGCCCCACACCTCTTCCGGGAATCTCTCAACCTCCGGCGCGAATGTCGGCGCAGGGTCTATCACCCACCCGCTCACACCATCCCGCGAACGAGCGGTCGTAAGGTGAGAATGACCACGCAGGTCTTCACAGCGTACCAGAAGCACCGTTTCGCCCGTATCCTGGAGTCGTGCCGCTCCGGCGTTGAACACGCTATTCACGCGATACGGCCACTGCGCCTTTGTAAGGATCGGGTTGCCGGAATGGCGTTTGAAAAGTGCTGAGTTGTTTTCCACGTGGTTTGCTAACCGGCCCAACGAAGATCCCTCCTTGATGATTCCAATTAATCAAGTGCCACCTATTGTCACTCCAACGTCACTGAGGATGATTTCTCAGCCAGAGGACGTTTCACCGCAACCGGTAGTCGAGCCGTGCTGGCGTGTCAAACGGTCATTCTTAACTTAAAGCAAGCTGGATATTTACAGGCTACTCCTGATCGCCGCCGATGACAGCGTCCAGCTTCGACAAAGGCCGGCATTATTCCGCAGCTTACTCTTGACACGGGCTTTGCATTTATGCTAATATAAGACGCGACAAACGGTTTTTCTATGGATTAATTATAGTGGCGTAGTCTAGGGAAAGTCAATCCCACGTCTGGCTACAGGAGGATAACGATGGACGGCAGAATCAGTAGAAGAAAGTTCATCCGCAACACGACGTTCGCTGCCGCTGCCGTATCGGCGGGGGTGAGCAAGGGGGCGCATGCGGTCACCGAAACCAAGAAGGTGTCGGCGGCGGACAAGATCACGCTCGGCATCATCGGTACGGGCGGTCGCGGCTGTCACCTTATGCGCACCGGTATCAACAAGATACCCGAGGTAACCGTAGCCGCCATCTGCGATATGTACCAGCCTCACCTGGAAAAAGGGAAGGAGTACGCCGGCGAAAAGGCCGAGATGTACCACGATTACCGCAAGCTGCTCGAGCGCAAAGATCTTGACGCGGTGGTTGTGACCACCCCGCTCGACCGGCACGCCAAGATGAGCATCGAGGCGCTCGATGCGGGCAAACACGTCTTTTGCGAGAAGACAATGGCCTACTCGGTCGAGGAAGGACAGGCTATGGTGCGCAAGGTGCGCGACACCGGGTTAATCTTGCAGGTCGGACACCAGCGCCATTACGACCCGTCGTACATCCACGCGGTCAAGCTGGCCCAGCAGGAGGGAGTTCTCGGGCGGATCAACCACATCCGCTGTCAGTGGCACCGCAACGGCGATTGGCGCCGTCACATCCCTGAGTCGGATCCCGGCGGCCGGATCAAGATCCCATTGGAACGATGGCTGAACTGGCGGCTTTACAGCGAGTATTCCGGCGGCTTGATGACCGAGCTTGGAAGCCATCAGATAGACGTTGCGACATGGATACTCGATTCGATGCCGACCGCAGTCACGGCTCTGGGCGGAACGGATTACTGGAAAGACGGCAGAGACGTCTACGACAACATCCAGGTGCTCTACGAGTATCCGATAGGCAAGAACTGTGCGGCACACTACGTACCGCCGTTCCGTAACGAGCCACAGAAGGAGCAGAACAAGCTGGAGGATCCGTACGTGGTTCGCGTGGTGTACTCCTCGATCAATGCCAACGCCCACGACGGCGCGTCCGAAGAGATCATGGGCGATTTCGGCACCTTCATTCTAAGGGAAGGAAAAGGGCTGATGTTCCGCGAAGGATCCGCACCCAAACTCGACTGGGCGAGCGAGGCGGAGAAAGAAAAGGTGGCCGGCAAGAGCGCTATTGTCGTGACATCCGGCGCCACACACGATCTCAGCAACAAGCCGCAGGAGGATCCCGGCGAGCCGCTGCTCGAGAAACCGGCGCGCAAGATGGTCGAGCATCTGGAGTTCGAGAGCTTCTTCGAGTGTATTCGCACGGGGCGCAAGCCTGATTGCGACGTCATGGTAGGACTTCAAGCGACGATATGCGCCGCACTGGCGAACCAGTCGGTAGCCGAACAGAGGCGCATCGAGATAGACCCGTCGCTATACAACGTCTGAGCCGTACGCCGCACATTTTGATTTTCTGGGGTGTCCAGAGAAGGGGGATTTGTTGTGTCCGCGCACGGAGTGTGCGCCGCACCGTGAAAACGAAAGGGTGGATAGTGAGACGTTCATGGATGTTCGTTATTCTTGTACTATTACTCGCAGGTATTGCCCTGAACGGGGCCGCACAAGACAGCGTCGGTGACGCTCCCGAGCGTCTGCGCCCGGCGTCGTGTCCGCCGTTTCACCTGCTCGACGAGGACGGTCGGATTATCAATCCGATCGCGTACCCCGAGGTCTACATACCATACAGTCCGCGACGCACCTGCGGCGCTTGCCATGATTACAATCGCATCACCTCGGGATACCATTTCCAACAGGGCATCGATACGATGAGCGACGATTTCGGTGGCGCAGAACGACCGTGGGACCTTTCGGACGGTATGGTCGGCAAGTTCAGCCCGGTTTACATACGCCAGCTTGCGAAGAAGGAGTTCAAGCATCCGCGCGATATTGATATGACTCCGTACGAATGGGTTTATCAATGCGGCGTCTGTCATCCCGGCGGAGGTATCATGGAACGAGATCGGGACGGTCACCGCTACGACGTGCGGCAAAGGACCGACCCGGAGCTGGCCGAGCTGTTCGATGGAGACTACTACGGTACGCGCTGGGCCGAGAGCGGCGTGGTTGAGGCCGACTGTCTCGTCTGTCATTTGCCTGAGGGATATTACGATTACGGTATCCGGGTGGAACAGCTCAGGAAGCTGAACTACCGTTACGCGGCAACGGCAGCGGCCGGTTTTGCAGGAATCGCCGGGTCAGTCTTGGCGGGCGACACCCCGCTTGTTGTCTACAACGCGCGCTTGTTCAACGCTGACGGCAAGGTCAAACTCCCCATACAGCGGCCGACCGACCGGGGCTGTTTGCACTGCCACGACGACGCGTTCGTCAAGACGCGCGGAGTGACCTTTCAAGATCGCTTCAACCGGGAGATCCATTCGCATAGAGGGATACAGTGTACGATGTGCCATCCCGGCGACATCAACCACAATTTCAAGAAAGGGATCTCGGACGAGCTGACGCTGCGTGACGACCTGGACGGCACAATGCAGAGCTGCCAAGACTGCCACGAGAACGGTGAATTCGGCGCACCGAAAATGCGCCATCGCGGATTGCCCGCGTTTCATTTGGACACGATATCGTGCGAGGCGTGCCACGTTCCCTCGTTACAGATTGTCCCTGCGGGTGCCGTGGACGCTGCTACGGGCGATATTCTCGACCTGCCCGCCTTGCCGAACGTGGCGAAGTATGGCGCAGTCGCTGAATGGCTGCCGGTCTACGATGTGGGCGAGGACGGTCAGATCCAGGCCTGCAATAAGATCCTGCCGATCTGGTGGGGACATAAAGAAGGCGACATCATCTACCCGCTGTTCGCCAAGGAGGTCAAGCTCGCGTACGAACAACTGAAGCAGTCAGTCCGGGATTCCAAACCGGAAGAGCTCAGAGAGCAACTCACAGAAGAGGAAATTGCGGCAGAACTCGCGGCAGAACTCGACGATACGGATGACGGCAAACCGGAAATCAACACTGAAGAGGAGATCCGGGCCATGATTGCCGCGCTGAAAACCGCGGAAACCCGGTTTGACAATATCAATCCGGTATACGTCAAAGGCAACATGGTGTACCAGTTGGATGCGAGCGGACAGATCACAACTTGTGCCCACTCTGCGGCTGAACCGAGCCACTGGGCTGTGCATCACGATGTTTCGCCTCTGGGTGAAACGCTCGGCTACAACGGGTGTACGGACTGTCACTCGAGCGATTCGCGCTTCTTCTTTGCGGCCGCCACTGTGGATCCTTTCGGGCCGGACGGTCAGCCGGTTATTGGCGTGCCGATGCACGAGCTTATGGGACACTCGCGGGCCGGTCTGCTGCTTTCCGCATGGCGTGAAGGGACGCTGAAGCCGGCCGCACCCTGGATCGTTCTGGCGGTGGCGGTCATCGCGCTGCTCCACCTAGCCCTGTTCGGCAGTCGCAACGGAACCAAAGAGGCCGCACCGACCGTGCTGCGTTTTCGCGTCCACGAGCGCGTGACCCATCTTGTCCTGATGCTTTCGGTGGTATTCCTTGCAGTTACCGGTTTCTTCTTCTTCCTTGGCAACCGCGACCCGCTTGGACCGTGGGCGCGCGAAGCCCATTCCGTCATTGGTTTCGTGGCGGCCGCGGCGGTCGCAATCATGTTCCTTTCCTGGGTGAAGAACATGGCATTCAACTCAGGCGACATCAAGTGGATCCGCGGGCTTGGCGGTTATCTCGGCGAACGGGAAGGGCTGCCTTCCGGCAAGTACAATGCCGGTCAGAAGATATTCTTCTGGATCGCGGTGGTTCTAGGGGTCGTGCTCGCTTTGACCGGCATACTAATGTACATTTACAGGGGAACCCGCAACCCGCAGCTTCAGCTTCTGTACACCATTCACGACGTTGCGTCCCTGCTCATTCTGGTCACGCTTGTGGGTCACATTTATCTCGCCATACTCGCGAACCCTCACAGCATGAGAAGCCTGTTTGGCGGCAAAGTCAGTGCCCTGTGGGCAAAGAAGCATCATCCTGATTGGCAGGTGAAAGCGGAACCATCGGAGGGTGCGGACAACTAATATCCGCTCACTGCCGCCCGTCTCCCGTCATTCCTGCGGACGCTGGAATCCAGGGGTACCGGAACACACTTACCCTGTAAGATGGATCTCCGCCTGCACCGGGATGACAAGGTCCATGAGTTTCCGCCGAGAAGAACGTTCTGAAGAATAAGCGCGGTCTCGTTCGAAAACTGGGATTTAGTGGCTTCGCTGCCGGCGCTGCTTGACAGTGCAGCCGGGCGTTGTTAAGATTTGGAGGTCTACCGACCGGGTTGACCCCGGAAACTGGTGGTTCGGGCGGAAGGATTGGGTGAGCCGCACCACTATGATGAATCTGGGCAAGATTCTTATAATCTTCGGCATCTTTCTGGTGATAATCGGCGGGGTTCTGTTGTTTGCAGGCAGACATTTTCCTTTTCTTGGCAAGTTGCCCGGCGACATACACGTCAAAGGGGAGCGGTTCGAGTTCTACTTCCCGGTGACTACATGTTTGATCGTATCGTTAGTGCTGACGCTGGTGGCATTCATTATTTTCCGCGTAGTGCGTTGAGATTGGTCTGACAAGGCGAAACCGCCGCTTGTGTTGCGGCATGACACGGTGGTGTGACTGGTCAATTGGAAGGGGCCTCATGCGACCTATCGCGTTAGTTTCCGCTCTGGCACTCGGACTTGTCTGTCAGGCGCAGTTCGCACTTGGGGAGGATGTGCAGGTGAACGACATTGGGTCAATCATATCGAACGGTTACGTGGCGAACTGGCTGGTTTGCGGTCCTTTCCCGACGGACAATTGGGATGCGCTGAAGACCTCGCTTCGCCGTCGCCGCGCGCCGCTCAGCGATACCGATTTCCTCAAAGACGTCGCGCCGGAAGTACTTATCGAGCCGCGTCGCGGACTGGTCCATTCGGGCGTCGATACACCGGACGGAAGAGCTGTCTGGGAGAGTTTTGCCGCAGATTCCTCCCTGACGGATCTCGGCAATCTGTACCCGTGGGCGTCCTCAGGAGTCATCTATGCCGCATGTTACATAGGCGCTCCGGCTGACAGCACCGTGTATCTCGATCTGCGCTCGTTGAGTGCGGCACAGGTCTGGCTCAACCACGACCCGGTCGAACCGTGCGCAGGCGATACGTCAGCATTCGCGGGAAATGACATTTTCCTCCTGAAGGTACCGCGCGGGTTCAACCTGCTCCAAATAAAGTTTTTCGGCATGACGTTCTCGGAGATGGAGGACGTCGCCGGCTGGCCGGCGGAGGAGCTGCGACAGAGCGTCTTTCGGTCGGCGCAACTGCTTGGTCGGAGCAGCGGTCTGGCGTTCACTCTGGAGGTCAAACCGTTCACTGAAATCGGGAGCACCGGCCTGGGTGTGATCGGCCAACCGCAAGCGACCGGCTATTTTCGCGGCGCCGACGATAAGTCGCGCCAGGAGATCGGTATCGCGCTGTACAACAGTTCCGCCGCTGCTATAGCCGACGTGCACGTGTCGATCGAGTCGCCGGCGACCGGCTCCGGAGATATCGTACGACTCCCTCTGGTGGAGCCGGGCGAGTTCAAAGCGCTGCAACTCGCCCTGGCGGTCTCTGAGGACATGGTCGGGTCGCAGATCGACGCGAACGTAAAGCTCATGGCGGCGAAAAGCAAGCTCGACATGCCGGTCAGGTTCACGGTGGCCAAAATACCGCCCGTCGACGAGAGGATATTTGTGGTGCCCGGATTCCACGCCGACCCGGTGTGGATAGAGGATCAGCGCGACTACATGGTTTCGCTGCTCTCAAGCGCGGAGCAGAACCTGTTGATAACCGAAGTTGACCCGGCGTACGGCGTGTACCTGTCGGAGCTGTCTTACCTTAAACCGTTCTACGACACCCGGCCCGGCAGGCGGGCCTATCTGAAGCGATTGATCGCCGACGGACGCGTCGGCACCGGCGGCGCCTACAATCAGGCCGTGGAGAAACTCATAAGCGGCGAGGCGCTCATCAAGAACATTCTTTACGGCCACCTGTTCCATGAAGGGGTATTGGGCGACGAGTCCACCGTGTACATGTGCTGGGACGTGTTCGGTCATTGCGCTCAATTGTCCCAGATACTGTCGAAATCCGGTCATAATGGCGTTGTCTGGTCGAAAGCTATACGCGGATTCCCGCCGGTGTTCTTCCAGCAGAGCCTCGATGGAACCAGGCTGCTTCATAAACGAGTTGAATACGGTCTCCAGTCCTCGAACAAGCTCGATCTTAGACGTCTGCTTTACGCCAAGCTGGAGGAGCAGCGGACGTTCGGCCTAAGCGCCGATGTAAGGTTCGATGCGGGCGATTTCAAGGCGCCGACGGCGTGGTTTGCGGGTACCTGCGAAGAGCTGCTGGAGTTCCGCCCGCCGATCATCGTGTCGGGCAGCGGCGCAGAACTGTATTTCGACGCCGTGCAGAAAGAGATCCGCGATAAGAAGGTCGATCTTCCCGTTACTGCGCGTGACATGAGCTACTACCATCAGGGCACCGGGCTGACGCGGGCGAATCTCAAGAGCGCCAACCGGCTGGGCGAGAACCTGCTTGTGAACGCGTCGAGTTTTGCCACGATGGCCAACATCATGGGCGCTGAGTACCCCGACAAGACGATCGATAAGGCGTGGAGACAGCTTCTGTTCGCTCAACATCACGACTCGCTCACCGGGACAATGTGCGACCGGGGGTATCTCGACTTGATGGCGGGGTACCGCGAGGCGGTAGAGCTGGGCGCGGAAGTCCTGCGCAACTCCCTCTCGTACATAGCGGAGTCGGCGGACACCGTGAAGAACGCTCCGCCCGGCAAAGCGTGGCCGGTCGTCGTCTTCAACCCTTGTTCCTGGCCGAGAACTGATTGTTGCACCGTACGGATGACGTTCGACGAGGGACCAGTGGAAGGTGTTACTCTCCTCGACTCGCGGATGCAGCGCGTACCGTTCGAGGTCGAAGAGGTCGACCGCGGGGATGATGGCAGAATCACGAGTGCAAAACTCATTTTTGTAGCG
>Ga0180438_10003126_pt1 | contig 25563 bp, 17 predicted proteins | sample SS_ome_12_FD_132455 | JGI IMG/M metagenome (GOLD analysis project Ga0180438, IMG submission 132455) | Hypersaline lake sediment archaeal communities from the Salton Sea, California, USA - SS_3_D_2 metaG | ecosystem: Environmental > Aquatic > Non-marine Saline and Alkaline > Hypersaline >... | reverse complement strand
TCTGCCGCTGATGTCTCGTCCTCGTCCACCACAGCGATAACAGCCCATGCGCGGCAGAGAGACCGGTTCAAGCTGAGTCTCGCATTGCAGGGCGGGTGTTCTGGGTCCAAGAACCCAGTGGTCAATAGGCCCTTTTCCCTATGACAAATAGGCCAGTGGTCTCTTCCCCGCCCGACGGCTATCTGGTATGCTCACAACAGCTGTAGAGCAGGAAGGAGACGAGAGATGGGAAATCAAGCTGCTGCCAGCGGCTGGCATTCCGGGCAGATATGGCTGCTTGTGCTCCCCGTCTTGATCTTCTCCACCGGCGTGCTGCATGTAGGACAGGGCTGTCCCTCGCGGTAGGCCACCAGTAGGAAGCTGCTATCCCAGCCGCCTTTCTCCCCGTACAGGTTCAACTCGTAGGCGGCACCGCCGTGGTCGATGCTCTCCTGTAGTGTCCTGTGCAATGCCCGCCACAGTCCCTCGATCTCCTCGTCACTCAGCGTGTCGATGGATCGAAGCGGATGGATGCCGGCCCTGAACAGTGGATCCTGCACGTAGACATTGCCGACCCCGGCGATTTGCTTCTGGTTGAGCAGGAAGGACTTTATTCCGGCGCGCCGTCCCCGCAAGAGCTCCCGAAAGTCCTTGCGGGTCAGGCTCATAAAGTCGGGACCAAGCTGGGGGATCTGAGGGTGATCCGCCAGATCAGGAACATAGTGGACCGATCCAAACCACCAGAAGTTGATAGCTAGGCAACTGCCATCCTCGAAGTCAAAGATTAGGCGGTACTTCTCCGGCAGGTGCATCCGATCGGTGAGCAGAATCTCGCCACCCATCCCCAGATTGAGCAGCAACCAGCCCGCTGTCGTCCGGACTTTTAACCACTTGCCGTGCGCCTCTACGTCGAGAATCCCGGTTCCGCTCACTGCCACCCCGAATGTCTCTTCCGGTATGTTCAGGCATTTGGGTTGCAGGACCTCTACATCCGTGATGATCCTTCCAACCAACTCTTTCCGCATGTCTCGGGCGAAAATCGCAATCTCGGGCAGTTCGGGCATGGTTCTCCTCCTGTGCCGCCCTTCTACCAGCTCTGCATCCTGGAAGCTGGCCTGTGACCATTCCCATCCGGGGTTTCCTTGCCGCCATGTCAGAGCTGATGGGCTGGCCCTTCTCTGGATTATACAACCATTCGCCCCAAAACTCCACTCGCCCCACCGGCCGGGGTCGATTTCCGATCGACTCAGCCTTGACCGCCTCCTCGTGCCGTGCTAGAATAACGGCCCATGAAGACGATATTTAGAGAAAACGCGGCCCTTTGGGTCACGCCAATCCTTGTGATTGCGGCTATTGTTGTAGCGGCGATCGTGTTCACATCGGCAGGCCCCCATGTTGTGGATGTTTTGCCTGGAGACGGCGATGACGACGTTCCCATCACGGCCCCGGTCGAACTGATTTTTTCTCAGCCGATGGATCCTGACACTGTCGCCGGGCGCCTGCGCATCGAGCCCGAGATTCCGGGCGAGTGGGTGTGGAATGGGCGGACGGTTGCCTTTCAGCCGCAGAGCGCCCTTGCGCCTGACACGCAATACACCGTAACACTCGACTCTGGTGCTTCCAGCCAACGCGGCCGGACCATGCAGGGGAGTTGGAGCTGGCAGTTTCGCACGCGCCTTCCCCAGCTCCTCTACCTCGGCCGTCCTGTCCCTGGCGCCGAGCTCCGCCAGCTTTACCTGGCCTCATTCGATGGCACGCCTCTGCACCAGCTCACTGACCATCCCGGTGGTGTGTGGGACTATGCCGTGCACCCTGAGGGCCAGGCGGTTGTTTACAGTGTCCTGCGAGAGGATGGCGGCAGTGACCTGTGGCGCATGGACCGTGACGGTGGGGACCAAGGGGTGCTGCTGGCCTGTCCCGAGGCGGCCTGCCTCAACCCTGCCTGGTCGCCTGACGGTCGACAACTGGCCTACGAGCGGCGCGACATCTGGGCCGGCGCGCCCAATCTCGACCCCCAAGCTGGCCGCATCTGGTTGCTGGATTTGGAAAAAGGAGGCAAACGCCCCCTCTTTGACTATGATGTCGCCTTGCACTCGCCGGTCTGGGCACCAGATGGCCAACGCCTGGCCTATGTCAGCCCCTTGCTACCCGGTGTGGAGGTGTACGGCCTGGAAACACAGGAGCTACAGCAGTTTTCCAACGAGTGGGGAGAGGCTCCCGTTTGGTCGCCAGATGGTCACTGGCTGGTGCTGCCGGAACTGATGTTGGCCGGGGAGTCCCTCGTCGTCCGCCTGGTCCGTGTCGACCTGGATGCTGAGGAGATGGGAGATATCAGCGGCGACGATGATTTCGTCAAGGATGTAGCGCCTGCCTGGTCTCCCGGAGGAGGCTGGATTGCCTTCGGCCGCCAGTTCTTGGATGATGAGCGCTGGACGCCCGGCCGGCAGATATGGCTCACGCGTCCCGATGCCAGCGAGGCGTACGCTTTGCTCGACGAGCCGATGGGCGATCACTTTGCCCTCACCTGGCGACCCGACGGTGCTGCTCTGGCCTATGCGTTGAGCGACCTATCACAGGGCCCCCAGCCGGTCCCCGACGTCTCTGTATGGGTGTTTGACCTGGCCGAGCGGGTGCAGGGACGCATTGCCGGCGACGCGGTGCTCCCCAGGTGGCTTCCCTGAGCCTGTGTCATCTGCCGCTGTTGTGATTGACATCCTTGCACAAAACCGTTATACTGTGTCCAGAATCCAGATCATGTTGTAGATGACCTGATGCGACTGAAACACCTTGAACTCCAGGGATACAAGACATTTGCCTCCCGCACCGAGTTTGTCTTTGACGGCGGCATTACAGCCATCGTCGGGCCGAACGGCAGCGGCAAGAGCAACATTGCCGACGCCATTCGCTGGGTGCTGGGCGAGCAGAGCTATCGTACGCTGCGGGGTAAACGCACCGAGGATATGATCTTCTCGGGCAGCGCCCAGCGGGCGCGCCTGGGCATGGCATCGGCTTCGTTGCTTCTGGACAATGCCGAAGGCTGGCTCCCCATTGAATTTTCCGAGGTGGTCATCACCCGCCGTGCTTATCGCAGTGGTGAGAACGAGTATCGTCTCAACAACCGCCGTGTCCGTCTTCGCGACATCAGTGAACTCCTATCCACCTCGGGCCTGGGAGGCCGAACCTACACGGTCATCGGTCAAGGGTTGGTCGATGCCGTGCTGAGCCTGCGGCCTGACGATCGCCGCGCGCTCTTTGAAGAGGCCGCAGGCATCAGCCTCTATCAATCCAAACGTGCCGAGGCGCTGGCGCGTCTGGAGGAAACCCGCGCCAACCTGTTGCGCGTCAACGACATCGTCAACGAGATCGCTCCCCGCTTGCGACGCCTGGAGCGCGAGGCCGAACGGGCAGAGCGGTATGCTTTGCTCAGCCGGCAGTTGGAAGGCTTGTTGCGCACCTGGTATGGCTATCGCTGGCGCCAGGAACACCTCAACCTTCGCCGCACGCGTGATGCCCTGTCACGCCGTGAGAGTGTGCTGGCCCGTTCTCGCGAGGCGCTCAAGGCGATAGACGAGCAAATGACAGAGCTTCGTGCCCACCAGGCGCGGTTGCGCGGGCAGTTGGGTGGCTGGCATCGCGAGAGCGGTGAGCTTCACCGCCAGATGGAGCAGGTCCAACGCGACCTGGCAGTCTGGCAAGAGCGCTCCCGCCTACAGGCTCACCAGCAGGACGAATTGCGGGCTGAGCTGGCTGTGCTGGAGACCCAAGCCCAGGCCGCGGCGGAGCGCGTGGCCGGGATCGAAAAAGAGGTGGCCGGCCATCTATCTGTCCTCCGGGAGAAAGAGGCGCTGGTGGCCCAGGCCCAGGCTGGCCTGGACGCCCACGAGAAGCAGCGCTCGGCCCTTTCTGAGCAGGTGGCGGCGGCCCAAGCTCGAGCCTTTGACCTGGCCGCTCAGGCAGCCGATCGCCGCAACCGGCTGGCCCAGCTCGACGAGCGGCGTGCAGCCCTGGTTGAGGAGCGGGCTGGTCATGAGGCCGCGATTGTCGAGCAGGAGTCTCATGCCACCGAGTTGGCGCCTCAGCTTCGCGCAGTGTCCGCCGAGCAGGCTCGTATGCAGTCGGAAAGACGCTCTTTCCAGGACGAGCTGACCAAAGTTGAGGCAGCCCTGGTCAAAGTCCACCAACGGCAGTCGGAACTGCGCGATCTGCTGGCTGATGCTCAGCGCGATGTCGAGCGCCTCCAGGCCCGCTACGACATGCTGACCCGTCTGCGCGAGGAAGGGGAGGGTCTTCACGCTGGCGTCCGCGCCGTGTTGCAGGCAGCAGGTGCCAGCTACTTGAGCGGGATCGTCGGCACGGTTGTTCAGCTTCTAGAAGTCCCGGCCGAGTTCGAGGTCGCAGTCGAGACCGCCCTCGCCGGACATCTGCAGGATGTAGTCGTGGAATCTTGGCCTAATGCCGAGGCGGCCATCCTGTACCTGAAGGAGGGGGATCGGGGTCGCGCCACCTTTTTGCCCCTCGATACCGTGCGGCCAGCGGGACGCCTGCGTGTGATCAACAGCCGGGATGTTGTGGGCGTGGCTGCGGACCTCGTCCATGCCGATGAGCGCCTCGATCCGGTTGTGGAGATGCTATTGGGGCGCACGATTGTGGCCCGCGATCTGCAGGGTGCACGCCGCACCTTTGATCAGCTCTCGGGTGGCTTCCAGATCGTCACACTGGCCGGAGAGATCCTGCGCTCCAGCGGTTCGGTGACGGGTGGGCAAGGACAGGGTCAGACCAGAGGCCAGGTATTGGGACGGGAGCGCGAGTGGCGGCAGCTACCTGGCTACCTCGAAAAGGCACACAGTCGATGTGATGAGCTCAACTCGGAGTTGGGCAAGCTGCACACCGCCGAAGAAAAGGTGCGCTCCAGGATCACTTTCCTCCGGGCCCAGATACGGCAGGCAGAAAAAGAACTGGAGCAGGTACAGGGCCGGCATCAGGAATTGGAGCGCAGTGTTGATCAGGCTGCCCAGCGCATTGTCTGGCTGCAAGGACTGGTTGAACAGCTCGACGGCGATGGGCAGGCTATGGCTGCGTCTGAGGCATCGCTCAGGACTGACTTGGATCGGCTAAACAGCGATAGAGAATCCGTCGAGAGAGAAGTGGCTGCCTTTCAAGACCAGTTGGAGAACCTCCGTGGTGAGGCCCTCTACCAACGGCTAACAGAGGCCCGCACCGCAGCGGCTGTGGCTCGCGGGGCATGGGAGCACCGCCGTGCAGCCCTTGAGGAGATTCGGGATCAGCAAGCGGCCGTTGAGGACCAGGTCCAGGCCAAGGAAGCTCGCATCGCCAGTCTGGACCTTGAGCAAGGATCCTTGGCCAAGCAAATCCACGACCAGGGAGCCCGGGAAACCGTGGTTCAGGGCTGGCTATCTGCGCTGGCAGCCAAGATCGAGCCGGCAGAGGTCGAGGTGGCCAACCTGGAGGCGGAGCGCGACAAGTTGGAGAAGGAGGAGGCGGCGCACCGTGCCCGCTTGCGCGAGGCTGAGAATCGCCATGGCCAGGCCGTCCTGGCCTCAAGTCGCCAGGAAGATCGCCTCGACCGGCTCCGCCGCCAGATCATGGATGATTTCGGCTTGGTAGAGATGGAGCCGCTGGAAGGGGTGCCGGAACAGTCGCTCCTGCCACTAGGCGAACTGGTCTCGTCTCTGCCAGCAGTTGAGCAATTGCCAGTTGGACTGGAAGAAGAGATTCACCAGATCAAGGCGCAGATGCGCCGCATGGGCTCGGTGAATCCCAGTGCTCCCGAAGAGTACGGAGAGGTGCTCGACCGTCACACCTTTTTGACCAGCCAGGCAGCCGATCTTGAAGAAGCCGCCCGTAGCCTGCGTGAGGTCATTGCTGAACTGGACGAAATCATGCGCCGGGAGTTTCAGGCGACCTTCAAGGAAGTGGCAGCGCGCTTCAAAGAGAATTTCACCGAGCTTTTTGAGGGAGGGACTGCTCGCTTGGTGCTCACCGATCCCGACGACGTGACTAGCACCGGCGTCGAGATTGTCGCCCGTCCTCCGGGAAAGCGCCAGCAGACGCTGGCCCTGCTCTCCGGTGGGGAGCGGTCGCTGACGGCTGTGGCCCTTATTTTCTCCATTCTGGAGGTAAGCCCGCCGCCTTTCTGCATTCTCGATGAGGTGGATGCCATGCTCGACGAAGCCAATATCAAGCGCTTCCGACGGGCGTTGGAACGCCTCAGCGAACACACCCAGTTTATCATCATCACTCACAATCGAGGCACCATCCAGGCCGCGAGCACGATCTATGGTGTCTCTATGGGCGACGATAGTGTGTCGCAAGTGGTTTCGCTTCGCTTGGAAGGGGAGCGCATCGCTGCGCCGGATGGCGTCACTCTGGATGTGATGAAAGATGGTTAATCATCCCTGGCGCACACGAGACCCCGAGCTGCCGGAAGGGGGACTCGGGCGGTCTGCACACAGGTCGCTCACCTCACCCCGTCCCTGGCAATAGGTCTGCGGCCACCTGCCGGGCTTCGTCTGCCTTGTTCCGGTACTCGTTTGCCTGTTCCCGTTTCCCCTGCTGTTCGTACAGTTCGCTCAGGGCTTCGTACGTGTCTGCCAAGATGTTGTACCGCAGCCAGCCTTCCTTCTCGTCCGCGGAAGCTTCCGCCATTTCCAGCAACAGGTCCGACCGGTCAAGCAGTCTCGCTTCCATATCCCCTAACGCCTGGCCACGGTAGGCCAGCGTCGTGCTGGCCTTGATCCTAACCAGCGCGAATTCGTCCCCTTGGGCCTGGACCCACCGGTCCAGGGGCTCCTGCAATTCGGCAGGGACGATGTATGACGTGTATAGGACCCACAGTCTTTGGTACTGGGTGATCAACTCCTCCATCTCGGCATCTGAGAGATGCCGGGTCAGGTACAGTACTTTGGCGCCATTCGCCTCCAGGGGATCTATAAAGAAGCGGGGTGAGACGACTACCACATCACCGGGCTGAGCCCGTCGCTGCAGCACGTCCATGGTCAAATCCAAGCGGTGCGCTGCTCTGCTGTTGGCGTAGTGATACTGCAGTGGAGTGAGGAAGAGTAGCACCAGTCCAAATGATATGGCGGCGATCGTTGCATATCGGATCGCCCCGGCGTTCCACCGTCGCCCCAATCTGCCGGCTGCCTGGCCTATGCCTACCACTCCCTGCCCTGCCAGCAGGAGGGCCACCGGTGGCACGAATATCACGTAGCGCTCCGCGAATGGGCGCGGCGAATTGACCACCGACAGAACCAGAAAGGGGATCGCCAGCCAGAGGAGCGACAGTAGGGCTGCCTGCCAGCGGCGGCGGTAGAGAGTGATCGCAAATCCCAGGCCCATCAATCCCAGGATCAGACCTCTCAGCCAAGCGCTTGTCAGGCCGATCTTGTACAGGTAGCGGTAAAAAAAGTCCGTGGTGAGCTGGACTATCACCTCCCCTGCCACTGCGCCACTTTCAGGCCCGACCCACCGCAGTTCGAGCAGCCGCAGGATAGCCGGTATGCAGAGGAGACCCACCAACGCAAAGCTCAACACCGGAAAGGCCAATGGCCTTACCCATTCGGCTGTGGGCACGGTGCCCTGTCTCCGCTGTTGTTTCAGCAGCTTGACTAGCGAAGTTAACCAGATGGCGGCAGCGAACATCCCTTCCGCGGCTAGCACAAACAGGGCATTGAAGTGAGTGTAGATGTTGAGGGATGAGGCTACGACGAAGCCAATCCAGTAAGCGGGACGCCTGCTCTTTAGCCCCACTACCAAAAAGTAGGCCGACGCCAACGACAGTAGTGCGAAGAGGGAGTAAGGCCGGATGATCTGTCCATACTCGACGTAGAGTGGCAGAACCGCCACCAGAAGGCCACCCACCAGCCCAACTGTGGGACTCCAGAGCGCTTCGCCCAGTTTGTAGGTGAACACGATGCCCAGCAGAGCAAATACCGAGGGCAGGAATCGCAATAGGAATGCGCTGTGATCTACCAGGGGCCAGGCCAGATGCTGCAGCAGGAAATAGAGCGGCTGCATACTACTGGGCTGCCCGTTGGCCTTGATCCCACTGGCGTGTGCTACGGCTACCAGGCTCGGTTGGTCCAGCTTGACGATGGTGGCGTTTTCGTCTCTGCCCAGCACCTCGTGCTCGTCCAGGTCGTGCCACAACAGGAGAGCGCCTAGCAGCAGTACGGCGACCATCAGCGTTCTGATCCAGATTTCCTGGCGTGACCGGGAATCAGCGTTGGTCCTGTATTCGGTCATCATCGCCGTCTCACCCTGCCAACCTGCCTTCGCCAACAAACTCGCGGAAACCGGTGTCCTTGTAGCCCAGTCCCTCTGCGATTCGAACTGAGGCGGTATTGCCTTCCTCGACCATATACAGCGGACGCACACGCTGCTCCAACAGGGCAGCCGTGCAGGCTGAGACGACCGACTTGCCCCAGCCCCGGCCCCGACCCTGGGGATGAACGTAGACGAATACCTCGGCAAAGTTGGGCGAGCGCCAGTTGGTGCCTGACATGGCCACCAATTGTCCTTGTGATTCGATCTGGAAGCGCGGGGCTCCGTCGGCACTGGTCACACGCTGAACCAGAACGTTCACAATCGGCTGGAAACGTGAAGGTTCGAGGAGGCAGACCCGTGTCAGACTCGTTTGCGTGAACTCCATGTGCTCGCGCACGGCTGCGGCCAGCATTACCGGGACAATGACCTGGTAGGGACGACCGGCCACCAGGGTGGCTTGGATCAACTCGCCGATAGCGGCCGAATCCTGCCCGCGGAGCGTCACCAACGGTCGAAAGAGGTCAATGCCTGTCTGGCAAACGGCGACAAAGCCGTCGGCACGGCCTCGCGCATCGTGGTGGATCGTGAGCTGTGTGCGGTGTGGATCGTGCCACAGGGCATAGTAGCTTGCGAGCGCGTCTGCCGGGTCCGCTGGTGATAGTAGCGGGCGAATGGCTCGGCGCTTGTCTTGTAGTTCGTTAAGATTCTCTAGGTCCATAGTTGTGCAAGAGGGTAGCTCTGCCAGCGCAAAGCTACCCTCTGAGATTCAAAGCACCTGGTTGGTTCAGGACTGGTGCATGCAGGCCGGAGTGGATAGAGTAGCTGACATCAGAGGTGACAGCACAACTTTCACTCCTGGCTACTTGTAGCTGTTGAGCACCTTCATATAGTTGGCCCGCTCAAAGGCAGCCGGTTCGGGCACCGACTTGTGGCTCATGCTGCCCTTCATCTGTTCGATGGATTCATAGTCGTGTTCCTCCATCCAGGCGGTCATGCCTTCGAGCAGTTCGTCGATCTTGCCGATTCCCATTTTCAGCAGGACCGAACAGACATTGGCGACGTCAGCGCCAACCATGACCGCTTTTATGACATCTTCTGCGGTGTGGATGCCGCTGGTCAGGGCCATGGAGCAATCCAGCCGCCCGTAGAGGATGGCAATCCAGCGCATGGGCAGGCGCATCTCCACCGGCGTGCTCAGTTGCAGGTTGGGTGTCACATCCAGTGCTTCGATGTCAACGTCCGGTTGGTAGAAACGGTTGAATAGCACCAATGCATCGGCACCTTCGGCGTCCAGCATCGAGGCTACGTGGGGCATGGCGCTAAAGTAGGGACTCAGTTTCATGGCCACCGGGATGTCCACCTTCTTTTTGACATCCTTCAGAAGCTTGACGTAAAGATCCTCAACGTCATAGCTCATCAAAGTGTCGTTGGTGGGGATAAAGTAGATGTTCAGTTCCACCGCGTCGGCGCCTGCCTCCTCGAACCTTTTGGCATAGCCGGTCCAACCGCCGGGACTGACGCCGTTGAGACTGGCGATGATGGGGATGTCGACCGCACTCTTTGCCATGCGGATATGCTCGACATAGTCGTCCGGTTCCCGCCGATATTCGTGGACGGCAGGAAAGTAGGACAGTGCTTCGGCAAAGCTCTCGGTACCCTGCTCGAGAAAGTGGGTCAGGGCCTCAGCCTCGAACTCTATCTGCTCCTCGAACAGCGAGTGCAGGGTGACGGCCGCTGCGCCGGCATCCTCCATACGTTTGATATTGTCCAAGTCGGCTGACAGAGGCGACGCAGACGGCACCACCGGGTTTTTGAGCTTTATGCCCATATAGGTAGTAGTTAGATCGACCATTGAGCGTTCCTTTCGTGTTGGTGATTCGCGATCTGTGGGCTCGACCTTCGGGATCCGGGGGACCAACCTGGCGAACCCCGGATCCCGAGTCTTTGATGCCCAGCCTACGAACTGTAATCTAACGAGGCCAACTGCTCATACATCTGCCAGCTCTTGTTGACATCCTTCTGGGCCAGCTCCATGAGGCGCTCGGCTTCCTCTGGTTTGGACTGGGTCAGCATCCGGAACCTCGTCTCGTTGTAAGCATACTCCTTCAACGGGATCTTGGGCGCCTTCGAGTCTAGCTGCAGTGGGTTCAGGCCCTCAGCCGCACGTCGTGGATCATAGCGGTACAGCACCCATGCGCCTGAATCGACTGCTGCTTGGTGCTGGTCAAACCCGGTGCGCATGTTGATCCCATGGGCAATGCAGTGGCTGTAGGCGATGATCAGGCTGGGACCGTCGTAACCCTCGGCCTCGACAAAGGCCCGGACCGTCTGCCGGTCGTTGGCTCCCATGGCCACCTGCGCCACATAGATGTTGCCGTACGTCATGGCAATCATCCCCAGGTCCTTTTTGGGTAGCGGTTTGCCACCAGCGGCGAACTTGGCCACCGCCGCACGCGGCGTGGCCTTGGACATCTGGCCGCCTGTGTTGGAGTAGACCTGGGTGTCGAGGACTAGCACGTTCACGTTCCTGCCCGAAGCCAGCACGTGATCTAGACCACCATATCCGATGTCGTAGGCCCAGCCGTCACCGCCCAGGATCCAGACCGAACGCTTGACCAACATGTCGGCAATGCTCTCCAGTTGGCGTGCCTCGGTTGTGTCCAGGCCGGCAATCTTTTGCTTCAGCTCGGCCACGCGAGCGCGTTGGGCGGCAATGTCTTCCTCGGTCACCTGCTCGGTGTTGAGCAACCCATCGGCCAACTCGTCGCCGATGACATTGCGCATCTCGTTCACCAGCTCCTGGGCGTACTCGGTCTGCTTGTCTACGGTCAGGCGAAAGCCAAATCCGAACTCGGCATTGTCCTCGAAAAGGCTGTTGGACCAGGTCGGCCCGCGGCCATTCTCGTCCACTGCATACGGTGTGGTGGGCAGGTTGCCGCCATAGATAGAGGAGCAGCCAGTGGCATTGGCAATGAGGGCCCGGTCGCCGAATAGCTGGCTAAGCAGCTTGACGTAGGGTGTCTCGCCACAGCCAGCGCAGGCCCCCGAGTACTCGAACAGTGGTCGCAGCAATTGCGAACCCTTGACCGTGTCGATCTTGACCTTTGTGCGGTCGAATTCGGGGATATCGAGGAAGAATTGATAGTTCTCCCGCTCCTGGAGACGGATAGGAATCTGCGGGGCCATGTTGATGGTCTTTTTCTTGGGCTCGGTCTTGTCCTTGACCGGACACGCGTGGACGCACAAGCCACAGCCGGTACAATCTTCCGGCGCCGTCTGGATGGTGGCTACCATCCCCGCGTACTCTTTGCCCCGGGCCTTGGCCGACTTGAAGGTTTCGGGCGCATCCGCCAGCAGCGCCTCGTCATAGATCTTGAAGCGGATGGCAGCGTGCGGGCAAGCCAGCGCGCATTTGGCGCACTGGATGCAGATGTCCGGCTCCCAGACCGGGATCTCGAGAGCGATATTGCGCTTCTCCCACTGGGTCGTGGCCGAGGGATAGGTGCCATCCACCGGTAGCTTTGAGACCGGTAGCGAGTCACCCTTGCGGGCCATGATCGTGGCCGTCACTGTCTGCACGAACTCGGGCGCTTCAGGTGGGACCACCGGCGGCATCTCGATGTCGCTGGTGACTTGGTCCATCACCTCGACACGGAACAGATTGGAGAGGGTCATGTCCACTGCTGCATAATTCTTTTGCACTACGGCCTCGCCGCGCTTGCCATAGGTCTTTCTAATGGCCTCCTTGATGGCGGCTATGGCCTCGTCCCGGGGCAGCACGCCCGAGATGGCAAAGAAAGCGGTCTGCATGATAGTGTTGATGCGCGCCCCCATCCCCGTGTCCTTGGCCACGCGGTAGGCATCGATGACGTAGAATTGGATCTCCTTTTCGATGATCTGTTCCTGAACCTTGCGCGGCAGCTTGTCCCACACTTCGTTGGGGCCGTAGGGCGCGTTCAGCAGGAAGGTTGCGCCGTGGGCTGCATTCTCCAGCATATCGAACTTTTCGAGGAAGAAGAACTGGTGGCAGGCCACAAAGTTGGCCGAGCTGATCAGGCACGTTTGACGAATGGGGCGTGGCCCAAAGCGGAGGTGCGACACTGTCACCGCGCCGGCTTTCTTGGAGTCATACTGGAAGTAGCCCTGGGCATAGTTGGGCGTGTCCTCGCCGATGATCTTGACACTGTTCTTGTTGGCACCGACGGTGCCATCTGAGCCCAGGCCGTAGAACATGGCGCGCACTACATCGTCAGCTTCGATGTTGAAGGTTGGATCATACTCGATGCTGGTGTGGGTGACATCGTCGTGGATGCCCAGGGTAAAGTGATTCTTGGGTTGGTCTTTTCTCATCTCGTCGAAAAGACCCTTGACCATGGCCGGGGTGAATTCCTTGCTCGACAGACCGTAGCGCCCGCCGATGATGCGGACCTTCCGGTTCGTCTCGGTCACCGCTGTCACACAGTCCTGGTAGAGTGGCTCGCCGACAGCGCCTGGCTCTTTGGTGCGGTCCAGGGCGGCCACAATCTTGGTCGTCTCGGGCAGCGCGGCGACAAAGAGCTCGGCGCTGAAGGGACGATAGAGGCGCACTTTGACCAGACCAACTTTCTCCCCCCGGTCGACCAGGTAGTCTACCGTGTCGTGGGCTACCTCAGCGGCGGACCCCATGAGGACGATGACCCGCTCGGCGTCCGGCGCTCCGACATAGTCGAACAGATGATACTGTCGCCCGGTAAGGCCGGCGAACTTGTCCATCGCCTTCTGGACAATCTCGGGTGTCTTGAGATAGAAGGGATTCACCGTCTCACGGGCCTGGAAGAACACATCGGGGTTCTGGGCTGTGCCGCGGATAAAGGGCCGCTCCGGGGTAAAGCCGCGGGCGCGGTGGTCCATCACCAATTTGTCGTCGATCATGGCCCGCATGTCTTCCCTGGTCAGTTGCTCCACCTTGTTGACCTCATGACTGGAGCGAAAGCCGTCGAAAAAGTGGACAAAAGGCACCCGGGCTTCCAAGGTGGCTGCCTGTGAGATCAAGGCAAAGTCCATGATCTCCTGGATCGAGTTGCTGGCAATGAGCCCCCAGCCAGTGGCCCGCACTGCCATCACATCGCTGTGATCGCCAAAAATGGACAGTGCCTGGCAGGCGACGCTCCGTGCAGAGACGTGAAAGACTGTGGAGCTGAGCTCGCCAGCGATCTTGTACATGTTGGGGATCATCAGCAGCAAACCTTGAGAAGCGGTGAAGGTTGTCGTCAGTGCCCCTGTCTGGAGTGCACCGTGGACGGCGCCAGCGGCTCCGCCTTCGGCCTGCATTTCGACCACGAGGGGTGCAGTGCCCCAGATGTTGGTTTGCCCTGCCGCCGAAAAAGCGTCGGCATGCTCGCCCATCGCGCTGGAAGGTGTAATGGGATAGATGGCAATGACTTCGTTGATCTTGTGCGCTACAAAGGCTGCGGCTTCGTTGCCATCTATCGTGACTATCTTTCTTTCTGCCATAGAAACCCCCTGATCTCTTGATTTGTGCCAGTTGTCGGTGCACATTTCGCTTGAGCCCTGTCGCTGGGGCAGGAGCAACATTGCACCAGGACCTTGCCTTAGGCAACGGGTGGCGCGAGCTCCTGGCATCGATGCCACGCCGCCCAAAGAAACGCCAGGCTCATCAGCCTGGCGTACTGCGAAACTGCTTCTTGCACAATGGTCGTTGATATCGGCCGTTTCTTCTGTGAAACCACGCCGTGCTCTAGAGCGGCGAAATTATAGCATAGCGATTTTGCTTTGTCAAAGACTAGCCAGTCCAAGACAGGTGAGACACAGCGACCTAGCGGCGGTTGCGCTTGTTGCGCCGCTCAAAGTCCCGTTGGCATTTCAGGCACAGTGTCGCCTGGGGCAGGATTTCAAGGCGGGCTGGATCGATGCGGTCCCCACAACCCTCACACATGCCGTAGGTGCCTTTTTCGGCCATTTCGAGGGCATGGTCGATCGATTCCAGTTTGCGCTGCAAGCTTTGCACCAGGGCCAAGATCTTTTCCCGTTCATAGGCGTCGATGTCAGCCTCGTCGGCACTCGGTTCTGCCATGGATCTTAGCTCACGAGCCAGGTGCTCCAGTTTTTCTGTGGTTTGCTGACGCTCTGCCAATAACTTTGTCACGTCAGATCGGGTGTGAGTGGTCACCGAATCCATCGCACGTCATCCTTTCTCAACCGTGAATGTACGGCCTCGGTTCTCAAGTGATGCAGGACTATACCACATTTTCGTAGTGGCGTCAACACAGACGCATTCGGTTTCCCACTGCCATAGGGCTCAAGACCGCTGTGATTCTCTCCAGTGAGGTACTGGCAGTGGAGTGGCAGCGGATTGTCCTAGCTACGCAGGAGACTCAAGATCGCAGCGGCCGCAAGGGGAACTGTCAGGTTATCGATGCCCCAGGGTGAAAACGCCTCGACGACGGTGCACACTATCGCTACCGCCGCACCGTACACCAGGGCCAGCAGCCAGTTGATGAGCGGCTTGCCGACCAGATAAGGCATTGCGAACAATGCGATGGAGGTCGTAATCCAACTCCAAAACAGCATCGCAAGCGAGCCCTCAAGCGACCGAGTCTTTCCGCCGACAGTGTAGCGGTAGTGGCTATAGCGCTGGCCGATGATGGCTGCCATTGCATCGCCCCAGGTCATGGGCATCAGGCTTGCTACCATCAGGACCGGTTGGCTCCAAAAGTAGTAGACCAAGACGGCGAAAGAGATCGGGAAGTAAATCGTGCCGAGATTGCCCCTCTCGCCGGTCTCCATCGCTTTGAATGTACCGCGCAAGTACGAGATGGCGTTGATCACGACAAAGGAAAGAGGGGGGATCAGAGCAAGGTACCAGGTCTCGAAAAGAAGTACGGTGCCTATCACCCACATGCCGACGCCGATGTGAATGAATTTTCGGGTGAATTCCAGAGGTCGCTTGCCAATGCGGCGTATCAGCTCAGCCAGTCCAATGATGCCAAACAAATAGGCATAGGATACGATGAGCGCAGTGTGGTCCGGTTTCCAGCTCATGCGATCATGCTCCCTTTGACAGGGTTCGATACAGGTCTCTCAGGGCGACACTGATCTGGGCTGCCACGGCTGCGTTGTTTTCCAACAGCGCGACATTGGCCTTGAGGCTGGCTCCTTCGGTCTGGCGGGCAACCCACTTGAGAAGGAAAGGCGTAGAAGCGCTTCCTTCAATGCCCCGGGCCTGGGCCTCGTTCAGGGCTGCAGCGATGGCTGACTCCAGGCGTTCGACAGGCACTTCGTCAGGCACTGGAACCGGGACGGCAACCAGGATGCTGCCAGGCAATTCCATCTGGCGACTGGCGACGATAATCGCGGCCGCCTCGCCTGGGGTGTCCACCCGCACATCCACCACCAAGCCGCTGCGCCGTGCGTAAAAGGCCGGGAACTCGTCGGTGCCGTAGCCGATGACGGGCAATCCGGCAGTCTCTAACCATTCCAGGGTGGCTCGCAGATTCAGGATCGACTTGGCGCCGGCACAGACGACTGTCATGGGCACTGAGGCCAGCGTCGGCAGGTCGTTGGATATGTCATAGGGTGGATCTCGGTGAACGCCGCCGATGCCCCCGGTGGCAAAGATCTCAATGCCAGCCCACGCTGCAATGGTCGCTGTCGAGGCGACCGTAGTTGCACCATCATTGCCTTGCGCAACGACGACAGGCAGATCCCGGCGGCTCACCTTGCGAATGCCTTTCTTGGTTGCCAGGTGCTCCAATTCAACATCAGTCAGGCCAACCCGCAGTTGCCCGTCGAGCACGGCAATGGTGGCCGGAATGGCCTTGTGCTGGCGGACGATGGCTTCCATCTGCCGTGCAGTCTCCAGGTTGGTGGGGTAGGGCAGTCCGTGCGCAATGACTGTCGATTCCAGGGCGACCACAGCCTCGCCGATCTCCAATGCGTATTGGACTTCTTCGCTCAATCTTAGTAGTTTCTGCATAGTCCTTCAGATCGCCAGTTGGTCGTAGAGCCGATCCAGGCTCAGCGTGGGGCACACGGTCTCACGACACTGTAGGGTCAATCCTGCTGCAGATACACCCAGGCGTACGGCTTCGTCCACAGGAAAGTCGTTGAGCAGGCCAAAGACGACGCCGGCCGTCAGGGCATCGCCGGCACCGGTGAGATCTACAATCTCTGTCTGGAGGGCGGGGATGTGCCCGCTCTCCTGCGAGGTTGCATAGACCAGACCCGTAGCTCCGAGGGTCACGATGGCAATTCTGACCCCCAGGCCTACCAGCTTCTGAGCGGCGGCGAGGGCTGTCTCCCGATCCCGGACCACCACACCGCACAAGGCCTCGGCTTCCGCGGAATTGGGCGCTACCAGGGTCAGGTCTGGCAGATGGGGCAAGAGGCGTGGGGCGAGGGTAGCAGTGGTCGGATCGGCACACGCCACCACGTCATATTTTCTCGCCAGCCTGAATATGGTCTGCATCGTGGCCGGCGAAAGATTGGCGTCGAGAACCAGCATACAGGCGTCCCGAAATAGGGCCCGGCGCCGGTATATGAATTCTGGCGTGATCAACTCGGGGTTGATGCCCATGTCATCCACCGACATCACGAGGTTGCCGGTTTCGTCTAGAACAGCCAGGTAGGCGGCTGTGCGATGACCTGCGTCCACCAGCACATGACTGACGTCAATGCCGCACTCCGCAGCCTGGCGCAGGACGACCCGTCCCGCGTCATCGTCGCCCACTGCCGAGAGGAGGACCACTGGCTCACCCAGGCGGGCCAGGTTTTCGGCGATGTTGCGTCCCACGCCTCCAACGCTCACGCGGATGGCGCCAGGCGTGGAAGTACCGAGCTGGATTGCCTGATCGGCGCGGCCTTTGGTGTCGATGCTGGCTGCACCGATGACGAGTAGATGGTCAGTCACCTTGATTCCTAGCTTCCGGCTACCTGAAGATGCCTATGATTGTGCCCGAGCTGTCGAGATCCAAGTCAGCCTCCCCTATGAATCTCGGCCAAGACAAGAACTGCTTGTCGTACACTGTCACGAACTGGATCTTGCCATTGGGGTCGCGGGCGAACCGGCCCCAGAGCACTTGATCGCTTTTGTGCTGCTCGGTGCCGATGGCCCATTGATCTTCATGAATCTCTTTCCGGATGAGTGCATACTTGGCACCCTGGAACCAGGTGGTCTGCGCTAGCTCGGGTGGAATGTCGACCACCAGATACTCTTTGCCTGGTTCGATGGCCGGTTCGACCGATGTGCCGCCCCCCAGACTCTCCAGTTGATAGCTCTGGGCTGCACCGTGGATCGACATCTCTACGGAGATCCCCAGGATCTTGATGTCGATTGTCATCTGGTCAACGGAGGCTGCACTCGGTCCTGATGGCCAACAACCCACGAGCATTGGGCATCTGATGGCGGTTGTGCCGCCAGAACGATCGACGTTGTTGACATAGTCGATGAGGCCCCGGACACGAGGGGGTATCTCTGCACAAACGCGTCTGCATTGGGTGATAGAGGGGTCAGAGCTCGATTGAGTGCTCCACTGTTGCTCGGCGGCTTTGAACTCTTGAATGGAATTGCTATAATGCTTGAGAGCATCCTCCTCCAATCCAAGTAACTGATAGAGGAGTCCGAGGGAGTACAGCGCTACTGCATGGTTGTGACTTTGTCCCAGTGCGCCAGGGTTTGCAAAGGTCTTTTCCGCTCGCGTACTGAACCTTAGCGCAGGACCCAACCTACCATAAGTTAAGGCAATGTCGGCCAGATAGAGTAGGATCACGGCATATCCCGTGTTGTCACCTTGTGCTTGCAGCCCCTTTGCTCTTTCGTGAAGGGCGTCAAGGTCGCGGTGTTGTTGCCCCGATCGCGCACGGATGACGGCGTCCTCACATTCGTCCTGCAGTGCCTTGGCTAATACAGTCAGATCTTTGGTCCAAAGCAGTTTAGATGGCCGTGGAGAGCAAGGAATTCCGATCACAATTGTCTCCTTTCTGCTGCCTCGCTGCTCAAACCCTTAAGGGGTCTCGTCGTCTGATACGGGTGGTTCTGTGTGTTGCCCATCGCCTTGCGCCGGTTGCCGCAAAGCCTCCAGCTTGCCCAAAGCATCCAATGCCTGGGAAGGGAAGAAAACGCGGGAGGTTCTGGAGAATGCTCCGCGGTCCAGCGCTGAGAAAAGGCGCATCAAGATTATCCGAGGGATTGCCTGTGTCGTGATGGTTTGGTTGGCAAGCTGATCCTGAAGCCCTCGTGTGATGCCTGCGATCAGCTCCATTTGGGCTTCGGCTTTGGCTTTCTCATACTGATAGACATGAGAAGCTTCTCCCGGAGCCAAATGGTGGGCTGACCAATTCTGCCAGTAGGCTCTCCAATTCTTGATCCATTGCTGGGTGATGGTGTCGTCCACTGCTAGATTGCCCAGTGTTACCTGCAGAATCTGGGCGCCCCACCGGGGAACCTCATCGCGCAGGCGCTGCGCTAGCTCTTCCTGCAGAGTTTCGCGAACTGCTTGCTCTTCGATCTCTGTGAGTCCAATCAGTTCGTCAAGGCGATGTTGTGCCAGTAGCATGCGCAGGTTGCGTTCTGCTGCTGCAATGACCAGCTGGCCTTCCCAATCCATCGTTTCGGCTTTACCCGGCGCCAATACCCACTTGGACGTTGCGGCTCGAAACACGTTCTCTTCGGACAAAGGATAGGGTTCCCTGGCGGTGGAGCGCCTACCACCATCACCGATCTGGTACCGGACTTCGGCATCCCAATTGATGCGAATGCCATCTTTACTCATGGCTTGGACCGAATGTACCCAGCGCTTGGGGCGCAGATCTACGATGTCGTAGATCTTTTCAAAGGCCCTCACTTCGGGGAAGTGCCGTTCTCCATCCTCCATGCTGCCCACCACTTGAGTGAGCCGTCCGCCCCGCTCCAGTACGACTGCGCTGTCACGGTAGATGATCAGGTTCCCCGGCCCACCCAGATGTGTGATGATCTCAGGTCCCCCCTCAGCGATCTCGCCTTGTTCGATCTTGGCCCATGGGCCAAAACCAGGGCGGCCAAACCGGCTAAATAGCAGAAACTTGATGCCGTCCCGGAGACCGCCCAGTTGATACACCGCGTTCACGAACCGACCGGGCAGCCAGAAGACGAGTGCCATCACAACGAGGGCCGGGATGGTGTCAAGTGCCACGGCCAGCCAGAAATTCCCTTCGCGCACGAGCTCTGCAAGCTCCTCTTCGCTCGTCAGAAGTTCTGTCAGGATGGACAGGGCAAAGACGATGGCCAGAAAAGGAATTACTACTATCAGCACTCTGACCAGGAACTGGGCGATTCGCCTGGGGTTAATCATGACGTGATCTTTCGTGTATCCGCGTAGCGCCCGTCTAACGCGGTCCCTCCACAATTTCTCCTCGAAGGCGTGTCAAAGTCCGTTCGACGCTGTCAGGCAACGGCCACTGGCTAGATGATTCACTGATCATTTCGCCAAGGCAGTCAATGAAGCGAAGGGCCAGTGCAGTCCCGGAGACATCGTCACCCGATGTGCTAGCTTCGACAACCTGTCCAAGGCGGAGCACAATTTCCGCTTCAGCCGCGGCTCTGGCTCTTTCGATCTGTCGTGTGCGCTCGGCCTTGCTTTGGCTCATCAACATCAGGATCCTGCGCTCCCATTCTGTCCTCCAGTTGTCCAGGCGTCGTTCCATAACAGTACTTTCCAGCGGTGTCAGGTTACCGATCCATCCCACCATTAGATGGATGCCGTAAGGCTGCAGTGCCCTTCGCAATCGCCTTTCCATCTCCCTGATGATCTCTGTGTGGGGGTCTCGGTCGGGATCATAGGCAGCACAGAGCTCATCGACGTCATATCGACTGATGATGTCCTGCACGATTCGCCTTGCGATGTCGGGAACCAGCGTGTCATCCCACTCGTGCCGCTCTCCGCTTTGCTCTCTGTGTCTACCTCTCTCAATCGGCTCGCTGGCGACTGCGTCGTATACTGCTCGATGACGGAAGGGGAAGGGTTGGCCCAACTCTGGTTGTCGCAGTTCGGCTTCTTTCCCTGAAGCGAGGCGTCTGTGGCCTGGATGGATCTGGAATGCAGCAAAGGTGAGGACCCGGATTGGGATACCGTCCTTGGTCAAGGCTTCGACGGGGAATTCGCGCAGTTGGGGTCGGAGGTCAATGATCTTGGGTTCCAGGTCAAACAAACCCGTAAAGCTCAATCCCGGCCCGAACACACCCCTGACCTCAATACCATTGGTTACGTAGGAGACGTGGTCGCAATCCGTACACACCAAGCCAGGGCCGGCAAAGAACTGGTTGAATGGGTTTCCCTCAACCCGCAGTTCTGCCCGGCCATTCCTGCCAAAGTAGTATGGGTAGTTGGTGCCTATGGTGAAGGTAAGCAGACTGCGGAAGGCTTGGATTTGTTCGTTTCTCCCCTGGGTTGCCTGCTGGTCACGTCCCCTCTGCTCGTCCGGTTCGTCCTCGAGCGCTAGTCTGGTAGGCAAAGGGAGGATGCGAGCCGATATGCGAAACGACCCGATCCAGAAGATGATGACGGCAGGCAAGGTGATGGTCAGCAAGCCGATCCAGCCGCCTGCCAGGTGGCCGGCGATGCACAGGGCGCAGTAGCCATACCAGAGCGCAGCGATATATCGGCGGTTGCGGGCTCGGATAAATTTGCCCAACAACAGGGCGCCCAGCATCCCTGACAACAGGATGCCCAGCAGCAAGCCGATCCATCCCCCGGTACTCTCCCCGAGTTTCAATCCCACCAGGGCTCCGGCGATGCAGATGCCCGAGGACAATGTGGTCCCGGCACCCAGGACAAAGGCACCCATCGGTCCTCTATCAAGAAAGCCCAGGATCACTGTCAGAAGGATAGTGACCCCTGCTGTTATCGCAAGCTCTAGCGTGACGGATTCCATTATCCCAATGCTCCAATGGCTGTGGGTTCTGGGCTGGTTTGGGAATGATTCTGTTAGGACAGTCCTGTGATGAAAAGAGACGTCTATACTATACCACAAATTGCCAAGGATGCAACACCAACATGGTCTAGTTTTGAGCGCCCGCTTGGTGATCCATTCTACACCAAAGCAGGCCGAATTGCAAGGAATCCAGGGCAGAGCAAACTGAGACACTCGGCCATAGTAGGAGAGCCGACAGATACCGGCCTGGTGTCGGTGGACATCCTCGCGGATCTTGGTAGACTCCTCAGGCTCTACGTAGGGGAGGGCAACGCGAGCGACCACACGACACGGCCGTACCGCCCGAATCAATAGGTGCCACTTGGTGTGATGCCATGATCACGATGTTGACTGGCTGCAACCAGCCACAGCGCAGACAGAGCCAGAATGAAGTTAAGCCCCTGGGACATCTGGGGCTCGGCTCTTTTCTGGACACCTCACGCTTGTCAGGCTTTCGCTATCGTTTGGGGGTCATGATTCTACCAGATGGGGCCAGCAATATTTGCAGTACTCGAGGGATGAAAGTATCCGGCCAGTACTGGTTTGCATCACGACTGCCACTGGCGCGCGGATGAGAGACCATCATTTCCCCGAGCTGCTTGACGGATGGAAATTCTCGGCCAGGACAGATCTCCTACGGGCTCGGGTGTGGCGGCGGCTCGGCGGGTGGTGGCTCGTGCGGTGGTGGCTCGTGCGGGTGCGGCGGCGGGCCGGGCGGGTCGTAGTCCGGCACGACGACGGTGATGTCGACGTGGCCCGAGACCGCACAGGCGAGGAGTGAAAAGAGGAAGAGGGTGCACAGCAGCCATATGATCAAGTGCCTGTGTCTCATCAAGCCTCCTTGTCTTTTGCTGGATTCCGAACAAGCACGCCGCGCCTGGGCGTGGGCTGGCAGTAGCCAATGTCACTGGGGCGGCCCGCTGCCCCAGCCATCGGCTTCGGTTACCGGCTCGCTGCGGCACACGGCCTCGTGCATAACCGACAATCCTCATTATAGCATGCCGTGCGGCCAAGTCAATACTCCGTAGGGTTGAGCTTGGGGTCCTGCTGGGGCCCGCCTATCTCTAGCGCCTATCTTGTCTGGTGCCCACTGTCCTGACCGAATACTCTTATCCGCCGGGATTCTGGCCAAACAGGACGGTGAATGGCTCCGCAGTGATCCAACCACTCTCGGCGCACGCTACCCAGAAACCGTTCACAGATCGCGATGGCCTTGGGTGCTCCATATCGTTGCTACCACAGAACGACGAGGGGAGCCACTTGTCTCAAACGGATGGGAATATTCGGCCAGCACAGGCATTCCCACGCAAGAGATCTAGTACTTGGGATGTAGACCCAAATTAACAGGGGTGTAGGCACAAGTTGACAGGTAGGCCGGACGATAGTATAATCGATAGCGGATAGTGGTGTGGCAGACCTTTCCTCCGCTGCAAGTCCAGCCAAGTGGTGCAGATGGAACAGTTAGAAACGCTCAGCGTGATGAGGGAGTGATCATGACGGGACCCAGGTTCTACCGGCATCTATACGGGCAGATTTGGCAGTCTCCTCATTATGTCCTCGTCTATCTGGATCCGAAGATTTGCGAAGTGATCCCCACCAGATCCAGGATATCCCAACTGACCCGCTGGCAGACGAACAAAGTAGGAACGCCATGGTCCGTTTTGGAGCAGCTTTCGGATGTGCTGGAATGCAGCTCCAGGAACGGCACGTTGTCCTCTCTTCTAAGACAGGGCAAGCTGGGCTCAACACCCCAGGTTGAAAGAGCTCTGCAGACGGATGTGGCAGAGGTGATCAGAAAGTACACGCCGGAAGCGACGCATTTCCGTACAGTGCGGTCAGTGCGCGAACAGAGCCTGATGCTCAAGGATGTGGCTGACAAGCCCAACGGCGAATCGCTTATCGTTTTGGACGCCATGCTGGCAAGAAGGTCGGCCGCACCGACTGAAATGCGGCGCATGTTTGACGTCCTGTTCCAGGATCAGGATTCCCTGCAACCCCGCAGGATCGAATGCCTTCTCACAGATGTCCCTGCTCCTATCGCTTCGCTGGAAGAGCCGGCCATTGGACTGATGCTGAATTCAGAAGCCTTCTATGCGCGTACCACGACGGTGCTCATGAGAGCGAACTGGTATCCCTTTGCCAGAGCAGTGGGCCTGTACGGCACGAGCCATGGGGGGCATCCCTTTATCGATGTATTGGCCCTTCTGGTGCGACCCTATCCCACGCTGGACCAGGTCTTTGCACCGCTGCCTAGCGGGGACGCGCCTGGAGGGTTGCCGGGCATTCTGGATGACGTACGGCAAGAAATCCAGGAAGAAGTGGACAGCCTATCCAATGGCAACACGGCACCCACCGGATACTATGACAAAGACTACCAGTTTCTGTACCCGCTCTCATTCTTTTTTCTTTGCTGCGAGTTAAATGGCATGGACTGGCGAAGTTTGCAGAACAGAGCACCTCATGTGGCACAGATCCTTGAGGAATATGTGGCAAGCCTCTGTGAGCTAAAGCAGGTGCTGAGAAAGCTGGGCGTTACGAGCCAGATCCTTTCCCAGGAGACCGATATCAGGAAACTCCTGCCTTCTTACCAGGCCAGAACGTTCCTGGGCACCGACTGGACCGAGTGCCCGCGTTATAGTATGGCCCCAGAATCGGAGGCGGCGCAGCACAGTGAGGTTCCTGCTGTCTGGGTGCCAGCAAATCGCCGGCTGCCGGTGTGGGCTCTCCTGGGTGCCATGGCAGTGGGCGCCTTGGTGCTGACCGGGCTGGACCTGGGTCTAACCCGCATCAGGGGAGGGGAAGGGCCGATGCCTTTCCCAAGCCCTGCCTCCAACCAAAGCATGCAGGGTCTGGCGTCGCCGCCGACCTCATCCGCGACCGCTACGCCGGGATTCTCCAGCACACCCACCTGGACCGAGTGCCCGCGTTATAGAACGGGCCTGGAATCAGAGGCGGCGCAGCACAGTGAAGTTGCTGCTGTCTGGGCGCCAGCAAGGCGCCGGCTGCCGGTGTGGGCCATCCTGGGTGCCGTGGCGATGGGCGCTCTGCTCCTTGTCGGGCTGTACCTGGTCCTGACCGGCATCGGGGGAGGGGGAGGGCTGGTGCTATCGCCGACCCCTGTCTCCAACCAAAGCATGCTGGGTCTGGCTTCGCAGTCGACGTCGTCCCCGACGGCTTCGCCGACATCCTCCAGCACACCCACGGTCACACCCACCGCCACTAACACGTCGGAGCCAACAACAGACACAGCGACACCTCTGCCTGCCACAGCTACGCCAGTGCTACCAACCGACACAGCGATACCTCCCCCTCCCACCAAGACGCCGGTGCCGCCGACGGACACGGCGACACCCCGACCCCCTACGGATACGCCCGTGCCGCCGACAGCGTCGCCAGTGCCGCCGACAGCGTCGCCAGTGCCGACCCCAAGCAGCACCCCTGTACCCAGCCCGAGGCCGACGAGACTGCCAGCGACTCCGACGGACCCCACCTTCCCTGTCCCAGTCCCGCTGGCTCCGCTGGACAGCCAGGTCTTTTCCGAGAGGGACGAGATCGTTCTGGAGTGGCAGCCGGTTGGGTCGTTGCCTGCGGATGTGTTCTATGTGCCCACTGTTGCCTATTCGCACCAGGGCGCTACCTGGACCGACGAGACGCCGTGGACCCAGAATGCGCGGTGGACCCTGAGCGAACACCGCTACCTCCTGGATCTGAGCGACGACGGCCTGTTCTACTGGTCGGTGCAGGTAGTGCGAAAGATAGGAGAGGACGAGAATGGCCAACCCATCGGGCGGCCGGTGAGTCCGATGAGTGAGGAGAGAACTTTTCACTGGAAGTACGAGTCTCCTGGGGGACCGGCACCGACCAAAGGGCCAGCACCGACCAAAGAGCTGCCACCGCCCTAGTTGAGCCGGATTCAAACAAGGCTTTGAGGCCGGAAGGCTCTTGTTGCTGATAACATCGTCCCAGAGAAACCGCCCTTGCTTGTGATCAACCTGCTGGTGAGCAATAGTGGCGGCTTGAATCAGAGGATTGCGGTTCGTGCCTGCTGGATCGCCAGATCCCGTAGAGAGGCAGTAGGCCGCTATGGGCTACTGTAGGTATAAGGGCATCATGCCCCATAGTCGCGGTGGCAGCCTTGGCAGGAGGGAGAATCTGCAGTACGCTGGGGAGCATCGAATGACAAAGGTGTCGCGGATATGGATCTGGCTAGGCGTGTTGGTGCTGGCGGTCGTGCTTGTGCCTGCCGGGAGGACCAATGCCCAGACAGGGTGGAGGTATTGGCGGCAAATCACGATCCAGAGCTCGCAAGTTGCGGGTGATCTGACCGGCTTTCCAGTGCTGGTGAGCCTCAGC
>Ga0180438_10003125_pt1 | contig 25569 bp, 16 predicted proteins | sample SS_ome_12_FD_132455 | JGI IMG/M metagenome (GOLD analysis project Ga0180438, IMG submission 132455) | Hypersaline lake sediment archaeal communities from the Salton Sea, California, USA - SS_3_D_2 metaG | ecosystem: Environmental > Aquatic > Non-marine Saline and Alkaline > Hypersaline >... | reverse complement strand
CGATGAGCACCGCCACCGAGAGCGCGACCTGCAGCACGACCAGCCCGCTCCTCAGCCGGCTACTCTTGACATCCGGGGAGGCGCGGGTCGCCGAGCGCAGCTGCTGCGCCGGATCGCTGGCCGTGCCTCGCAGAGCCGGAATCACCCCGACCACCACGCCCGTGGCGACCGACACCAATAGGGTGAAGACGAGGGCCGTCGAGTCGATGACGGGACGCTCCATGCCCAGCTCGCCGACGGGCAATAACTGCAGTATCACCCCCTGCAGCAGATAAGCGACCGCGATACCGAGAAGTCCCGCCGCAACCGTGAGGATCAGGCTCTCCGTCACCAACTGGCGGAGCAGGCGCCGCCGGGAGGCGCCCAACGCCGAGCGCATCGCCATCTCGGCGAGGCGCCGCTCGCCACGCGCCAGCAGCAGGCCGGCCACATTGCCGCAGGCGATGAGCAGCACCAGCACCGTCGTGCCCATGAGCAGCAGCAGGCTCAGGCGGACGTCGCGCACCATGTACGACTGCAGCTCCGTCAGCAGCATCGCCTTGCCCGCGTTGCTCGCAGGGTACTGCTCGGCCAGGGCGCTGGAGATCGCATCCACATCGGCCTGAGCCTGCTCCATCGTCACACCCGGCCTCAGCCGTCCGACGACCCAGTGACTGTGCGAATCACGCTCCGAATCGAACGGACCATTCTTGTCGACCAGGGCCCAGACATCGGCATCGAACATGAACCGGAATCCTGGCGGCATCACGCCCACGACGGGGAACGGGTTACCGTCGAAGTTGAGCGCGCTCCCCACCACTGCCGGGTCACCTCCAAAATGACTCTGCCAGAAGCCGTAGCTGATCATGATTTGGCCACCGCCGCCTGGGTCCTCCTCCTCCGGCAGGAAATGCCGGCCGACGATTGGGTTCACACCGAGGGTACGGAACAGATTCCAGGTGATAAACCCTGCATCGACCAGCTCCGGCTGGCGCCCGCCCGTGGCGGTGAACTGCATGGTGAACGTGGTGAGCGCGCCCAACTCCTCAAACGACCGGCTGTATTCCCGGTAGTCGAAGTAGTCGACCCTGGAGACGGGCCCGGACATCTCTCCGTCAATCGTCTTCAGGCCGATGACCAGGCGGTCGGGCTGCTGATACGGTAGCCCGCTCAGCAGAGCCGTGTTGATCGTGCTGAACAGCGCCGTGGTAGCGCCGATGCCGATGGCGAGGATCAGGACGGCCACGAGGGTGAAGCCCGCGTTCTTCCTCAGAGTGCGGACCGCGTACCTGACATCTTGAAAGACCGTGTCGGTCATCGCGCCGACCCGCCTCTCCCGTACCTTCTCCTTCACCTGCTCGACACCGCCCAGCTCGAGCCGCGCCTCCCGACGAGCCCGTTCCGGGCTCATACCCGCCCGGACCTTCTCGGCCGTCAGCAGCTCCAGATAGCTCGCCAGCTCCTCATCCAGGTCGCGATCGAGCTCTTCCTTGCGGAACAGCGACCGGAAGGTGCTGATGATCCGCCTGTATGCCGACATGGGTCACCTCTCAACTAGCTTCCATGACCTTCGTGATCGCCAGAACGACCTGCGCCCAATTCCGCCTCTCCTCGCCCAGTCGGCGCCGGCCCGCCGCGGTCAGCTTGTAGTACTTGGCCCGCCGGTTGTTCGCCGACTCGCCCCATGAGCCTTCGATCCAGCCCTCCTGCTCCAGCCGGTGCAGCGCCGGAAACAGCGAGCCCGGCTTCACCTGGAAGACCCCGGCGGTGACCTGCTCGATGCGTTGGGAGACGCCCAGCCCGTGCAACGGCTGCAGCGACAGCGTCTTGAGGATCAGCATGTCGAGGGTGCCGCGGAGAAGGTCTGTCTTTCCCTCAGCCATCCGCTCTCCTATCGAAAGTCTATAGATATAGACGCCTGCAGGGCCGAAAGGGTTGGAACCGCTCGGTTGCGTGGGGCCGCGCCGGCTCGCTAGTCTGCCCCCGACGCCACACGTGGACCCAATCACGGACACAGTCATGCGCCTGAGACACATCCTCGTGGTCGGAGCCGCCGTGCCTCTGCTGTTCGGCGGCTGCGAGTTCCTGGGGCTCGAGCGGACCGAATGGACGGCCGGCTCGCTTCGTCTGACGGTGGACGGTCAGGGCCGGATCGTCGGCCTGGTCGACGAGCGTACGGGCCGCGACTACCGGGCCGAGGCCGTCGAGTCGCCGCTGCTGTCGGTGCAGGTGGGGGGTGTGCTGTATCCCCCGCGTTCCTTTTCCTGGGAACCAGCAGAGCCTGCGGAACCGATACCCGAGCTCCGTTACGGGGAAGGCGGGGCGGGAGTCGCCACACTTGTCTATCCGGAAGACGTGACGGCGCAGCTCCGGGTCACGCAGAAACCAACCCACCTGACACTAGAACTGGTATCGGTCGATCCTGTTGATTCCGTCGAGCTGGTCGTCTGGGGCCCGTACGCCACGACGATCTCCGATACGATCGGCGAGACCGTGGGTGTGGTACGTGATGCGAGCTTCGCCATGGGAATCCAGGCCCTGAACCCGAAGACGCTGGGCGGCCTACCGTGGCGCGACAACGACTTTCCGCCGCAGGTCGACCTGTTCGAGTCGGGCGACTACAGCGACCTGAGCGAGGAAGGCAAGCGTCACGTCCTCTACCGGGTCGAGGCGGCCAAGCCGGAGGACTTCGGCAGCACGCTGCAGGCCTACTGCCGCGACCGGAGCCGTGACCGGGTGATCGCCAACTGGAACCACGACCGCTACGTGGCCCCGCGTTTCGAGGACGGCGGGGTGGTCGGCACGAAGATCGCCCTGTTCGGCGCTCCTACGGCGCAGCTCCTCGAAGCCATCGGAGCCATTGAGATCGGGGAGGGCCTACCGCATCCAATGATCGACGGCGAGTGGGGTAAGACCGCGCGCTCGGCCTCCGCCGCCTATCTGATCCTCGATTTCGGCGAGGATGATATCGACCAGGCGCTCGAGTGGACGAAGCGGGCGGGCCTGCGCTACCTCTACCACCCCGAGCCGTTCCGGACCTGGGGACACTTCGCGCTCCGGGGCGACCGCTTCCCCAACGGCCGCGAAGGTCTGCGCCGCTGCGTCGAGCGCGCCGCCGAGGCGGGCGTCTACCTGGGCGTCCATACCCTCTCCAACTTCATCACGACGAACGATCCCTACGTCACGCCCGTACCCGACCCGCGTCTGGCGAAGGTGGGCGCCAGCCAGCTGACCGAGGCTATAGACGCGCGAGCGACCGAGGTCCCCGTCGCCACGCCCGACTTCTTCGCCCAGGACCGCAACAACAACCTGCATACCGTTCAAATCGGCGAGGAGCTCATCCAGTACCGCGCCGTATCCGATGGGGAACCCTGGCAACTCATCGACTGTCAGCGCGGCGCGTTTGGCACGACGGCGTCGGCGCACGCGACAGGCGACGAGGTGGCGCTACTGGCCGACCATGCCTACCGGGTCTTCCTCACCGACGCCCACCTGGGCCGCGAGGTGGCGACGAACATCGCCGAGCTGTTCAACGAGACCGGGCTACGGCAGATCTCGTTCGACGGCCTCGAGGGTAATCAATCGACCGGGATGGGCAACTACGGCGAGGTCCTGTTCACGAACACCTGGTACGAGCATCTATCCGACGACATCCGGCGCCACTACATCGCCGACGCCAGCCGCACCAGCCACTTCTTCTGGCACATCTACACGCGCATGAACTGGGGCGAGCCGTGGTACGCCGGCTTCCGCGAAAGCCAGACCGAGTACCGCCTCAAGAACCAGCCCTACTTCCGGCGCAACCTGATGCCTGGAATGCTCGGCTGGTTCCGGATGACGCCGGCCACCACAATCGAGGACGTCGAATGGATGCTGGCCCGCTCCGCCGCCTTCGACGCGGGCTACTCGTTCGTGACCAGCTACGAGGCGCTGAACGGCAACGGCTTCACCGACCGCTTCCTCGCCGCCATCGGGCTCTGGGAGCGTGCGCGGATGGCCGACGCCTTCAGCGCCGAGCAGAAGAAGCGGATGGAGGACGTTGCCCGCGAGTTTCACCTCGAGGCAGCCGGACCCGACGCCTGGCAGCTAATCCAGATTTATCCTCAGATCTTCCGGCACGAGCGTGGGGTCCGGCAACCCGGCGAGCCGCTCATCTCGGCCTTCGCGTTCGAGAACCCTGGCGACGAGCCGTCGCTACGGTGGATCCTGACCGCCGAGGACGGCGCGGTCTCCGAGGTCCGGCTCTCCATCGACGAGCGTGACGCCGTCGTGTTCCCAGTGCTATTGCGCGAGGGCTGGTCGTTGCGCTACGAAGGCGGTGCGCAGCTCGCGATCCGTGATGCGAACTATCGCGCGATCGGCGAAATCGCCGTCGACGCGTCGGCATTCCACATCGCGCCGGGCCGCCACACCGTGACTCTGGGCTGCCGCCTCGACCCGGCGGAGACTGCGAAGGCACGCCTGGAGATCCGCCCCCACGGCCGCTCCGAGTCCGTCACCGCGCGTCGGGCCAGTCGAACGCTCGGGATGCCACGGTCGCGGTGAGGAATCTGAAGACCGGCGGCCCTCAGAGCACTGCCGACTCAGTAGACGGCCAGGAAGCCCTCAATGAGATCGTAGAAGCGCGCTTGATAGGATTCAACGGATATCCCCATGTGGGCCTGGAACGCTGACCGGAAACTGCTTCCCTGTCCCACCTCCGTTAGCATGCTCTTGACGTCTAGCAGGCTTCTACCTCCCCCCTTGGCGTCCAACAAGTACTCAACGGCCAATCCAAACATGGGGTAGTACTTGCCGGGGTCCACACCACCGGGCATCCCGTCCCAATGTCCCACAATGGTCAGCGGATTCACGTGCAGCTCATCGCTTCGCCAATCGCGCACCTGCTGCCAATCCTCAATGTGATAGTAGCTCCCTCCGCTCACGTACTCCGCGATACCTTCGTTAAACCACGCTTCACCCCAGGGGCCTGTGACGCCTACCTCGAGAAGGAACTGCACCACGTGCATCGTCTCATGCTTCACGATGTTCCGGTAGTTCATGCGACGCATCGGCGCCCAGGAGGACTCCCACGCCCCGTGGTTGATGTCATACAACACGAACCCGTAGGGGAAAGCATGCATTAACACTTCTTGAGCCACGGAGCAATAAATCGTGATCTTGGTCTCCGGCCTGTCGCTGTGGATACCCAGCTCCTCGGCGCTGGAGATGTGGAAGGCCTCGAGTAGCTCCGCCAGCGATTCTTCGGCCATGTTGGCATACTGCTGTCGGACCTCGTCGCTACTGCCGTCACTGAAGACCAGGAAGTGTGCGCTCTCCAGAATCCTCCCGTCGTGAGCGATTGTGCCGCCCGGAACGTGGGGGGTGCGAAATGTGATTCCGGTGATCCACCGCGCCTCGGCTGTGCTCGTTACAAACTGCGTTTCCGCATACGTGAAGGCGTACCTGGCAAACAAGTACTCGTGTGCTATCGAAGCCTTGATCCGCTGATAGGCGCCGCTTCCCAGCGTCGATCGTACTTCTATGAGTCCTTCCTCGTTGGTGCAGACGACAGTCTGATCAAGCTGCCCGCCACCGGCCGTGATCTCAAAATGAACGTCCACAGCCGGGACAGGATCTCCATAGATATCGGTAAGCTCGAGGACGAACGGAGTTGGTAGCTGCTCACCTTGAACGCCGGTCTGATCGTTGCCCGAGAGAATCGAGAGATGGACCCACCTATCAGTCCTGGCAGATACAGTTGCTGACCGCGGGCCGAATCGCTCGTCTACCACCGAGACCATCATCGTCTGAAATAATCCGTCGCCGATGGTCCACCGCACGCGGGCGTAGCCGTCTTCGTCGGTAGAATCCGAGGGCTCACGCACAGTCCCGCCGCCCTCGACCATGCTGAAAGCCAACGCGACACCGGCGACGGGGTCTCCAGAGGTTTCGGCGACCCTAACCACGATGTCTTCCCCTAACACCTCACCAGCATGACCGATCTGGTCGTGTCCAGAGACAACGGAAATCGTCACCCAGGCCCTTGGACCTGTGACGTCGTCTATCCAACAGGCCGTGTTTACGCTGGCAGTCAGAAGGACGGAAATTATCGCTGCTCGAGTGCGCACTCTCTTAACCCCTGCCTCTTACTACCGTCCCTGCTGCAACTCCGCGAGATTGCGTCTTGACGCCTCGAAGTTCGGGTCGATCTCGAGCGCTTTCCGATAGCTCGCGATCGCCTGCTCGATCTGACCCTTGGCCCGATAGCCATCGCCCAGGCTGTCCCACACGTTGGCGGAGCGCGGGAATCGTTCCGAGTTGAGGAGAAAGACCTCGATCGCCCGATCCACCTGCTCTGCGCCCAGGAGCCGGTAGCCGAGGCTGTTGACCCCGTTCTCGGTGAAGAAGTAGGCCGCCGGGTCGTCGCGGAAATCGCGAACGGTGGTCGCGAAGTCATCGTCAGAGCCGGCTCGCTCCAACGCCGCGACGAGTAGCTGCTTGCCGCTGAGCACCCCTTCCGCGACCTCGGCCGCCTGCGTCTCCCACGGGTAGCTCCGACGGTTACGCTCGAGCGCGTTGGAGAACGCCAGACGCGCCCCGTCAACATCGCCACGTCGCAGATACTCCTCACCGATAAGTTGCCGGGCGCGGTGGGACTGAGGGAACTCCTCGGCCGCGGCCTGGAGAACAATGACTGCAGTCGGCCCGCGGCCATTCGCGGCCAGCCGCCCACCGAGGCCCAGGAGCTCGTCCTCATCGATGTAGAAAGCCGTGCGATCCACGCCGCGCAGGGCTTCGATTCTGGCGAGCGCGTCGTCTGGACCCAGGCCCTCGAGCTCGCGCTCCAGGTGCACGGCCCAAGACTCGCGGACATCGGCGACGCTGCTCGATACATCCCTGGGCGACGGGTCGCCGCGCTCAATGAAGGCGAGAGCGAACTCGAGCACCCGGTCGCGTCCCGCCCTTATGTCCTCGGGCGAGTTGATGATGCGTAGGTCCATCGGCACGCCGATCCCCTCCCAACAGAAGCCCGTGGGGTCGACGAAGAGCTTGAACGACACGCTGAACTGCCAACCGTTCGGCAGACGGTCGCCATACACGTCGGCGAAGACCCCCGAAGTGAAATCGCCAATGAGCGTGGCATGCGGCAGCACACGCATGGCGAGGGCGAAGTTCTCAGCGGCACTAATTCCCCAGCGGTTCGTGAGCACGACGAGTGTCTTGGTGAACTGCACGGGTCCCTGCGGCTCGACATAGAAGTAGCGGGGCGGCGCGAAATCATCATGTTCAGGGCCGTTGCGCTCGTACGTCTTCATGTAGAGGCGCTTCCGATCGGCGAAGCGGCTGGCGATCGCCTTTCCCACCTGGTCGTCTCCACCCGGGGTCGCCCTGAGATCGATGACGACGGCCTTCGCCCGCTGGAACTCGTTCATGATCTCATCGATCGCCTGCGTGCTCTGGGCAAGCTCCCTGAACCCGCGGATGCGTAGGTATCCGACCGAGTCGGGCAACCAGGCGAAGCGCAGGATGCCGCGGGCCTGGAGCTCACTGACAAGGTACTCGGACTGCACCAGGCCGATGGAGAAGTCCTCCATCTCCTGCTGCGCGTACCCCTCGCCGTTGAGCTCGTTGAGGATGCCGGAGCGATACTGCCGGCCACCGCCGGAAAGGGTCACGTGGTTGTCGTTCAGATGTTCCAGCAAGTTCGACATGACCTCGAACAACTCGTCGTCTGACATCTCGGCGGTCACCATCGGCCTGTAGACCCTATAGAGTGCGGCCCAGTCCACTCGCTTGGGTCCGAAGAGCGCGTAGTTGCGGTCGAACGTCTGCCACAGAATTTCGAAGTTGTACTCCGCGTCCCTCGGCTCGCGGACTTCCTGGGCAGTGCACGCGCTGACGAACAGTGCCAACACGATCGACGAAGCCGATACGAAGGTTGCACATCGACGCGCGATCATCCTGAACCCCCTTGATATGGAGTCACATGTCATTGGACATCACATACGTACGCCAAAAGGAACACTCGCTCATATCTGCCACGCCCTCGACCATCTCCAGCTGAATGCCAATGCTAGTACGGCCCGGGCAATTCGATTTCGAGCACACGCCAGCCCGCGTACGGTGACCCGATCCGGATCAAGAGTGCCGCGATCGCCTCGTCCCTCAGCTGCGAGACATCGATCGTTTCCAGAAACGGGTCCTCGGGGTCGATGCTCACGGACCAGGAGCGCAGCAGTTGGTCTCCGCTCCACAGCTCGACCGGACCTTGCCAGATGCCCGAAGGACAGATTCCGACGATCACGTTCTTGCCCTCGGGATCGAGCCCGAGGTTGACGGCCAGTTCCCGGTCCGCGTACGTCAGACCCTTGGTGCCGTGATACGGGTACATCCACTCCGTCCACTCGAGCGACGCGCCCGGCGGCAGCGGGCGCCGCTCGTCGGGGAACAGCTCGCTGGTCCCGCCCCACATCTCGACGTATCCCTTGTTCGGCCTCCCCGAGCCCATGGGGATTCGCGTGGTGTGGTAGCCGTAGGTCCAGATGTCCACACCGGGCGTCTTATCCTTATCGAAGACCCGCACGATCCCCTCTTCTTCGTCGTGCGAGTAGGCGCTGTAGAAACCCTCCTTCACACCGTCGGCCATCAGATCGCCCATCTTCGACCAGCCGCCGATGAAGCGGTAGCGGTTGCCAGCCCACGCCTGAGGGCTGGGTCCCATGTTGGGCTGCCACTTCTCGGCGATCAGCACCCGCTCGGTCGGTATGATGAACTCCGTACTGTCGGTCAGCTCGTTGTGGCCGCCGGGCGTCCACTGGGGATTGACCCAGTGGGCGAAGTGTACGGTGTCGGTTGTCGGGTTATCGATGCGGATCGCGGCTTCGTAGTAGGCACGCCGCGGGTATAGCGAGATGTCGATGGTCTCCTGGAGCCGCGTGCCCAGCTCCTCCACCGCCATCCTCACGGTCTTGCGGACCGGCGCATCCTCCAGGACCTCCCAGCTCCACGGCGTCGACCAGGTGGTCCCATGCTCATCGCCGGGCAGGGTGTACTCGACACCGCCGATCCAGATCCACCAGCCCGTGTCGTTGACGCCGCCGCCCACGGTGACGATGTCGTTACGCCACAGCTCGTCGTGACCGGTGGGCTTGTAGTAGAGAGCGTAGACGCGGCCCATCTCGGGCAGCAGCGTCAGCCGGACATACGCGTTCTCGAGCACGACGGCCACCTGCTCCTTCTCCACGACCCTGTTCCTGTCGAGCTTGGAGAAATCGATGTGCGGATACGGGTCGCCGTCCCGGTAGTAGATCGCCGGCTCGTAGTCGATCTGCGGGATCACCAGCGTCGTCTCCGCCAGGACGAACGACGCTTCCCCACCCCGCTCCGCTGTGTCGCGAGCCGGCGACCGGCAGGCCAGAATTGCCGACGCACCGATCAGCGCCGCTGCGAGGGTCAGGCCAACCGCTCTCACGATGTCGTCTCCCTGCCCTGGTGCAAATGCGCCGCGTGGGCGACTGCTAGCACAAGTACCGCACCGGGCCCGGCACCACAAGGGCGGTCGCGGCGGCCAGCGCACCGAGCACTGGCGCGCTCCGTCAGACCCGCCTAGTAATGTGCTCCATGGAGATCGAGGAACACTTCTACGCCGACGACCCCGCCGTCGGCCACCCCGACGTCCGGACCCGGCTTCCCGAGACCGACTACTTCTTCCTAGGCAACGGATACATCCAGGCCGCGGTCCAGGTCTGCCGCTCCGGGGAAGGCACGCCCGTCGGGCTGCTCATCATGCACCCGCAGGAGCTGGGGCCGAAGCGGGCGGCGCTGACCTGCGATCCCGAGTCGGGACTCGGGAAGACAATCGTCGGTGTGCGCATAGGCGACGTGCTTCTCAGGCCCGGGCCCGCCGAACTGCAAGCGGAGTGGGACTCGAACGATGGGATACCCACGGTACGGATCGGCTGGACGGCGGGGCCTCTGACAGTCGTCGAACGGTTCTTCTGTCCCGATCGCAGCGAGCCGCGCCTGGCGCGCCAGATCGAGATCAGCTCGGCAGGCAGGGCGACCGATCGGCTGGCGCTTCATACGGGGCTGGCCGAGCCCGAGGAACTACCACTCGGCCTGGCCGCCGACGGGGCGGCGACCGCGTATCTGGTCTACGAGGTTCGGCAGGCTGAGACGCCCGCAGTGGAAGCGCACTGGGAACGAGAGGTCGAGCTCGGCGTCGAGGCAGGACAATACTGGAGCTCGTTGGGCAGTTGCGAGACCCTCGATCGCGACCTCGATCACCTGTTCTTCGCCGCACGCAGCCAGCTCCCCGCCGCAGTCGACCAAAAAGGCCGCATGGACGGCAGCATCTGGCAGTACAACCTGGAGTGGGTGCGCGATCAGGCCCACGTGGCGGAGGGGCTCGTCCGGCTCGGCGATCAAGAAAAGGCGCGCACCATGCTCGCCCGCCTGCTCGGCGAGTTCGTCTCGTCTGAAGGTGATACCATTGACTCCGGTCAGCGCAGACCCGCGAGCGACGTCGAGCTAGACCAGAACGGCGAGCTGCTGACGGCGCTGCGCACTTACGTCGACTGGACCGGCGACCTCGAGCTCGTCGAGTCACGCTGGCCGAAGGTGCGGGCGCTGGCGACGTTCCCGCTCGACGATCGGTTCAGACACGCCTCGGGTCTGCTCCACAACCGGCGCGAATACTGGGAACGGCACGCCGCGCACGGCATCGAAGACGGGTTCGAGTTGGCGCATCAGTTCTTCGTGGCACTGGGCTTGGAGAGTGCCGCCTATCTGGCCGAGGCACTCGACCACGTCGAAGACCGGGACAAGTGGAGCGCGGCGGCCGCAGAGTTGCGTCGTGCCATGCTCGAGGACCCGGACTGTCGCCTGACCGAAGACGGTCACCTCATCAAGCGCCGCGGTGTGGACGGCGCCTGGCAGCGCCTCATCCACATGGCCTCCGCCAGCGGACTACCGGAAGCCATTCCCCTGCTCCAGGACATTCCCCACTTCCTGGATCCGGACACATCGTGTGTTCTACCTGTAGCGCATGAATTCATCGATCCAAAAGGCGAGCTGGCGCGGAACACGCTGGCCCGTATCGAGGAGCTGTGGAACCAGTGGTGGGAGGGCGGCGGCTACGGACGCTATCATGCCAGCAGCGAGCCCGACTCGCCGGGTGCCTGGCCGTTCCCGTCGCTGTTCGTCGCCCGCGCCTACGTCGAGGCGGCCGACGACGCGAAGGTCTGGCGCGTGCTACGCTGGCTGGCGACGTCACCCGGCGGCGTGGCCGGGGCGTGGTTCGAGAACGATGGGCCTCGCATCGCACCGCCTTACCCACAGGTGGGAATTCCACCCTGGACCTGGGCGGAGCTGATCACCCTGTACGTGCACCACCTTTGGGGCGTGCGACCCGATCTTCATGGGATAACGATCCGGCCGCACCTGTTGGAAGGACTCGATGGCATGGAGGCCTCACTGCGGTTGCGCGACCATCGGCTCGACCTGTCGGTCCGACGTGCCGGCTCCGCGGACGAGCGTGGCGGACGCGCGGGCGCGGAGCGGTTGCCGTGGCGCGAGGACGGCGTACGCATTCTACTGCCCGACTCCGACATCGAGATCGAAATACTCTGCTGAACGAATCCTAAAGGCGACGAGCGATGCCCCAAGGCACACCCGACCGTACCGTCCACCTGCTCTGCAACTCGCACCTCGATCCCGTCTGGCTCTGGGAGTGGCCGGAGGGCGCCGGCGAAGCGCTGGCGCTGGCGCGCACGGTCTGCGACCTGTGCGAGGAGTTCGACGGGTTCGTCTTCAACCGCAACGAGGTCCAGTTCCACGAGTGGATCGAGGAGTACGACCCGGAGCTGTTCGAGCGGATCCGCCGGCTGGTGGCGCGCGACCAGTGGCACGTGACGGGCGGCTGGTACCTGCAACCGGACTGCAACCTGCCGAGCGGCGAGTCGTTCGTGCGACAGATCCTGGTCGGTAGGCGGTACTTCAGAGAGAAGCTCGGTGTCGAGCCGACGGCCGCGGTGAACTGGGATTCGTTCGGGCACTCCCGCGGCCTGGTGCAGATCCTCGCCAAGAGCGGCTACGACTCGTACCTGTTCTGTCGCCCGTTCATCCATGAGCTGCCAGTCCCCGGGGCGGAGTTCACCTGGGTCGGGTTCGACGGATCGGAGGTAACCGCCGCGCTCGCCGAACCGCACTACAATTCCGCGCCCGGTGCCACGCCTGCCAAGATCGAGAAGTGGATGCGGCGTGATGGTACCAGGCCGGTGCTCCAGGTGCCCTGGGGCGTCGGTAACCACGGTGGCGGACCCTCGCGGGCCGATCTGCGAGACGTGGAGAGATTGATGGCGAAGACGCGAAACGCGCGCATCGTCCACTCGACTCCCGAGCGCTACTTCGCCGACCTACGCGCCCAGGCTGGCGCGCTGCCTCGCTATGAAGGCGACCTGAATCCGTGGGCGGTTGGCTGCTACACGTCGATGATGCGGGTGAAGCGTCAGCATCGCCGGCTCGAGAACGAGCTCTACCTGGCCGAGAAGATGGCGACGACCGCCTGGGCGCAGGGGCTGATGGATTACCCTGCGGCCGAGCTGGGAGAAGCGACTCGTGCCCTGTTACGGAGTGAGTTCCACGACATCCTGCCGGGAACATCGACGCCATCGGTCGAGCGGAGCGCCCTCGACGACCTCGGCCACGGGCTGACGCTCGCCGCCAGAGCCAAGACGCGGGCATTCTTCGCGCTGGCTGCCGGGCAGAAGGCCGGCCGTGCGGACACGCACCCGGTCCTCGTCTATAATCCCCACCCTTTCCGGCTCGACGCGTTGGTCGAGTGCGAGATGCAGCCCGCCTGGCCCGATCGCGAACACATGTACGGCCTGCCGACGGTGAGGGCGGGCCGCAAGAGACTGCGCGCACAAGCCGAGCAGCAAGAGAGCAACATCAACGAGGACCATCGGCACCGGGTCGTGTTCGCGGCCAGCCTGGAGCCGGGTCGCATGAATCGCTTCGACTGCCGGTTCGAGAAGATCGCCCGCAAACCCGCACCCAAGCTACGGCTGCGGGACGGCGCTTTCCGTTTCAAGACGGCGGAGCTGGACGTGATCGTGAACGCGCGAACCGGCCTGCTCGATCGCTACCGCATCGGCGGCCAGGACTACCTGTCGGCCGGCGCCCTCCGCCCGCTGGTGATGCACGACGACGCCGATCCCTGGGGACAGACGGTCACCCGCTTCCGCAACCGTGCCGGCCGCTTCACGCTGATGAGCCAGACCGCGGCGGCCCGCTTGGCCGGTGTCGCAGCTGCCCGCCTGCCGGCCGTACGCGTGATCGAGGACGGCCCGGTCCGCACCGTGGTCGAAGCGCTCTTTGGTTACGGCGACTCGGCGATCTGTCAGCGCTACAAGCTGCCCCGGGCGGGAACGGAATTGGAGATCGAGACACGGGTCCTGTGGCAGGAGAAGGACCGCATGCTGAAGCTGGCCTTGCCCACGCCATGGCATGACGGGTCACCGCTAGGACAGGTGGCGTACGGCGTTCAGCAGCTGCGCGCCGACGGAGATGAGTGCGTAGCCCAGAAGTGGCTCGCCGTCGTCGCAGGTAACGGGTCCCACGCGCTCTCGATAATCAACGACTCGACCTACGGCTGCGACTTCGAGAACGGCGAGCTGCGGCTGTCGCTGCTCCGGGCGCCCGCCCACGCCGGACACCCGACCTTCACCGAGCGCCCTCTCGTTCAACAGGACCGCTTCGTTCCGCGGATCGATCAAGGTGAGCACGTGTTCCGCTTCTGGTTGAACGGTGGCAGAGCACGCGAACGACTGACGGCGGTGGACCGCGAGGCGCTGGCCCACAACGAGCGACCCTTCGCGCTGGCGTACTGGCCGCCAGGTGATGGGAAGCTGCCGAAGGCCGGTCCGACCTTGAGCGACGCGGCGGTTCAGATCACGGCGTTCAAGCGCAGCGAAGACGGCGACGACCTGATCGTCAGGCTGTTCGAGCCCACCGGTCGCCGACGCAAGACTACCCTGTCGCTCGAATCTAGCGGCCTGCAAGCGGAAGTACGGATGGACCCGTTCGAGATCAAAACTCTGCGCGTCGATCGCCGCACGGGCCACTTCCGCGAGGTCGACCTGCTGGAGGAGTGATGGCCGAACCCGTCGCGGTGGTGCTGGTCGCTGGCGCGGCGCCTGTCCCTGACCCGCACTTTGACCGTATCTTGTTGGTGGAGAAGTACTAGACAGCAATTGTGGACGGGGTTATGGGATGAAGCGGCTCGCCGGAAGACAAGCCATCGAAGCCTCTGGTTACCGGCTGAGGATTCTGCGGGCGATGACCCCCGAGGAGCGCCTCATGCAAGCGCTCGCCCTCTCAGACTTCGTGCGTGAGCTGTTCGCGGAGGGCCTTCGCCGTCGCTTCCCCGATCTGTCCGAGCACGAATTCCGCGCGCTCCTCCTCCAGCGACTCGATCTGTGTCACAACAGAGACTACTGAAGACGGTCGTTGGAGCGCTCGAGGACTCCCGAACTCAGTACATGCTGAAGGGGTCCCTGGTCTCCAGCCTGCAGGGAGAGCCCCGCTCGACCCACGACATCGACTTCGTCGTCGCAATCGACCGCGAGTCTGCGCCCCGTTTCGTGCAAGCGATCAGCAGTACCGGATGCCACCTGGACGAGCAGAGCGTCATGCAGGCTATCGAGACGGAGAGCGCGTTCAACCTGATCGACCCCAAACACGCCATCAAGGTCGACTTCTGGATGCTGACTCGGCATCCGTTCGACCGCAGCCGGTTCGCTCGGCGGCTCAGGGAGAGCGTCCTGGACATGGAGCTTTGGGTCAGCTCACCGGAGGACACGATTCTCGCGAAGCTCCGGTGGGCCAAGCTGTCGGGTGGTAGTCAGAAACAGCAGACTGACGCTCTTCGGGTCTACGAGGTCCAGTATTCGCTTCTGGACCGGGAATACCTGGAGCGCTGGGTGGGGACGCTGAATCTGCGCGCCGAGTGGCAGCAGCTGCTCGAGGTCGCCCGCCCGATTGACGATTGAATCGTTCGACAAGAGTGATGGCCGAACCCGTCACGGTGGTGCTGGTCGGCATCGGAGGATACGGCGAGGTGTACCTCTCGGCGCTGCTGGACGAGCCGCAGGGCGCTCGCTGTCGGATCGTGGGTGCCGTCGACCCGCATCCGGAGAACTGCGCGCGCCTGACCGAGCTCGAAGCGCGGGGCGTGCCGCTCCACCCGTCGCTGGAAGACTTCTACCGGACCGGTTCCGCGGATCTGGCGGTCATCTCTTCGCCGATCCACCTCCACGCCGAGCACGCCTGCCTCGCGCTATCACGAGGCAGCCACGCCTTGGCGGAAAAGCCGGCGGCGGCGGTCACAGAGGATGTGGACGCGATGATCGAAGCGCGGGAACGGGCGCGCCGCTTCGTGGCGGTCGGCTTCCAGTGGTCGTTCGCCAAGTCCATCCTGGATCTCAAGCGGGACATCCTGGCGGGGCGCTTCGGGGCCCCGCTGAGTGGACGGTCCCTGACGCTTTGGCCTCGCACCGAAACCTACTATCGCAGGAATGACTGGGCGGGCCGCAAGCGCGACCCTGCCGGACGCTGGATCCTGGACAGCCCCGCCAACAACGCCATGGCCCACGATCTTCACAACATGCTATTCCTGCTCGGGCCGCAGCCGGACCGCAGTGCCGAGCCGGCCGACGTGTCGGCGCGCCTGGCGCGGGCGAACGCGATCGAGACCTTCGACACCGTCGCCGCGCGGATACGGACCGCGGAGGAAGTGGAGCTTCTGTTCCTCGCGTCGCACGCGGTCGCCGAGGACGAGAGCGTCGAGCCGCGCTTCGTGCTGGAGTTCGAGGACGCGACCGTGAGCTTCCCCGGCGAGGCGGCGCCAATCACCGCGCGCTCTCGCGACGGTCGCGTCGTCGAATACCCTTCTCCCAATGCCACACCCCAAGTCGCCAAGCTGTGGACCTGCATTGACGCGGTGGCCGGCGACGCAACCATCCCCTGCGGACTGGAGACGGCGCGGCCTCACACCGCCTGCATCGAGGCGATCGAGGAATCGGGAACGACCACCTACGTCTTCCCTGAAGGGTCCGTCCGTCTTAAAGACACGCCAGGCGGCCGGTTACATTGGGTTCCTGGCCTGGCCGCGTCGCTCGAGGAGAGCTATGAGACGGGTGACTGGCCGGAGATACCGGACTTCCGGTAGTCGGCCGAGTCGAGATCAGGTTGGAACGATCGGCCCACCGCCGCGGCGGGCCGATCGTCGTTATGCGTCGCCGGCTAAGGCGTCTGCTGCACCCGGCTGTGGCACGGCGCGCAGGTCGCCAGCAGCTGCCCGTACAGCTGACCGCGGGCGCTGAGGTCCGCGGCCTCTGCGCCTTGCGCGCCGAGCGCGTGGACGCGGGCCGCCTCTGCACCAAGCTCCTCCTGCAGCTGAGGATCGTCGACGAAGCTGCTGGCCGCCAGCGGGGCATCGGCCAACACTTCACAGCCCGCAGCCCACGCCTCATCGGACGGGGTGACCAGGCCATCCCAGAGCCGCTCCATGGCCCACTGATGGCGCGCCATATGGGCCATCGTGCCCGCGCCCGCAGCCGGCGGCTCACCGACGGACACATCGATCATCGCGTTCTGTGCCTGGTGGCAGGCCCCGCACTGAGCCGCCATCGCGCCCGCCGCGGCCGCCGTGGCTTCGAGCTCGGTCGCCTCTACTGCGCCCGCAGCCGCGGTCCGCATCTCGGCGACATACGGCTCCCACCCCTCCGGCAGGCCGCCGGCCATCTGGTGCTCGGCCATCCAGGTGGCAGGCTCCTGCGCGGCGGCCAGGTCGCCTCCGATCACCGCGTCGCGGAAGGCGACGGCCTGGGTGAAGTGCTCCTGCATGTGGTCGGCGGCCAGCATCGTCTCTTCCGCCGCCGCTTCCTCACCCGTCTCACCACGGTCCTGGCAGGCGAGCACGCCGGCAGCCAGGACGCCGATGATGAGCAGGATGGCAGTGTGAGGACGTAACTTCATAGGGTCCCTCCTTTTGCTGTTGACACCCGCAGTCCGCCGGGAACGGCACACTCGCTTCTTACGCGTCCCAAGGGCGGGGTAACGCGGATCCGCGGGCTCCGCCGAAGGCTCGACTCGTACCCCTCATAGGTGCCCAGGTAATCCCGGTAATCTTCGTCCGACAGACTGTTCGCTGACAGGCTAATGCTCGCATCCTATGACGCGAGCCGCAAGGCGGACACGAATCCGGGGCTCACCAACGTCCTGCAGTCGCTACGGACGACGCCGAATCCCGACTTGCCGGTCGCCGATGTCCAGCTAGTGGTCGGCGTAGCGACAGGCGCGTGCCTCCTCGGCGAACGCGCCTATCAACTCCGCGTCGGCGTCGAAGAAGTGGTCCGACGGGGCGAGGATGTAGCCGCCTCCTTCACCGGCGGCCTCGAAGCAATCCCGGACGGCGCGTCGCGTCTCGACCGGCGAGCACCCCTGGAAGTACGTGTGCTGGTCGAAGCCGCCGATCATGCAGACCCGATCGCCGATCCGCGCCTTCGCCGCCACCAGATCCGCATCGCCGCCCAGCGCCGGCGGCGTGAAGGTCTCCATCGCGTCGGGTCCCATGTCGGCGATCATTTCGAGCAGCGGCATCATGCCGCCACAGGTGTGGTAGACGACGCGTTGCCCCGCGCGGTGGGCCTCGGCGATCAGCGCACTGTCGTAGGGCGCGACGAACTCGGCGAAGATGTCCGGCGAGACCACCGTCGATGATGCGGCGCCACCACCCAGCTCGATCAGGTCGAGCTTCGCTCCCGCCATCGAACGTATGCTGGCCAGCTTGCGGTCCCTCAGGATCTCGAGGAACTCGCGCACCCAGGCGGAATCGTCAAACGTCTCCATGATCAGCTTCTCGATCCCGAACAGCTCCGCCGCATCCTGCCAGCAGCCGGGCTGACCGTAGATCTGGAACCCGGGTACCGCGCCGCGCAGGATGCCGCGCCCGCGTTCCCTTAGCGCCTCGGCCTGCCAGTTCATCGCCTCCACATCGCAGAGCGGCACGGGTGCGTACCGCTCGAACAGCTCGATCTGGGCCTTCTCCTTGATCGGCCGTTCCACCACCCAGTCCGTCTGCGGGTGATGCTGTAGAGCCATCGACAGCGTGCCCTGTGGAGTCACGATATCGTAGCGGGTGGTCTCGGTCGGCTCCTCGAGCCCTGTCGTTTCGATCCGCCAATCGTCCGACACGACCCAGCGCGTGCCGGCGAGTGCCGGGCCTTCAGCTTCCGAGCTCCAGTATTCGCCGCGTGACGCGTCCGGCTTCACCTCCCAGACCCACTTGATCGGATCGAGAGCGAAGCTGTCGAAGAACTCGTCCTCGGAGATGCCGTTCATGTAGGTCTCGAGGAAGTACGGCATCAGGTGGTGCGTCGTGACCGGAAGCCGGTCGGGCCGGCCAAGATCGAGTGCCGCCAGCAGCCGCTCCCGCGAGTTCACGCCGGCCGCCCCGCGTTCCGCTCGATATAATCGGGATCGATGTATGGCTCATCCTCGCGATGCTCCGCCATCAGCTCCATTCGCCTCCCCAGCATCTCCTTCAGGTTCCTGCCGTACATCAGCGGGGTCTCACCCTGATCGGTCGTCGCCATGAACTCGACATTCGAATCCAGCAGCGCGAGAAGCCGCTCGCTGTTCTCCAGCTCCCTGGCCACCATCCCATCGATCAATGCTCGGCACTCGCTGCGCGCCGAGTCGTCGGCCGCCTGCATGTACCCGCATACGCCGGCGATCCAGGCCGCGACGTTACGCTGGGTCATGAACCAGCAGCGCAACGCCGACAGTCGAACGAGCTGGTCCTCGATCACGTTGCCGGCACCGAGCGTCTCTAACGCCCGATCCCGATCGCTCTCCAGCAACTCGAGTGCAGCGTCCAGCGGCTCCCACAGGTTGGCATCGATCCGTTCCAGCGCCGTCCGGCATTCGGGAACCGTCGTCAACTGAAAGAGGACGTCGCGGCTGAGATCGACGTTGTTGGGGTTATGCGGGGTCGTGCACATGAAGTTCTCGTAGTAGGCGCGATCCGCCGCCGGGATCGCCTCGATGTTCGGCACCAGCGGCCGGGCCCATAGCCGGTACCAGACCGAGCCGAAGGTCGTGTAGAGCGGCGAGATGTGTGGGAAGGCGACGATCGCCTCCTCGGCCTGCTCCCAGGCGCGCCGCAGGATGCCGCCCAACTGCTCGCCCGCCCAACGCGTCGCGAGTCGCTCGAGCGTTCGTGTGAGATCCATCTCGGGATCGAACTGGAAGACACGGAGGACCTCGTGGTTCACGTTGAACGGGGCGAGCTCGGAGGGACAGGTACCGTTCAGATGGGCCAGGTGCGTGACGCCGTTCTCGTACAAGAGCTTCAGGCGCTGGAAGGTCAGCGACGGATAGGGCACGCCCACCAGGGGGGCGAACAGCGTGTTGGGCCCCGCGGCGAAATAGAAGTGGGCGCGAGAGGACCTGTCATCCAGTTCCGACGCCAGCCGTCGCTCGTCCGGTGCGAAGGAACTCTGGTAGATCGAGCCGGCGACGATCGACTTCGAGTCCGGATAGCGCGGATGCGCGTACGGGATCTCCCACCCGCGCGCTACCAGCGACGCGCTCTCGACCTCCAGGCCATCACCCAGGCCGCCCCAGATCACCTCGTGCTCGCCGTAGAACGACTCCAGGCGCGTCAGCACCCGGAACTCCGGGTTCGTTTCGCGCCCCGCATCGCGCAGGACCCTGAAGAACCGCAGCGCGTTCTCACCCGCCGCCTCCGCGATCGCCCGCTCGTCCTTCCACTCGCGGATCAGGTAGGCGCCGCCGTTCCGGCCCACGTAGAGCGACTGGGTGTGCTCGAAGCCCGATCCGCTGTCGTTGGTCCAGATCGAGAGGAACCCGAGCTCGGGCACTTCGCTCATCAGCTTCCGCACCATCTCGGCGTAGTGCTCTCTGACCAGCGGGTGCGCAATCGTCATGTTGTAGCGCGGCTTGAAGCTGCGGAACGGGTGATCGACTCGCGCGCCGCGCAACATGGGGTAGCGCTCGAAGAACTCCTCCGGCACCGAGCGCGGCTCGAAGCAGAGTAGGCCGGGCACCAAGCCGTACTGCCACGCCAGCTCGGCGTTCCGCTTCAGGTAGTCGAGGTTGGCCGAAAGGTACTCGGCGGGATAGAGCCCCTCGTTCAGGTCGCTGCAGACGAACTGGTCGAGCGCCGGGCAATAGGTGTAGAACATCGGGTACGCCTCGCCCGGCGGCCCGCCCTCGAGCCCGGCCGGAAACGCCAGGCCGTTCACCTCCAGGTGGGTGAAACCCGATTCGGCCAGCCGCCGCACGTAGCTCTCCCGGTCCAGCCCGCGCTGTATGCGACCCTCCTGATTGAGGAAGTAGTCGTAGGTCGAGCGGTTCCACGAGAACGCCGCCCGAAAGATCTTGCCTCCAGCTACCGCGTCGAGCCCCTCGTCGGCCAGGTCCCGCAGCAGATACGTGACGAACGCGAAGAGCAGGCGAACGGGTGTCGCGATCAGGTACCCGGACCCATCTCGATCCAGGCGCAGGTAGACCGAATTCGGGTCGGCGGCGTCGGCCGCGGCGTGCAGGCCAGCCAGCAGGTGAAAGACGCCCGGTCGCGGGCGCGCCGGATCGCTGATTTCACCGACCGTGATCTCCGCGCCGGTCGCCCTGGCCAGCTCGGCCGCCGCCGTGTGAAGGGCGGCCGGCTCCTCGCCCAGGCGAATCGACTTCACACCGGACAGCGCATCCGCGATCTTCATTTCGCTCTGCCTCGTGGATGATCAGCGACTACGAAAAATCGATCTCGACCTTCAGTTCTTCACTGACATAAGTAGCGAAATCCAGGTACCGGCTCTTCTCTATCTGAACGGACTGGTAGTGCAGGTCGTCGCCCGCCACGCTTACCGAGCGCGGCGATGCATCTGCGGGGATAAGGACGTGGAAATGCACGATGCTCCCGGGAGCACGGACAACCAGCCTGATGCCCTTCGATCGTAGGCGATAGTTGTAGCCGAACCGGCAGCCCGTGGCCTCGTACACCGTTTGAACCTCAGCCTGGTCCACACCCGCCGCCGGCCAACGCGGTGCCAGCCGGACCTCCTCGAAGCAGGCCCCCACGTCTTCAATGCCGGCGAGCCCGGCGATGAGCGCGTAGAGCATGGCGCTGGAGCCCCAGCCGTCGGTCGGCTCGGCTTCGGGACTCGTACTGGTCTCTACGCTGGCCGGGGTCCCATCGGGGAAGTACCACAGATACGTCTCCCCTCTCTCGGAGACCAGCCCGTAGTAGCGCTTGAGGATGTCGACGCCGTACTCCTCGAACCCGTGGTCGAACGCCGCCTTCGCCAGCTCACCACCTACGAGGGGCATAATGCCGCCGTTGACGTAGGCTCCGCCGACCAGTTTCTCATCACCGAACACGCCGTCGGGAAAGGGCGGGTCGATGGAGAACCACTCGGCGAACGCGTCGGTCTCGGACCGACGGCGCCGATATTCCTCGATGATCGACACGGCCATCTCGTGCGTCGCCACGCCGCGGTTGATGTCGATCGGGTTGCTCAAGCTCAGCTGCGCCGATTCATCGACCCCCGGCATCGAGACCGGGCGCAGCTTCACGAAGTGGGTGTAGAACCTGCCGTTCCAACACAGCTCGTTCATCCGCTCGCGCAGCGCGCCGGCCTGGTCGCACCAGTAACCGGCGCGCTGCGAATCGCCAAAGCGGTCATAGAGGCCGGCCATGATGACGTAGGCCTCGTAGTACCCGCTATTGTCGCCGTGCATCACGCCCCAGAACGTGTGCTCATCGATCTGGAACTGAAGCCACTCATGCCGCCTGGCCGTGTAGGCGAAGTCCCAGGTGTCTATCGTGTAGGCACGCTTGACCAGGCCGTGCTTCTCGTCCCAGTACCACTCGTGCTCCCGGATGTAGTTGAGGGCCTTTTCCATCCGCGGCAACAGTCCCACCAGCCACTCGTCATCGCCAGCCGCCTGCCATGCCAGGTAGGCGGCCTTCACGAACCTGTACTCCACATCGGCCTCGACGGGAACACGCACGTACTTGGTCCAGTTCTCCCGTTCCGAGGGGAGCTTCTCGGGGAACGTGGAGAAGTAGTCGAAGATCCTTCCGCTGGCCGACTGAGTGTCGGCGAAATGCTGTACCGCGCTGGTCACGTCGGAGAGGAAGTAGCGGCCCATGCGAAGCATGTCGCAGTGGTCCCTGATCCAGAGCGATTTGGCGTCGGGCGACCGGAAGCCCCGGATTCTCTTGCCGTCGATCGACATCTCCAGCACGTCGGCGCGGAGAAACGAGCCGACCAGGGGAACGAGATCGTCGAATTCCTCGACGCCGGTCTTGACTAGTGTTCGGGTCCCCATCCTACCGTTCAGCACTCCCTTCCCAATAGCGCCACTTCGCCGGCCCGAACCCCGTATTCCAATCGTCCGGTTCCAGGGTGAAGGTGGACGGCGGAGCCGTGAACAGGTCGTGGCCCTCGTAGCGCACGCCGACCAGGTGCGTGCCGCCCCAGTACAGCGAGTCGTCACCCACCCGCGCGTAGAAGAAACCGGCATCGGTGGCGAAGGGCCCGTAGCTCACCTTCCCCGATTCGAACGTGTAGCGCGGCCGCACATTCGCCGTCAGGATGTCACGAACCAGGTCCGTCTTGGCACACACGTAGATCTGCTCGCCGTCCAGCTCGAGCAGGACGCCAATGCCCGCACGCTCCTCGGGCGGTTCGATGACACGGATCGCCTCGACGGGCGAGACGGCCGGGTCGCCGCGCGGCACGGGGACCAGCACTGTGACGAACGTCTCGATCTGGCCCGCCATGTAGTGGCTGGCCAGGTTTTGATAGACCGCGGTGTTCTCTTCGTTGTTGCGCGTGATCGCGAAACTGCCCTGCCGGCGGATGCCGCGCTGCGGCAGCTCGATGCGCAATGCCGTGCCCTGCCGCTGCGGCTGACCACGGATATAGTCGACGGCGGTGACGAAGTAGTCGTCGCCCTCCTCCAATATCGTGGTCGCATGCCACAGCGTGGCCAGCGTGTAGAAGTCCGTCTCCAGGAACTTCACCACGTCGAACACGACGTACACGTTCTCCTGCTTCAGCCAGGCGATCACACGGTCGTGCTGAACGCCGTCGCGCTCGTCGGTGATCCGCGTGCGACTCAGGTCGAACTCGTCGGCCGTCCAGAAGTCGATCTTCTCCGACCGTACCGGCCGGTAGGCGCCCGAGTTGCGCAGGAAATCCCAGAGCGACTGCTCGCGTCCCAGTTTGCCCGTCCGCCATACGAGCCTGTTGTGGTAGTAGTCCGCCCGGTACTCACCGTAGGGGCCCGACGGCATGCGAGGACGGTAGCCCGCATCGTTGAGCAGCACCGAGCCACCGCTCATCATCAGGACGATCGAGTTCTCGTCGGAGTGACCGTGGTGCATCTTCTCTTCTTCGACGGGGATCGTGTGACGCAGGTAATCGCGCGCCATCAAGGCGTAGGGCCCTTCGTCCCGGTAGTTGAGTAACAGATAATTGGCTTCGTCGTACCAGCCGTCACGGAACACGATCTTCTTGCCGACCAGGTCCTCCATGACCTCTTCGCTCACCGCCGGCGGCGCTACGGCGGGACCGTCTTCCGACCAGCGGTAGGCATCGAACAGGTTTAGGCCATTGCCGACGCCCACGGCGTCATCTCCTCGCGGGCGCATGGCGTTGAAGATGCGGCGAGCCGCCCAGCGGTATTCCGAGCGATCGTACTCTGTCGCCGCGCGCTCGAGCAGGGCGACGTACCAGGCCCAATTCGCGTGCCAGCGGGCGTCCCCGAAGTCGGGCACCATGCCGGTGGGGTCGAGCAGGTGCGTGAAGTATTCGAAGTAGTAGCGCACCGTAGGCAGGTCGAAGAGCGAGCTGTCGCCCAGCAGATCGGCGTAACGGACCAGCGAGATCAGCCACACCGGGTGGTAGATCTGGGCGTCCTCCTCCTCCCACTTGCCCCAGCTATCGGCGGCGAGCACTCGGGCCAGCTTGTCCCAGCGAGCGGCGTTGGCGTGGTCCGGTACAGCGCGCGCCGCGAGGAGCAAGGCGTAGGCGCGTAGCATGGCGCGGTTGTGCGGACCCCACTCGGGGAAGAAGAAGATGTAGTTCGCCGCCTCGGCGATGCTGGTCTGGATCCGCTGGCGCTCGGCGGTTATGAGCGATGGGCTGTCCTTTATGAAGAGGTAAGCCTCGACGAACGAGGCCACCTCGAAGAAGTTGGTCAGCGTCGGGACCCCGTCCCGATAGTCGGGCCGAGCGCCGTGCATCTCCTCGGGAAAGTACTCCTTGAACTCATGATGCCTGGCCAGCCAGCGGATCGCCTCGCGGGCGTAGCGCTCTTCTCCGGTCAGGCTGTACAGCGACCCGGCGAGGCGGGCGAAATAGGGCGGGCCGCCGGGCGGTGCGTAGCCCCACTCCGGCTCGGGCTGCCACGTCTCTATCCAGCGCTCGACCTGTGCGGGTATCGAGGTCAGCCCCTCCTCGAACGCGCGCTCGGCCAGGGAGAGGTAGAGATCGCGCTCCTGCGCCTGGGCGGGATTCGGCACCGCGAGGCAGCTCAGCAGCAAACCGTACAGCATGGCGGCGGTCGCCCGCCGGTTCTCTTCTCGTCGCGTCATGGCTCGGCTCTCACTCGTTGGGATTCACGATTCCCGACACCCATCAGTAGAACGGTCACAGCAGGCCCCCCAGAACCGCGACCAGTCGATCGACCTCCTCCTCCGAATTGAAGATGTGAGTCGACGCGCGAACCGCACCCAGTCCGGCTTCGCCGACGGGACGGAGGCGCAGGTCGTGCTCCCGGCGCAGACGGTTGCACCAGTCCCAGGGATCGCCGCCGGCGGCCGGCAGGCGGAAGGTCAGGATGGCGGCACCCGCATCGTCGGGCGTCAGGATTTCGGCGCCACCGAGTCGCGAGAGGCCTTCGCGCAACCGCCTCGCCAGCTGCGCGCCGCGCGCCGCCACCGTCTCCATGCCGATGGTCGAGAGGAAATCGAGCGCCGCGCCCAGCCCGATGAGCAGCGGCGTATTGCGTGTACCGTACTCGGACGCGGCGGCCGGCCGCAGCCGCTCGAAGACCCCGGCGGCGAGGTCGAATCGTGAATCGGAGTAGGCGCCGACGTAGGACGGCCGCCAGCGGTCCAGCCACTCGTCGCGGACGTACAGCACGCCGGTGCCCTTGGGCCCGAGGGTCCACTTGTGGCCTGACGCCACATAGAAATCGCAGCCCAGCGCACGAAGATCGACGGGAATCTGACCGATCGCCTGCGCGCCGTCGATCACGCTGGCGATGCCGCGCGCCCGGCATAGCTCGGCGATCTGGCGCACCGGCATCACCGTGCCAGTCGTGCAGGTGATGTGACACATCATGACCACGCGCGTCCGGGCCGTCAGCGCGCCACGCACCCGCTCCAGCGTGTCGGCGCCGCCGGCGCCGGGCTCGATCAGCCGAATCTCGATCGGCGTCTCCTCGCGCACACCGAACCACGGCATGGCGCCGCCGGGATGCTCGTGAGTGGTCATCACGATCTCG
>Ga0180438_10003122_pt1 | contig 25585 bp, 17 predicted proteins | sample SS_ome_12_FD_132455 | JGI IMG/M metagenome (GOLD analysis project Ga0180438, IMG submission 132455) | Hypersaline lake sediment archaeal communities from the Salton Sea, California, USA - SS_3_D_2 metaG | ecosystem: Environmental > Aquatic > Non-marine Saline and Alkaline > Hypersaline >... | reverse complement strand
TGCTGTGGAACTGATTACTAGACCATGGCCAGCCTCTGTATAGCTCTTAATGGCATTGATCTCAGTTGATGAATAGATGTCTGTTTGATAACCGAGGTAGAGAACATCAGCATCAAGTTCCTCTAGCTTCTCTAGGGTCACCGACTCGGTAGCGAAAGTCGTATAGTCAATATAGAGAGGCATCTCACCATAGCTCTCCCAGTTGTTCATCAAATGGTCCCAAATGAACTCCTCAGGATACATGGTCCCATAACTTGGTAAAACAACCACTGTGAAACGGACTGGTATACCTATCACTGAGCCTATGTAGCCCGAGAGTTCTCCATTGACATAGATTATGCCAGCATCATTGGGAGTGAGTGTGAGGTCTAACATCCCTGAGGAGTTAGTGTAACCAAATACTGAGTTCCCCAGACCATTCGCAGTAATGTAGCAGCTGACCAAAGGAACATGCTCAAAGTAGTCAGTCGCAGTAATAGTGACAGTCTGAGTTTTATATGGTCGGAGGAATGAAGGTACCGCTTGGAGGGTAACAATTGGTGTATCATAAACCATGATATCTGTGGTGAAATTTAGGTAACCACCCTTTGTGACGTTCACTGTGATGACACCTTCACTCGATGGATTGATGAAGATACTACATGTTCCATCAGACTGTGTTGTGTTCGATGCAGAGATACCACAACCAAGCATGTTAATAGCTGCATCTTTGATTGGAGTATCTGTGGCTGCGTCTGCAACTTCAAAATAGATTATTTCTGATGTCCAAGTCTGGAGTGCATCATCAGAAAGTGTCACAATCAGTGATGGTTGAAGAAGAAATGCAGCAGCATTCTTTACAAGTAGATCTCGAGTGGCTCTGTTGGTGATTGCATCGATTGAGAATCCAATGAACACGACGCCACCGCGTCCTGAGCCTGGTGCTAGACCACTGATTGCAGTCCCACCAACATAGCTCCCACCATAGGCTGCCGCGTGAACAGACTCGTTGAATGGATTAAATATATCAGCATATACCGTTCCCAATCCGTCGTCAAGAAGCACTGAACTTGGCATCCCTGACATTATTGGGTGAGTGCTTTTGACAAGTTCGAGAGAACCTGTATTCTCTGTATAGTCGACATAATCCACATGGAACAGATTTGGAAATCGTGCGTCTTCATACCCATCAAGTACAGTTAGAATGGAGGCTCCTTCGAAGAGGATGTTCCCACCTTCATTGTGATACTGATTAAGCACATCCAGTAGATAACTACTTGGACTGTTCAAAGGAAATCCGACATTGTCTCCAGTGGTCACAAAGACTGCATCAAATCCATGAAGATAGCTGATACTCGGTACCTGTTCATATCTTGGGTAGAAAATAGTGACATTATATTCATCCTTCAAGGCAAGGTCAAGGTCTCCCTGATTTGATGAGTCTCCCACATTATCATCAGCCCAGCCACCGGGGTAATCAATATAGTCAGTTCCAGTGTCATCCGCTATAATTAGTATGTCACCTCGATTCACCCGGATACTCGTCTCAGTCCCTCCAAATGTGGCTCCATTATCCAGTTGGATGTAGAGCCGCAGGTCTCCAAACGTAGTGAGATTTAGAAATGATGTGTAAGTACCACCTGAAACAGAGAAGCTAGAGGTCTGAATGACCGAACCACCTGAGTCTATGAGTGATGCATTCCCAGAGCAATCAGCACTTGCTGTCCCAGAGAACTGTAGATAGGTATGATAAATCGGATAACTGTCAAGTTGAAGTGTGACATCAACAGACCCAACATTGAATGAGGTCATACCTGTATATTCAAAGGGATCCGCCACTTGGGTTCTGACACTATATTTTCCAGGACGATTGCTTGTTTCGAAAGAGAATGAATAATGACCAAGTGAATCAGTGATCACGGGACTGCTAGTCATAACCGTGCCCATTGGATCAGTAACTGTAACAACAGCATGCGCGTTTGCAAAGGGAACGTTGTTATACGACAGACAAGTCCCATTCAGTTGTACTGTTTCTTGTATGTCAACCTCAGAAGCTTCAGTTGTGAAATTCTGTTTCCAATACATGTTCATCGACGGGTCACCAAAGTATATCGCCTGATAGACAGTTTCCAGAGTTGCGGCTGAGGAGATGTCAAAGGTAGTGATCATATAGTTGAGAGCATCTTGGAAAGCCATCTTGGGATTGACCTCTCGTTCAGCAATCGCCTCTCGGAGGAAATAGTCCCAGAACACGTTATGGAACCCATCAAACGCATCATAGGAAGCCCAAGCCACACGAGTTGCTCCAATATACGCTGCAGCACCGCCATTCGGATTCCTGAAGAATGCCTCAGCAATCACAGGTTCTCCTAGTTCGTAGTCGAAAGCTGCAGTTTCACATGCCATTGCAAAAGCAAACATGGACATGTCGCCATTGGTCAGTCCGAGCACATCGTCAGTCATTAGGGCTCCGGACCATTGGTCATACGTACCGTGATCAAAGAAGTCTATGATGCCCACTCCGGAGTTGATTGCTGACACAATATTAGAAGTCATGAGAGACTCATCAGTTGAATAAAATCTTGAAACATCAAAGAATGAGTCGTAGAGGAATTTTTGGTTAAGCTCACCCTCTGTCATGACTGGTCCATCCCCATAGCCAAAGCAGTCGTTGGCTATGAGCATGAAATTGTCCATCCAATCTCCAGAAACAGGATTACTCTCATACTGAACGATGAGAGAGAGGACCCTCTCAGCTTCCTCGTGGGTCTGAACAGGAATTCTACCCACCATCAACTCAGGGAAGAAGTCAACCTCATCATCAATCTCACCATACTGATGATTGCCATTATCGTCCCAATTGCCATCAAGACACTCATAATACAAGTCAGTGGGCTCTGTGCCATTATCCAAACCAGGTCCAATGAAGGGATCTACAACCTCTCTAACAGGTACAATATCACCATCTCCAATAAGAAAGACGTATGATGTATGGTTTGCTGCATAGGATGCATGAATGAAGTTCCGAATCTTCTCCGGGGCATCGTAGCCAGAATAGGTGGCATAGATATCATCAAGGGTTTCGACAAACACATTGAAACCAAGAAAGGTCTTCCACGTCACGAAGTCAGCGATTGCTGTTTCGAATTCTGGTTGGATTATTATGGTATAGTTCACGCCTGAACCACTCCCACCATTGAAAGTCAAATCATCAAAGGTGATAGGAGCATCGAAGGTCACCTCGATAACAAATTCAGAATTCAATACTCCATTGCCTTTCACAGGATTATACTGGAATGGTTTTATTGTCAGGAGAAGTCCTTCATCATTTCCCTGTCTAACAACTCTATGTGTAGCTATCTCCGAATCAAGGTAAGAATCTTGATTGTAGAAATCTGGGTTGAAGAATAGCTTCGTGTCAGGATCAAAACCATAGTAGATCGCCACAGGTCTGGGTCCAGGAACTATATCCATCTGAGGCAGCCACTCGGACTCGATGCGTATAATTTCGACACCAGTAAGACATGTGTAATCTGGAATGTCAATGAGCAGATTCTTGTAGGGAACAACAGGAGATCCGTATACAGTTGACTGTTGAGTACCTGGTATCATGAATGATTGAAACTCTCCCTCCTCAAATGAATATGTGACGATTGCATAACTTTCGATGGAAACGCGAATCCTCAATGTTGAGCCCAATATCTCGTATTTATGGATGAGTCCTTCTTCTTCCTCAGTGTTTCCAGTCAATGAGTAACGAGCAAGAGATTGTGGTATCTCCTTGTAAGCCTCTAATTGGCTTCTGAAATCAATTGGTGCTTCTTCAAAACTATCTGCTTTGCGCTGATTTTCATGAGAATCAAGTGAAAGGGAACCTCTAGGGGAACTTTCTTGCTGAAGGTCTTCTACGATTCTCTCCTCTGCGACAACATCACCAATCAGTGAGATGCCAAGAAAGAAAGAGTTCAGGATTATACAGACTGCGATAATACTCAATAGATTTCTCAATCGATAACCAGTCAAATCTATTTCCTCAAGTCATTTGCTGGCGTGCTAGTTGAGGAGTGTTGATGGTTAGTTCGAAAGAATTGATTCAAAGAATCCCCTTCCTGTAGCACGACAGGATGTTTTTGGGTTTGAAGGCTTATAAAATCAGGCGTAAAATTCTTCAAAGAAAGAAAAGCAGGCTGGACTAGCCAGCCTATGTTATTTCGGTTCAAAGTGGACCTTCACATTGGGAGAAATGAAATATAACAGGACAATGATGCTCAGTATCACACCAGGCCAGTTAGAACCTGTGGCATAGAGGAAAATCGCTATGATATTGAATATAACTGTCATCATCCATGCAGAATAGTCCTGCTTCATGACTTGTGTGTACAACCAGAAGGCAACGACTGCAAGAACTATCCCCAGAAGGGCTAACTCATCCTCCCAGATGGCATACTCTACTCCACCGACTATCAGACCGGTAAAGGCTGCAATTAGGAGCAGCCAGCCAGCTTGCGTCACCTCTTTTGGTCGAGGTCCTGCAGCCGCGCCTGCATCAGCCATCGGTATCTCCGTCATAATTAATCACCTAGATTTTCACCAATCTACGATGGACAATATTACTCTTTCGAGAGTTCGTCTATCTCATCATCCACATCTTCGTACTCGTAGAGTACTGACCAATGTGGAGCATATGAGATAGGCTCAAAATCTCTCGCCTCAAGATCAAGCGCCTCCACCTCTGCGACGATCTTCCGCAACGTGTATGACTTGACACCCTCCCATCGGAGAAAGTCATCGAGGTCTCGAGAGAACTCTCCCTGATAGCGTCCACAGCGCCCACTGCAGAACACCTTGGTTTCCTCGCGAATCTCCAGTACACCCTTGCACCACTTGCAGACTGCCTCAATCCCATGGGCATGTATCCGACCATCAATCAGTTGAACTAGAAGGACTGTGTCATCAAAGTCGCAGACACCCCACTCCTCATCCTTGCGGGTTGTCTTCTTCCAGAGCTTTCTCACAGGTTTCTGTTTTTTTGCCAAAGGCTTTGGTGAAGTAGACGTAGCATTGGAACTGGAGTTTACGGTTTTCTCCTTGGCGTCCTCAAATTCTGAAAGCCTTGTCTGGAAGCTACGCGTCATGATACTCTGTGCCTTTGAAGCATAGATAAACTCCTGTCATTTTTAACACAAATCTATGGCGGTTGCCTTAGTTGTGCTGCGATGGGAAGACGAAAGATTCCAAGATGAATAATACAGAGGAAATTGTATTGTTGAAGTAGTTAACTTGTTAACCCTGTTTTCAGCCCTTCCCTAATCCCCCCTGTAAAGCCACTAGAGGGGGCATACCCAGTTTCTGAGTTTCGTCTTTGGGGTATCGAAACCCAAGAATTTACCCCTCATATACCCAGATATCGAATACAGTGCAGTTTTCAACCGTGCGTCATATGTTTCCTCCCACTTCGACAAATCCAGATGAAAAACTCGACATTAGAAGAAATGCTCATAAGGAGCATTCGATGAAAACGGAGGGTGAGGAGATATTTCTTGACTGATTATCTTGAGAGCCTTAAAGGAGAAATTGCTACTGTTGTAAAAGCACTTGATAGATTCTTCGATGATAAAATTGACCAGGTTACACAATATGGACCTTGGCACAGACAATACTATTCCAACGTCAAGGAGTACATCATGAGAGGCGGGAAGAGACTACGCCCGGTTCTTGTTGTCCTTGGTTACAAGGCTGTGAAGGGGGACACTGTCCCAGACAACCTCTATACTGCCGCTCTCTGTGTAGAGATACTGCACAACGGTTCACTCCTGCATGATGATCTGATTGACCATGATGAAACCCGTCGCGGGGGCAAGACTTTCCACGCCACTTACCGTGACCTCTATCTTGAAAGAAAGAAGGATGCAGAGGCAGCCTTTGACCATGGCATGACAATGGCTATACTTGGTGGTGACTCTCTCATCAATCTTGGAGCATCAGCCATCACAGCAGCTAAACTGGATGGTGATATCTCCGCACGTCTCCATGACCTCTACGAGTTCTCATTTCAAAACCTTGTTGATGGTGTCCTTCTAGAGATGAACATGATCACTGACAAGACTGCGACGACCAAGACCTATCTTCAGATGGTCCGCATGAAGACCGCAGTTCTATTCGACAGGTCACTCATGATGGGAGCAATCATGGCAAGAGCAACAGACTCTCAACTCAGAGCCCTTGAGGAGTTTGGAATCAAGGTCGGACAAGCATTCCAGGTGCAGGATGACATACTTGGCTCCTTTGGCGACGAGGAAAAGGTCGGTAAATCAGCAAGTGGTGACATTCGAGAGGGCAAGAAGACCATGCTGGTCTTTGAGGTATATGCAAAGGCAAACGACAAACAACGCAAGGAGTTTGACAGACTTCTGGGCAAGTCTGGCATAACAGAGAAGGAGATTGAACGAGTTCGAGAGCTCTTCCAAGATACTGGTGCCTTGAAGACCACGCAGAAGAAGATGTCCGAGTTACTAACTGAGGGTCAAAAAGCACTAGACAAAGCTGAACCACCACTGAATAAAAAATACAAGGAGTTTCTCATTGGTCTCTCAGACTTTCTTGTCCAACGGGACTTCTAGATGTTCAATCTGGCGTAAAGGCACAGGATTTTATTACAAGATTCGACTCGCCAATTCGTGGTTATGATGACATATCGGATGCGCAACTACAGCTTCAACAATGACCTACGCTCAGCACAGAATTTCCTATGGGAAATCTTCAAGCATTCCGGTAAACATTACGCATCGCTACCCTCAAGATTGGAAAACGAACGATATGGACCGTGTGGAGACGAGGACGAGCGCGAGGATGATAGCAAGCTTAGGATTTGGGAGATTGATGATGATGCAAAGCCAAAGATAGTAGCGCTGACCATCCTAGAGGAAAACGGTGTAGCTTCGTTGTATGTACATCCTGAACACTATGAGTTACTGAGAGAAATCATTCCTAATGTTGAGGAACAGAGAAGGTTGACAGGTAAAAAAGTTAAAGGGGTTCTAAAGATTGGAGTTACAGTTCCAGAGAGTTTTAAAACTCGAAAAGAGATTCTTAGAGAATTTGGATATGAGAAAGGAAAACTATGGGAGCACAATCAAGTCCGACCTCTTGACCTTCCGCCTCCAGATTATCAACCTCCAGAGGGATACATCGTAAGACATGTGAAATTGCCAGAAGACTTCGAGCCATATAGTGAGGTAGTGAACACTGTCTTCTCGCACTGCAATATGACGGTGAAACTAGCAATGCTCTACACTGAGGCAGGATTCTACAATGACGAGCTTGACCTAGTTGTTGAAGCTCCTGATGGTAGTTTTGCAGCCTTTGTTACTGTGAGGATTGACCCAGTTACTAAGATGGCTGAACTCGAACCAGTAGGAACGCATCCCGACCATAGAGGCAAGGGTTTCGCGAAAGCTGTCTGTGCTGAGGGCATTCGTCGTGTCCAGAAGTATGACCCTTCTTGCATCGTCATCTTAGGAGCAGCTGCGACTGCTGCTGCTGCAGGTCTCTACGCCTCACTAGGCTTCGAAAAGGAAGACGTCTATATCTGGAAGAAAACACTGTAAAAAGGAATGTAGGATGAGAATGACCTCCTAACAGGTGTTCATGATTCTCATCCCAGCTGCGCGAGCTAACTCTAGGGTACGAGAGCTCTCACGAACTGACCCTCGTCCATTCATTCCGGGAGCAACAATGGTCTCTACATATTTCATTCCAAGGTAGTTGCAGATGTCCCTGAGCATCCCAATGATATGTCTAGCATAGTGCTCATCTCCTCCACCCATCGGGATTGCAACGATCACTTCTTTTCCCTGAAAACTCCGTTGATCGATACCATACCATCTGTCCAGAAAAAGCTTGAACTGAGCAGTAGGCCCCCACCAGTAGATTGGTGTGCCCAGCACCCAGACATCAGACTTCTTCATCAGGATCAGGAGTTTTTCCATATCGTCCTTCTGGACGCAAGAGCCAGTTCGTTGGCATCCGTTACATGCCTGACAGGGAGCAATCTCTAGATCGTTCAAAATGACTTTCTCTGATGTCGCTCCCTGCTCAACTGCCGATGCCAGGATGGTATCCACTAGAGTTTCAGTGTTACCTCCACGACGAGGACTTCCAACAATGCCCAAGATGTGTTTGTCTTTGTATGGCATCATTCACTATACTCCCACTGATTGTTTTCTTCTGGTTCTACTCGACTTTGTACCTCATGAAGAGTTCAAACTCATCAAGCTCTGGTGAAATCTCAGCCATGCCACTGGCCACAGCCCCTTCAGTAGAGAAGCCAAACCCTACTCTGATGGGGATGTCTTTCCAACCTGCACTCTTCACCTCTTTAGCAATCTCAACAACGAGTCGCTTCCAAGCATAGTTGTAACCTGGTCTGATGGCAGTGAACCGCATCATGATGCGTTCCTCATCGCCAAGCAAAAACGTTCCATTGGGTTCCATCCTGAGGACTGCACTTGCTGCGACGACCTTGTCACCATCAAGAAGCAAAACTGCATGTCCATCCTTGAGAACTCTGTTCTCAAAGTAGTTCCTGAATCCTTCCTCATCAGGAAATGCGCCTCTTAGCTGCTGGTCGGAGAGTGCAACCTCTATCAGGAGGTCAATGTCATCCTTAGTGGCTGGTCGACTGGTCAATTTTGCAGCAGCCCCCTCAACTTTCTTTGAGGCCATCTTCCCCGCATCAAGGTCCTTTGAGTATCGATACACTCGCTCATGTTCCTTGAAGCCTCTTTCCTCGAAGAACTTGATCTGCTCCTGGGCAATCTTAGATGTGAGGACTATCCCAGTGCGAATGTCTTTGAGCTTCTTGTCTTCCTTCAGGTGTGTGAATAGCTCATCGAAGATCTTCTCCTTCGCCTCAGAGGGACACTCTGGGAACGACCAGGGATACCCTATTCCACCCTCTAGTGGATTCTCATCATTGACCCATGAGGTGACATATGCAAGTGGCGCTCCCTCCTTGGTTAATACATAGCGTGTGGAGTCCTCTCCACGCTGGATATTTCTCGGCTTGATCTCCTCCGGTCTCGCTGGGAGACCTGATACACCAGTGTAGATCTTCGCCTGGGCTTCCTCTAATTTCTCATCGGGATTCCATTTTTTGTAAACCACGTTCATCTCGTTTCCTCCTCTAGTTTGTTTGCAAAAGCAATTGAACAACATGAAATGGTTTTTCTAATAAACCTTCTTCCTTACGATGCTTGAAAAGACAAACTTATATTGGATATTGGTGTGCTATGTAAACTATCAGGCAGAAACACAATGTAGTGTGTGTTAGGTTAAGTGTAGAAAAAGAGGAAGTGGAAGAGCCAGTATTACTAGCATCTTCCAACACAAATTCTTGAGTGTTTCACTCAGAAGTCATGGGTATAAGCTTAGTTGATTCAAAGGATGTACGTACTTCTTCGAGGTGCTTTGTGAGTTCAATATATTCATCATCACTGTGAAGTCCTTCAACAGTTGTCTTGTAGTCATTCTCATCCCTAAATTTGGAGAGATAAAACACCTCATCCCTATCCTCAGCGTTCACCCAGAAGCCTACGATATCCACTTTGTGTCTCTCATAGACCTTTTCGAACTTCTTTCGCAAATCATCCATCTCTTCACCAGATCTGGATTTTGAACGATATAACATGTACATAGCCATGATAATCACTAATATTTCACTATAGTTAATTTTCTTATAATCGTTTCGACATGTGATTGATAGATTAAGAGGAAGTATCTTTATGCATTGTCAGATTGAGAAAGCATTCCACCAACTTACTCGTAACTGAGGATATTGAATCAGAGTTATGTCTAGCCATCTCCCAGATGTAATCACGCAGCCTTCTAGAAACACGAGATGAGGTCGGTGGCTTATCTGAGTTTGTTCGGATTGATATGTCAATCTTCTCCAACTCCTCCTCTATCCGACTGAATGTTTCAATATCACAGGTCAATCCAGCATTCATTCCGCTCTGTAGTATATTGTACCCATACGCAGTGAGCCAGAGATTTTTCAGATTTACAGAGTCCTCACTGACCTTTACTCCTGCGTCTTCAATCTCCTTTCGTCTAAGTGTGATCACATGATCAATTCGTATGACAAATTCTGGATGTTCCATCATTCGCTCTATATCAAAACCAATTGTAGTGCCTTCTCTGTCAATCTGCTCACAAATCTTCTTTCTCACATACTCTTGGATTTCCCCCTGCCCCTGTGGACCTTCAATTCGAGGCAATATATACTCAAGATGCTCTTTGGTAGATCCATCCAAGAATCCCATCCAAGACAGACCTAATGAAGAGAGGAGGGATTGTAGCAAGTGGATATGGATCCAACGATGACCTTCGTTTTGAAAAAGTGTAGCAATTTCACGAATAGAAGCTGGTTGCGTATTGGGAGGAAAAGAAAACCCTTCAGCAAATTTAAGGACCTGCTTCATCTGATTTCGATACGGCGTTTCATCAGGCACCGGGTCAAGCACCGCATAGACCATACAGGAATCTCCAACCTCAATCAGTATATCATATGAAGCCTTTCGAATGGTTCTGACTGGAGTCTTCGCGAATATAATGACAGCAGTCAGAAATCCTTCAACCAGCTCCGGGTCTACAGTGAGCTCATCGTTTTGTTTATGCGCAATAGGCACTGCGCCTTCAATTCTTACGACTCCCACATGCTTGACTTTCTGAGCGTCAAAAGGCAAGGCAAAACAACTCCCATCCCACTTGTGGTCTACTATTCATCTTGATGTACTATTATATTCTCATATGAAATGGAAAATCCACTGTTTATTTGTGAAACAATTGCAGCTTTCTTTCGAATGGAGGCCAATGTCTATGTTTCTGGACCCATTTCTTGTTCTTGTAGCTCTCTTCGAAGTACCTTGCCTACAAGTGTTTCAGGCAGCTCTTTCCTGAATTCCACTTCCTTCGGTATCTTGTAGGGAGAGAGATTGGTCCGGCAAAACTCCCTAATCTCTGCTTGGAGCTCTTCACTCGCTTTGTATCCATCTTTCAAGACAACATACGCTTTGACAATGTCATTGCCCATTATCTTAGAATCCGGCAGACCAACAACAGCCGCGTTCTCGATGGCTTCATGTTCAAAGAGGACATCTTCGACTTCCCTTGGATAGACCTTAAAGCCACTGACGTTAATCATGTCTTTCTTTCTGTCCATGATAAAGAAGTATCCATCCTCATCCATCCTCCCAATGTCCCCCGTCAAGAGCCATCCATCTCTGATTTGGTCAGCAGTTGCCTCGGGTTTGTTCCAATAACCCATCATCCTCTGTGGACCTCTGATGATGATTTCACCTGTTTCTCCGATAGGCAGGATTTTTGTATGGTCTTCCACATCTACGATTCTGACCTCTGTGTCAGGAAGTGGTATTCCGATGGATCCAATCTTTCTGGTTCCACTGATGGGATTGCTGTGAGTCACAGGAGAGCACTCAGTGAGTCCATACCCCTCGATAATGACACAGCCAGTTCTTTCCTCAAACTCATGCAATACTTCTGGAGGCATAGCTGCTGCTCCGGTGTTGCAAAATCGGATGGATTGAAGGTCGTTTGCATAGTCCTCCAGGTCATCTCGTTCCAGGAGACGCATGTACATTGTTGGCACACCAGGGAACATGGCTGGTTTGGTATCACGAATTATCTCGAACAATGACTTATGATCCCGTGCATCTGGGTTCAGTGCTATTCTAGAACCATTGTATATCCATACATTCATACAGACCGTCATTCCATAGATGTGAAATAACGGTAAATTAGTAAGTCCGGTGTCCTTTCCTCGCTGCATTTGCGAGGACACTAAGGTGTGTGTAGCAATAGCATTGGACACTAAGTTATAGTGGGTAAGCATTGCTCCCTTTGGAAGTCCAGATGTACCACCAGTGTATTGAAGCACTGCAATCTGTTCCCTGGGATTAATCTCAAACTTTGGTGGGTCTGGTTTTGTTTTACTGATTAGATTTAGGAATTGCATGGTACCAGCGATCTCAGGGGGGTCTCTAGGAGCATTTGGTATGTAATCCATCACACTGGTGATGATGATGTTCCGAAGTCTTGTTCTGTCCTTGATGTTGTTGATCTTCTCGAGCTGGGCATCCCATGCGATGATTGTTTCAGCACCTGAGTCATTCAACTGATATGCCAGCTCGGGCTCAGTTAATAATACACTGCAGGCTGTGACAACTCCACCAGCTTTCAGAATTCCATAGAAGCTGAACAGAAACTGTGGAAAGTTGGGAATCATAATCGCGACAGTGTCGCCTTTCTTCACACCCAGATCTCTCAAAACAGTCGCAAGTCTATCTGCAATGTCTTTGAACTCCTTGTAGGAAATCTTCCGTTTCTGGAACCATATTGCAGTTTGGTTGCCGAAGTCTTTGGCAGTATTATCAAGAAACTCGTAGAGATTTATCTCGGGATAATCTATTCTCTCAGGTACACCTTCATCGTAAAATTTTAACCATGGTTTAGATGCGTATGGATCTTCGGTCATTGTTGTTTCACCTGCTAGATTATTCTCCACTTATTAAGTCGAGTGCCTCTTGAGCAGCCTCAGCAACAAAATCCTTTTCATCATGTGACCTCATTTCCAACGCTGAAATTACTTCGTTACTTGCGACGCCTATATATCCAAGAGCTTCTGAGGCTCTCCATCGAACTTCTGGCTGTTTGTCATTCAGCGTATCCAACAAAGAGTGAATTGCATCTGATGCTCCTGGACCTAGTTTTCCCAAGCTCAATGCTGCTTCGCGACGCACCTCTTTTTTGTTATCAACGAGCGCGTCTCTCAAGGCCAATATCACAGGTTCATCAGGTAGTCCTATCTTACCTAATGCTCTGACTGCTTCGACTCGAATCTTGGTCCCACCCTCTTTCAGAGTTTTAATCACATGTGGGAGGGCTGATTTGGCCTCCTGCCCAATCCCTCCAAGTGCAGAGAGGATCTGTGTCTTCATCTTATTATTTACCAGATCGTATGATTGAACCATGGCTGGGATTGCTTCCGGTCCTATGTTTTTAAGAGCGTCAGCAGACTTTCCACGAACTTTCTCATCCTTATCAGAAAGCAATGATGCAACTGCTTGGATCACGTTTGGTTCGGTGACTTTCATTTCACCAAGTGTTTCAGCTACTCCCTGTCGAACAATTGGATTGTCATGATTCACGACATCCAGAAGAGCAGGGATTGCTGAATTTCCAATCTGAGAGAGTGTGTTTATAGATCGATGACGCACTCTCCAGTCTGGATCTTCAAGGGCTTTAACAAGAGCCGGAATGGCTTCAGCTGAGCCTTTTCCAATTCCATCAATGGCTAGAGCCGCCGCATTTCTTACGGTCCAACTGGGATCTTTGAAACATTCAATCAAGTTAGGGATAGCTGTATGAGCTCCTGCACCCATCTTACCAAGCGTGTTGACTACCTCAGTCCTTATTTCTTCGTCCTTATCTCTTAATGTCTCAATCAGACTAGACATTGCGACATCTGTTGCTACTCCAATTTTCCCAAGAGAAATCGCTGCTTCTTTCCTTATAGTCGCTTCATCATCTTTAAGCAATTTTGAAAGCATCGGGATTGCATCAACTGCTGCAGTACCAATTTTTCCAAGTGACTTGGTGGCTTCTCTGCATATACTCCAATCATCATCTTCTAAACAATCGATTAAACCGGAAACGCCATCAGCGGCTTTTTCGCCTAGTTCACCTAGAGTTAGGGCTGCATTGAATCGGACAGTACGGATTTCACTACCTAGATACTCAATAAGCTCTGCTGTTACTGCTGGGTCTTTTTCGGCTCGAGCGACAACTAATTCGACTTTTGCATCACGCAACAATTGTTCAAGAGTAGCTGAGATTTTGATTCCTCCTATATCCCTAAGTATACCTTCTTTATACGAGGCTCTCTTTCGAGCTCCTCTCTGGTACCGCTCATCTCTATCTTTCCTTCCTCAAGGACATAGATGTTGTCAGAGACTTCCATGGCTAAGACCGCATCCTGTTCCACCAGGAGTGTTGTTGTTCCTTCGTGTTTGATCTGTTGAATAGCTTCGAAAATCTTTGTCTTTATTTTAGGCGCAAGTCCGAGGGAAGGCTCGTCGAGTAGAAGCAATTTTGGATTAGACATCAGTGAACGTGCTATTGCGAGCATTTGTTGTTCACCTCCACTCAGAGTCCCTGCCCGTTGTTTTCTTCGTTCATCTAGTCGAGGGAAGATATCAAATACAAAATCCAAAAGTTGTGAATACTTTTTTTCGTCCTTTAGAGTATATGCCCCAAGCTCAATGTTTTCCATGACTGTCATGTCATAGAACAACCGACGACGTTCTGGGCAGTGGGCAATTCCTAGACGCGCAACCTCATGAGCTTCTAGCTCATCGATTCGCTGTCCCATGAAAGAAATCCTTCCTCTATCAATCTCCTCCAGACATGAAATGACTCGAAGAAGTGTGCTTTTCCCTGCACCGTTTGGACCTATTACTGCATCAAGAGACCCCTCTTCCACTGTTAGATTCACTTCTTCCAAAGCCTTTGCTTTTTCATAATAGTGATAGACTTTTCTTAATTCAAGCAAATCCTTCACCTCGACCTAGATACGCTTCTAGGACAACTTTATTGTTAGCAACCTCCTGTGGAGAACCTTCAGCAATTAGTCTTCCATGATGCATAGCAATTACTCTTGGGACCAGAGTCATAAGCTCACGCAAGACATGTCCAGTAACAAATATTGTGACTCCTTCATCTTTCAATCGTCTAATCAACTTAGCAATTCCTTCCTTCTCCTCATGAACCAGTCCACTGAAAGGTTCATCAAGCAGTAGCATCTCTGGGTTTGTACCTAGAGCCTTACCAATCTGGAGCTTCCTCAGGTCACCATGGGGTAGAATCACTGGCGGCAGTCTCGCTTTGTCCACCAGCCCAACTGAAGTGAGTATAGAGCTTGCTGCTTCATCAATTCCAGATGCTCCGAAGGCTTCCTTTCCACGAGGCGAAAGACAAGCGACTGAAACATTATCAAGAAGGCTAAGATAATGAAATGATTTCACCAACTGAAATGTTCGTGCCATCCCCATATTCACAATTTGGAATGGTTTCTTCCCAGTTATGTTTACACCATCGAAAAACACAGTGCCTGAAGTGGGTTTCTCAAAACCTGAAATGACATGAAAAAGGGTTGTCTTGCCAGCGCCATTAGGACCAATTAGCCCTAGCATCTCACCTCGCTCAATCTCGAAATTGACATCATTGACAGCTGTCAAGCCACCAAATTTCTTTGTCAGATTTTTTACTTCAAGTATCAGACCCATTTTATTTCCTCCGTATCAGATCCCACAAATCCTGTAGTCTCTCCAAGAATGGATTCATGATACCATGCTCAGCAAATCGAATAATTACTATCAGAATAATGGCAAAGATCAATAATGACGCGTTCGCGAGTGGTCTCAAAAATTCACTAAGTACTGTGAACAGAAATCCCCCAATAACAGACCCATAGATTGTTGCTAGTCCTCCAATGGCGGCCATGATAATTGCATAAAATGAATATAGTGTTTGAAAGACTGCTGGATTTACTGCGGTTGTATGCAAAACGAAAAGAGCACCTGCAATCCCTGCGAAAAATCCACTAATCATGAATGCGATTAGTTTGTAGACAGTTGTGTTTATTCCTGAAGCATCTGCGCAGGTCTCATCATCTCGAATTGCCTTTAGGATTGTACCAAGTCTTGAATCAACGATTGCACGCATTATAATCAATGAAGCAACCATGAAAGCTGCTATAATGTAGAACACTCCAAAGATATCTCCAATTGAGGGCAACCCTGAGATACCTTCTGTTCCCCCAAGCCATGTTCCACTCAGAAAGAGATTCCATAGAATCAGAGAAAACGCCAGAGTACCTAATGCTAAATAGGGGCCCCTCAGTCTTAAACAAGGAATTCCAATTATTAGACTGAATAGTACAGCGTAACCAGCACCAACAATAAGTGCGAAAATCCAAGGAGCGCCGGCGAACTTAACAAATGCTGCTGTAAAATAACCTGAAATTCCAAAAAAGGCGGCATGTCCAAAACTGACCTGTCCAGCAAATCCAGCCAAGAGGTCCCAACTAGCAGCAAAGATAGTATATATCATTGCTGTGACCAGGACTGTTGTTAGATACTCATTCCCAGATAGTGGTACAAATAAGAGTCCTACTAGGCTGAGTAATGTTATACTTCCTCTAAATGTAAGTGCCCATACTCTGAAACGTCCCACATAAGACTGAAAATCGAACTGAAGATCCATCATCTGTTAGCGCAGCTCCTTCTTTCCTAGCAACCCTTGTGGTCTAACCAAGAGCATCACAAGTATCACTACAATAGGAATTATCACAGAAAACTCCGGACCTATGAGAAAGTCTGTGAATGATGTGGCATATCCCATTATGAATGCGCCAACGATGCTTCCTGGAATGCTACCCATCCCGCCAAAGATTGTCACAGAGAACGCAAGTAGAAGATACCTCCAACCTATTCTTGGTGCGATGAAATTCCCTGGAGCATATAGTACTGCAGCAAATCCAACAAGTAACGCGGATATCATCACGGTTGTCATGAGAACCATATCAGTATTGATTCCTACTAGTTTGGCAGCTTCAAAATCTTGAGACACTGCTCTAATCGACTTACCAATAGTCGACTTATTGATAAAGAGGGTGACCAATGTCACAAGTATGAAAGCTCCCACCAACAGAGCTATAAACTGCGCTGGAAAAGTGATTCCAAGAAATGTGATTGTCCCTGGTACAAAAGGCACTATGTAGTGTGTCTTCGGATCTCCCACGAATTTCACGAACTGCTCAAAAAAGAAGGCCAATGCGAAAGTCACCAGTACAATGCCGATGTGCGATTCCTGTAGTGGCTTCATCAAACCAAGATATGTCACAGCTCCAATTCCCACTACTGCGGCCAGACCAATAACAGCGGCTATCCCAAATCCTACGAAGGGGATTGTCCAATAGATTACGTAGGCTGTTATGAGGAAGAACGCACCATGAGAAAGGTTCAGTATTCCTCCTACACCATATACCAGAGAGAAGCCCAATGCCAAGAGAGCCAGGAGTGCTCCCTGTACTGTGCCATAGATTAGGATTTCTTCAATCATTATGTACACCCCTTATTGCACCAGTGGACTAAGACATGTTCTAAAACAAGAAACAACCCCCCTTAAAAAAAGGGGGGTGTTTTAATCAACTGGTTTGTGTAGTTGCTCGATTCAATCATTTATGCCCCATGGCGGGAGTTCCAATGTTCCTGTCACAATGGAGTCTGAGTAAAGTATACCTCCTGATGACACCGCATACTTAACGCCATCTGACTGCCACTGGGTAAATAACGTAAAGCTATAATTGGGACCCAGTAATAGGTCATGACCCAACGTGAAGGCATCGTTTCCACCTGAGACTTCGAATGGATTATCAGCATTCATCTGCTCTAGGTAGGGTATGATCTCTGTTGAGTTCAAGGATTGCGCTCGGTCAATACCTTCTGCCAATATATACATGGCATCATAGCTCCCCACAGCAGTATAGAGTGGTTCTGAGCCATAATGGCTAAGGAATGCATCCCAGAATGGGATTGTCTTTGTAGTCTTGTTCGTACGAAGTGTTGATTGTAGAACGACCTGATACGCACAAGAACCACCAGTCTCAGACCAGTAGGTGTCAAGTTGTGACATCACATCAATACCCGCGATTATACACTTTGCCTCAGCTTGAGCATACTGAGTGGTCATCAAGATTCCACCTTGAGCAGATATAATTGGAATCGTGATTTGCGCTTCAGCAGCATCAATCTGCGTCCAATAGGTTGCAAAGTCCGCAGCCTCAGCTGTGATCGGGTAAGCGACTTCTTCCACAACTTCAAGACCATAAAGTGGTAAGTATCCATTCAGGAATAGACCCATACCTACAGTCCAGTCAAGGTTCTCGCGAATAATAGCAACCTTCGTGATATTTTTCCCAGTTACAGCAGTCAGGTATCCATCCAGATATGCAATGTATGTGAGCAACGATCTTGCCAACGATGTTGAATTAATTGGCATCGTTCTGAAGAAGTACTTGTATCTGTCATAGTCATCAATTACATTCTGACAGAAAACATCAGTGGATGCACCCGTTCCAAAGAAGAGCATCTTCTCGTCCATTATGGTTTCTTGATAGGCAAGAACCGATTCTGTTCTGAACCCGCCAATAATGTATCGAGCATTGTCTTCTGTGATAATCTTTGTTGCAGCTGCAGTTCCCTTGGATAAGTCAAGTTCTGGGTCTGACTCAGACGTGTCCTCAGCAACGAGTCCGAAGTAGTATGTTTCGCCACCGACAACAACACCGCCAGCGGTGTTAATCTCATCGCACGCTAAATAGGAGCCATACCAAGCTCCCTCACCTTGAATCTCCGTCATAGGATCTAAAATACCTACTATGATAATATGATCACTTGGAGTTCCAGGAGGAGCGCCTGGTGTAACTAGCTGTCCTACCACTACTGCACCATAAGGTGCTGCAGGCAAGAACATAAAGCCAACAATAGCAATTGCTCCTACTATTATGACGATGAGAACTATGGCGACAATTTGTTTAGTTTCCATAGATTCCTCTCCTTCATCTCTCCTCCTTCGAGATGTGTTCATTATGAACACATAAGGCGATATTTAAAGTCTTAGTTAATTTTCAGCGAGCTTTGGCTTTTGGTCATTTTTAAGGTCGAAAGTTTTCCTTCTCTAACATAGTTTAATATTCAGATGGATATGAAAGGTTGAATGACTTCACTCGTCACAGATGCCAGCAAGGTACTTTGCAATCTTCTTACGAAGTTCCAAATCATATCCCTTCAGGATTGCTACATCTTCCATCTGAGGAGATCCACCACCATGTAGACCTGCAACTGCTGTAACACCACCGATGGATGAGCATAACATGTCCGAGAGAGTACGATAGAGTTTGTAGATATCCTCTGCAGGTACATCCTCCTTTCGCTTGATATACTTCTGAAGCAGAGGACCAATTGTTTCATCGTAGAAGTCCTTTTCGTGAGGCAGCGTTGCAGGCAGACCACCTGCTAAATCAGCAAGAATCTCAAGCTCATGGTAGTAATTCTTCCCTGCATGTTTTCTACCGACATTGCAGAACACAATATCCGGAATCATGGTGCCTGATTCATCTCGGGTTGCTGTATGCGCGGCAGCAATACCAGCTGCATAGACAAGCTCAGCCACACTGATTAAATCCGCAAGTTTTGACTGGACATGTTTCTTGTCCTCTATTCCACTGTATTCACTCACTAGGGCACTAAAGCCCGTGATGATCTCAGTACTCGCAGGTTTGCATCCAGTATAACTGTGTCTGTGATAGAGTGCGAAGAGAAGAGCAGTCCAGCCTCCAAAGGCATGCTCACCTTCAAGACCACCCAAGAAGACACGGTCATTTGGGATAAAGGCATCATCGAAAATAATGAAGTTCTCCACATCTCCAAACTCACCCGACGGACAGGAATAGTACTCACGCTTATGGCTTGAGGCTCGAGTCACGAGTTTGACACCATCCCAGTCCCCTGGAACTGCGAAGGCTACCGCATACTCATCTTCCTCGGGTGTCAACATTCGCGTCGGAAGTACGATGATCTCTTCAGCAACCGCTGCAGCAGTGATATGATTCTTTGCCCCACGGACGACGATTCCATCATCACGATGTTCTATCACACGAAGATAGAGATCAGGATCTGCCTGCTCATGAGGACGTAATGCTCTGTTTCCCTTTACATCTGTCTGAGCGCAACTTCCAACAATGTCGTTCTCCTGCCAGTATTTCAGATATTTTTTGAATCTCTGGTTATATGGTCGACCAGTCATCGTCTCAGCTCTGTGGGTGATAATCGATAGTGCATTCATCGCATCAATGCCCATGCAGCGAAAGACACAACCTCCAGTTAACCGACAAATCTTCCTGGTCAGCTCTTGTTTCTTCAAGAGGTCATCAATGCTTTGATGAATGTTCGTGAAGCGATTGATTGTCCCAAACTCAGGATTCTCAACTTTAAGCAGCTCCTCAAACTCCGGGTCATTCACTTTATCCAAGGTCAATGCCATGACCCCTGCTACTGCCTGAAGTCGTGGATCATCTCGTTTCACATTTTTCCCATCTATGATGACATTGGGTTTCATCTCATACAGTCTCTGTAGGTATTCCTCTCCAGTCTTCATCCTAATCAACCATAACGAACTAGTCTCTCTGATACTTAACTTATACGTATGAAGGAATCCACACCTTGGGAATAGAAACAAAGAATGGTCATATACACTGGTGAAATAATACAAGTGAGTCTAGCTAGTTATATACATGGAAGGTTTCACTAGTGGAGAAAGATGTCACAATATACAACTTCTGCCCCTGTTTCAAGGACTTTGAGGGTGAGCTGATCTGTCTGAATGATGACAGTCTCGTTGACATCGAGCATTCTATCTTTGCTGCAGACATCCTGAATCAGGAGGCATCAATAGAACTAGTGAAGCAGTTTGAAGTGGGTGATGGGAAGACCTGCTACTCTTCAATATATACCTATGATGGATTTGTCTATTGCTCCTCTCAGGGTTTCAAGATCCGTATTCACAAAGAAAACATCACTGCAGACATGTTGAAGCAGTCGATAAGACTCTATGCCCTTGGACCCACCGAGATCACGGTGGACTGTGCTTCCTGTATCTACGGAATCCTCTTAGCGCTTGTTCTATCTCAAGACAAGGCTTCAATCAAGCGATATTTGGATGAGTTTTCCCTGAAGGTCGCAATGAAATTCACAGAGATGGAACTCAAGGAAATTGATGAGACCACGCCATATTTTGAGACCGTACAGGCATATCTGGTAGAGCTCTTGGAAGACCAGTATTATTGGCAGGAAGTTCATGAGAAGCTTGTTGAAAGCGAAGAACCACAACCTTTGGTTGACCTAGTGAGTAAAATGGAGCTTCTCGATAGACTTCAATTCCTGTTCTATAGCCAGGTACTGAACATACGTAGCATCGAGAATTCGAGGATCCTTGTGAGGATGTTATCACACATCCTTCGGACCTCCCGTAACATTCTCAACCTTAATGAGGAGATTCACTCATTGGTTGCTACAAATTCCATTGGTGGACATGAAGAAGACGAAACCCTAATCTCCAAGATAGAGGATTACATGGAGAAGAGTAGAACACTCGACCACTTCTTTGGAAATATTGCTGACATAATGAAGGCTACATCTTAATCGTGTTATTAATAACTCAAATCCGATTGAGTATAAAGACTCCGGAAATAAGGCATGTCGTTCTCATTTTTGACAGAATGCACTTTTTTTGGAATTAAGAGGATAGAAGTAAGACAAATAAGCTCACACTGATATCATATTCTGGGAGGGTATTCGTAAAGAAGTCTTTATGGTCCAAGCATGTCCATATTCTAAACCCCTTAACATCATACCTGAATGCTAATTTCAATAGAGTTCCCTCCTAGAGGAAAAGGCCAATGAAAAGTAGAGGGATAGAGATTGGTTTTTTAATTGGTTGTCTAGTGGTCCTTCTACTAAGTTCTTCCAGCCAAATGTCCTACTCAAATTATTACGACTCTGGAATGATTAGATACCAAAGAAATCACAGTCTTTCTTCAACGCTTGAGCAATTCGTAGACAACGATCTCTCGGATGTGGATGGACTGGGTTCCTTAGGGACTCATTCAAGTTTTTCTAATCAACAAGCAGGTCCAGATGCTGTTTTTGATATACTAACTGAAGAAAATACTGAGCCTATTGCTACTGATGTGGAGGATGATTATGACAGCTATGTTAGCGATGTTGATTCATCACCTGATGTAGGAGTGGAAACAAATCCTACAAACGCACAGGGGAGCACTCTTGATTCCCAATATATGACACTTCAAGAGGCAGATGTGGGTAATCCCTATCAATCAACATGGCTTGACACAAATCAATATGATGGACTTGCTGAATTAAGTTTGACCACAACTGGTACAGCTCCATATCTAGATGTTCAGGATTATCCCACAAACTATGTTTCCACAAAGGCACCGGGTTCACAAGGTGGATGGTGGCATTTCCCCAATACGACATTGACGGGAGACCTAACAGTGAATGTATCCATCTATTGTTGGAATATAGATGGAGCCAACGATGATGGTTTTGATGTCTACTTTGACACATCTGGGGGACCAGGTACATTATTGGGAAGAGTCGCACAACACACAGTGCAGCAATACGACACACTGCAAATTTCTGGTACCTTCACCCAAGCCCAGGTGAATTCGCTTCGAATAATGCTCGTTTTATACAAAAGTGGTGGTACTGATTATGTATATGCTGACCATCTTCAAATTGGAGTCAGTTCCCCCAAGGTTACAGACTACGAGGCGGATTTCGAGTATAGCTGGAGTACAGCAGATAACGACGAAAGCATTGAGGAGCTATGTATCAACATTGGGAGTGTTGGTGGAACTGAACCACTTACTGTCAGCTATTGGGATGGAAGTGGCTGGACTCAGTTGGGTGAGATTACCTCCTCTGGGTGGACAAACCTAACAGCAACAGGACTAATCTCGTCAATATATATAATCAGACTGAGAGGCGCAGAAGCTGCTACTGATGTTGTTCAAGACTCATGGACTATTGATCTAATAACCCTCCACACTTGGACAGTTCAAACATACAACTATGAACTTGATTTAGAGGTGCAATGGACCTCCGCCTCTTATGACAACAACAATGAATTCCTCTGCATCTATGCGGGAAGCACAGATGCAGAAGACCTGGTGATCGATGTTTGGGACGGCATTGGTTGGACAAATCTGCTCTCGGACTTGCAAGCAAATTCTTGGAATAACGTGAGTATAAAGTCATGGCTCACTTCCTCTACATTCACAATTCGGTTCAAGGGGGGACAGGAAGCAGCAGACTCAACTGCATCACAGTGGTCAATTGATACTACGCTCATACGAACATGGAATAACCCACCATCAGTGGATGAGCAACCGGTTGTTAGCAATATTGATGATGGGACCTTCATGTATGCCCGAGCGCATTACTATCTGATAACCGCAAATGTGTCAGACCAAGATGGATTTGCAGATATTCAGAATGTACGCCTCTCTTTGTACTCCAATGACAGACTCTCATTATACTGGACCATTGATTATAATGAGGACACAAATCTGTTCACGGAATATGAAGACTCGTCTGACTATATCACCTTAGACACGATTTCGTCAAGTGCCTCTAAACTTGGTGATGATTTAGACCTGACATTCCGTATTGCAGTTGAATGGAATCACCCGGATGTCAGTGATACAGATACAGAGTGTATTGTCATCGTTAGGAAGACAGAGAACAGCTCTGTTTGGTATGAGGTGAACTGGGACATTGAAACACGATTAGACACGACAGAAATTACTACTGATGACAACCTTGGGACTGCTGATAGAGGAGACCTAGATAGTCAATTCTTCACGTCTGGAGTTGTGACGTATTATGGTTCAACATTAGGCCCTGCGAGTGATGAGATTGATGTTTGGGTTTCAGGGTCTGAGTATGGATCCAATATAGGACCTTGGATTGACTCTACACCCACTTCAGGAATCTTCAATGTGACCTGCTTTGCTGATGACGAAGTGGGCATCGACACATTTACAGTAAAGGTTGTGGAGAAGGGAGCAGGCTCAGGAGGACCTGATCTTCTCTATGCAAGTGTAGTTGACACATACATCGCAGATTGCATCGAGTTTTTCGAGTCCGAGGTGGATGATTCCAGAATAGATGTTGATAGCAATGGAGTAACATCATGGCGCGCCCGATATCAGTATGATTCTCTCCCAATCACGAGTGGACTCACAGCAGCATTGAATGGCTCAAAGAGTTTCTCATGGAATGGCTCTCATTGGACATTTCAAGAAATCAAGAGTAGTGTACAAGCAGTAGGATATGCTGTTGCTTCAGCCTTTGAAGACACACATGGTCTTTCTGTTTGGTTACAGACTGCAGACAATACTACTATCATTTGGGATCGGATCCGAATTCTCACCACGACTACTCAGGACGGAAGAATTGATTATGGCACATCTGCAGACATCAGAGTGACTGCAGAGTTAGAATTCGATGGACATCCACTGGGGAGTGGAGATACTCTGTATATGAATGGTACAATGATGACATGGATTGATCCATATTTCCGATTATTGCCACAGTTATCGCAAGTTGGGGACTGGATGTTCTATGTGAACATGTCTGGGGCTATGGAGCTGACCCATGGAATCACCGTGGTTACTATTGATGGAAACCAGATTAATCAAATCTGGGACCGTGTTCTTATTCTTACTACATCTGCATCAGATAGTAGAATTGACTATGGTACTAGTACGACGATTAGCGTGACAGCTCAACTTGAGTATGACGGCACACCTCTTGGGAGTGATGATACACTATACATGAATGATACAGTTATGACATGGGACACGGATCATTTCTATCTTGAAACCGGTGCGTACAATATGGTTGGGCTATTGACCTATTTTGTGAATGCAAGCAATGCTCTTGAAGCATCTAATGGAATCACTGTTGTCGCCTCCAATCTCATCACTTCGGAGGTGATTTGGGATCGAATTCTGATCCTATCTACCACTTCTGAAGACCCAAGGATAGACATTGACGCATCTGCGGACCTGAGAGTCACAGCGATGCTAGAGTATGATGGTCAACTTCTGGGGACAGGGGATATGCTCTATATGAATAACACAGCAATGACCTGGGTGGATACATACTTCAGACTGCAGCCACAGTTTTCTATGGTTGGTTCTTGGAGGTTCTATGTGAATTCAACAGGGGCGTTAGAGAACACATTCCAGATCAGTGCTGTCAATGTTGCTGGACTCTATGTTGATCAAATCTGGGATCAGATAGTTATTTTGACAACGACTAGTCAAGATGGAAGAATTGACTATGGAACGGCAGCGGACATAAGAGTCACTGCTAGATTACAATTTGACGGCCACCAACTCGAAGCTGGCGACATGTTATACATGAATGACACAGAAATGATTTGGGTAAGCTCATACTTTCAACTACAACCTCAGTTCTCTAAGGTCGGGAGCTGGGTGTTCTTTGTGAATTCCTCCAATGCCTATGAGTCGAACTATGGGATTACAGTAGTATACCTTGATGAAAATAGCGTGGCACAAATATGGGACAGGATAGAGTTCTATCAGAGTGGAGTAGTGGATAATCGTATTGATGTGGATAGCACTGGTATTGTATATTGGAATGTCAGGTATGAGTATGATCATATAGAGATAACAGGAGTGACTCTAACAGCTTTTCTAAATGGATCCAAGGGGCTTGCTTGGAATTCCACTAACCTCCGTTGGGAGTACTCTGAAGCTAAGAACTCGGTGCAACTCGTTGGATTCAGAATAGAGTCAGCCTCAGAAACACTTCATGGTCTCTCATCGTGGATTCAGACTGCTAGTAATATATCA